>Ga0209491_10001585_pt1 | contig 43558 bp, 44 predicted proteins | sample BON02_FD_187213 | JGI IMG/M metagenome (GOLD analysis project Ga0209491, IMG submission 187213) | Freshwater microbial communities from Lake Bonney liftoff mats and glacier meltwater in Antarctica - BON-02 (SPAdes) (version 2) | ecosystem: Environmental > Aquatic > Freshwater > Ice > Glacier...
AGGACACCTCATTTGGAAGTGAAAAGAATATACTGTGAGAATAACCAAGATTAAGTTCTAAAACCTGTCCTTGATTGGACGCTTTGAAACCTACACCAACCAACTCCAAATCTTTTTTATATCCTTCAGAAACACCAATTACCATATTGTTGATAAGTGATCTGTATAGCCCATGGAAAGATTTGTGTCTTTTGGAATCTGTAGGTCTAGCTACAACTATTTCGTTGTTTTCTACTTTAACCTTTATATCAGGATTAACTTCCTGCACAAGGATACCTTTGGGACCTTTAACAGTAACAACTCCATGAGCTGAAACGTCTACAGTGACACCGCTGGGCACATTTATTGATTTTTTACCTATTCTAGACATGATAGTAAATTAATATACGTAGCAAAGAACTTCTCCACCTACACCCTCTGTCCGGGCTTCCTTATCAGTCATTACACCTTTGGAGGTGGATACGATTGCAATTCCCAAGCCATTGATGACTCTTGGAAGCTCCGTATGTTTCACATATTTTCTGAGACCTGGCGTACTCACACGCTTCAGGCTTACGATGGCGTTTTGCTTGGTCGTAGGATTAAATTTCAGAGCAATTTTGATAGATCCCTGAGGACCGTTCTCTTCAAATTTATAATTCTGAATGTATCCTTTGTCATGCAATACCTTCGTAATCTCCTTCTTGATATTAGAAGCAGGTATCTCAACGATTCGGTGAGATGCTTTTATCGCATTTCTCAACCTAGTCAAATAATCAGCTATTGGATCAGTCATGATATTTTTTAAGTCTAGCTCCACCCGATTTGGGCGTGCAAAGTTACGAATTGATTTTTATAATAAAAACTACTGTCGTTTTATTACCAGCTGGACTTAGTCACTCCAGGAATTTTGCCTGATGCGGCCATTTCTCTGAAGGTTACCCTGTTGATACCGAATTTTCTCATGTAGCCTTTTGGGCGACCTGTTAACTTACATCTGTTATGCAGTCTCACAGGTGATGCATTTTTGGGCAGTTTATCAAGTGCTTCATAATCTCCTGCCGCTTTTAAGGCAGCTCTCTTATCTGCATACTTGGCTACCAGACGCTCTCTTTTTCTCTCACGAGCTTTAATGGACTCTCTTGCCATGATTTAATCTTCTTTAGTTTTTTTAACGAAAGGCATTCCAAAAGCTCTCATTAATTCCAAGCTTTCTTCATCTGTCTTTGCGGAAGTGACAAAAGTAATGTCCATTCCGGAAATTCTATTTACTTTCTCAATACTGATTTCAGGAAAAATAATTTGCTCCTGCACACCTAGCGTGTAGTTGCCTCTTCCATCAAAGCCCTTATCGGAAATACCTTTAAAGTCCCTAACTCGAGGCAACGCTACCGACACAAGGCGGTCAAGAAATTCATACATCATGTTACCTCTTAGTGTCACCTTTGCTCCGATAGGCATACCTTCTCTCAACTTAAAATTGGAGACCGAAACCTTTGCTTTTGTAGAAACAGCTCTCTGTCCAGTGATTAAGGAAAGCTCCTCTACACCTTGATCAACCAATTTCTTGTCTGCTACTGCAGCTCCGATACCTTTATTGATGACAATTTTTGTCAACTTGGGAACCTGCATAATGGAAGAGTATTGAAATTTCTCTTTTAATGCTGGAACGATATCACTCAAATATTTCTGCTTTATTCTAGGATTAGCCATTGATTACCTCCCCGGTTTTCTTAGAGTATCTTACTAATTTACCATTTTCACCAACTTTGCGACCTGTTCTGGTAGCTTCACCAGTTTTAGGGTCTACAAGCATTAGATTACTTATGTGGGTTGAAGCTTCCTTCTTATCAATACCACCTTGAGGTTTCGCAGCAGTTGGCTTTACATGTTTTGTTATCATGTTTAGTCCTTCTACAATAGCTCTTGTTTTTTGTGTATCTACCGAAAGCACTTTGCCTGTCTTGCCTCTGTCATCACCTGCGATCACTTTAACAGTATCGCCGGTTTTGATGTGAAGTTTTGTTTGTTTGTTCATTTTTCTTTCCATGATTACAATACTTCAGGGGCTAATGACACAATTTTCATAAACTGCTTCTCTCTCAACTCTCTAGCTACAGGGCCAAATATACGGGTTCCTCTAGGTTCGTCATTGTTGTTCAATAAAACAGCCGCGTTGTCTTCGAAACGAATATAAGAACCATCTTTTCTTCTTATTTCTTTTCTTGTCCGAACGATAACCGCTTTTGAAACAGTACCTTTTTTCATGCTGCTGGACGAAAGGGCTGACTTAACAGTCACAACAACTTTGTCACCAATGGAAGCATAACGCTTCTTGGTTCCACCCAATACACGGATTACTAGCACCTCTTTGGCACCAGAATTATCCGCTACGCTTAGTCTGGATTCTTGCTGTATCATAATTATTTAGCCCTTTCAATAATTTCAACTACTCTCCAACGCTTGTTCTTACTCAGCGGACGTGTTTCGCTGATTTTTACCGTGTCGCCAGGGTTGCAATCATTGTTCTCGTCATGAGCCATCAATTTGGTAGTCTTGGAAAGAAACTTGCCGTACATAGGGTGCTTTACGCGACGTTCTACTGCTACGGTGACGGATTTACCCATCTTGTTACTTACCACTTTACCAACTCTTTCTTTACGAAGATTTCTCTCTATAGTAGCCATTTGTTTTTCTGTTAGCTAGTTATTTGGCAGCCAATGCAGTCTTTAATCTTGCGATAAAGCGCTTGGTCTCGCGGATTCTATTAGGATTCTCTATTGGAGAAATGGAATGAGCAAACCGAAGTTTGGTCAGATTGCCTTTCTCTGCGACTACTCGCTCTGCAATTTCACTTAATGAAAGTGTATTGATCTCGGTATTTTTCATAGTGCTATTTTATTCAGCGTAATCTCTACGAACAACAAATCGGGTACTTACCGGTAGCTTTTGCTGGGCAAGTCTCAACGCTTCCTGAGCGGTCTCCAAGCTTACGCCCGTTGCCTCGAAAAGAATCGTTCCTGGTTTGATAACGGCAACCCAATACTCAGGAGCTCCTTTACCTTTACCCATACGAACTTCAGCGGGCTTTTTAGTGATCGGTTTGTCAGGAAAAATTCTGATCCAAACTTGACCTTCTCTTTTCATCGCTCTCGTCATTGCGATACGAGCTGCCTCTATCTGACGGGAAGTGATCCATCCTGGCTCAAGAGACTTTACGCCAAAGTTACCAAAGGAAAGCGTGTGCCCTCTTTGTGCAAGACCTTTGACGCGGCCCTTGTGCATTTTTCTATATTTGGTTCTTTTTGGCTGTAACATGAGTTCTCACTTAAGGGTGAAAATTAGTTATTTCTTTTTCTACGTCTTGGACCATTATCTCGCTTTGGACCTGCATTACGTGGGCCTTTAGGCTCATTAGCAGCTCCTTGGTTTGGAGAAAGATCTCTTTTACCGTACACTTCACCTTTGAAAATCCAGACTTTGATTCCGATGATTCCATAGACTGTTTTAGCTTCTGAAAGTGCGTAATCGATATCTGCTCTCAATGTATGAAGAGGAATTCTTCCTTCTTTGTACATTTCTGATCGAGCCATTTCAGCTCCACCTAGACGTCCCGAAAGTTTAACTTTGATTCCTTCTGCTCCCACTCTCATGGTCGCTGCAATGGATTGCTTCATTGCTCTTCTGAAGGAAATTCTTGCTTGAAGTTGCTGAGCGATTGACTCACCTACCAATTTAGCATCCATCTCCGGACGTTTGATTTCAAAGATATTAATTTGGATATCCTTGTTGGTGATTTTCTTTAATTCCTCTTTCAGCTTGTCTACTTCAGCTCCACCTTTACCAATTACTACTCCAGGTCGGGCTGTATGAATTGTCAATGTGATTCTCTTTAGCGTACGCTCAATTATCACTTTTGATATTCCACCCTTAGGAATTCTGGCAAGGACGTACTTACGGATTTGCTGATCTTCATATAGCTTTTCAGCGAAGTCTTTCCCACCATACCAGTTGGAATCCCAGCCTTTGACTACACCAAGTCTAAATCCTATTGGGTTGATCTTTTGTCCCATAGTCTGTTCTTAATTTGCCTTTTCGTTAGTTTCTACTACCTCAGCGGTAACAACTTGGTCGATGAAAGCATCAACTACCAGGGTTACATGATTTGATCTTTTGCGTATTCTATGACCCCTTCCCTGAGGAGCTGGTCTCAAACGTTTAAGAGATCTACCCTCATCGACCATTATAGTCTTGATGAACAAGTCAGCCTCTTCAAGCTTTGCATCAGGATTCTTCGCCTGCCAGTTAGCTACTGCCGAAAGCAGTAATTTCTCAAGTCTAATAGCTCCATGATTAGGAGTAAACTTCAAAATGCTAAGTGCCATACCCACTCTTTTGCCTCTGACAAGGTCAGCCACAAGCCGCATTTTGCGCGGAGAGGTAGGAACATTATTTAATCTTGCTAGTGCTTCCATGATTATCTCTTTCCTTTATCTTTTTTGGCAATGTGGCCTCTGAAATTTCTGGTAGGAGAAAATTCACCTAGCTTATGACCTACCATGTTATCTGTTACGAATACGGGAATAAACTTATTTCCATTATGCACAGCGAAGGTATGTCCTACGAAATCCGGAGAAATCATTGATTTTCTCGACCAAGTCTTGATTACTGATTTCTTTCCTGACTCGTTCAACGCATCCACTTTCTTTACAAGGTGATGCTCGATGTAAGGACCTTTTTTTAATGAACGTGCCATAATTATTTAGATCTTTTGCTTAGAATGAACTTGTTTGAATACTTCTTAGACGATCTGGTTTTCTTACCTTTAGCCAATAGACCTTTTCTAGATCTAGGATGTCCACCGGAAGAACGACCTTCACCACCACCCATCGGGTGATCTACTGGGTTCATCGCAACACCTCTTACACGAGGTCTTCTCCCGAGCCATCTATTACGACCAGCTTTGCCCAGTACTACATTCATGTGGTCACCGTTTGATACAGTTCCAACAGTTGCCATACACGTATTTAATACAAGTCTCATTTCTCCGGAAGGTAACTTAACTGTTACATATTTACCATCACGGGCCACGATTTGCGCGTATCCTCCAGCACTCCTTACCATTGCAGCACCTTTTCCTGGCTTCAATTCTACACAATGTATAATTGTACCCATTGGAATACTTACTACTGGCATTGCGTTACCCACTTCTGGAGCAACTTGCTCACCGGAAATCACTGTCTGTCCTACTGACAAACCTTCCGGAGCGATAATGTAGGCCTTTGCACCATCTGCATAATAAAGTAGGGCGAGACGAGCAGTTCGGTTTGGGTCATATTCGATAGCCTTCACTACCGCAGGTACTCCAAACTTGTTTCTTTTGAAGTCTACAATACGCAGCCTTCTCTTATGACCTCCACCAATATTGCGGACGGTCATTTTGCCTTCATTATTTCTACCACCTGATTTCTTCAATGGCGCAAGAAGAGATTTTTCCGGTCTTGACGCAGTAATCTCGTCGAAGGCTGGAGCAACTCTAAATCGAGTACCAGGAGTAACAGGGTTCATTTTTTTAATTGCCATGATATTGATTCAATTAAACTTCTCCGTAAAAATCAATTACCTCTCCGTCAGCTACCTGCACAATCGCTTTTTTGAAAGCATTTGTAAAGCCCGACACCACCTTAGCTTTGCTGTATCTTGATTTATGTTTGGCAGCATATCTCATGGTCTTGATTGAAACCACTTTTACACCATACATTTTTTCAACAGCATTTTTTATTTCCGGTTTCTTTGCGGTTTTCTCCACAATGAATCCATAAACGCCTCTTTCGTTCATGGCGGAAATCTTTTCTGTAATTAGGGGCTGTTTTAGAATATCCATTGTCTTATTTCGATAAAATGGTTTCCAACTTACTTACAGAACCTTCACAAATCACTAGGTGATCAGCATTTAGGACGTGGTAAGTATTTACATCATTTACAGTCACAACTTTTGACTTAGGCAGATTCCTGCTCGATAGATATACATTCTTGTTTTCTTGAGGGAGTACCAAGATAGTTTTCTTACCTGTGAGAGATAACCCGCTAAGCAGCTCCAAGAAATTTTTCGTCTTGGGTGTATCGAAAGAAAAATCTTCCAAAACAACCAGACTATTATCTTTTACCTTGTATGAAAGCGCAGATTTTCTGGCAAGTTGCTTTACTTTTTTATTCAATTTGAAAGAGTAATCTCTTGGCTGGGGGCCAAATACTCTTCCTCCTCCGCGGAATAGTGGCGACTTGATCGATCCTGCACGTGCACTACCAGTACCCTTTTGCTTTTTGATCTTACGAGTAGAACCTGCTATTTCGTTTCTTTCTTTAGACTTATGCGTTCCCTGTCTTTGGTTGGCCAAGTACTGCTTTACATCCAAGTAGATTGCATGATCGTTTGGATCGATTGCAAAAATTTCATCAGACAAGCTGATTTTTCTACCTGTGTCTTCTCCTTTATGATTAATTATTGCTAATTCCATGGCTTACTTCTCTAGAATAACGAAAGAATTTTTGGGACCTGGTACTGAACCGGAAACTAACAAGAGATTTTGCTCAGCATAAATTTTCAACACTCGAAGGTTGACAACTTTTACTCTATCTCCGCCCATTCTTCCAGCCATTCTCATTCCCTTAAATACTCTGGATGGCCATGAACATGCACCAATCGAACCCGGGTGACGACCTCTGTTGTGCTGTCCGTGAGTTTGTCCACCCACACCAGCAAAACCATGACGTTTTACAACACCCTGAAATCCTTTACCTTTTGAAGTCCCAATCGCATCGATGAAGTCACCTTCGACGAATACTTCTGAACTCTTCACAGTAGCTCCTAAATTTACTTGGCCTTCAAACTCAACCCGAAAATCCCTGAACTCAACAACTTTCCGCTTTGGCGTTGTACCGGCTTTTTTAAAATGACCGATTAATGGTTTTGGCGTATTTTTCTCTTTACGCTCACCATATGCCAACTGCACTGCGTTGTACCCGTCTGTATCGACGTTTTTTACTTGCGTCACTACGCAAGGACCAGCCTCTATTAGCGTGCATGCGACATTACGTCCATCGGCACTGAAAATGCTAGTCATACCTACTTTTCTTCCTATAATACCAGACATCTATACTAAGATATTTTGATAACCCATAAACAATTTTTTGCTTGGGCTCCCTTAAGGGACTGCAAAGTTACGGAAATAATGTTCTGCAACAAACCAGAACTCCTATATTTTCAAAGTATTAGAAATTACTCCACCGCTGCTACTTATTTCTTTCTTACGAAAGACTAAAGACTAGTCCCAAAAATGATATTAAATAAAAAGGCCTGTTTCTAAACAGGCCTTTTGCATTATTATAATAATCCGATCAAACTTTTATCTCCACATCAACTCCCGAAGGAAGTTCAATTTTCATCAAAGCATCTACAGTTTTAGAAGAGTTGGAATAAATATCAACTAGTCTTTTATAGGTACATAGCTGGTATTGGTCTCTCGCCTTCTTGTTTACGTGTGGGGACTTCAACACAGTGAACCTCTCCTTTTTAGTAGGCAATGGAATTGGGCCTACTACAACTGCGCCAGTGGCTTTCACGGCTTTCACGATCTTCTCTGATGACTTATCCACCAAGCTATGATCGTATGACTTTAATTTTATTCTGATTTTCTGATTCATCGCAATTTTTTGTTAGTCTTTCTGACCTTTAACTTTAGCAATTACTGTTTCTGCAATACTGTTTGGAACTGCCTCATAGTGAGAGAACGTCAAAGAAGCCGTTGCTCTACCCGAAGTGATTGTTCTCAAATCGGTAATGTAACCGAACAACTCTGACAATGGAACTGCTGCTCTTACTACTGAGGATGTTCCTTTGGTATCCATACCTCTCATTACACCTCTTCTTCTGTTCAAATCACCAGTAATCGGGCCAGTGTATTCGTCAGGTGCCACCACATCAACTGACATGATTGGCTCAAGTAATTGGGGCTTACATCTCTTAGCTGCATCTCTGAAACCAATTCTTGCTGCAAGTTCGAATGAAAGCGCATCTGAATCGACATCGTGAAATGATCCATGGAAAAGTCTAACTTTCATAGATTCAATTGGATAACCCGCAAGAGGACCATTCTTCATACTCTCATTGAAACCTTTTTGAATAGATGGAATAAATTCTTTAGGAATAATACCACCCACAATTCCATTGACAAAGTCTAGTCCTGGCTTAATCTCTCCAGTCTCTGGATCAGGATCTTTAGGACCAAGTTCAAATGAGATATCTGCGAATTTACCTTTACCACCTGTTTGCTTCTTATAAACCTCTTTGTGCACTATTGAGCTGAAAAGAGCTTCTTTATAAGCAACCTGAGGCGCTCCTTGATTAATCTCAACCTTGAATTCACGCTTCATTCGATCAATAATGATGTCTAGGTGAAGCTCACCCATTCCTCTCAAAATCGTTTGACCGGTCTCGTGATCTGTATTTACTACAAGCGTAGGATCCTCTTCAACTAATTTGGCTATTGCCATACCCAGTTTGTCTACGTCTGCTTGAGTCTTAGGCTCAATAGCGTAACCAATAACCGGCTCAGGGAATACCATGGACTCCAATACTACCTTGCGCTTTTCATCACAAAGGGTATCACCAGTTTTGATATCTTTGAAGCCTACAACAGCTCCAATATCCCCAGCTACTAATCGCTCTATTTGATTTTGCTTATTTGCGTGCATTTGGAATACACGAGAAATACGCTCTTTATTGCCTGACCGGCTATTGAATACATAAGAACCGGATTCCAGAGTACCGGAATATGCTCTTACGAAACAAAGACGACCGACAAAGGGATCGGTTGCAATTTTGAAAGCTAACCCGGTAAATGGCTCAGTCTCATCAGGCGAAATCCTAACTTCTAATTCTTCATCGTCACGGTCGTGTGCTATTATATCATCTTTATCCATTGGTGAAGGGAGTAACTCCATTACCAAGTCAAGCATGGTCTGTACACCTTTGTTTTTAAATGAAGATCCACAAACCATAGGGACAATTTTCATGTCAATAGTTGCTTTTCTCAAAGCACTTAGGATTTCGGCCGCTGTGATTGAATTAGGATCTTCGAAGAATTTCTCCATTAAAGACTCGTCATAATCAGCTACAGCCTCGAGCAAATGCTCTCTCCACTCTGCAACTTCTTCTAATAAATCTTCAGGTATTGGGACCTCGTTGAAGGTCATTCCGTAATCATCTTCGTTCCAAACTATTGCACGGTTATTGATCAAATCAACTACACCGGTGAATTTCTCCTCAGAACCAATTGGGATTTGCAAAGGAACAGCATAGCTACCTAGCATTTCCTTAACTTGCTTACACACTTCAAGGAAATTGGCGCCTGCACGATCCATTTTGTTCACAAACCCGATTCGAGCTACTTTGTAATTATCAGCTAATCGCCAGTTGGTCTCAGACTGTGGCTCAACACCATCCACAGCACTGAACAGGAAAACCAAACCATCAAGTACTCGGAGGGAGCGATTCACTTCAACAGTGAAATCAACGTGACCCGGAGTATCGATGATATTAATTTGATATTTTTGATTTTTGTAGTCCCAAAACACTGTAGTGGCTGCAGAAGTGATCGTGATTCCACGCTCTTGTTCCTGTGCCATCCAGTCCATTGTTGCTGCTCCATCGTGCACCTCACCTATCTTGTGGGATACACCAGAGTAAAAAAGGATACGCTCAGTGGTGGTTGTTTTACCAGCATCAATGTGCGCAGCAATGCCTATATTTCTTGTATATCTTAAGTCTCTTGCCATCCTAGTTAAAATCTAAAATGTGAGAATGCCTTGTTGGCCTCGGCCATTCTGTGCGTATCGTCTTTCTTTTTTACTGCAGCACCTTCGCCTTTTGCACCGGCAATGATTTCTCCAGCAAGACGATCCATCATGGTCTTCTCACCTCTTTTTCGAGCGTAGTTGATCATCCACTTGATTCCAAGGGCCATCTTTCTTTCAGGTCGGACTTCCATTGGAACTTGGAATGTAGCACCACCAACTCTACGACTCTTCACCTCTACGGATGGAGCAATATTGTTAAGCGCCTTTTTCCAAACTTCAAGACCGTTCTCACCTACCTTGGTTTCTACTTTCTCTACTGCATCGTAGAAAATGTTGTAAGCAATACTCTTCTTCCCATCTACCATTAAACAGTTCACAAACTTGGTTACCAAGGTGTCGTTGAACTTTGGATCGGGAAGAATATATCTCTTCTTTGGTTTCGCTTTTCTCATTTCTTTCTAAATGTTTTGATTATTTTTTCTTTGCTGGAGAACCTTTTCCTGCAGCTGCTGAAGCACCTTTTCCAGCTTTAGGCCTCTTGGCGCCATACTTAGACCGACCTTGCTTACGATCTTTTACTCCTGCGGTATCTAGTGCACCTCGGATGATGTGATATCTAACACCCGGAAGATCTTTCACTCTACCGCCTCTGATCAGTACGATCGAATGCTCCTGTAGATTGTGACCTTCGCCTGGAATGTAAGCGTTCACTTCTTTTCCGTTTGTCAATCTCACCCTGGCTACTTTCCGCATGGCGGAATTAGGCTTCTTAGGGGTGGTAGTATATACTCTGGTACAAACTCCTCTTCGCTGTGGACATGAATCCAAAGCTCTTGATTTTGATTTGGTTTCCAGTGTAGTTCTACCTTTTCTTACTAATTGTTGAATAGTAGGCATTAACTGATAAAATTTAGTTTTCCTGTAAACTGTTAAATTTCGGACTGCAAAGGTAATGAACTTAATAAAAGGAACAAACTTAGGAAGTTATATTTTTATCAAGCCTCGCCAGGAGTCCCAAAACTGATTGGGAACTGAGGTGCACCACCGGACTGATTGATCTTGCCGAATGCTGCTTCGTACTTTTCAATATTGTCTTTCAAAGCTGCCAATAATCGCTTAGCATGCTCCGGGGTTACAATCACCCGTGATTTGACTTTTGCTTTTGGTACACCAGGCATAAGTCGGATGAAGTCAATTACAAATTCCGAATTGGAATGAGCGATCATTGCCAAATTGGAATAAATGCCTTCCGCTACTTCTTCCGATAGCTCAATATTGATTTGCTGGTTGGTCCGATTGATGTCTTTTTCGTCTTCCATGATTATTAGGATTAAAAAAGGCCTGTACGAATACAGGCCTTTGATTTGAGTTATAGCTCTTTTAAAGAATAGCTGCGCTGGTCTTTTTAGAGTTACTTTTTTCGATATTCTCAGACAACTTATCGTATTCATCCTGAGAGCCTACAATGACATTACGGAGTCTTCTCTGACCAGTTCCCGCAGGAATCAAGTGACCCACAATAACATTTTCTTTCAGTCCTTTGAGTTCATCGCGCTTACCTCTGATGGCAGCTTCAGAAAGCACTTTAGTCGTTTCTTGGAAGGAAGCTGCTGAGATAAAGCTTTCAGTACCCAAAGATGCTGCTGTGATACCCTGCAAAGTAGGCTTAGAAACTGCAGTTTCAGCATCTCTTACTGTTACCAGTTTGAGATCCTTACGCTTTAAACTGGAATTCTCGTCTCTTAATCTTCTGGCAGAAATGATCATACCTGGCTTCAATGTTGAAGATTCACCGGCATCAATTACTACCTTCTTATCCAAGATCGTATCATTCTCCTCGCGGAAGGCCCACTTATCGACTACCTGATTCTGGAGGAATCCAGTGTCGCCAGCATCTAAAATTTCAACTTTTTGCATCATTTGAGATACAATCACCTCAATATGCTTATCGTTGATTTTTACCCCTTGAAGACGGTAAACCTCTTGAATTTCGTTCACCAAATACTCTTGAACAGCTGTTGGACCTTTGATTGATAGGATATCATTTGGAGTGATAGCTCCGTCTGACAATGGCTCACCAGCTCGGATGAAGTCATTCTCCTGAACCAAGATATGCTTTGAAAGAGATACCATATATTTCTTAATCACACCATCTTTAGACTCAATGATAATCTCTCTATTACCTCTCTTGATACCTCCGTAAGTCACCACTCCATCGATTTCAGAAACCACAGCCGGATTGGATGGATTTCTTGCTTCGAATAGCTCGGTTACTCTTGGAAGACCACCGGTAATATCTCGAGTTTTACCAACTGATCTAGGGATTTTCACCAAAATCTGACCAGCCTTTACTTTTTCACCTGACTCAACAGATAAGTGAGCTCCAACCGGAATATTATATGCCTTTGATTCTTCGCCGTAGTTGACAAGGATCGCAGGGTTTTGCGTTCTATCTTTTGTATCAATAATTACCTTCTCACGGAAACCAGTTTGATCATCTGACACTTCTTTGAAAGTGATACCTTCTACAATTGCATCAAATTCAATCTTACCGTCAAATTCTGAAAGAATAACCGCATTATATGGATCCCACTTACATAGTGTATCCCCTTTTGGGATTTTCTGACCATCTTTTACATTAAGCATAGCACCATAAGGCACATGATTCGAAACAAGCGTTTTACCTGTTTTGGCATCGTTAATCTTAATTTCACCGGATCTACCCATTACTACAGAAAGTGGCTCTCCGTTTTTATTGGTAGTGTCTAACCATCTCAGCTCGTCATCGAATTCAACAATACCTTCAAACTTAGCAAGCACAGAAGCTTCAACCGCCATATTGGAAGCCGTACCTCCTACGTGGAATGTTCTTAGCGTCAGCTGTGTACCCGGCTCACCAATTGACTGTGCTGCAATGACACCGACAGATTCACCTTCCTGCACCATGTTTCCTGTAGAAAGATTTCTACCATAACATTTCGCACATACTCCTCTGCGAGTTTCACATGTCAATACGGATCTGATTTCCACTTCTTCAATAATGGAATCATCTACGATTCGCGCTACTTCATCATCAATTTCAAAACCGGCTTCTACGATCAGTTTATCAGAGATCGGATCATAAAGATCATGAACAGAAACCCGACCTAAGATTCGCTCAGATAGCGGCTCTACGATCTCGTCATTGTCTCTCAAAGGCTGTACAATCAATCCTCTCAACGTACCACAATCCTCTTCTGTGATGATCATGTCTTGAGCAACGTCCACTAACCTTCTGGTTAGGTAACCAGCATCAGCAGTTTTCAATGCAGTATCCGCAAGACCTTTACGAGCACCGTGTGTCGAGATAAAATACTCCAATACATCAAGTCCTTCTTTGAAGTTGGATAGAATTGGATTTTCAATGATCTCTCCAACAGACCCTTGAAGGTTTTTCTGTGGCTTAGCCATCAATCCTCTCATTCCACCCAGCTGACGAATCTGCTCTCTTGAACCTCTAGCTCCAGAGTGCATCATCATATAAATAGCGTTGAATCCTTGATTATCCTCTTCCATCTGCTTCATTAGATTATTAGTCAATAGAGAGTTGGTACGAGTCCAGATATCGATTACCTGATTGTATCTTTCATTGTCTGTAATTAGACCCATTAGGTAATTATTCCAAACCTGATCTACCTCTTCTTTTGCTTTCGCAATCATAGGTTCTTTCTCAGCAGGAATAATTACGTCATTCAATCCCATTGATAATCCACCTTTGTATGCCATCTGGAATCCAAGGTGCTTGATATCATCAAGGAACTGAGCGGTACGAGCCATGCCACAAACTTTTACTACAGTTGCAATAATTTGCTGAAGCTTTTTCTTAGTCAAAAGCTCATTTACATAGCCTACTTCAGCCGGTACAAACTGATTGAATACCAATCGCCCTGCAACGGTATCGATGATTTGACTGGTAATGACACCTTCAGCATCTCTGACATTTACTTTACACCTGATATTGGCATGCTTGGAGATTTTCTCTTCATTCATCGCAATAATCACTTCTTCCGTGCTATAGAATGTCATTCCCTCTCCAGCCACTGGCTCCTCAGGAGTGGATCTCTTTCCTTTAGTCACATAATAAAGACCCAAAACCATGTCCTGAGATGGAACCGTAATCGGTGCACCATTCGCAGGGTTAAGGATATTGTGCGAAGAAAGCATTAAAGTAGAAGCCTCTAAAATCGCCTCGTGCCCAAGTGGTACGTGAACTGCCATCTGATCGCCGTCAAAATCGGCGTTGAATGCAGTACATACTAATGGGTGAAGCTGGATTGCTTTTCCCTCAATCAATTTAGGTTGGAAAGCTTGGATACCCAATCGGTGAAGTGTTGGAGCACGGTTGAGGAGCACAGGATGCCCTTTCAAAACATTTTCCAAAATATCCCAAACTACAGGATCTTTACGATCAACAATTTTCTTAGCAGATTTTACCGTCTTTACAATTCCTCTTTCGATCAATTTCCTTATGATAAAAGGCTTGAAAAGCTCTGCTGCCATATTTTTAGGTAGACCACACTCGTGAAGCTTTAATTCAGGACCAACAACGATCACCGAACGTCCGGAATAATCCACACGCTTACCGAGTAGGTTTTGACGGAAACGACCCTGCTTACCTTTCAACATATCAGAAAGAGACTTCAAGGCACGGTTACCGTCGGATCTTACCGCATTTACTTTTCTAGAGTTATCAAATAGAGAATCTACAGCTTCCTGCAGCATTCTTTTTTCGTTTCTCAGGATCACCTCTGGAGCTTTGATATCAATCAGTCGCTTCAGACGGTTATTTCTGATAATTACTCTTCTATAAAGATCATTCAAATCGGATGTCGCAAAACGACCTCCATCCAAAGGAACCAATGGTCTCAATTCCGGTGGAATGACAGGTACCATTCTCACTACCATCCACTCGGGACGGTTTTCGATACGAGTTCTCGCATCACGAAAGGCTTCCACTACTTTCAGACGTTTTAAGGCTTCTGCCTTACGTTGCTGAGAAGTGTCAGTGGCAGCTTGATGACGTAATGCATAAGACAAATCATCCAGTTCAATTCTTGCCAAAAGCATTTCAAGTGCTTCAGCACCCATCCTGGCAATAAATTTATTTGGATCCCCATCATCAAGCATTTGGTTTTCCTTAGGAAGCTTATCCATGATATCCAAATATTCGTCTTCTGTTAAGAAATCAAGATATTGAACACCCTCTTCAGCTTTTATTCCAGGCTGCACCACTGCATAGCGCTCATAGTAAACAATCTGATCTAGTTTCTTAGTAGGTAATCCTAATAGGTAACCAATCTTGTTTGGAAGTGATTTAAAATACCAGATGTGAGCCACAGGAACAACAAGTTCGATATGGCCCATTCGCTCTCTACGCACTTTCTTCTCTGTAACTTCTACTCCACAACGGTCGCAGATGATACCTTTATATCTGATGCGCTTGTACTTGCCACAATGACATTCCCAGTCTTTGACCGGACCGAAGATTCGCTCACAGAACAGACCACCCATTTCTGGCTTATATGTTCTGTAATTGATTGTCTCTGGCTGGGTCACTTCGCCATTTGAGCTATCCAGAATGGATTCTGGGGAAGCCAGGCTAATAGTGACTCTGGAAAAATCGTTGTTAAGTTTTTTATTTTTTCTGAACGCCATAGTTTTTTGAGGATATGTAAAGGGCTCTTTCGAGCCCTAATTCGCTTAATTAATCTAGGGTAATTTCAAGTGCCAAACCTCTCAATTCATGAACCAATACATTGAATGATTCAGGAATATTAGGCTTAGGAAGGTTTTCACCTTTCACAATAGCCTCATAGGCTTTTGCTCTACCAATTACGTCATCAGACTTCACAGTCAAGATCTCTTGCAGTACATGAGAAGCACCAAATGCTTCCAATGCCCACACTTCCATTTCACCGAATCGCTGTCCGCCAAACTGGGCTTTACCGCCCAATGGCTGTTGCGTAATTAATGAATATGGCCCGATTGATCTGGCGTGCATCTTATCATCCACCAAGTGACCAAGTTTCAACATATAAGAAACACCAACAGTAATTGGTTGATCGAATTTCACACCGGAAAGTCCATCGTATAGGTAGGTTCTTCCATATGCCGGAAGGCCTGCCAATTCCAATTCATGTGATACTTGATCTAAAGTAGCTCCGTCAAAAATCGGCGTAGCATACTTTTTACCCAGTTTCTGTCCTGCCCATGCAAGCACAGTTTCGAAGATCTGTCCGATATTCATTCGGGAAGGTACTCCCAGTGGATTCAATACAATATCCATCGGGGTTCCGTCCTCCAAGAAAGGCATGTCTTCGTCTCTTACTATACGAGCGACAATACCTTTGTTACCGTGACGACCTGCCATCTTATCACCTACTTTAAGTTTACGCTTCTTAGCGATGTAAACTTTTGCAAGTTGGACAATACCGGCTGGAAGCTCATCTCCTACTTCTAATGTGAAACGTTCTCGCTTGAAGTTTCCGCTAATCTCATTTCTGGAATTAACGAAGTTTTTAACCAGCTGGGAAACCAATTTATTGGTATACTCATCCTTAGTCCAGTCATCAAGAACGATATCTGAAATAAGATTCGCTTCTTCAGGTACATTATAATTACTCTCATCTCTGTACGGGTTCTTACCCGGGAACAAGTTGCTCTCAATATTTTTCACATTGAACTTCGTTCCTTTAGAAATGATCTCATCACCAAACTTATGTCTTACACCCTGAGAAGTTTTACCATCCAGAATTGTCAAAAGTTTGTTTATCATTTTTGCTCTGATAGACAAGAGATCTTTAGAATACTTTCGCTTTAGCTTTTCTACTTCGGCTTTTGCTTTGATTCGAATGTCTTTGTCTTTCTTAGGTCTTGAGAAAAGCTTGGTCTCAATCACCACTCCGTTAAGAGATGGAGAGGCTTTCAGTGAGGCATCTTTTACATCGCCAGCCTTATCGCCAAAGATTGCTCTAAGAAGTTTTTCCTCAGGCGTTGGATCCGTCTCACCTTTTGGAGTGATTTTACCAATTATAATATCGCCTTCTTTTACCTCTGCTCCAATGCTAATTACACCATTCTCATCAAGATTTTTAACAGCTTCTTCCGATACGTTTGGAATTTCAGAAGTTAGTTCTTCCTCACCTCTTTTAGTATCTCTTACTTCGAGCTGAAACTCTTCCACGTGAATGGAAGTAAAAACATCTTCACGAACTACTCGCTCAGAGATTACGATCGCATCTTCGAAGTTATATCCTTGCCAAGGCATGTAGGCTACCTTTAAGTTTTTACCCAAAGCTAGTTCGCCATTATTAGTTGAGTAGCCTTCAACCAGAACTTGCCCTTTCTTGATCTTTTCGCCTTTTAAGACCAAAGGAGTAAGGTTGATAGTTGTATCTTGGTTAGTTCTTCTGAATTTGATCAAATCGTAAGATTTGAATTCATTGGTAAAGTTGACCAACAATTCATCTTCAGTAAGATCATATTTGATCACAATCTTGCGAGCATCTACATAGTCTACTGTACCATCTGACTCTGCAATGAGCAAAGATCTAGAATCGACCGCTGCTTTAACTTCTAGGCCTGTTCCCACGATAGGTGCTTCAGCCTTAAGTAAAGGAACTGCCTGACGCTGCATGTTTGATCCCATCAAGGCTCTATTTGCATCATCATGCTCCAAGAAAGGAATCAATGAAGCTGCTACAGATACAATTTGGTTAGGAGCAACGTCCATATAAGTAATCTCCGAGGGCTCTAATACAGGGAAATCTCCCTCAAATCTTGCTTTTACCTTTTCGTTGATAAACTTACCTGCATCATTCAAAGGCGCATTTGCCTGAGCAATGTTGTGATCATCCTCCTCTTCAGCAGTCAAGAAAACAATATCTTCAGATTTCATTCCTGCCTTGCCATCCTTTACTCTCCTATAAGGAGTCTCCAAGAATCCCATTGAATTCACCTTAGCGTGAACACAAAGTGACGAAATCAAACCAATATTTGGACCCTCTGGGGTTTCGATTGTACAAAGACGACCGTAGTGCGTGTAGTGAACATCTCGAACTTCAAATCCTGCTCTCTCTCTTGAAAGACCACCCGGACCCAAAGCTGATAGTCTTCTTTTGTGAGTCAACTCAGCCAATGGATTAGTTTGGTCCATGAACTGTGATAATTGATTGGTTCCAAAGAAGGAATTAATTACCGAAGAGAGTGTTCTTGCGTTTATCAAATCTACAGGTTTGAAGTCTTCATTATCTCTAACGTTCATTCGTTCCCGTATCGTTCTTGACATACGTGCAAGACCTACGCCAAACTGGCTATATAGTTGTTCGCCTACTGTTCTTACTCGTCTGTTACTTAAGTGATCAATATCATCAACTACCGCTTTAGAGTTGATCAATCCGATCAGGTACTTCACGATATAGATGATATCTTCTTTGGTCAATACGATTTTTTCAGGATCTATATCAAGACCAAGTTTTTTATTGATTCTATATCGACCTACTTCACCAAGGTCGTATCGCTTATCTGAGAAGAATAGACTGTGAATTACTTCACGAGCGGTGGACTCATCAGGTGCTTCAGTATTTCTCAACTGACGATAAATCACTTCAACAGCTTCCTTCTCAGAGTTGGAATTATCTTTTTGAAGTGTATTATATACAATGGAGAATTCAGCAACGTTAACATCTTCCCGATTTAGGATAATGCTTTTGGAACCTGAATCCAAAATCATTTCAATGTCCTCTTCAGTAAGAATTGTATCTCGCTCAAGTAAGACTTCATTTCTATCTATTGAAACTACCTCACCAGTATCCTCATCCACAAAATCTTCAACCCACGTTCTAAGAACACGTGCCGCAAGTTTTCGTCCTGCCACCTTTTTCAAAGCCGCTTTTGTGGTTGGTACTTCCTCAGAAAGACCGAATAAATCAAGAATATCTTTATCCGTTCCGTATCCTATTGATCTAAGTAGCGTTGTAACTGGGAATTTTTTCTTACGATCAATATAAGCGTACATGACATTATTAATATCTGTAGCAAATTCAATCCAAGAACCTTTAAAAGGAATAATTCTCGCAGAATACAACTTCGTACCATTCGTATGCTTACTCTGGGCAAAGAAAACACCCGGAGATCGATGCAATTGGGATACAATAACTCTTTCAGCTCCATTGATTACAAAGGAACCCTTTTCAGTCATGTAAGGAAGGTTACCTAAGAATACTTCTTGCTCAATGGTCTCGAAATCCTCATTATCCTCGTCATGACACAGCAATCTCAATTTTGCTTTCAATGGGACGGAATAGGTCAAGCCACGGTCAATGCATTCGCCAACACTGTATTTTGGAGGATCTACTGCATAATCAATGAATTCAAGAGTGAAATTTTCTCTGGAGTCACTGATTGGGAAGTTTTCTGCGAATACTTTAAATAAGCCGTCTGCCCGGCGTTTTTCTGCAGGAGTATCCAACTGAAAAAAGTCTTTGAACGACTGCAGCTGAATATCTAGAAAATCCGGATAGTCTTTGACCACCTTAATGGAGGAGAAACTTTTCCTTACGGTTTGATTCTTGATAGCCAAGGTAGTGTATGTTTATAGTGAAATTTAAATAGCGAAATAAGTCAATTTTCGCTTGGAATAATGCAATTTAAGACCTGCGCACAAACAGGAAAAGACCTGACTAAAATAGTCAGGTCTTAAGTGCTCAGCCTCGACCTAATGGTCTCGGCTTTGCAAATTATTTAATCTCTACTTCAGCACCAGCATCTTCTAAAGACTTCTTTAAGCCTTCAGCCTCATCCTTAGCTACGCCCTCTTTGACTGCCTTAGGAGCTGAATCAACTAGATCTTTAGCCTCTTTAAGTCCTAGACCAGTTAATTCTTTAACAAGTTTAACAACTGCCAGCTTGGATGCGCCAGCCGCCTTTAATATTACATCAAAAGATGTTTTCTCTTCTTCTGCAGGAGCGTCATTAGCACCAGCGCCACCCGAAACAACTACTGCACCAGCAGCAGCAGGCTCGATGCCATACTGATCCTTAAGAATATCTGTCAATTCTTTAACTTCCTTTACAGTCAAGTTTACCAACTGATCTGCAAGTTGTGTAAGATCTGCCATTGTATTTGAAATTTAATTTTTGTTTGAATGATTTTTTTAGTATTATTTTTCCTCTCTTTCTGCAAGTGTTTTAAGCACACCGGTCAAATTGTTTTGACCACTTTGCAATGCAGAAATAAGATTCATCGCTGGAGATTGTAGCAATCCAATTAGATCGCCAAGCAATTCTTGCTTTGACTTTAGCTTAGAAAGCATTTCTAGGTTTGCCTCACCAATGAATACATCAGTATCGATAGCGGCACCTTTAAATACAGGTCTAGTCTCTTTTTTTCCTATTTTTTTTCTATAATCCAACAATAAATTTGCCGGAAGGTTACTTGTCTCTTTTGAGAATAATATTCCAGAGAATCCTTTCAACGCCTCAGATGACAACTTAGAATAGTCAGCATCAAGATTATCCAAAGCCTTTGCGATTAAAGTATTTTTGTACACTCTGTACTCTACACCTTTATCGTAACATGCTCTTCGGAATGAATTAGTCTGTGCAACTGAAAAACCTGAAGCATCAGTAATGTAGAAGAAAGGGGTTTCTTTGAACTTCTCAATAAGACCGTCGATTATTACTTTTTTTTCGTCTCTAGTCATGATTAAATACCTTCAATGCTACCCTTGTCTACTGCAATACCAGGAGACATTGTACTGGATAAATATATACTCTTAAAATACGTTCCTTTAGATGATGAAGGCTTCAACCTAGAGATTGTTAGGATCAATTCCTTCACATTATCCTGAATTTGTTCAGGTGAGAAAGATACTTTACCTATACCTGCGTGGATGATCCCGAATTTATCTACTTTGAAATCAATTTTACCAGCCTTTACCTCTCTTACAGCTTTCGCCACATCTAGAGTAACTGTTCCTGATTTAGGGTTAGGCATAAGACCTCGTGGTCCTAATACTCTACCCAATCTACCTACCTTTGCCATGACATTAGGCATTGTGATGATGACATCAATGTCAGTCCATCCACCTTCTATCTTAGCAATGTAGTCGTCCAAACCTGCGTAATCTGCACCTGCTTCGGTCGCTTCAGCTACTTTATCAGGGGTACAAAGCACCAATACTTTGATGTCTTTGCCTGTACCATGGGGAAGGGCTACTACGCCTCTTACCATTTGATCTGACTTACGTGGATCCACGCCCAGACGGACGTTGACATCTACAGAAGCGTCAAATTTTGCCAATGATATTTCCTTTAAAATAGAGGAAGCTGCCTCAAGGGAGTACACTTGGCTTGAGTCGTACTTAGAAAGAGCTTCTTTTTGCTTTTTTGTTAACTTAGCCATTTTTTTTAATTTATACTTCCCAAGGGGCTTTACCAGATACTGTGATACCCATGCTACGCGCTGTCCCAGCCACCATTTTCATAGCAGCCTCGACTTTGAAAGCATTAAGGTCAGGCATTTTTACCTCCGCTATTTCTCTTATTTGATCCCAGGATACCGAACCTACCTTCTTACGGTTTGGTTCAGCTGATCCTGCTTTAACTTTTGCAGCCTCTAACAGCATGCTTGCCGCAGGAGGTGTTTTTACTACAAAGTCAAAGGACTTATCAGAGTATATTGTAATCAATACGGGAAGCACATTTCCAATCTTATCTTGAGTACGTGCATTGTACTGCTTACAAAACTCCATAATGTTCAAACCCTTGGAACCAAGGGCCGGACCAACTGGAGGAGACGGATTTGCCTGGCCACCTTTCACTTGCAGTTTTATATAACCAGTGATTTCCTTAGCCATTGCTTAGTCTTGTTTTTCTACTTGTATAAAGTTTAATTCAACAGGAGTATTTCTTCCAAAAATCTTGACCATAACATTCAATTTTTTCTTCTCTTCAAATATCTCCTCTATTACTCCGGTAAATCCACTGAAAGGGCCATCCATTACTTTAACGGTCTCTCCAATTATAAACGGTGTATCAAGCTTCTCGGCAAACTCATCAATCTCCTCAACCTTACCTAAAATACGGTTGATTTCTGACTGACGTAATGGCTCGGGGATTTTGGAAGCCCCCCCGGAGTTTGAACCTAAGAAACCGATAACTCCCGGAATGCTTGTAATTACATGATTAGCCTCACCATTGGAAAGATCCGCATTGACTAAAACGTAGCCAGGAAAGAAATTTCTATCCCTTACACGCTTTTTGCCGTTTCGCATTTCATATACCTTCTCAGAAGGAATTAGGACATTAGGAATAAATTCCTCAATCTTTTCCCTAAAAATTTCATTCTCAAGGTAAGTTTTTGTTTTCTTTTCCTGTCCAGATACTACTCTGAGTACGTACCACTTATGTTCAGCCATCTTGTAATGTCAATTCAATTAGAATAAATCATAAAACCAATTCATAATATTTTCGAAACCCAGATCTATAACACCGATGAACAATGCAAAGATCAACGAAGCTACTAATACCAATACTGCGCTATTTTGAAGAAATGAATACTTGGGCCAAGTGACCTTATTTTTCATTTCGTCATAAGACTCCAATACAAAGTTTTTCAGATTCATAGTATACTTACTTATTGGCACGGGCAGAGAGATTCGAACTCCCATCAACGGTTTTGGAGACCGCTATTCTGCCGTTGAACTATGCCCGTGTGAATGAACACTCCGCTAATGGGAATGCAAAATTAGAGAAAAATCTATTACGAAACAAATGCGACCCCAACAAATCTAGGGTCGCATTGCTTACTTTATAATCAAAAATGATTAATCAAGAATTTCAGTTACCTGACCAGCTCCTACTGTTCTACCACCCTCACGAATTGCAAAACGAAGTCCTTTTTCAAGTGCTACTGTAGATAGTAGATTCACTTCAATAGTTACGTTATCACCTGGCATAACCATCTCAACGTTTTCAGGAAGTGTGATTTCACCAGTTACGTCGGTAGTTCTTAGATAGAACTGCGGTCTGTATCTATTGAAAAATGGAGTGTGACGCCCACCTTCTTCTTTGGATAGCACATACACTTCTGCTTTGAAGTGTGAATGTGGCTTCACAGATCCTGGCTTACAGATAATCATACCACGCTTTATCTGTGATTTTTCAATACCTCTTAGCAGTAGACCTACGTTGTCTCCAGCTTCACCTCTATCAAGAATCTTACGAAACATCTCAACTCCAGTTACTGTGGACTTTAAGCCTTCAGCACCCATCCCGATGATATCAACTGATTCACCTGAATTTACTATACCTCTTTCGATTCTACCTGTAGCTACCGTACCTCTACCCGTTATAGAAAATACATCTTCTACAGGCATCAGGAAATCCTTATCAACTGCTCTTTCAGGAATTGGAATGAAACTATCTACCGCATCCATTAATTCCATCACAGTATTTACCCACTTCTCTTCCCCGTTCAATGCACCAAGTGCTGAACCTGCGATAACAGGAATGTTGTCACCATCGAAATCATAAAATGAAAGAAGCTCTCTGATCTCCATTTCCACCAACTCAAGAAGCTCAGGATCGTCAACCATGTCGACTTTGTTCATGAAAACAACCAATTCTGGAACGCCTACTTGGCGTGCTAGGAGGATATGTTCTCTTGTTTGTGGCATTGGGCCGTCTGTAGCGGCTACCACTAAAATAGCACCATCCATTTGGGCGGCACCAGTTACCATGTTTTTTACGTAGTCAGCGTGTCCAGGACAATCTACGTGTGCGTAGTGTCTCTTTTCAGTTGAATATTCTACGTGAGAAGTATTAATAGTAATACCTCTTTCTTTTTCTTCCGGAGCGTTGTCAATCGAAGAGAAATCTCTTAATTCAGACAGACCCTTTGCGGCCAATACTGTAGTAATAGCTGCAGTCAAAGTGGTTTTGCCATGGTCTACGTGTCCAATCGTACCGATATTAACGTGCGGCTTGGAACGGTCGAATTGTGCTTTTGCCATGCGTGAAAATCCTCAGTTTAAGTTTAAAGATATATTTAGATAATTATTAAAGCCGATTTGAGCCAACGACGGGAATTGAACCCGTGACCCCTTCCTTACCAAGGAAGTACTCTACCCCTGAGCTACGTCGGCTTAGACCCTTATGTTCTTAATTTCTCAAAGAAAAACATAGAGCGGGAGACGAGGCTCGAACCCGCGACCTGCAGCTTGGAAGGCTGCCGCTCTACCAACTGAGCTACTCCCGCTTGTTTCCGGCTAAGCCGAATTTTTTAGCCCTGCAAAATTAGAAAAAAAATTTTGCATTTGAGCAATTATTGTGGGGGAAACAGGATTCGAACCTGTGAAGACATAAGTCAACGGATTTACAGTCCGTCCCAGTTGGCCGCTTTGGTATTCCCCCTTTTTTTCTGTCAAAATTACTGCAATTCAGCAGGCGTACCTTTCGTAACGGATTGCAAAATTATAGGCTTTTCCCAAAGATTCAAAACAAGGCTTTAAAATTTGATGATATTTTACCTATAAAACTTTTAAACTATTATAAATCAATTGATTAATTTTTTATTTTAATGCATCAATAAAATATTCGTAGTACATTTTCAATTCTTCATCCAATTCCAAGGCCGTTACTCGTTCTAATTCTTTGATAACAGCCTGATCATCGGCAAATGCGAGTAGCGCCTGAAATGCCCCAAGCCTCATGAATGACTTTGAGTCACGTTCCGCAATTCGCAATAAATTAACTACGGCCTCTGATTTCCCGTCCTCCGGAAAACGACTGAAATACTCTGAATAATATCCCAGAAAAAAATAAAGTCCTTCTCCTGATTGCGAATTCAGCTTCCGGTGAAACCACTTCCCTTTCCCTACGACTGGTTTTGTAATGTAGTAGTCAGATACCGGAATCACTATTCTGAAATTAGTCTCCTCAGCAAATCGCTCTACAAACTCTTCCTCCAACTCAATGCCATCTGCCATCAAACCCATCAGAGCAGATCCGGCAATAATATAAGAATCATCAGTGGTCAATCGCTTAAATAAACTTTGATACTTCTCAGCATTATAAGCTGCCAAAGCATCGATGGCTCCAGCACGTACTGAATTTTTTGGATCTGTCTCAGCTATCAGAAGTACTTTATAAGCTAAGTCTACATTGTCTTCCAACCATGTCTTATTTCCTTGAACTATCCTTAATCCTGATTCTCGAATTGCCCAAAATTCATCTGAAATTACTCTTTCAATAATCGCCTCCAAATTATCAATCGCTTCTCTGGATACTAGGCTATCCAAGGCCTCGTATCGTGAAATCCCTATTTCAGAATTTTCAAATTGCTGTTGATATTCATCTGCACTTTTCTCGAAAGATACTTTTGCTAACAGATTCTTCTGCTCATCAAAAAATACCTGACTTACCGCATTCCCATTTTCTAGCGCAAATTGCGCAAAGACCTTATCTAGCAAAAAACCCTTTTTAAATCGCTTTTCATCAGCATACCAACTGATCTCAAAGGGTAGCTGATATAGCGGGTAATTAGCTAGATCCTGCGTCTGAGTGACGCTGATCAAGATGTTTCCAGGGTTAGAATAATCCACTTCCACATTCAATTCTGGATGTCCCTTATCCAAAAACCATTGATTAAAAAACCAATTTAAATCTTGCCCACTGACCTGCTCCATTGCTAGCCTCAGGTCGTGGACCTCAACGCTTTTTAGTGCGTTAGCTTTCAGATAGACCGTCAATCCCTCGTAGAACACCTCCTTACCAAGATGTTCGCGTAGCATATGTAGAATCACGCCTCCTTTGGAATAGGTGTGTGAATCAAACATATCCTCATCATTTGCATATTGAAATCGAATCAGATCCACATTCTTGCCTTCAGCTTCTGCAAAATAATTTTCCGTCTCGGCAATCAGCTTCAGTTTGGCATGATCCTCCCCTAATTTATATTCATTCCACAGGAATTCACTATAGTTTGCAAAAGCCTCATTCAAGGTGAGATTTGACCATGATTCGGCAGTCACATAATCTCCAAACCATTGGTGAAAAAGCTCATGAGCAATAATGTAATCCCACTCCGAATCAATCGCCTCCCGTTCTGTCAGTAACAATTCTTCCATAAAAATCGACGCTGTAGTATTCTCCATTGCTCCAGACACAAAATCCCTGACTACGATCTGATCGTATTTTGGCCAAGGAAAATCCACTCCTGTAAGGTTCGAAAAAAAGCCAATCATCTCCGGAGTATTCTCAAAAACCTTAGCTGCTCCCTTTTCAAAACCTTTCTCCACAAAATAACCCAAAGAAAGTGCTTCCCAGTTATCCGATACCTTCCCAAAATCTCCAATCACCAGTGCCACCAAATAGGGCGCATGAGGCAACTTCATCTCCCAACTATCTACTCTAAAACCATTGCCTAGGTCTTGTTGACTGACTAATTCACCATTGCTGATTGAAACTAAGGAATCGATCACCTTCAGATTCAGTCGCTGTGTAAAGCGTTCGTTCGGGTGGTCAATGGTAGGAAACCACTTAGAGTTATGCATCGTCTCCCCCTGGGTCCATATCATAGTGGGCTTATTGGGAATGGTATCCAATGGATCAATGAAATACAAGCCTTTCGTATCCATTATTGCCTCACTTCCAGTTCCTGAATTACGGTTTGGATAGGCCACGTAGTTAAAGAAAATTCCAAAGGTATCTTTCGCCGTCAATTCCTCTGGCAAACTGATACTGAACTGCTGTCCATCATATTGGTAGACGAGCTCCTGTTCGTTTATTCCTGCGGAAAAGTAAATTTTGTCCACCTCAAAATCCTGTGCGTCTATCCGAAGAATCTTCTGGGGATACTTAAATGGCTTAATCAGCAAATTAGCTTTTCCTAAGACCGTTTGATTTTGATAGTCAAATGCCAAGTCTAGAGACGTGTGAAGAATATCAAAGTCTCTTTGCTGAGAAGCTCGATAAGCAGCAATCTGGTACTCTTTTGAGATTTTGATTTGCTTTTGGATTTCTGAGTCACCTGCTGAAGTTTCCAATATCAGGGGAATGTTGACCATTCCCTGCTGAATGTCCCGGGGAGTTTGAACAATAGAATTGGACTTACAGCTCCAAAATAAGAACAGCGCTGAAAAGAGAACTACTCGACAGAATAGATATTCAGCAAAAGGACGTTGTGAAGAGTTTTGATTCATACTGATTTATAAAGAAAACAGGCTCATCTAGGAGTAAATTGTATATTCGGGCTCAAATTAACAGGAATGTTCACAGTAATTAATCAAAATACAAGCTATTCGGTCGAAAAAGCTGAAGAGATGCTCACCGTCAACGGAAGGCAGATAGTCTGGGATCTTAAGTGGGTATCGGATCGAAAAATCCACTTTATCTATCAAAATAGATCCATAGAAGCAGAATTACTCGATTTTGAAAAAGAAACCAAAACTGTTCAAATCCGGATAGGGAACAAGGTTGCCTCGCTTCAACTCAAAGATCAAAATGATCTTATACTTGAAAAATTGGGTATGAATATGAGTTCATCTGCAGTGCTAAAGGAAATAAAAGCTCCTATGCCCGGATTGATTCTAGAGCTTAAAGTCAAGGCGGGCGACGAAGTGAAAAAAGGGGATGTAGTGCTAATTTTGGAAGCCATGAAAATGGAAAACATTATCAAAGCGCCAGGAGATGGGATAGTGAAGTTAGTCAAAGTCGCTTTAAAAGATAGCGTGGAAAAGAATCAGGTTCTGATTCAATTTTAATTTTTTGCCCTAGTATAATGAGTTGAAGAAATTATCTTTGGAAGATTATTTGATTCCATTTGTTTGTCAGATTTGTTTTTTTGATCGATGACTTTTTCATTTAATCTACTTTAACAACCTGAAATCAATTCATAAACAAATGAAATATAAGCGAATATTGCTCAAGCTCAGTGGTGAAGCACTCATGGGAGAAAAGAATTTTGGAATAGACCCCAATAGACTTCAGCAATACACCCACGAAATCAAAAAAGTGAAAGACATGGGGGTTGAGATCGCAATAGTCATAGGCGGTGGTAACATTTTCAGAGGAGTCCAAGCAGAAAAATCAGGAATGGACCGAGTGCAGGGCGATTACATGGGTATGCTCGCTACATTGATCAATGCAATGGCGCTCCAGAGTGCTTTGGAGCAAGCAGGTATGTACACCCGACTTATGTCAGGCATCAAAATTGAAAGTGTTTGTGAACCTTTCATCAGAAGAAGAGCTATCCGCCATTTGGAAAAAGGCAGAATTGTAATTTTCGGAGCCGGAATCGGCAATCCATATTTTACCACCGATTCTACAGCTAGTTTACGGGCGATTGAGATCGAAGCAGAGGTAGTTCTCAAAGGTACCAGAGTAGATGGAGTCTACAGTGCAGATCCTGAAAAAGACCCCACCGCAACTAAATACGATACCATTTCATTTCACGAAGTATATGAGAAGAATCTCAACGTGATGGACAAAACTGCTTTTACACTTTGCCAGGAAAACAATCTGCCCATTATTGTTTTTGACATGAATAAAGATGGAAACTTAAGGGACTTGGTAAGCGGGGAAAAAATAGGAACACTGATCACTTCACAAGAATAAGAGAATGGAAGAAATCGAACTATATCTGGACGAAGCACAAGAATTGATGCAAAAAGCGGTAGAACATACTTCTGCCGAATTACTAAAAATCAGAGCGGGCAAGGCAATGCCAAATATGCTCGATGGTATTATGGTGCCTTATTACGGAGCTCCTACTCCATTGAGTCAAGTATCCTCGGTCAATACTCCTGATGCAAGAACTTTGGCAATCAAGCCTTTTGAACGCAAGATGATATCCGAAATCGAGAAAGCCATCATCAATTCTGATCTGGGACTTGCACCGCAAAATAATGGCGAAGTTATTATCTTGACTATTCCTGCATTGACTGAGGAGCGCCGAATCTCTCTGGTAAAGCAGGCTAAAAATGAATGTGAAGATGGTAAAATCTCTTTGAGAACTGTCCGTAAAAATATTAACGACGACCTTAAAAAACTCCAAAAAGACGGAGCCTCTGAAGATGACATTAAACGTGCGGAAGAAAGAGTACAAAAAATCACTGATCAGTATTCTACAAAAATCGATGAGCTGCTTATTAAAAAAGAAGTAGACATCATGAAGATTTAAGGATTTGCCCCAAATTATAAGTTCCTTATAATTTAACGGTTTTCAATTTTGGTTGACTAGATGATCAGCCCGAGTTGAAAACCATTTTTTTTTACGATTATCACTTTTTATATTTTGCAAAACCTTGGCGTCTTTGGCGGTTAGAAGAATTACCCTCCACTCGTTTTGGCAAATTCTCTTTTACCCGATTGGCATCACTCCTGACAAAACCCAGAATCAACTTTGAATATCTAATCCATGGACTAACTCCCATGGCCAATATGAATAGCGCCTTCAGCGCTAATGCTTTGAGTAAACTTTGTGTTTGTAATAAAATCTATTCGCTATTCAAAACCTCGGTTAGTGCGCTAGTCGAACTATCGAGGTCAATCAGATTTATCCCAAAATCGAAGGCTAGCAAAAAGATATCAAAATTTACTTGGTGCCCTTTGCGAGAGCTTTGTGCTCTTGACGATTGAAAAGGTGGTCTGTGGGCACACAGACCACGGCTTTACGGTTAAAAGGATTAATTGATTTGGATGAAAGTCGCAATCCCAAATCTAGCACCGCCTCTCAGGTAATTGCTATTCTCAAAGCCTGCTCCAAATTCAACTCTAAAGATTCGAAACAAATTATCCAAGGAATAACCCACCTCCCAATAATGCGGGGAATCCTCTGTTTTCAGATAATTGAAAAACACATTTTCACGAATCCCGGAAAATCGAAGCATGGGCAACTGAGTCAGCAAGAATTTACGAAACTGGTAATGAACAATTGCTGAAAAGTAACTCGAATTTGTACTGTACTTGTAGTAATCCATGAATCGATAATTAGAAGCCGGTCCAAAATTCGAAAAGATGGTTCGGTTACCACCAAAATGCTGAAAATCAGGGAAAAATACGCGATCATTATTCAAGAATGTGCCCGCTGTCAGATTGAAATCCAGCTTCCCGCTCACCGCAAAGCTGAAATCATGTTTGAATCCTATCGAAATATGGTCAAAATCAGATGCTTCAAGGTCACTTTGAAAAACGCTGCCAAAGGCTTTTCGATACGTAAATTCAACCAAGGGAGAGCGCTCAGTCAGCGGATACTTTCGCCCATTTCGGATCCCGTAGCGAATCCCAGGTCGCCATTCGAGAGACGCAACCAATTTCAAACTCTCATGATTCACAAATGAATCATCAGTGGTCTCTACATTTTCAGGTTGATTGGAAGAATATTCTCTTTCAGGCCTATTATATAAACTATAATTATTTGTATTGAATAACTGCCGACGAGTACCATAACTCAGCGTGGTGCGGTAAGTAAAACCATAATTGACCCGATGAGACCAATACCCTTCGGCAAAATCTTGCTCATACAATTTCATGTAATTTTGCCGTAAGGCTAGGGAATAGACGGCATTCACTTGTTCGTTGATTGGCTCATCCCCATTGAATTGATAGATATATCTTCCTCCTCTAAAGCCAAATGTGGTCCCGGATATGGGCAAGGTATTAGACCAGCGAACATCGACTTTGCTATAGAATCGATTACTCGAAAAACCATATCGGAGATCAGGTTCAATGCTGAAGTTTTTCCGTTGTACAGAGACACTATCTGCTAGTTTTATCGTTTGATTTTTTTTATAAAAAAGCCCAATTCCCACTTTCCCTCCTTCTACCGTATTGAAAGACATTTTAGTCCAGTTTTGATCAAATCCCATTGAAATTCCCTTACCAAAACTATAAGTACCTCCAGTCATAAAATCCAAAGGATTAAATTTTCTTTTCGCTTTTTTAGCTACTGAATCTACATCACTTATTTTTGCAGCCTCTAGCACCGCAACACTGTCGTCTCTGGAATATCCGAGAATTTCCTGCTCGGTAAGAGGTACCGGTCGAATGCTATCCCAATACGATTGATTGTATTTTTTAGCTAAGGAATCTACTTCGTAGTAGCTTTCTTCTATTACATCACTGTTTTCACGCTCCTGAATTGATTCCTTTTCATATTCATTCAAAAGCTTTCGGTATTCCTTTCGAGTCATTGGCTTCTCACTCGATAGTTGTTCTAATGCAGAGACCGACTTTTTGAATTCTGCTGCTGCCTCAGGCACATCTTGAACTTTCTCATCGATGATTTCGGGCACTTCTTTCAAATCCGGGTTGAGTGTAATGTCATATTCGCGAGTTGAGGCCAAATATTTAAAATCGCCTTCGAAGCCAAATATTTTACCTCCAAACTTATACTGATGAGTCAGCGGCATCCATACATTTTCAACAACCGGAGCATATTGCTGAGTTGCTTGAATCTCAAATCCTAAATACGAAGTCTGAAGATTTAGACTATGAATCGCCCATAAGTCCTCAATGATGTAGATGAAACCCTCAAATACTTGTTCACCTCTAGATCTTGGGGTGACTTTAATTTTACTTACGAGTACATTTTGATCAAAGAAACTACCCTCGTATTTGAAGCGATAATATTGAAAAGCAGACCGAGACAATGGCGAAATAATGTTGTTAACCTTTTCTTGATAAAAACTCGTCTGAATATAAGGTGCCGGAGAAGTGCTCTGATTGTCTCCATTGGTCCGGATGGAGATTACTTTTTCCTCTACTTTATTGGGTTGGGTAAACGTAATCCTGGAGACAGATTCGGAGGTATAGGCCTCGTTCAATTTCAAACCTTCTTTTTCCAGTGTTTTCTTCATGAAAAACGGCGCATCCGTCAGCTGACCCGTACCCTTGAGATATACGGTCATGGAGTATTTCTGAAGTTGTAAGCGGTGATATTTGGCTTTCGCTATTGCTTTCCGCATGATAGTAAGAGCAGGATCTTCCGCCCCTGCTCTTACCTCTACTTCACTTAGCGTATAGATTTGGGATTCCAGGTTGAAATTCAGATCCACCCATTGATCGGTGATAATGACAGTTTCCAAAACTGATTTATATCCAAGGTATTGAACCAACACATCATAAACACCCTGCTTCAGCCTAAACTCATAGACTCCGTCTTGATTGGTAGGAACACCATCACCAAGATTCCTCACATAAACCGATGCATAGGGGAGCGCTTCTCCCTCGCTCGTTTTTACAACTCCCCGGATGCCTTGTGCTAAACTTTCAGATGAAAAAATCATCAAAAAACTACCCAATACAAGCACTTTTACTAAATGTTTTCCCATAAAATTCGGTTAGCAGAAATCGAAGTTAATTTGAACAAGGATTACGCGATGATTTAAGACAAAGTTTTAAGATTATTTAGGATCATAGAAACCAAATAAATAATCCGTGAGCTAAATAGAAAAAATGATCACTATTTCTATTTAAAATAGAAAGCCCGAAAAAATAAAACAGTGAAAAGAGAACATTAAAATCAAAAATAAAAGCCAGTGCAGCGCCAAGTTTGAGCAATGACTATCCTTTGATTCGCCTCAGAGATATCATTTTGATCAAAGCTGAAGCAGCCTTCCGTCTTGGAAAAAATGGACCGACATTGTGTGCAGTCAATCAAATCAGAACTAGAGCCGGAGTTCCTGCTTACACTTCTTTAACACTTGACTTGATCTTCGAAGAAAGAGGCCGTGAAATGTTTGCAGAGGCTTCAAGAAGAACTGACCAGCCCCGTTTTGGAAAATGGAATCAGCCATGGTGGGGAAAAGCAGCTTCTCAACCTTTCAGAGTTTTATTTCCTATTCCATTGCAACAAATCAATGCTAACCCTAACTTGAAGCAAAACCCAGGTTATTAATCGAATTAAATCCCCCTTTAGAAAGGAGGTGTACATTTATGCACTTCCTTTTTTTTAAAATATCGATGGAGAAGCTTAAAAATCCCGTTTTTCTGATTTTCATTCTCCTGTTTTCTTGCAAAAAGGAATCACAAAATCCCACGGCCTTATTCCAACTCCTTTCTCCTACAAAGACCGGAATTGACTTCAGAAATGAGCTGAGCTATACGGAGCAGGTAAACCCTTACACTTTTAGAAACTTTTATAATGGGGCTGGAGTGGCACTCGGCGACATCAACAGCGATGGATTAATACCATTTTATATATTAAAAGACGCATTAAACTCATTTAGGAAGTGGTGATTTGAAGTGATTGATAAAATTGTCGTCTCAGATATATTCTTTACGCTTTCATACAGCCATTCCTTCAAGTCTTCCATGGTATTGAATACCTTATTTTTAAATCTTGTTTTCATGTACGCCCAGACCTGTTCACAAGGGTTGAGCTCCGGAGAATAGGCGGGAATGCTGAGTAAGAAAATATTGGAAGGAACGGTTATGTTTTTAGTAGAATGGAATCCTGCATTATCGATCACCACTATTTTAAATTCCCTTGGCCTATGTTGCGACAAGCCGTTAAGATAAGTCTCAAATATTTTGGTGGAGACTCCATCAACCTCCCAGACAAAACTATCTCCAGCTATGGGTGAATAACTGCCATATAGATAGGTGGAAGAAAATTTATGCCCATAACTAATAACAGGCCTTACTCCTTTAGCACTGATACAAGAGCCCATGTGGCTCATCAGTCCAAATCTGCTTTCGTCCTGGAAATATAGATTGACGCTGGTGTACTTATTTTTATCTAGACTTATTCTAAGCTCCTTGAAGGTGTTGGGCAGTTTTAAAAAAGGCTTCCTCGGCCTGGGGGTCTTTTTGGATATGGCTCTTGCGTGGCCGTTTTACCTTCGTTTTGAAATGCTTGATTAGGTATTCTCTGATTCGATGATAGCTCACTTCTACGTCATATTGCCCCTTTACCCATTGTTGGGCATCCCAATAACCCCTGAAAGGGTTCTTAGCGTCATTGACTCTCTGTCCAAGACCTTTGTGGATCTCAGCAGTGATGATTTTTGATCCTTTCCTCTTGGGTTTGATCTTTACTAAATCTTCGATACCATGCGCGTCGTATTGTACAAGCCATTTCTCCAAACTCCTGATGTGCATACCCAAGTGGTCCGCCAATTCTTGGCGAGTGCTGAATCTGTCTTCCTTCAAACAAATCAAAGCGTAAATACGCTTTTCTTTTTGCAGAGAGGTCTGCTTTCTTCTTAAAGATTTAAGTGTAGATAGACTTTCTTTTATCGTTTTGCTGACCCGTTTTCCCATGCCTGAATATACAAATTATATACGTCTTTATATAACTTAATTAGTATAACAGACATTTTTTTTGCCGGCAACCAAACCTCCAACCGATTATATCTCAATCAGGGAAATCTGAAATTCAAAGACATTACTCAATCGGCCGGCTTAGAATCTACCGGCTATTGGTCCACAGGGGTGAGCATGGCAGACATCAACGGAGATGGTTTGCTCTCCCCATATCGGTTAATAGTACCATTACCTCTAATCTCTGACTGATCGTTCAGAAATATCCCATCCTCTCACCTCGTACACTTCCAGTTCACCGTCGTTTTTCAGAAACAGGATCCACTTCTGATTGCCTACCTGCATCACTCTAATTTGGCGGATATCTCCCCTGACCAAAAGGCCAGAATCGGCCATGGGAAGAAAATTCCCGAATCCATCTCCCTTTAAAACCAATCCCTGACTTCCCAGAAAAGCACCGAAATAAGGAGAAACCTGTGTTTTATTTCCTCCGAGGATGAGATCGAAATTCCCATCCCCGTCCAGGTCATCGATGGCAATGGCTTCCAGAGAGGAAAAATTAGCCTGTATGGGCAGGGGTTTCTTCAAAAAACCATGGCCCTTCTGATTGACCAAGACCAGTGACTGTAATTGATGGACTTCATAAAGTGCAGCCTCTTCCAGCTTGAAGCGATTAAAAAGTTCCATTATGGTTTTGCCGGCAAAGTCCCTGTGGCTGAGCAGGTCCTTTTTCATCATTGGAATCTGGCTGACCAGTTCATCTCTTGTCGCCACCGGGTAATAGCTGCCTTGTCGGGAATAGGCAATAACCTGCTCCAGGCTTCCGTTTCCATCAAAATCCTTAACATACATTTTCAGGGGAAATTCCTCTGTGGCTTTCAACCTGCTGTTCAATCCCAGATTGCCCGCCACCAGATCCGGGAATCCATCTCCATTCAGATCCTACACTGCCAGGGAATTCCACCAACCAGAAGTTTTTGCCAGACCCATTTTTTCTGTTTCGTTGATCAGGTGCCCCTCTCTGTTCATGAAAACCGTAATCGGCATCCAATACCCCACGATGACCAGATCCAGCTTGCCGTTTTGATCCAAATCCACCCAAGCAGCATCATGACCATACCGATGAATTTCAACTCTGGAGCAATCCTAGCTGTTATATCTTCAAACTCATTTCCCCCTTTATTCCTTAGAATATAACTCCTCGGGATCAGCCCGTATTTCCCGGTGACATTCCTACCCGCAATAACTAAATCCTGTAAACCGTCGTCGTTAATATCGGCAGAAAGAGCCACGGAGACCTGGACGTCTGAGACAATGCATAGTTGCTGCTTTGTTGAAAAACCGTCCTTCATCTCATTTTTAAAATGGTGTTATTACCTTCACTCCGGGCGTCCAGCGTTTCTCCTCCTCTGAACACCAAAAGGTCTGGTTTTCCATTTTGTTCATTGTCCAAAAAAATGGCGAAAACCTCATCCTGATCTAATTCTTCTTCTCCGATAGAAAGGTGTGATTTCTTAAACTTTCCATCTTTGGTTTGGATATAAAGAGCTCCATTTTGACCTTTTGCCCCCCCAAGATAAATATCCATGTACCCATCTGCATTTGCATCGCCCACAGCCATGGCTGGTCCGATATGGGAAAGCTTGAATGGAATCAAGGGTTGATTGTTGAAATCATTGAACTCATCTTCCAGATGCGTAAATTGCAACCCTGTTTTTCCAGGAGGAAGTTTATTCAAAAGTGGGTCTCCCTTTGTCTCGATTGGAAGGAGGGTAGTCTGTGCGTCGATTTCCCTGAAAACCAAACTTCTGTTCACTTCCACCTTATTCAAGGTCTGGCTTCCACCGCCGGGCCAGATAACTTTCAGGGAATCCAGTAATTGGATGTCACCCAGTCCCAAATGGATCTCGGGAGCTACGGATGACTGAAATCCCCTGACGGTAAAATTTTCCTGAACAAGAGTACGGCCGTTACCAAAAGCTTCAACGCGGACACCAATGCCAAATTTATTGTTATTGGCACCTTCAAACCGAATTTTTAAAAATGCGGTTTTAGCTTGTTCTGACAGTTTGTTGAGTTGATTTTCAAAAACACCAGCCTGAGCATTCAGGTTATTGATTACCAGATCTAGGTCTCCGTCATTATCCAGGTCAGCGTAGACTGCTCCATTGGACGCAGTTGCCTTGGAAATACCCCAATCTGCACTCATGTCCTGAAAGGAAAGATTCCCGGTGTTTTTGTAGATATAATTTGAGACCTTCCCTGAAGGCATTTTTTGGGACAGATCCAGGTTACTGATTTCCGGCTTTTTCACCATGCCCTCCGCCAAGTTCCGGGTTGGTTATGAAGTTGATGTAATCCATGTCGTTGGGGCGCCTCAAAATACCGTTGTAGACAAAGAGGTCCTTCCATCCGTCGTTGTCAAAATCGGCAAACAAGGGGGCCCAACTCCAATCCGTGGCAGAAATACCGGCCAATTGTGCGATTTCTGAAAAAGTCCCATTCCTGTTATTCAGCTGCAGGGTATTTCTGCTCACTTGTCGCCCATATCCAAAATTCAGTTTCAACCGGTAGATTTCATAGCTGTCCTCACCTGCAGAGCGTTTTTGTGTGATCTCATCCTCGGGAAGCATATCAAGACTTAAGATATCTATCCAACCGTCATTGTTGATATCCGCCAGATCATTGCCCATGGAAAATCGGCTGGTCTGTGTGATAGACTCTGAACCAGATTCCTTAAAGGTTCCATTTCCCAGGTTCAGATAGAGGTAATCATTTTCATTAAAATCGTTGGAAACATAGATGTCCGGCCATCCATCTTTGTTGATATCCGAAATCCCTACCCCCAGGCCATAGCCGATTTGGGAGGAAAAAATTCCGGCCTCATTGGTGACGGGGGTAAGTTTTTTCTCACCCTTATCTGCGTTGTTGCGGTAGAGGCGGTCTCCTGACGGACCGCTGTCTCTATACCTTAAAGAGGCCCTGCAATAACTGTTGGCAGTATGCACGGCATGATTGAGCAGATACATATCCAGATCTCCGTCCAGATCGTAGTCGAAGAATGCCGCCTGTGTACTAAATCCCTGAAAGTCAAGACCAAACTCCGCGGCGTTTTCGGTAAAGGTCAGATCTCCATTATTGAGGTAAAGCTCATTTTTACCTTTTATCCCCTTCCAGTCCCCCAGTCTGCAGACATAGATATCCAAAAGTCCGTCTCCATTGATATCTACCATGCTCACTCCTGTTTTCCAGGCTCCGGCAGAAGCCAGGCCGCTTTGAGCAGTGATATCTTCAAAAACGAGATTTCCTTTATTTAAAAAAAGCTTATTGGGCAGCTGGTTGGCAGAAAAGTATAAATCCAGAAGCCCGTCATTATTGATATCCCCCACAGCTACTCCTCCGCCATTGTAGAAATACAGGTATTCAATGATGTTGAATTCCTCCGTCTCTGTCAGTTGGTTGGTGAAATCAATGCCTGTTACATTGGGATCCAACTCTACAAACAAATATTCCGACCCGGATTTACCTTCCTCATTACAGGAAGAAAAAATCAAAAAGGAAAAGATAAGGGCTAAAAGACAGGCATTCTTCATCAGGTATTCAATGTTTAGAATTTAACCAATCAATTTGAGGGTACATAGTTTGAAGGTTTGGTTTTCTCGAATTCCTCCCTCAGCCTTTTCTCTACTTTCAGATCTGTAAAAACCGCCTGAACAAACTGTTCATCCCGGATAAACAAATTGATTCTTCTTTTCCCGTCAATTTTGTAGTAAACCTTGCCTTGGTCTGGATGATTAATCAATTTGAAATCGTCTCCATACCAAATTTTATATTTGTCCAGAACCTTTTCCAGCAGGCTGTCTGCCCAGTATTGCTTGTTCCAGGGCGCCCAAGCAATGTATGAATAGGTAACTGGCACTTCGAACACTTCGTTTTCAATAAATGTGGGGAAAAAACGCATGCTCACCTCACTGTCAAATTCTACAGTCATCCGATGTTCCACATTAGTATTTCCTCCAGATCCCTGTGTGATAAGCTCCTGCTTATTTAGCTCAGTACAAAGGTCAAAAAAATCATTTTGCCCCATCCCCAGATAAATACCCAGAAACAGACTGTCTGATGAGTTATAGTTTTCATCTTCCCAATTGATCGGAGAATTACAGCCTTGTCCAAGGACCAAAGCGAGAAAAAAAAGTAAAATCATATTTTTATTATTCATTCTGAGGTGATATGAGGATAGAAATTAAGATAAAGAGGAAAGCCAAACCTAGAACGATTTAGTGACATGAGGAATTCAACTGCAAAGGAGACGGACAAAGCTTAAGATAATGAAAAGTGAAAAGTCAAAAAAAAACAAGCTGAGTGAACTTTCAGCCTGCTTTTTTCTATGCAACGATCCCCCATTAATTATAACCTGGATTTTGCTTCAGCTTCGGATTTGCCAAAAGCTGAGGCTGTGGGATGGGAAACAACTCCAGAAAACTTCCTGGGCTGTGCACTTTCTTAGGACGATTCATACCCTCAAACGGCCACCATGCCTCTCCGTATTTCTTGAATCGGATCAGATCCTGTCTTCTGGTCATTTCCGCATACATTTCTCTTCCTCTCTCGTCAAAAAGATTTTTTTCTGTCAATACCGTAAATGAGTCAAGATTTCCTGCCCTCGCACGGATTTGGTTGACTAAAGCCAAAGCTTCTGCAGTTTGTCCCAACTTAAACCTAGCTTCTGCAAGTGATAAAATAGCATCTGACAACCTGAATATCACAAAATCATTGCTCATATTATCAGTTCCTCCGACCTCATATTCATACTTCCCAATCCGGGCACCTGATTGACGCAACCCTTGTGGCCATATTTCATTCAAGTACGGCATGAAAGTGATTGGCTTTCCGTTTGGATCACCATTTCGGCCGGTAGGATCCGTAGGTTCCACTCCCGGGTCTTCCAGAGGAGTGCCATTTGATCTTTTCTGAGGACCAACCAAGAAATTGCTCAACCTTCCGTCAATAGTTCCTGTGGAAATTTGTAACGCTAGGCCTTTCCAAACAGGTCCTTGAACCCCCGCGTTTTTAGAAGGTTCAACATATGAATTATAAAATTCCTCAACGGTCTGAAAACCATTCCAAGGCTGTTGGGTAAGGTTATATGTGCTTTGGCTTGCGATATGCAAAGTCATCATTTGCCAGTTGAATCCTCTCGCAAAGACTTTATCATACGGATAGACAAATATATTTTCCGTTGATCCGCTATTGTTGATAATAAAGTTGTCCTTGTAGGAAACCATTAAGCTGTATGGACCGGTATTGATTATTTCCGATGCATCAGCAGCTGCCAATGCCCACTGGGGAGTACCTGTATATACTTCCGCATTTAGGTACATCTTCATTCGTATCATCAAAGTACCCCATTTTGTCATCCTTCCGTAAGTGGTTCCGTCCTTGGCTGTCGGAAGTAGAGGGATGATTTCATTAAGTTCGCCTAATATAAAATTATAAACTTCTACCCTTGATTTCGTCTCAGGTATTTCTACAGAAGTGAAATCAGTTACAATCGGTATATTTCCAAATGCATCCATCGCCCAATAATAATACAACGCTCTAAGGGCCCTCAGTTCTGCGATAAATGCAGGGGAATTTGGGTTGTCCAAATCCTCAAATGAAAATATCAACCTGTTGCAAGTATTTATTCCACCGAAAAGAAAGCCCCATGCATTTTGGAAAAACGGATTGTCAGGTTGAAACTCATGTTGATGTAATTGAAGCCATTGTCCACCATCGAACCAGTCTCCCCCTTTAGTCGAAACTGTCAATTCGTCAGAAGACACCTCATTAAGTGCCCAAAGGCCTCCTGAATTACCAATTCCACCCAATGAGCTGTAGGCTTGGCCTAAGGCAGAAATAAATTCTTCATCTGTTTGAAAAAAGTTTTCAGCTGTAACGGCACTGAAAACTTCTTCTTCCAAGTCCACACATGATGAAGAGAAATAACTCATTCCAAGGCAAATCAAGAAGTATCTTATGTTGATTAATTTTTTCATGATATCTTATTTTTAGCTTAGAAATTTAAATTTAGGCCCAAAGTAGTGATCGTAGTAGTAAAATAGGTAGCCCTACGTTCGATACCTGGAGCAAGCGGGTCATTGTTTGACTCCGAATCCCCATACCTTACCTCAGGATCAACTCCTGTATAACCAGTAAACATGAATGGGTTTTGGACAGAAATGAAAGTTCTAATTCTTCCAATTGCTTTTCCAGGACTCGCTTTAAAGTTGTATCCAATAGTGGCATTGTCAAGAACTACGAAATCCGCTTTCTCCACGTGAGTGCTGTTATATTCAGCTTTTTTGATTGTTGGATCGTAATACTTAGTATTGACTATGTTATAGTTCTGAACAGTTGTGCCTTCTGTGTTCTCATAGAAACCTCTGTAGCTATTGATCAGATAATGGCCAAAAGATCCTCTGAAAAAGAAATTCAAGTCCCAGTTCTTATAACTAAAGTTGTTATTGAAACCAAAATTTAAAGTAGGATAAGCAGTTCCCAGTTGGGCACGGTCATCATTGCAGTTACAATAAAAAGGATTTTCGTTGGCATCGACGGCTGTACCGTTGATGACCTGCATCCTCGGGCTTCCATCTTCATTTATTCCTTCTAGGATTGGACCCCATATCTGCCCAAGTGGACCATTTTCTTGGATTCGAATCAATTGAGTCGAGTTTTGACCAGGAGATCCAAAGTTGGACCTGTAATTCACTTCTCCAAAACTTAAATCTTCTGATGATAGGCTCCTCAAATTTGTTTTTAATGTAGAGAAATTGACACCGGTAGTCCATCTGAAATCAGATTTTTGGATGACTTTGTAATTCAACATGACCTCAAGACCCGAGTTAGATAGTTCACCGATGTTCAATTGGGTGGTAGGAAAAAGATTTGGTGGAACAGGAACAGTTATCGGTAAGATCATACCTGTCGTGACCCTAGTGTAGTAGTCGATCGCACCATCCAGTTTATTGTTTAGGATAACAAAGTCCAAACCAAAGTTATATTCGTCCTTTGTTTCCCAAGCCAAGTCTGGGTTGGCATTGGATACCGGCCCATAGGAAGGCACGAACTGTCCATTGTAAAAGAAGTTGCCCTGACGGCCAAATCTCAGTAATGACAAATAGGATTCTCCGGGTTGTGTACCTGTTCTACCATAACTGGCTCTGAATTTCATAGCACTTACTCCTGATATATCGATCAAGTTGGCAATGTTGACTCCCGCACTAATCGCAGGGAACAATCCCCATTTGTTATTGGCTCCAAACCTAGTTGAGCCCTCATATCGTGCACTCACAGATAAAAGGTAAGTATCATCCAAGTTGAAGTTGGCACGTCCAAAGAATGCCACCAATTTGTTTGAGTTGGCGTAGCTGGTAACGTTTGCCAATCCATTGGCCAAATCAAGTGCTGCTCCAATATTGTTAAAGCTAAATGCATCTGTCAGGAAATTTCCTGCTTGGGTATAGTTGCCTTGATTGAAAAACTCCTGATAGGAATAACCTGCCAAGAAAGCCATTCCAACACTACCTAAAGTTTCATCATAATTTAGAGTAGTTTCAAACAGCTGGTTTAACCTTTCATCATTTCTAATGGTAGCCAAACCGTTTCTGCCAAATCCTCCTCCAAATTTTGATGTTTTTGGCGAATATGATCCTCTCCATTCAGTTTCCCTTTGGGTTGCATAGAATACAGCCCCTCTGAATTTGGTTGTAAAATTATATTCCCCTCGTATGCTTGCCAGCAACCTGCTGTCACGACCATCTGCGATATTTTGTTCAGCAATTGCAACCGGATTGAACCAGTCGAAAATATCCCGCTCAGTATATCCTCCAAATCTGGCATCTTCGGGTAAGGTACTCCTAACCGGTATAGTAGGGTTACTTACAATCGCATATCTGAAGGAGTTGTCATTTCCAAATTCTCTGTCAATTGTAGTATTTGAAACGTTTACTGTGAAGATGGCTTTGTCCTTCAATGCCTTTTGGGTGAGGTTTAATCTTGCGTTTAATTGGTCAAAACCGGAATTGATACCAACACCATTCACGTTTCGTGAGTTGATGGAGACCCTATAGCTTGTCGAGGCGGTACCTCCTCCCAATGAAAGGTTGTTTACAAAACTTAAGCCGGTGCCTGTCACTTCCTCTAACCAGTTGGTGTTGCCACCAAGGTCAACAGAATTGGGAACCTGTTTGTATTCATCGGCATTCATCACGCTGATTGTCCTGGCAACATTTTCAGTGGCCACGCTGCTGTTGAATTCCACTACAGTTCTGCCTGTTTTTCCTTTTTTGGTAGTTACCAAGATAACCCCCGCAGAACCCCTTGTTCCATATATTGCAGCAGCTGATCCGTCTTTTAGCACATCCATGGATTCGATGTCATTGGGATCCACAGTGCTCAGAGAAGCTCCTATCACTCCGTCAATTACTACAAGAGGTTCAGCATTTTCGCCTATTGATGAAATTCCCCTTAGACGCATGTTATAGCCGCCGTTGGGGTTACCTCCAGGCCTGGCAATGTTCAAACCAGCTACTTTGCCCTGAAGCAACTGGCGCGGGTCGTTTACAGTACCTTGATTGAAATTCTCAGCTTTTACACTAGTCACAGCACTTGTAATTTCCTTTCTTTCTTGGGTACCGTAGCCTACGACTACTACCTCGTTAAGGGCCTGAATGGATGGCGATAATCCAATGTTGATGACAGACCTGTTGGCGACAGCCTGCTCCACGGATTCATAGCCCAAAAATGAAAAGACGAAGACCTCTTCAGATCCTGCTATGATCGAAAAGCTCCCGTCTAAATCGGTGATGGCTCCTCTTGAGGTGCCTTTGACAAGGACACTCACACCGGGAATTCCTTCGCCGGATTCTGTGTCAGTAACTTTTCCCGTTATTTCTCCATCTTGGGCAAAAGTCAGGCTAGGCAAGCTCAGGCACAGCAGGAAAACCAATAGGAAAGATAACTTCCTCTGCTTTTTCATAGTGATTGGGTTAATTGGTTTGAACTGAGTGAAATTTTGCTGGTGCGATAAAATTCTTCAGAAGGAGTATTCTAAAAGAGATCCAGCTTCTTTTTTTTTTAAATATAAAAATTAAACCCAGAAATAATGTAAATTTTCAAAATATATTTTTTCGCGTAAAAAGATAACTTTGTGGGTAGTGTAAACCATGTAATGCTGTTGAGCAATTTAAGTTAACTTAGCAAAGAAATAAAAAGGAATAAGCGTTTAAAATCAGCACTTTCTTTTGATTATATGTCCTAGCTGCCAAAGTGATTCTATCAAATTGAATGGTCACATACACAACGGAAAGCAGAACCACTTATGCAAAAAATGCGGTCGTCAGTTCGTTCTTCATGCTGAAAACAAGGTGAT
>Ga0209491_10001586_pt1 | contig 43527 bp, 43 predicted proteins | sample BON02_FD_187213 | JGI IMG/M metagenome (GOLD analysis project Ga0209491, IMG submission 187213) | Freshwater microbial communities from Lake Bonney liftoff mats and glacier meltwater in Antarctica - BON-02 (SPAdes) (version 2) | ecosystem: Environmental > Aquatic > Freshwater > Ice > Glacier...
TTATTCCTTGGAATTGAAGCGCTACCACTTGCTGCCGAAGAAGCTCATGACCCAGCTAAAGATATTCCACGAGCTGGAATTTGGGCACGTGGCACCTTGATCTTCACAGGATTATTAGTGCTGTTCTTAAACACTGCAATCTTGGGTGCGCAAGTAACGGGTGAAGCAGGAGAGCCGCTACTTGATGCTTTCCGAGTAATTGTTGGCGACACCTGGGCAGCTGTACTTGGACTGTTTGCATTAGTAGGACTACTTGCATCACTGCAAGGAATCATGTTTGCATACGGTCGCAACATGTACTCGCTCTCACGTGCAGGTTACTATCCAAAGAGCCTTTCAGTTACTGGCAAGAAGCAAACACCTTGGGCTGCGCTTCTAGTTGGCGCAGTGATTGGTTACATTGCTTTGGTGGTTATTGATGCCACGGGTGGATCAGCATCACCAGCAGGCGCAATAGTTTTGAACATCGCTGTATGGGGAGCCATGCTGGCTTACTTGATGCAGATGATTTCATTTGTTATTTTGCGTCGCAAGTTTCCAGATATGGTTCGCCCATATAAATCACCTTGGGGTGTTCGAGGAGCTGTAGTGGCAGGAATAATTGCGTTCCTATCATTTGTTGGGTTCTTGCTGAATCCAACATTCCGTCCGGCAATTGTTGCCATCATCATCGTTTATGTTGTTGTGCTTGCAATTTTCGCAATCTGGGGACGTCACCATTTGGTGCTCTCGCCAGAAGAGAAGTTTGCAGTAGATGGCGAAAGAAAGTAAATCTGAACTAAATTAAACAAAGAGACTGGCTCCATAAGGAGTCGGTCTCTTTGTTTATCAATAGAGAATATTTCTTCAACAAGACTTAGCGGATTATTAACAATCTTCCGTCATCGGTTGTAGCAATTAGTCGACCGTCTCTGAGAAGATCTAGATCACGTATTCGTGCGCCAATTGGAACTTCAACACGTTCAGAAATTTTTTGATTGGAATACCGCATAAAAATTAATGCTTCTTGGCGAAGTGACCCCATCACTAATCCTTTATTGAATCGGTCATATCCCTTTGCTGGCAGTTGCACTAATTCAGTTGGCGCAATCGAAGGAGTCCAAGTTGTAATGGGCTTTGGATAACCATCATGAACTCCAGTGCGTTTAGGTTTCACGTAGTCGCCAGAACTATATGGCTGCCCGTAAGTTACAAAAGGCCAACCGTAATCATTACCAGCGCGAATTATGTTGATCTCATCCCCACCTCTAGGACCATGCTCTGATGCCAAGAGTGTTTTACGATCAAACAACACAATGCCTTGAGGGTTTCGGTGCCCAGAAGAAATTTTTGTGACTTTTGATCTAGTGATTTTGAAAATAGAACCTAAATCACCGCGCTTACTTTTATTATCAATTGCTGAGTAACCAAGGTCACCAACAGTTAAATATGCAGAGGCTGAATCAATTACTTCCATTCGGCCAGCTGCGTGATGAACAGCAGAAACTGGAACACACGGTGTACTTCTAAACCACCGCTCTTGTTTTTTGACTGTGTTTGCTTTGCGATTAAAAGTTGCTCTATGAACTACTACTTCAACACAGTTATTGTTAACGAGCCTGGGGTAAGAAACTAGTAACTCTGCAGTCGTGGCATTTTGGGAAAGTACTGCAATGTCAGTAATGGCGAATCGGGCATCTCGCTTTCGTTCTTGCACCGACATTAAATTTCCAAGTAGTTTTAGTTTCTTGTCAGACTCGCGCCAGCTATAGACGGATCCACCACGCGAGCCTCCACCAAGCAGAACCGTGTTATCGGAAAGTACGGCAAGTGCTGGACCTCGTTCACCATCACCGACGGACCTTGCATCCTTTATTTTGTGAGCAACAACCTTGAGATCCATCGAACCAACCTTTATGGTTGAGTCACTCGCCAGGCTTGAAGCCAGGAAAATAAGCGCGACGATGCCAGTGGTAAACGTCATACCTTCAGAATAAGTTGATTTTTTACCTGGCGCTCTCGCCCATGTATTTCAAGGCTTGTGATGAGAATTGACTAATTTAGGACAGAACAGGTTTCTGCGTACCATCGTCGATCAGTCTGGCTAGCTAAGGTTTCAGGTGGGCGAGACTCACAAACTGCCACAATCTGCTCGTCGGTCAATTTGGTTGCTTCCGGAGTAGCAGAGTTTGAGGCGCATGCACTTAACATGACCACAATTGTCAAAGTGGCAAATAGGTTTTTAACACCTCTCATAAATGAATCATACGACTGCCAATGGTAAAAATGCAACGAATTGTTGGAAATTAACTTATTTTTTGACCTAACTTCATCAAATCAACGGGCTAGATTACTGATGCCGACCAAGACAAAATACCTAAGTTTGCTTAGGCTGATATAGAACGGTAAGTCTGAAGGTTTTTCAGTTAAATTCCTTCATCAAATTGCAAATGAATTGTGAGGTGCACATGGCTCCTTGGATTTGGTTTGCGGTAGTGGCACTCTTATTGGTAGCGGAGATGCTAACCGTACATCTGGTATTTGCATCCTTGGCACTGGCCGCACTTGCTGCCGGTGTGGCAAATATTTTTGGTGCTTCTCTAATACTTCAAGGCGTAATGTTTGCAGTTTTTGCGACGATCTCGTTAATTTTTCTTCGCCCAGTTGCTTTGCGCCATCTCGTAAAACAAGACGCAGAAACAGCAACTAACGTTGATGCACTAATTGGAGCAAGTGCGGTAATTATCGCCACAACCAACCGTAATGGTGGTCAGGTAAAACTAAGTGGTGAAGTTTGGAGTGCTCATACTGATAGTGAAGAAATTGCTATCGGAGAAGCAGTTACTGTCATTTCGATTGATGGGGCTTCAGTTAAAGTTAAAAAAGAAGAGGATAAATAGATTATGTTGTACTCATATTTAAGTGTTGGGCTACTGGTATTAGTTTTTGGTTTAGTACTCGTGCGGGCGGTCAAGATCGTGCCGCAAGCGAATGCTGGAATTGTTGAACGGCTTGGAAGATTTAATCGAGTTTTAGGTGCGGGATTAACGATTCTTATTCCGTTCGTTGATCGGTTAAGGCCACTCATTGATATGCGTGAGCGCGTCGTTTCGTTCCCGCCACAACCCGTGATTACTGAAGACAACTTAGTGGTGTCCATTGACACGGTTATATATTTCCAAGTAACTGATCCAAAATCAGCAACATACGAGATTGAAAACTATATCCAAGGCATTGAGCAATTGACTGTGACCACTCTTCGTAACGTAGTTGGTGGACTTGATTTAGAACAAGCCTTAACGTCTCGAGATTCAATTAATGCTGCCTTACGTGGTGTCCTAGATGATGCAACAGGCAAGTGGGGTGTTCGTGTTAATCGCGTTGAATTAAAAGCAATTGATCCACCACCGAGTGTCCAGGAGTCTATGGAAAAGCAGATGCGAGCTGAGCGAGATAAGCGCGCTGCTATTTTGACTGCCGAAGGCGAGAAGCAGAGTCAGATTCTTACTGCTGAAGGAGCAAGGCAGGCTGAGATTCTGCGCGCTGAAGGTGATGCGCAAGCTGCTGTGTTGCGAGCCAAGGGTGAGGCCGAAGCTATTGAAAAGGTTTTTAACGCGATTCACGATGCAAACGCAGATGACCGAGTTTTGGCATATCAGTACATCCAGCAGTTAAAAGAAATCGCCAACGGCCAAGCCAGCAAAATTTGGGTTATTCCAGCGGAATTCTCGGGCGCTGCTGCGAAAATTGCCGAAGCCTTCAAGGGTAAGAGTTAAATCTCAGTTTTAAGCTAAGGAAATGTATTAACTTCAGCAAGGTCTTAAAACTTTCTAGATCTTGGTACGGGTGCGCGCTAAGCCACGAGTGGTTCTGGAAACCTACTCAATTGAGGCCACATCCGACTTGCAATGCCGACACCTTTTTGAAGCCTTGCGAATCAGGCGCTGGCACGTTGGACAGTTTCGAGTGGTTGGTAATCGAGGCTCGACGTTTGGTGAGGAACTATAAATATAAACGTAGATTAGTGCGCCAATGACCAAAATGTATAAAATCACAAAAATTACACTCACGTCTTAAGTTTACGTACTAGTTAGAAAATTTGCAGACTATTACCAGAGATAAAAACTATGACAACTAGTTCACCCCATTGATGATGCAGAGTTAGTTGAATTCCGTTTAAAGATTGGAAACTGATAGTAAAGATGAGATCGAATGTATTTACTTTTTGAGTTTTCCACGCCAGGCGCTGAAAGATCGCACGGAATACGCATGCGGAGTCTTAAGCCATGGAAATGGATGGACTTCCGCCAGGTTTTGAAACTTTCTAAAACTTGGTACGGGTGCGTGTGTTACCGCTACTGAATTCTCTTTTGCAAATTGAATAGGATCACCGAGGTAAACATTCAGGTCTCGCCGTTGCGCTAGATCTTGCAGTGTCTCAAGGTAAAAATATATTCGCTTTGAGGAAAGCTGAAGTTTCTTAAGCGCTGTTTCATTGAATACAAAAACTACCGGGAGATCTGGGTGCGCAGCCATAGCTGGATCACTGTCGCCCATTGAATCGATAGTCAATAAGACAAAATTTGGATTCTGATTTTTGATTGGCAAAAGTGGGCCAGATGTAAGTTCCGGCGCAGGGTCAGTTAAAAGTAATGAATCAACCTCAGTGGCATCAAGTTCTTGTTCTTGCGGGAATTGCTCAATAGGACATGATTTCTGCAAGGGACATTTAGTACAAAGGCCGGGTGCTCGTTTTTCGACTTGCCAGCGCGCAAAGCCATATGGCTTTCCCGTTCCAGTTCCAACTGTCCATTGCCAACCGAGCAAATTTGCAGCGCGTGAGCCATCGATTAGTTCGCGGTACATCCGTTCTTGACCGTGTAACCAACCCATCTGGTTTCGAATGGTCCAATGCGAAGCTAGCCACATCCGAGTCTGATTTACTAACCAGCCATCTTGTTCTAACTCAGAGACAACAAAGTCCACACAGGCCAGGCCAGGATCCCAGCCATCACCAGTTACTTCGCGGACTTGGTCAAAGCGCAAATTTTCAAAAAGTTTAGGTCCAATTCGGGCGTAAAGATGTCTGGCATATTCCTGCCATAGAAGTTCATCTCGAAATTTTTCGCGATCTTGGTACGGCGCTTTAGTAACGTGATCCCAAAGAGTTGGAAGCGTCAACAAATTATGGCGAATGTAGGGCGAAAGGACCGTTGCACCACGTTTGTTCAGTGGCAGAACTTCTGATCGATTTTTTGCGTAGCCAGAAATATCTAGGTTTGCCAGTGCTAGATCTGCTGCAGTCTGACCACCTTTAATGAAACTTCGCCCACCACCAGAATGAAGCCCAGCGAAATGCGTTGATAGCAATCCTTCAACATCGCTTTGAATTACTACTTGTTGCACAGTATTAAATACTAAATCAATCCTGCAGCACTAGCACGGTGAACTAATTCAGCTCTACGGTGGCTATTAAGTTTTTTGGAAGCATTTTGGATATGAAATTTAACGGTACTTTCTGAGATGAACATTTCGTGAGCAATTTGTTTGTTACTCAAACCTCGAGCAATTGTTCGTATCACGTCCAACTCGCGCTTAGTCAGATGTTCAGAGCGATCACGAGTGGAACCTAATCCTTTTGCAACTAATGATCCAACGCCTCGGCCAAGCACAGTGTCACCATCTTGAATGGCTTTCACTCCCTTGGTCAATTCATCTGCCTTTAAATCATCCTTGCAGAGGTACCCGTTAGCGCCGCGGCGAAGAGCTTCGATAACAATAAGTTCACTTAAGGTGTTTGCTAAAACCAAAATTTTTGTTGCCGGATAGCGTTCGCAGATTTCTTCACAAATATTTAGGCCGCGAGTTGTGTCATCGCCTAAATCCAAATCAATAATCATGATGTCTGGACCATGCTCATCAATTGCATCAATAACGCCGTCGTATGTAGTTGCCTCAGCGACAACGGCCATTCCAGTGTTTCGTTCCAATATGGAGCGAATTCCAACGCGAGTTACTACATTTCGATCAGCTACCACAATGCGAGTAGTTGCCATGGGCGAGCGCCGACCGAAGGAAACTTGAGGACGAATTTCCGAATTCATAATTTATGCTAACTGCCTACCTAGCCATTTGGCTAGGGTTTTTCCTATCCAATTGTCGTGCTTACTGCTAGGTAAATCTGGATACCCCAATCAATTACGAGGAGAAGGACGTACTGTCTCATCTAAAGGGTTGGCAATTTCGCCGATCTATGGGAGGACAACAATGACGGTTTATGCTCAACCTGGACAAGCAGGAAGCGTTGCTGAATATAAGGCGCGCTATGACCACTGGATTGGCGGACAATATGTTGCGCCAGTTAAAGGCCAGTACTTCGAAAACGTAAGCCCAGTAACGGGAAAAGTTTTCTGTGAAATTGCCCGAGGAACTGCCGAAGATATTGAAGCAGCCCTTGACGCAGCGCACGCAGCGGCCAAGACCTGGAGCAAAACTTCAGTTACTGAACGCGCAATTATTCTAAATAAAATTGCAGATCGTATGGAAGCAAATCTTGAGTCACTAGCGGTTGCTGAGACTTGGGATAACGGAAAGCCAGTTCGCGAAACAATGGCAGCTGACATGCCACTTGCAATCGATCACTTCCGATACTTTGCTGGCGCAATCCGCGCCCAAGAAGGTTCAATTGGTGAACTTGATCATGACACTGTGGCCTACCATTTCCATGAGCCACTTGGTGTAGTCGGTCAGATTATTCCGTGGAACTTCCCGATCTTGATGGCAACATGGAAGCTTGCTCCAGCACTTGCTGCCGGAAACTGCGTTGTGTTGAAGCCAGCTGAGCAGACCCCAGCCTCGATTTTGTTCTGGATGGATCTAATTGGCGACCTATTGCCACCAGGTGTTATAAACATTGTCAACGGTTTCGGTGTTGAAGCAGGTAAGCCACTTGCATCATCCCGTCGAGTCGCAAAAATTGCATTCACAGGTGAAACCACAACTGGTCGCTTGATCATGCAGTATGCATCAGAGAATATCATCCCAGTCACACTGGAACTTGGTGGAAAATCACCAAACGTTTTCTTCCGCGACATTGCTGATCAAAATGATGCGTTCTATGACAAGTGCCTAGAAGGATTCAATATGTTCGCCCTTAATCAAGGTGAAGTATGTACCGCTCCGTCACGCGCATTAATTGATGCACCTATCTACGACAAGTTCCTTAAGGATTGCCTAGTACGCACCAAGGCAATCGTTCAAGGAAACCCATTGGATACCAACACCATGCTTGGTGCCCAGGCATCAAACGATCAGCTTGAAAAGATTCTTAGCTACATTGAAATTGGTAAGCAAGAGGGTGCCAAGTTACTTGCAGGTGGAAAGCGCGTTGATCTTGGTGGAGATTTGTCAGGTGGCTTCTACGTTGAGCCAACAGTCTTTGAAGGTAAGAACAACATGCGTATCTTCCAAGAAGAAATCTTCGGACCAGTATTAGCGGTGGCAAAATTTGATGGCTTTGACGAAGCTATGGAAATTGCTAACGACACACTTTACGGACTTGGTTCCGGCGTGTGGACTCGTCAGATGAACACGGCATATCGTGCGGGTCGCGAGATCCAAGCCGGTCGTGTTTGGACTAACTGTTACCACGCTTACCCAGCTCATGCTGCGTTCGGTGGCTACAAGTCATCCGGTATCGGTCGCGAAAATCACAAGATGATGCTTGATCATTACCAACAGACCAAAAACCTTTTGGTCAGTTACTCCGAAAACAAACTCGGATTCTTCTAAAGAGATGGACAAGTGTGGGAGATCTTCGGGTCTCCCACACTTGTCTATTCAGGACGTAGTCTATAAATATGAAAATTACTTACGAAGGTTTACCACAACGCATTGGGTCAACTACGGTTGCCAATGATTTGATTCGTAAACTTACAACTAACAATGGTCCATTGATGTTTCATCAATCAGGCGGCTGCTGTGATGGTTCAGCACCAATGTGTTACACAGCTGGCGAATTTCGAGTTGGCGGCGCCGATGTGTTACTCGGTGAACTCGTTATCGATCATATTCCAGATCCTATTAAAGTTTGGATTTCGCTAGAACAATTTGAGTACTGGAAACACACACACATAACTATTGACGCAGTACCTGGTCGTGGTGGTGGCTTTTCTCTTGAAACCCCTGAGGGCTTACGCTTCATAATTCATTCCCGAATCTTTACTGATGAAGAATGGCTCACCCTAAAAGATGAGGAAGTCTTATTGGGAAGTGGCGTTTTCAAACTGGTTTAGTAAATGCCAACGTTAGATCAAGTCCAACTATCTTCTTAATTGCTCCCGTCAAAGCAGCGTGACTTTGCTCGGGAAGCGTCTTTTTCAAGTCATGGCCGTCTTGAAATTTTGTGGCATCGGAAAAATCAAGAGTTAAAACATCTCCCTCAAGACTTGCTAACCGAGCGTCAAAAAATGCCAACCATGCGATGCGATTTGTTGCCTCAAGTTCATCAAGAACTTGATTCCAAAAACTTTTAAGTTCGCTAAGTTGCATTACTCAACTGGGTCGTGCGTGCCTGGGTCTTCAAAGCCAGCTTCACGATGTGCGCCATCACAAAATGGCTTATTCTTTGAATGACCGCAGCGGCAAAGTGAATAACTATCCTGCTCAGAAATTACAACGCCATCAGCGCCAATCAACGTCGCGCCTGTTACTCGCATCGAGCCGTTTGCGCGGACTGAAATAGTTGGTTTTTCATCAGACATATGTTTCTTCTTTCCGTCGAATTCTTAAATACCTATGTTGTTATGACTCTAAAGCCAAACTGGCGGTTTACCCAGCGCTGAACCATCAGAAGTTACTAATTTTCCAATTGGTTCGCGGCCCATTAACCAAGCTGCTAGATCCTGTGGCACACCAAAAATGTCTGTCATACCGTTTTGATCGCCAGTCCAAGTGTGATCACCAGCAATCAATAAGCGGAACTTGACGGCTTCTTTTCGCTTGCCGGCAGTAATGCTCTTTAAAGTTTTGATGCAGAAATCGAAAGTCCAGTCTGTTGATTTGTAATCCAGTCCCAGATCGACCAAGTGAACGAGTAACTCACGTTCACGAAGTGTCATGATCTCGTGTGGATGAACCCGGGAACCGTTTCCGAGAACTACTTCTGTTGCCAGAATTGGGCCAGCCAACAATCGTTCTAAATTGCTTGTGAAAATATTGGATTGCTCAAGAAAGTCAGCAATAATTTCTGAGCTATCCCGTGTTGCTCCAGTTTCGATGTCAATTCCGCGCTGTTCCGTTGAAACATACATATCTTTTTGCACACCAGTTAGCGCCCACTCGATGAGATTTGAAAGTCCACGCGCATTGTTTGCCAAATGTGTTAGGACATGGCCACGCGACCAATTAGGCAGCAATGAATCAGCGGCAACTTCTTCGTTGCTTAGCTCACTTGTGAACTCAGCAACTAGGGATTCAGCGTTTGCAACATCAATTTCAGAAGTGATCATGGATGTAACCGTACGGCAAAGCGCGACTACTTATCTAACTCCGGGGTTACTTCGACCAGTTCAAGATCTGACTCTTCTTTTGCCAGTTGCGTTACTCCTATCGGCTTCTATTTGGGCAACTTGCTTCATGTTGCGCCGACCCAATGCTCTAAGCGCCGCTGCAATGCCAATCATCACCAGCAGTACCGCAAGCTGAGTCAAGTAGTACGGACGGCCTTGGCCAGCAACCCAGCCTGCAGGCCTAAAGTCATCGCCAAACCATCTATCGCCAAGTCCTGGTGCAATTAATTGCGCAACACCAAAGGCAACTACCAGCGTGAGCCAAATAGATACTGTGCGATGCGCTCGAGTTCGATAAGGACGAGTGATGTCTGGATATTTATTTCGCAGCACCCAAAACGCTGGGAAAATTCCAAGATATGTCAAAAGCGAAGCAGCGATTGCGAAACCAATGGCAGCGCCAAAATACTTTACTGGATCACCTTCATTTAATTGGTAACCCAAAATCAAAATCGCTGAAGCCACGACCCCAGTTATATTGTTGATTCGAACAGGTGTGCCGTATCGAGAATTTGTGTGGCCGAGCCAGCGAGGACCCGAGCCATCAAGACAAGCCATTGCCAAATTGCGGTTAGTGGACATTAACCAAGTTACGCCAGTTGATAAAACTGCCAGAAGAATTAGCACCCCAGCAAAGCCGCCAAGATAAATCCCAGCTCCAGTTAAAGTTACGGTGCCATCTTCGGCAATACCACCACCGTAAACAGTAAAGGCATACTTAACAGCATCCACAAAACCGCTCAACCCATCGACTCGGGTTACTGGAAGCACTAACAGCACAGCCAAAATTGGTAGACCGTAAATAAACATAGAAAATGCTGTAGTCCGAAATACTGCATAAGGTAAATCGCGCTTTGCGTGTGTCATTTCTGCGCTTGCCGCACTTACGTTTTCCAGCCCAAGAAATGCAAACAAAATAATCGGAATTGTCAGGATGAGTCCATCAAAGCTCAATCCGAAATCAGAAAACGCAACTCCACCCATGCCATTCACAACTCCGAATGCAATTACGGTGATTGTAAACAATGGAATCAGAATAAGTCGAGAAAGCACGCCTAGTACTGAAACCCATTTGCCGACTCGATACGAATAGTTATTAGCGAGTACCGCAATCCAAATAAACGCTAAGGCAAAACGATAGAACGAAAACTGTGACATTTGCTGTCCACCCATAAAAAAAATTTCCGCCGTTGCAATAACCACAATTGTTAAAACTCCACCAAGCCAAATTGGACTCTTCAGCCAACTGACTACAGCGCTAACGGCTCCCGCTAAGTGACCAAAGGCTAAACGGATCCACATGTATGGGCCACCTTGAAAAGTAAAGGTGGAGCTTAATTCTGCAAAAACCATTGCTGCTGGGATTAAGAAAACGATAGCTAGTACTGCCATCCAGGAAATTGCCTGTGGACCCGCAGCAGCAATTAACGCGATAGTGTCCAAACCAATAACGGAGCAAATCGAAAAGAATAGAACTTCCTTACGTCCGAAATCCTTGCGGAAATTTTTTCTTTCCTCCAAATATGTGGGAGTCAAGTCGAACTGGAAGGCCGGCTTACTTGCAACAGTTTCATTTTCCATAAGAAAAACATAACGTGTGCAATATGTAATGCCAGCAGTAACCCAAGAATAAAAAATCTACAGAGTAATAACCCAGCATTAATAGGACTTAACTAAGGACTTCAGAAAGTTGATTAGGCAGTTTCTTCAGTCTGCGCTTCGGTTGTTTCGCTCACTAAACCAAGTTGCGTTTCATGAGTTGCATAACGCGACTCCCGCACATCAACTTCTAACTTTTCTGCAACAGGCAACTCATCAGTGAATCGGCCAAGTTCTTCGACAGCTTTTGCTTTTGGCATTACGGAACGATCAAATGAACCAACTGCATTGTTGTATGTGTCCATGGAACGCTTTAAGTTATCGCCAACTTTGCTGAAGTGATTTATAAAAGTAATCAAGCGCCCATATAGATCGCCCGATTCCTTAATCATTTCTTGCGCGTTTCGCACCTGCGTATCTTCCTGCCACAACATTGCGATTGTGTTCAAGGCAATCACAAGTGACGTCGGAGAAGTTAATACAATTTTTGCTTGAGCAGCATCTTCAATTAAGTTTGGATAAACCTCAAAAGCTGCAGCAAGTGATGATTCAGTTGGAATAAACATGATTACGTAATTCAATGATTCTTTATCGTCAACATAGTTTCTGCCCGACAAAGATTTAATGTGACCCTTTAGCGCATTGGCATGCGCATCAAATAAACTTTTGCGACGCTCGGGATCAACTTCATTAATTGCATCGAGGTAGGAATTCATTGGCGCTTTACTATCAATATATAAAACGCGATTGTTTGGCAAATGAACTGTTACATCCGGTCGCCCCGAACCATCACCAACTTGTTGCTTTTGTTCATCAAAGGAAACATGCTCAGACATTCCGATCATTTCTATGATTCGGCGAAGTTGTAATTCACCCCATCGACCGCGGGCATCATTGCGCCGAAGTGCGCTAGAAAGATTTGTTGTCTCTGTGCGCAAGGTATCGAGCAGTCCTGTTGTGTTTGTAACCTGTTGATCTAGTCGCGCGTAAGCGTCAGCTCGTTTGGTTTCCAAGTCACCCACTTTTGCATCAAGTGCTTTCAAACTTTCGCCAAGGGGTTTAATAATTTCCTGAATCGAAGCCGAAGCAGCGCGATTTTGTTCTGCAACTGAAGTCGTAGTTGTCTGCAACCGAGCCTCGGTAGAACTCTCGAGCATTTGCGCAGCAGATAAATAGTGTTCCCTCGATGCATCAGCAACTTGCTGGCGAATGTCTTGAGCTGACAACCCACCCTGACTCTTCATTGCTCGACTAACAACTAGGCCAACAATGGCGGCAGTGGTTAGTGCAGTGACTAATACGATGACAAAAAGTGAGGTTACGTCCATGAAGTAAGTCTCCCATTGGGCAGTGACAAAACGCTGAAAACCGCCATGGCGATTAGGTTTTGTGCCCTTTTACACCTACCTTTAGAACATTCCCCAAAGAAGGTTTTAATGTCCACTCCATCAAGTCCTAAGAAAAAGCCGCGCGCCCGAAAATTAGAGCGGGATCGTTCTCGCGAAGGTGAACCTAAAGAAAAAGCTGGTTCACCCCGTCATGCCACCGCAAAGGACACCGCAGCAAAGAAGCGCGCTAAGCCAAAGTCCAAAGTAGCCAAGGCAGAGTCCCGCGCACCGCGCGACCCAGATTCTCGTAGCAAGGCAGAATCCCCACGCGCTGCTTCCAAAAGCAGTGCTCGTGGCAATGATGTTTGGAATCCTTCGGGAAAACCTCAGCGAAAAGGTGGCGAAAAACCATCTGGTGGCCGCGGCTCTCGTGATCGTTATGAAGATGACCGTCCACCGGCTCGACGTCGCGATGACGCGCCGCCAGCACGTGCACCACGCAAAACTTCAGATTCGCGACCAACAACGCGAGCACGCTATGAAGACGAAGCACCAAAGCGCGCAACGCGAAGTTACTCCGATGACCGTCCACCAGCTCGACGCCGCGATGACGCACCAGTTTCGCGATCCCGTCGCGATGACGCGCCGCCAGCACGTGCACCACGCAAAACTTCAGACTCGCGACCAACAACGCGAGCACGCTATGAAGATGAAGCACCAAAGCGCGCACCACGCAGTTATTCAGATGACCGCGCACCAGTTTCGCGATCCCGTCGCGATGACGCGCCGCCAGCACGTGCACCACGCAAAACTTCAGACTCGCGACCAACAACGCGAGCACGCTATGAAGACGAAGCACCAAAGCGTGCACCGCGCACAAAGAGCGATGATGTTTACGCGCCAAAGTCCCGGTTACCTCGTGAAAAAGCATCACGTGATTACGATGACGATGCAACTGGCGCAATGTCAGAGAACACCGCAGAAGTTGCATTAGATACAGCATCAAGTAGTTGGGCAGAACTTGGCGTTTCCGCAGAATTACTTGGAACACTAAAACGTCAAGGAATTGATACGCCATTTCCAATTCAGGCTAAGACACTTCCAGATGCAATCAGTGGTCGCGATGTTTTAGGTCGAGGACAAACTGGTTCTGGTAAAACTCTGGCATTTGGGCTTGCGATGGTTACTCGATTAGCGCATCGTAAAGCAACTGCTAAACATCCACTTGGCATTGTTCTAGTACCAACTCGTGAACTTGCCATGCAAGTTACCGATGCACTGATGCCTTATGCGCAAGCGGTTGAACTCGACATTCGTCTAATCGCTGGTGGCATGCCATACGCAAAACAAATTGATGCGTTAAAGCGTGGAGTACCAATCGTCGTTGCTACTCCAGGTCGCCTAAATGACTTAGTTGAACAAGGACATATCAACTTAAGCAAAATTGAAATCACGATTCTCGATGAAGCAGACCAAATGTGTGACATGGGATTCATGCCGCAAATTGTTGAAGTATTAGATATGACAAAGCCAGGCTCACAGCGCTTACTATTTAGCGCCACTCTTGATAAAGATGTAGACAAGATTGTCAAGAAGTATTTAAAGAATCCGATCGAACATGCAACAAACTCAGGTAAAGCATCTGTTTCTACTATGACGCATTACCTATTCATTACTTATAGCGAAGATAAGCCAACAATCTTGGCGGAAATCGGATCGCGTAAAGGTAAGACAATGTTCTTTGCTCGTACGCAAGCCGGCGTAGATCGCATAGCAAAAGATCTTGCCAACAAGGGTGTACCAGCTGGCGCATTGCATGGTGGTAAAACTCAAGCTGTTCGCACGCGAACCTTAGCTGCATTCAAAGAAGGCTTGACTAATGTTTTAGTTGCTACTGATGTTGCTGCTCGTGGAATTCACGTTGATGGCGTGAGCTTGGTGGTTCACATTGATCCACCAAATGATCACAAAGATTATTTGCACCGCGCTGGCCGCACAGCTCGTGCTGGTGAGACTGGTTCGGTAGTAACACTGATTGGCCCACGTCAACAAAAAGCAGTGACTGCTATGACGACGCGCGCTGGAGTAAATCCAGAGGTGGTCAATATAAAGCCAATGTCCAAAGAATTAGTGTCGATCACCGGAGCTAAAGAACCTTCCGGAATTGCTTGGAAGCCACCTGCTGAACCTGCAAAACGTGGGGGCCGACCAAGTGGTATGCGTTCCAGTGGCGGCCGACCGCAAGGTCGATCTGGTGGTTCCCGTGGTGGCAGTAGAGCGCGCTAAACCCTGTGTTTAAAGGAACTTTGCCTGCACAAAGGCGATTTTAAACTTGGACGTTATACCCCTATTCTTTTCCTACGGGGAAATGAGGAAATCAAGTGAGTGACAACAAAGGTTTAGGCCGCTTTTTTAAGGCTGACGAGAACAACGAGGGTAATACTATGCGCGATGCAGCAGATGCAGAAAAAACTATTGGCGTACTACAGGCACGCGTTACTGAGCTCGAAGGCTCTGCTGGGCGTCAAAGTTTCATTGATATGGACGAAGACGCACTAACCCAGATTGCTGCCGAAGATGCGGCAGTAATTATTCGCGCCGCTCGTATGCGCGCTGGAAAACTTATTGAGCAAGCTACTGAAACTTTGCAACAAGCAGAGTCTGAGCGAGAGCAAATTCGCGCAAGTTGCGAACTGGATGCACGTCAAACTCGGGAAGCCGCAAATGTTGATGCTCGTAAACTTCGCGCTGAAGCTACCGCAACTCTAGAAACTGCGCGCGATCAAGCAGCTCAGTTATTAGAAGCAACTCAAAATGATGCTGACTCGCAGGCTACGGAAAACCATAAAGTCATTACGAAACTTCTTGACGATGCAACGCGCCGTGCAAACGAAGTCGCAAACGAAGCCGAAGTTCTAAAGGCAAACGTTGGCAAAGAACTTTCCGCGCAACGTGCACAGATGGAACAAGAGCTTGCTTCAGCGCGCGCAGGTACCGAAGCAGAATTAAATCAACTTCGCGTTGAAACCGGCAAGAACACCTCTTCACAAATCTCAGCAGTTCAAGCAGAAGCACAGCGACTTCAGACCGAAGCAACGAATGCAGCGCAAGCCATGCTTGAAAAGGCAACTGGTGATGCTCGTGCGCTCGGTGAAAATGCGAATAAAAACCACAGTGCAACAATTGCAGATGCCCAAAATAAATTGCAGCAAGCTGAAAAGCAAGCAGAGCAAATTGTTTCTCAGGCGCAGTCTAAAGCAGATGAAATCGTTCGCAAGTCATCACAGGAATCGCAAGCGCAGGCTGGCGCACTTCGCCAAGGCGCAATTGTGTATCGCGACAACGTTTTGGCTTCAACTGATGCCAACCGCAAAATCTTTGATGACTTGACCAAGCGCATTGCTGAACTTCGTGCTCAGTGGTTTGATGTTCAGTCCACAATGACGCAGATTTCTAATCAGGCAGGCGCACGCTTTACTGATGCCGAAGCAGCAGCAGCTGATGTATTTGCGCGAATTACTGACAGTCGCGCGGCACTGATTGACACATTCGCAGAATTTGCACAAGAAATTACTGCGGCGAAGTCTTCCGGAGAAGCTGCAAAGCAAACTGAGGATAACTAGTTATTCACCTAGTTCGTTAGATTCACACAAATGTTTGCAACTATGTCCCGTCGCCAAATCTGGCAAGCAATTGTCATTGGATTACTCGCAGGAGTATTAGCGGGAATGTTCGGCGTTGGCGGCGGCTTCTTAATGGTTCCGTTATACATCGCATGGCTGGGGCTGGAACAACGAAAGTCTCATGCGACTTCGTTGGCCGCTGTCGTGCCAATCGCACTCGCTGGCGCAATTGGATATGCATCGCAAGGCAGCGTTGACTTTAAAGCCGGAATTGCACTTTTAGCGGGTTCAGTTTTTGGCGCTCTTTATGGTGTTAAATTATTGGGCCAAGTCCCACTTAAGTTTCTGCAAATCGGATTCGCATCGCTGCTTTACTTATCTGCCTTACGTTTGATTTGGTCTTCAAATCCACAGCAGTTACTTGAGGGCTGGGCAAGTGTGACGTTACTTATTGCAGTCGGATTTTTTGCTGGCGTTATGTCGGGACTATTTGGAGTTGGCGGCGGAATTGTCATGGTGCCAGCACTAATAATTGCCGCTGGCATGAATTCCATAGTTGCCCGTGGAACTAGCCTCTTGGTAATTGTGGGATCCGGGCTTTCGGGCACTTGGGCCAACTTTCGCAAAGGCAATATTGAGATTCCCTACGCCCTGCTTTCAGGGTTTGCAGGTATCCCAAGTACGTTTTTAGGGGTTTACCTTAGCCATCTGGTGTCGCAGCGAATTACGGTCATAATGTTCGCAATCTTGTTGCTGGCAATTGCCACTCAACAAGTCCAAAAAGCCCGAGGCGGTTCTGCGGTTCATTAAAGCTGCCCATAGGCTCGTATCTAATTGAATGAAGGTGGATCTGCGTATGTTGGTATTTATTCCAGCTGAGACTAGAGCGGGCGAAAAGCGCGTCGGGTTAACTCCTGAAGGCGCCGCGAAACTCATCAAACTTGGGCTAAGTGTGTCAATCCAGGATGGTGCTGGCCAGTTAGCCGGGTATCACAATGATGAATATCAGGCCGCAGGCGCAGAAATTGCAAGTAGCGCCGCAACCATAACTTCTGCTGATGTCGTTGCCACAGTTCGACCACTAGCAAACGAACAAATTGCGCAACTGAAATCGGGCGCACTCACTATTTCATTTCTGTCACCAACAAATGATTCCGATGCAATCAAGGCTTTGGCCGAAAAAAAAGTTACGTCACTTTCCTTTGACGTGCTACCTCGTATTTCGCGTGCACAGTCAATGGATGCGCTAACTTCACAGGCGCTTTGTGGCGGATATCGCACAGTACTTATTGCAGCTGAACGCGCACCCAAGTTTTTCCCAATGCTTATGACTGCAGCTGGAACAATCCCGCCGGCAAAAGTATTAGTACTTGGCGCAGGTGTTGCTGGTCTGCAAGCCATGGCAACTGCGCGTCGGTTGGGCGCAATCGTAAGTGCTTACGATGTTCGCGCGTCTAGCGCTGACGAAGTTAAATCAATGGGCGCAACTTTTCTTGATCTTGGACTTGATGAAGTCGAAGGCGCTGGCGGCTACGCCCGCGAGATGACAGCAGAGCGCGCAAAGGCACAACAAGATGCGCTAAAGAAATTCATATCGGAATCAGACGTAGTAATTACAACTGCGGCTGTGCCCGGGCGTAAAGCCCCAACACTTATAACTAGCGACATGATGAGTTCCATGAAGCCAGGCGCCATCATTCTTGACTTAGCAGCTGAATCTGGTGGCAACGTTGAGGGCAGCAGCGCTGGACAAGATGTTGCAGTGAAAGTTCCTGGGGGCGCAATAACCATTATTGGTTGTAAAGATCTTGCTAGTCAGTTAGCAGTTCATGCCAGCAAGCTTTACTCACAAAATGTCGTTTCATTGCTAACTCTTATGACAAGTGAGGGTGTTGTAACTCCGGACTATTCAGATGAAGTAGTGCAAGGTTCCGCAGTTGTATTTAATGGCGAAATTAAAAATGCCATGGCACGCGAAACCTTGAAACTGCCCGCATTAGCAACAGGAGAGGGTGAATAGTCATGGATGCTATTTCGCTGTTAACCATTTTTATTCTCAGCATTTTTGTGGGAATCGAAGTTGTTTCAAAAGTTTCTGCAATTTTGCACACCCCACTTATGTCTGGTGCTAATGCAATCCATGGTGTAGTTCTAGTTGGCGCGATTTTGGTAACTGGAAAAGCAACTGACAACGTTCAGCTCTATTTAGGACTTGTTGCCATTGTTTTAGCCACAATTAATATGGTTGGTGGCTTCGTTGTTACTGACCGCATGCTGGAAATGTTTAAGCCCAAGAAGGCTCAAAAGGAAGAGGTATCCAAGTGACACCAACTTGGGTACGCGTTGCAGAACTTTTAGCAGCGATTTTATTTATTCTGGCGCTTAAGGGTTTGTCTTCTCCCAAAACTGCACGCCGTGGAAATCAACTTGGCGCAGCAGGCGCAGCGATCGCGACCGCAGTTGCTTTTTTCTATGGTCAAAAATTTTATGGTGGTCCAGTTCAGCACTTACCCGAAATCCTGATTGCTATTGCAATTGGTGCGATCATTGGCTGGGTTGCCGCTCGCCGCGTACAGATGACTCAGATGCCACAGATGGTTGCGCTATTTAATGGTGTGGGCGGCGGCGCTGCTGCTGTTATCTCAGTCATTGAATTTTTATCCGTGCACTCAGAAAATCCTGCTATTTTGATTGCCACTATTTTTACAGTTGTTATTGGTTCAGTTTCATTTACTGGTTCACTTCTAACTTTTGCAAAGCTTCAGGAATTAATGACATCGCGTCCAGTTGTTATTCCACTCGGACGCTTCATAACCATTGGCACTGCAGTTGCAACAATGGTCACAGCGGTCGCACTAATTATTAATCCAATAAATTCCTTGCTCTGGTTACTACTTGGATTGTCATTAGTGCTGGGCATCTTGTTGGTCCTACCGGTTGGTGGAGCAGATGTTCCAATCGTTATCTCATTACTAAACGCATTCACTGGTCTCTCGGTTGCCGCATCTGGCTATGTTCTAAATAACGTTCTATTAATTGTTGCGGGAACATTAGTTGGAGCAGCCGGCACTTTGTTGACGCGTATGATGGCGCAAGCAATGGGACGACCACTTACAAACACTTTGTTTGGAGCGTTCAAAAAGCGAATCGCATCTGCAGCAGCGTCTTCAGAAGATCGCCCAGTTAAGTCTGCATCTGCCCAAGATGTGGCCATCATGTTGGCATATGCCCGCAAGGTAATCATTGTTCCGGGCTATGGACTCGCAGTTGCGCAGGCGCAAAACACAATTCGCGAATTAGTTGAATTGCTTGTTGCCAAGGGAATTGAAGTTGATTACGCAATTCACCCAGTTGCTGGGCGTATGCCAGGCCACATGAACGTTTTGCTGGCAGAAGCAAACGTTCCATATGAGCAACTTAAGGAAATGGATGAAATCAATCCAGAATTCCCAGGAACTGATGTTGCCCTAGTTGTAGGTGCAAATGATGTTGTCAATCCAGCAGCTCGCGATGATAAGTCGGCGCCAATTTATGGAATGCCAATTTTGAACGTAGATCAAGCTCAGCAGGTTGTTTTTTTGAAACGGTCGATGCGCCCAGGTTTCGCCGGCATTGAGAATGAGGTCCTTTTTGACCCAAAAACCTCGTTGCTGTTTGGCGACGCCAAGGATTCCTTGACCAAGGTTGTTGGAGCGCTTAAGTCACTTTAGGAATCGGCAGGAACCGAGTTTAAGTATCGGTGGGAACCGTCGGAGTTTGTAAATCGATTCGATTTACAAACTCCTCCTCCCAAATCCCGCTGATTACAACCAAATAAATCCCATCCGCCCGAAAGGGCGAACAGGATTTATGGCGGTATCGGTGGGAACCGTCACTTGCTGACGCAAGTTCCTCCCAAATCCCGCAAACCGAAATAACCCGCCACACAAAAACCTGCCCCCAAGGGACAGGTTTTGCTTGGCGGTATCGGTGGGAACCGTCACTTGCTGACGCAAGTTCCTCCCAAATCCCGCAAACCGAAATAACCCGCCACACAAAAACCTGCCCCCAAGGGACAGGTTTTGCTTGGCGGTATCGGTGGGAACCGTCACTTGCTGACGCAAGTTCCTCCCAAATCCCGCTGATTACAACCAAATAAATCCCATCCGCCCGAAAGGGCGAACAGGATTTATGGCGGTATCGGTGGGATTTGAACCCACGGTGCGCTTACACGCACACAACTTTTCGAGAGTTGCACCTTCGGCCACTCGGACACGATACCGAGATCAAGATTACTTGCTATTGCGACGCATCAAAAATCGTAAAACTACCGCTGTGCTTTAAAAAACTCACTCAAGATTGCCGCACATTCATCTGCCAAAACCCCAGAAACCACTTCTGGTCGATGGGGTAGCCGGGGATCTCGCACTACATCCCAAAGTGATCCAACTGCGCCTGCCTTCTTATCAAAAGCGCCAAACACAATTCGACCAACTCGAGCTTGGACTGCAGCGCCAGCGCACATGGTGCATGGCTCTAATGTCACAACTAATGTGTGGTCATCCAGGCGCCAAGTCTTATTTGCACTGGCTGCCATGCGCAGCGCAACCACCTCAGCATGATTCATTGGATCGCGCTCTTGTTCACGAGTATTAAAACCTTCGCCCACAATTTGCCCAGCCGGATTAAGTACGAGCGCACCGATTGGAACTTCACCTTGTTGCGAAGCACTTGCAGCAAGCACCAACGCTTTACGCATGGCTTCATTGAATAATGGGTTTTGCATTTCCGTATTATTTCACGCTGGCTCTCGACTTTTCACTTTACGAAATCTTTGTTATGGTTTGGGCAGGTCAAGAGTGATAGCACTAAGTCCCGGCTAGCTATCCGACAACCCTTGCAGACCGCGATGGGGTGCCCCCGGATGAAGACCTGGCTGCGCAAGCAGCAAGCGCGGGTCCATAACGGGCCCAACATGGGTGAACAACCGTTGACTCATGCCAACTGAAATATCAAGGAGACAGCGTGAAAAACGTATTTACACCTCGATTCGGCACAGCACTAATTGCAGCATCAGCGCTGTTATTAACTGCCTGCGGATCGTCAGCAGAAACAGCAGCATCAGCCGCGCCGACTACTGCCGAAACAGCAGCAAGTGCCTGTGCCCCAGAAAGTTTGCAGACACTAACCTCTGGCAAGTTAGCTATTGCCACAGGCGAACCTGCATACTTCCCATGGGTTATCGATGATGCACCAGAATCCGGCGAAGGCTTCGAGGCAGCAGTTGCATATGCAGTTGCAACTCAACTTGGCTTTGCTAAGGAAGATGTATCTTGGGTGCGCACCACATTTGATGGCGCAATCACACCAGGCGTAAAAGACTTCGACTTCAACTTGCAACAGTTCTCAATCACTGAAGAACGCAAAGCAGCTGTCGATTTCTCAAGTGCTTACTACTCAGCTCCACAAGCCATCGTTTCTTACGCAGGTAGCCCAATCGAGGGTCTAACCACAATTGAGGAACTAAAGGGCGCAAAGCTTGGCGCTGGTGTTGGAACAACATCACTTGATGCAATCTCAGCAGTGTTTGGCTCTGAGCCACAGGCATTCAATGACAATGCTGCTGCTGTAGCTGCGCTAAAGAACGGTCAGATTGATGGCATCGTCGTTGACTTGCCAACTGCTTTCTACCTTTCTGGTGTTGAAGTTGAAGGTGGCATTATTGTTGGTCAACTTCCATCAACTGGTGACAATGGCGACTTCGGATTGTTGCTAACAAAAGATAGCCCAATCACATCCTGTGTTTCACAGGCAGTTGACGCTATCCGTGCAAGTGGCGAATTAGATGAAATCACTGCAAAGTGGCTTTCATCTGACGCTGGCGCACCAGTACTTCAATAGTGCTGGTTTAGTTAAGTCATGAATAACGCGAGCCCGACCCGAGATGATTCGGGTCGGGCTTCGTTATGGACACCTAGTCCGCGCGAAGTCCAGCGCCAAGTTGCGCGAAAAGCGATCAATCGCAAAAAGATTCTGATCGCAACAACTTCCTCTGTATTAGTTCTTGGCGCATTAGCCTCGCTCATAGTCACCTCACCTGGGTGGCAAGTGGTTAAAGAAACTTTTTTTGATTGGTCTTATGGCAGCGAAGTCTTAGGCGCAATTTCTAAAGGGCTTGTTGTAAATGTCAGATTGACGATCATCGCATCAATTCTGATTGGAATTTTTGCGATGACCCTTGCGCTGCTGCGAACATCTCGCTCGGCAGCGTTAACACCATTTCGTTTTTTAGCTACCGCTTATGTCGATATTTTTCGTGGCATCCCGTTACTGCTGGTTATTTTGTTAATTGGCTTTGGAGTACCGGCACTTCGCATAGATGGCCTAACTAACAGCGTTTTGATTCTGGGCACGGCAGCAGTAGTACTTACCTATTCTGCGTATGTTGCTGAAGTACTTCGAAGTGGAATTTTGTCGATACATCCAAGTCAGCGAGCAGCTGCCAGATCACTTGGACTTACTTCATCGCAAACTATGCGTCACGTTGTTTTGCCGCAAGCCGTAAAGCGAGTCGTGCCACCACTACTAAATGATTTAGTGGCGCTACTTAAGGACACTGGCTTAGTTTCAATCCTTGGCGTGACCGATGCAGTTCGCGCAGCGCAGATCGCAAGTTCCCGGACATTTAATTACACGCCTTATGTCATCGCAGCAATACTTTTCTTATTAATCACGATTCCACTTACGAGATACACCGATCGGGTGCTTGCTAAATCAATTAAACGGCAAAATGCGCAGGGCTCAGCATGAATGTATTAGAAGTAAAAAATCTTCGTAAATGTTTTGATGAACACTTGGTTCTTGATGATCTTTCTCTTACCGTTCCGGATCACACTGCCACTGTATTAATAGGGGCATCTGGCTCTGGTAAATCAACTTTGCTTCGCTGCGTGAACTTGTTGGATTCAATTGACGACGGATCAATTTTCTTGGATGGTCGTGAGATTTCTGATCCAGGCATCGATGTCGATGAAGTCCGCCGAAGTCTGGGTATGGTCTTTCAGAGTTTTAATCTATTCCCGCACATGAGCGTTTTAGATAACATCACACTTGCTCCAATTCGCGTGCATAAAATTGCGAAGACTCAGGCGCGCGATGAAGCTATGACATTACTGCGCCGTTTTGATTTAGCCGATAAAGCAGATCAATTTCCAGATCGCTTAAGTGGTGGACAGCAACAGCGAGTTGCAATTATTCGATCGATTGCGGTTAAACCGCGACTGCTTCTACTGGATGAAATAACATCCTCACTGGATCCAGTTCTAGTAAATGAAGTGCTTTCGATTGTTCGCGATCTAAAGACCGAGGGTATGGCAATGGTTTTAGCAACTCATGAAATGGGATTTGCAACACAAGTTGCAGATGAAGTTTGTTTCCTCAAAAACGGAAAAATTATCGAGCGCGGCCCAGCGTCCCAAGTTATTAGTGCGCCACAACATGTGGACACCCAAGATTTCTTACAGCGAGTGCATGAAGCAGGACGACTTTAGTTTCCTGGATGATCTAGGACGCGGGCATGCAATGAAGTGCGCCCCTGTAACGCGGCTCTAACAGCGCGGTGCAAGCCATCTTCTAAATACAGCTGACCATTCCAACGAACAACGTGCGCAAACAAATCACCAAAAAAAGTAGAGTCACTCGCTAACAAGGCATTTAGGTCCAGCGTGCTACGAATGGTCGCCAGATCTGCCAAGCGAATTTGCCTGGGCGCCAAGGCAGCCCAATCCTCGCTAGCAATGGTTAGGTCGGGGTAAGGGCGCTCGTCCAAGACTGACTTAAAGATCACATCTAAACCATAGGGAAATTCCCTTGCAGAATGGGTATTTGGCACTTTAGGTATGTCGCTAGCAGCGAACAAGGTCCACAACGTGAGCCAACAGTTTCGCAGTCAGAGAGAATGGGTAGTACCGTAAAGATTCAATAATTTCGCCGTTTTAAGGACGTTGGTTTGCGCAACATGAAGTTAAAGTCAGTTTTTCGATCCCCACTAATTTGGATTCTGTTTGCCGTAATGGCGTTGCTTATTGGAAGCAACGCAGCCACTGGACGCAGCGCTAGCGAAAAAGTAGACACCTGGAAGATCGTTGATGACATTCAGCAGGGCAGAGCCAAGTCGGTTACTTTGGTCGACAAAGATCAACTTATAAATGTCACTTTGACTGACGGCACGAAAGTTACTGCCAATTATATTGCCGGCCAGGGCACAGATTTAATCGATTTATTAAAAGCTGAAAAAGCTGCTGGAAATATTCCAGATGGTTACAACGTTACGGTTCCATCGCAATCATTTTTAGTAAGCCTGCTTGCTTCTGTACTTCCAATTATTTTAATCTTGGGTTTGCTGTTTTACTTCATGGGTAAAATGCAAGGTGGCGGACAAGTAATGAAGTTTGGCAAATCCAAAGCCAAAATGATTACTAAAGATATGCCGCAAACAACTTTTGCAGATGTTGCCGGCGCGGATGAAGCCGTACAAGAACTAGATGAGATCCGTGAGTTCTTACAAGAACCAGCAAAGTTTCAAGCACTAGGCGCAAAAATTCCAAAGGGTGTCTTGCTTTATGGCGCACCTGGAACTGGTAAAACTTTGCTAGCTCGCGCAGTTGCTGGCGAAGCAGGCGTACCGTTCTTTTCAATCTCAGGCTCGGACTTCGTTGAAATGTTTGTTGGTGTTGGCGCTAGTCGAGTTCGCGATTTATTCGAACAAGCAAAAGCAAATGCTCCCGCGATTATTTTCATCGATGAAATAGATGCAGTAGGTCGTCATCGTGGTGCGGGTATGGGTGGCGGTCACGATGAGCGGGAACAAACTTTGAACCAGATGCTTGTTGAGATGGATGGCTTTGATGCCAACACTGGCGTAATCCTGATTGCTGCAACTAACCGCCCAGACATTCTTGACCCAGCATTACTTCGTCCAGGACGCTTCGACCGACAGATTGCAGTTGATGTTCCAGATCTTCTTGGCCGTCGCGACGTTCTTACAGTCCACGCAAAAGGTAAGCCAATTTCCGAAGATGTGGATTTAACTGCGGTTGCCAGGCGGACTCCAGGATTTTCTGGCGCTGACTTAGCAAATGTGCTTAACGAAGCTGCCCTACTTACTGCGCGTACCGATCAAAAACTTATTACTAACGAAACCCTCGATGAGGCAATAGATCGGGTAATTGGTGGACCACAAAAGCGAACTCGCCTTATGGGTGAGCACGAACGTTTGATTACTGCATATCACGAAGGCGGCCACGCACTAGTTGCTGCAGCGCTGCCTAATACTGACCCAGTTCACAAAGTGACAATTTTGCCGCGCGGACGCGCACTTGGTTACACCATGGTTCTGCCTGAAAATGACAAATACTCAATAACTCGTAGTGAAATGCAAGATCAACTTGCTTACATGCTTGGCGGGCGCGCTGCCGAGGAAATGATCTTTCATGATCCAACTACTGGCGCGAGCAATGACATCGAGAAAGCAACCTCAGTTGCTCGCAAGATGGTTATGCAGTTCGGTATGACAGAGCGCCTTGGCGCCATTAAATACGGCACCGAATCCGGTGAAGTATTTATGGGCCGCGACATGGGACATGGCCGGGAATATTCAGAAGAAGTTGCCGCAGCAATTGACGAAGAAGTTCGGGCTTTCATAGATGTTGCCCACCATGAAGCTTATGAAATTCTGGCCGAAAATCGCGATGTTTTAGATGCCTTGGTTGTTGAGTTACTTGAGAAAGAGACTCTTAATCGCGAGGAAATCGAACGAATTTTCCAGCCATTAAATCGTCGCCCAGGTCGTCCGGCCTGGACTGGTTCTGCGCGTCGCTCACCAAGTGATCGTCCACCCGTTGATGTGCCACCACTTGCACTAACGAACGCATTTGGCCCCAAAGCAGCTGATGACTCCAATGGCGAAGTTGTTACTGACTCAGCCGAATCAGCACTGGCCGAACCAACGCCTGCTCAAACTCTGTAGGCGAACGCGTGAGCATTGATCCAATCGAGCAGCTACCAGAACCACCGGCTGTTAGGCCCTTTGATGCGGCTCGCGTGGAAGCAGCAATTCGCGAGTTACTAATTGGAATTGGCGAAAACCCAGACCGTGAAGGATTAGCTCAAACCCCAGCGCGAGTAGCCAAGTCTTACGCTGAGATTTTTGGTGGCATTCACCAAACAGCGCAAGATGTATTGACGACTTCGTTTTCACTTGGGCACGATGAATTGGTAGTCGTTCGCGACATCCCAATTTATTCAACTTGTGAACACCATTTACTGCCATTCCACGGAGTTGGCCACGTGGGTTACATCCCGGGTGAAGATGGAAAAATTACTGGACTTTCTAAGATCGCGCGTCTTGTTGATATGTACTCTCGCCGACCACAGGTCCAAGAGCGCTTAACGACACAGATTGCAGATGCAATGACTGAAATACTTGGCGCGCGCGGATCAATCGTTGTAATCGAATGTGAACACTTATGTATGTCCATGCGAGGTATACGTAAACCTGGCTCAAAAACTTTGACTTCAGTAGTCCGTGGACAACTGCGTGACCCAGCAACTCGCGTTGAAGCCATGTCATTAATTAACGGAAAGTAACTTCAATGTTGCATCCAAGTGGGTTGCCAAAACAAATTAGTTCACTAGAGCGTACTCTTGTCATGGGAGTTCTCAACGTCACACCTGATTCATTTAGTGATGGTGGATTATTTTTTGATTCTAAAGTTGCAATCGCACACGCTCAGCAAATGATTGCAGATGGCGTAGACATCATCGACATTGGCGGCGAATCTACCCGTCCTGGGTCTGAGCGCATTTCGGCACAAGAAGAAATTGACCGAGTTTTGCCAGTAATAACTGAGTTGGCAAAAACAGATGCAGTTTTTAGTATTGACACGATGCGTTCGCAGGTTGCGATAGCCGCAGTGGCTGCTGGCGCTCATCTAATTAACGACGTAAGTGGTGGAAAAGCGGATCCAGAAATGTTGAGCTACGTTGCGACATTAGATGTGCCCTATGTATTGATGCATTGGCGTGGACCATCAAACATCATGAACACCTTGACTGATTATGACGATGTTGTTCGAGATGTTCAAACGGAAATCAGTGTCCAAGTTAATGCAGCAGTGACAGCAGGTATTGCCAAAGAACGCATTGCCATAGATCCAGGAATTGGATTTGCAAAAACAGTTGATCAAAACTGGCCGATTTTAAAGCACCTTGATGTGTTAGCTGAACTAGGACTTCCGATACTTATGGGCGCATCCCGCAAAAAATTCTTAGGTGAATTACTTGCAAAAGATGGTGAGGCACGCATCATGGAAGAACGTGAATCCGCAACAACCGCAATTTCAACTCTTATGGCGCTTCGCAGTACTTGGGCAGTACGCGTGCATGATGTGAAAGCATCAAGGGATGCAATTGCTGTTGTGGAGAGACTGGCGCAGACAACATGATAGATAAAATTACGATCACCGGCATTATCGGCTTTGGTTACCACGGAGTTTTTGAACACGAGCGCCGAGAAGGTCAAACTTTTTTGGTGGACTTAGAAGTAGTCACGAACTTTGAATCAGCAATTTCCTCAGACGATGTTCGAGACACAGTAAATTATGCAGAACTTGCAGAGATTGCTCACGCTGCAATAACAGGTGAGCCCGTTAACTTAATTGAAAAACTCGCTAACCAAATTGCTTCTGACTGCCTGGAAATAGCAGGAGTCACTGCAGTAACTGTGACAGTTCATAAACCACAGGCTCCAATTGCAGTTCCGTTTGGAAATGTTTCGGTGTCCAGGTCGCTACCGTAATGAAGGCAACCGTTGGACTAGGCTCAAATTTGGGCGACCGATTAGCCAACCTGCAGTTTGCAATCGATTCATTAAATACCGCTACTGGTACCCAAGTTCATTCCATTTCACCAGTATTTGAGACTGACCCTGTTGGTGGGCCAGCGCAAGATGATTACTTAAATGCTGTGGCCGTTGTAAAAACTATTTTGTCGCCGGAACAACTACTTGAAGTTACTCAGCAAATTGAAGTTGCAGCTCACAGGGAAAGAAATGAACGTTGGGGCCCACGTACATTGGACCTTGATTTATTGGCAATGGATGACTTAATTATTGATTCGAAAAATTTGGTTTTGCCACACCCACGAGCGCATGAACGTGGCTTTGTATTGTTACCTTGGTCAACGCTCGATCCGGATTATTTAATTCCAGGACAGCAATCCGTTTCAGATTCTTTAGCGCAGGTTGATGTAACTGGCGTTAGGCCAAGACCAGACTTAACACTTGAGGTCTCGCAATGATTCAGCAAACTAAAGTTGGCACGTTAGCGATCCTTGCGGTTTTAGCGAGCGCCGTCGGTTGGTCACTTTCACAGCTTTGGCCGATGTGGTTTATTCAAGGCCTGCCAGTACCAACTGGAAGCGCAGTGGCAATGGTGTTAGTAACGCTCAGTTTGTTTGTGTGGACACTAATGACGCGAGCGCGATTAAAGCCAGGTTCCCAGGCACCCAGACTTCACCCGTTAGTTGCGGCCCGAACCGCAGCGCTGGCAATGTCGGCATCTCGAGTGGGCTCGTTAGTTTTTGGGTTCTACTTTGGTGTTGCACTATCAAGTGTTGTGGCAGCAAATTCACCAGCAGCGAGTAATCGAATTGTGGTTTCATTGATCGCAGCAACCTCGAGCTTAATGACTGCGGCTATTGCGTTATGGCTAGAAAGAATTTGTAGATTGCCGCAGCCGCCAGCTAAACCTGATGCCAGAAACGGTAGTCCCGCTTAAGCAGTTGGTAAATAGGCGTTCGCGCTTAGTCCAATAGGTTACAAGTTAATTAATTCGGCATGGCTGCCACTTGCTCGAGTTAATCGATCCACGATCGCAAGTCCCAAGCCGTTTCCTTGGGTTTCACTGCCAACTTCTAAATTCTCAGTGTTATCAGATCGACTCAGAATTAGTAAACCTTCAACTAGGCGTTGCAACCTATCAGCTTCACCCATTGCTGCCTCAGGACGCTGAGCTGCTCCTGCGGGATCAGACTCAATCATTTCAAGAGAGCGTTCAAGTCTTAGTTGCAACGCGGTAAGTGGAGTTCGAAGTTGATGAGATGCATCACCTGCAAAGGCACGTTGTTCCGAAACTAGTCTTTCAATTCGATCGGCCATCGCATTGAAGCTCGATGAAATTGGTGTGATGTATCCCTGTGTTTCCAGAGGAATGGGAAAGTCGCTGGTTCTCGATATTTAAAACACTTATTTTCAGCTAAATATATTTGTTAGGCTGGCCGCATGAGTCGTGTTGCACTGCTACAAATTGACGTAAGTGATACTGAGACTCCTGAAATTAGAGTCCCAAGAGTTTTGGACTTGGTTGCACAACAAAAAGGTAAATGCGATTTAGTGATTTTGCCCGAACTGTGGAAAATAGGTGCCTTTAACTCTGGTGCACTGGAAGAGTACGCAGAGTCCACTGACAGTGAATCGGTAAAGCAATTACAAGCTGCTGCAAAGTCTGGAAATTTTTGGTTACATGGCGGCTCTTTTGTTGAACGACTTGCAGATGGCGGAATGTCGAACACCGCGGTGCTGATTAATCCAGCAGGTGAGATTGTTGATTTTTACCGCAAGATGCACCTTTATGGATTTGATCACGGCGAAGCAATTTTACTAAATCGTGGAACGCAGATTGTGACTGCCAAAGATACACCTGTGGGTCATGCCGGTTTGGCGATTTGCTATGACTTGCGCTTCCCAGAGTTATTTCGAGGCATGGGTGATTTAGGTGTTGAGACAATACTCATCAGTTCAGGCTGGCCAACGCCACGGATAAATCACTGGCGAGTTTTAAATCAAGCGCGTGCCATTGAAAATCAGGCCTGGGTTATCGCGTGCAATGAGGTTGGACCAAATGGCGACATCATGCTGGGTGGTCATTCAATGGTGATTAGTCCACGAGGGGAAATTGTGGCTGAGGCTGGGACTTCGCAAGAAGTGCTTTACGCGGACATTGAGCTTGCACAAGTCGCTGAGTTTAGGGCCGAACACCCTTTCCAAAAGGATCGCTTTATTCGCTAGTTGCGTTATCTCGCTTATTTAATGCGCTGAGTCCAGCGTTGTATTCCTTTAGGTCAAAGTCGCCATCGCGGTCAGCGGCGCGATCTAACTGTTTCGCTAGGCGAGTATCACTTCGAGCCCACATCACAGCAACGATTACGAGCAACACGAAGGTTGGAACCTCACCAAGGGCCCAGGCAACACTTCCTCCAGTTTGGGAATCGGCCAACAAACTCGTTACCCAAGGTGGTTGAACTTGGATGTACCAATCAACGCCGATTGGTTCAGTGGATTGCATAAGTGCGATCGCGAAAAAGGCGTGAAGTGATAGACCAACTAACACGATCATCAATCGAGACCAGTACGGAACTTCTCTTGGGCTTGGATCTGACCCAATAACTACATACGTAAAAAGTAAACCAGAAATTAAGAAATGAACTTCCATGAAAATATGTCCAGTATGACTGCCCATCAAAGTGGCAAACAATGGCGTGAAGTACATCGCATACAGACCAAAAGTAAATATGCCCAAAACTACTAAGGGATGTGTGATGCGTTTCGAGTAATTACTATGAAGCGCTGCCAATATCCATTCGCGAGCACTTCGATGGTCCGATACTTTCTTAGCGGGCAAGGCGCGCAGCGCTAATGTGATTGGGTTACTGAGCACAATGAAAATTGGAGCAATCATAGATAAAACCATGTGTTGAATCATGTGATACGGAAACGAAACTTTTGAGTACATGCTAATTCCAGCGCTGGTAGTCCAGATAACTAAACCGATGCCAACCATGAAGGAAATTGTGCGAAGGACACTCCAGTTGATTTCATTGCGCCTCACTCGTAGAACTCCAATTGCGTAAAGCGCAGCAGCAAGCAAACTCAAAGTCAACATGAACCATTCAGGATTCCAGCCAAAGATTACATTCGAAAAAGTTGGTGGGGGGGGATATGCAAATCCAAGAATTTCTTCACCTGCTGAATTCAGTGGCGCAGAAGAACGACTCGTTGGAGTGGATTTAAGCGCAACGCCAACTCCTATTGAAATGGCCATGATCACAGCATCAGTTGCAAGAAAACCTTTCAAGTTTGCATTTGAAGTTAAGTGGGCGCGAATTTTTACGGCTAAGGCCATGAGAATTGCAAAGAAAATAATTTTTAAAACCACTAATTGGCCATACCGGCTAAGCCATAAATCACTAACAGAATCCATCCGCGTGTAAGAGTTAGTGAGTCCAGAGATTGCTAGAACTGCCACACTGGTGGCTGCTAATGCTGAAAATCGAGAGACGACTCGTTGATTTTTTGCTTTGACGAATGAAGCCACTGCCCAAAGGCAGCCCACCCAAGCACTCATTGCTAATCCATGCGCGATAGAAGAAGTCAGCGCGAGCGAATGACTGCCAAGTGAAGCGGAATGACTATTTAAAAGTGGAGCGGCAATCGCCGCTGCGGCTAGGGCAGCTAAAACCGCAATTGAATTTAGGGAAACTAGGAATATTCCAGCGATCGAAATAGTGATTGCAATGAGCGCTGAGATCATGAGGCTTCGAGAGGGTGGAAGCGACATCAAGTAAGTGCTGATGAAACCTCTTGCGAATATTTCCTTGAATGGGACACCAAGAATGTTTGCCATCGTAGTTAAAGCGGCGAGCACAGCTGAAAATGACCACAGTGCACTTATCGCACTAGCATGCAGGACAGCTTTGCGTCCATCATGCGAAATAGTTTTTTCAGTTGTTGGCGCCAAGAAGGTCCACGTTACGAGTAGCCCAAAAACTCGTAACCCGTAAACGACGTACGCAAGGGTTGCCAGTTGCAAAGTCCAACTATTTACTTGTCCCGCATCAGGTATACCTTCTGGAAACGGCGCCCACGCACCACCACCATAAACAAGTGCAGTTGTAAAAGTAACGATTAATACGAAAAATAGTGCTGACCTTAAAATAAGACCGCGCATAAACTGTTACTTTCTTCGACGCAGGTATAGACCAATGGAAATTAATCCAGCCAATGCAACGATTGCCACAATCGTAGGCGTATTGCTTGCCTCGGAAGTTTCTGCTTCAGCCAGTGGAAGGTCAGTAGTTGTTGGAGCGCCAAGTGCGCTCATCATTGGTTCTGGAGTTGCAGTTCCAGTTTCAGCAGGCAACGCAGTAGCTGATGGTGCCACTCCGGACTCAGCAGCGGCTGTGTAGTTGAAATTGAATTCGCCACTTTGGACGTGCCCGTCCCCTGCAGTGGCTCGCCAAGTTATTAAAACTTGACCAGGTGTTAAGTCAGTCGGCCAAGGAATGCTTAAGGTTGCGCCAGTTAGTGCAGGTGCTGGGGAATCTAAAATATCGCCAGCCTCATTCATCACGACAATGGCTACGCCATCTACCAATGTGGGCTCACTAAAAGTGATTGAGATTGATTCCTGGGCCACATTCACATCAGCGTTGGCTGCCGGTGAAGTGCTCACTAATTCGGTGTGTGCCGCGGCGATGGAAATCGGGCCGAGGGCAGACATGGATACGAGTGAAAGAACGGCTAGCACACGCTTTGAAGCCGGGAATGTAGTCATATCTATAGGGTATGTCAGTTGTCACCGCAGAGGTAACAGTTATCTTGTGGGCTCTAGGTTTTGTGATATTCCCAACCTGTTGCGGCGCCAGAATGAGGGAATTAGTAATCTTGGAGACGTGCTGTTATCTGACAAAGACATTAAAGCTGAAATTGCCTCCGGTCGAGTTGGAATTGATCCATTCGAGCCGACAATGGTTCAGCCTTCGAGTATTGACGTGCGATTAGATCGTTTCTTTCGAGTATTCGAAAATCATCGCTACCCACACATTGATCCGTCAACAGAGCAAATTGATCTAACGCGCGAAGTTGAAGCAATTGGCGATGAACCGTTTGTCTTGCATCCTGGTGAATTTGTTTTAGGTAGCACTTATGAAGTGGTTACCTTGCCAAATAATATTGCAGCGCGACTTGAAGGTAAGTCCAGTTTGGGACGTCTCGGACTTTTAACGCACTCAACCGCAGGATTTATTGACCCGGGATTTTCTGGTCACGTCACGCTGGAATTAGCTAACGTTGCCACACTTCCAATTTTGCTTTATCCCGGCATGAAGATCGGTCAAGTCTGTTTCTTCCAAATGACATCTGACGCTGAGCATCCATATGGTTCGAGTGTTTACGGATCGCGTTATCAAGGTCAACGTGGACCAACACCAAGTCGCTCACACGCAAACTTTCATCGGACCGTTATTTCTTAACTACTTTTTCCTTGACTCGATCCAAAAGCAAAGTTGCAATGTCCACGACTTCAGCAGTAGCTTCGCCACCTGATTCTTGCGCGCGAACTGTCACAGCATCATTTAACATAACGGAACAGAACGGACAAGCAACTGCGATCTTCGTAGCTCCAGTTGCAAGTGCCTCATCGCCACGATTTTGATTAACACGCGTGCCGATTTTTTCTTCCATCCACATCCGGCCACCACCAGCGCCACAACAGAATGACTTTTCCTTGTTGCGATCCATCTCGACTAAATTGACACCAGGCATGTTGGTAATAAGTTCACGTGGTGGCATGTAAATCTTGTTGTGACGACCTAAGTAACACGGATCATGATATGTAACCGTTTCATCTTCTGGTGTGAGCATGGTTAAACGCTTTTCAGTGACCAATTGGTTTAGCAGCACAGTGTGGTGCACAACTTCGTAGTTACCACCAAGTTGTGGGTACTCACGCGCGATTGTGTTTAAGCAATGCGGGCAAGTAACTACTATGCGACGTGCCCCAATTTCATTAAGCACTTCGATATTTTGCGCGGCCTGCATTTGGTAGAGGAATTCGTTGCCGGCGCGACGAGCTGGATCGCCAGTACAAGTTTCACCTTCACCAAGCACCATGAATTCAATGCCAGCGGTATGCAGTAATTCTGCGACTGCTTTCGTGGTGTTTTTTGCGCGATCGTCATACGCACCTGCGCAACCAACCCAGAATAGATATTCAACGTCAGCAGGAATCTTGTCTTCACCGTTCATACCAAAAACTCGAACCGGGAATTGAACTTCTTCAATCCAGGTCATTCGGCCACTGGTATTCATACCCCAAGGGTTGCCCTTAGTTTCTAAGTTTTTGAATAGGCCATTTAACTCAGCTGGAAATTCTGATTCCACGAGAACTTGATGACGACGAAGGTCCATAAAGTGGTCCACGTGTTCGATGTCTACTGGACATTGCTGGACACAGGCGCCACAAGAAGTGCAACCCCAAAGTGCGTCGTAATCAATTACTGCGCCTTCATTAGAACGATGACCCTTTGCGTCGTAGCCATCTGTTGATGCGTATGGATCATCCGCTCTGGAGCCAACCATAGGTCGAGCAACTTCGGCCTGTACTTGCGCGCTAAATGAATCCAATTTCGACTCGTCACTGCCAGCAAGTATGTAAGGCGCCTTAGCAAATAAGTGATCCCGCAAATCCATGATCATTAGTTTTGGACTAAGTGGTTTGCCAGTATTCCAAGCAGGGCATTGATCTTGGCAACGTCCACATTCAGTACAACTCAATAAATCTAAGTTGCCCTTCCAAGTAAAGTCTTCAATTTTGCCTCGGCCAAAAGTTGCATCGTCAGCTGGATCTTCAAAATCTAGAACTTGGGTTCCAGCGTAAATTGGTAGAAGTGGTCCAAGTGCATTTGGCCTGCGACTAAATAAAACGTTTAAGGGCGCTGCGCCAATATGTAGATGCTTGCTATGAAGTGCAAGAACAAGGAAACCCAAAATAACGCCAATGTTTAACCACAGGCCAATCATTTCTAGCCACTCATTTGCCACAAGGCCCAGCGGCGCAATCAATTTCGCGGTTGCTTCGGAAGCGAATGCGCCACCATCCATGAACGGAAAGTGTTGCGCATTATTAATAACACTCACGTTGTATTGGGCGCCGCGGTAAAGCAGCAAAGTCCAAACCACGTTGAAGATCATGAATAAAACGAACCAGGCAGCGCCTACATGCGATCCGTAAAAGCGTGATTCACGACCAAATTTAGCTGGCCGACGAAATAATCGAATGATTGCAAACATTGCAATTCCGATAAGAACGAAAATCGTGAATAAGTCCTCGAGAAATCCAGTAATCGGAGAGCGACCAATTACTGGAATCGCAAAGGTGTTATTAAATAGTGCGCCGAAAGCTTCTACGATGGTTAATGACAAAACTATGAAGCCCCAGAACGCTAAAACGTGGGCGATACCTGGAATGGTCCAGGCAAGCAATTTCTTTTGACCAAAGACTTCAGTCACTTCGGCTTTTACCCGAACTCGTTTTTGCGCGGTGCGATCAACTGCTGGCTCTCCGCTTCGAACCAATCTGTAGAGAAACCACATGCGTTTTGCGGCTAATGCTGAAAGAACCAGCGTGATACTTAGACCAACAATTAGGCGCAAGGCCATCGAATCGCTCATTAAAAAACCTCTTAAATTATTTGTTATCTCTAAATATGCCTGAATTTTTAAGTTATTGCACACTATCGCATCGGGAATTTGGAATTTCTTCCTGTGCTCCTTGCGCAGGCAGACTAAATTTTGTGACCGTGCACGTGTTGCATGGCCCAGGCATACATCGCGATAGCACCCGCAGCGGAGGCATTCATAGATCTAGTAGATCCACTTTGAGTGATACCTAATATTTGCGAGCAGGCGGCGATTCCTTCGGGCGACAACCCAGGGCCTTCTTGACCGAAATACAAGACACAGGATTCTGGCACGATTGCGTCTTCTAAATTCCCACAGCCAGGAACATTATCAATGCCAATAATTGGCACCTGGTTTTCCCTTGACCATTCAATGAAGTCAGCAACTGTTGGATGATGCAAGAGATGCAAGTAACGATCAGTAACCATTGCGCCGCGTCTGTTCCATCCCTTTTTACCAACTATGTGGACCGCAGAAACATTAAACGCGTTGGCTGTTCTAACAACTGAACCAATATTGAGATCATGTTGCCAATTTTCAATTGCAATGTGCAACTTGGAACGAGAAGTATCTAAGTCGGCAACGATTGCTTCCACGGACCAATATCGATATTTATCAACTACATTTCGACGATCGCCAAGCTCAAGTAATTCTGGATCAAAGTGATCCTGCGTTGGCCATGGCAATTCGTGCGGCCCAACTCCAACTACTGGATAAAACTCACCAGGTCCAAGTTCGCCGCGATCAGGTGGTTGCGTCATTTAGAAATTTAATGCCTGCGAAATTGCCGCAGTGTGTGCTGGCGTTGAGCCACAGCAGGAGCCGATGGCATTGATGCCAATTGCCTTCATCTCTGTTGCGAATTCGCCCATTTCCTCTGGCGTGCCAGTGTAAACAAAGTCAGCGCCAACAAGTTGTGGCAATCCCGCATTGGACTGAATAAAGACGTAAACACCTTCTGGTTTAGCATCTGCGAGTTCACTTGCAATGATTCGCATCTCATCAGTGCCACGACCACAGTTAGCTCCAATTAAGCGCACACCCATTTCTGCAATTGCAGTAATTGCCTGTCCAGGCTTGACTCCCATCATGGTTCGTAAGTTGGTGTCAAAACTTAAAGTTGCAACGATTGGCATACCTGGCGCAACTTCCTTCGCTGCTTCAACAGCTGCTGCGACTTCACCAAGATCACTCATAGTCTCAATCAAAATCGCGTCACACCCACCAGCAACAAGTCCGCGAATTTGATCAGCAAATAAGGCTTGACCGGATTCTGGCGTCAGGGTTCCCATCGGATCCATCAATTCACCTGAGGGACCAACGTCACCAAAAACAAAAACATTTTCAAACTGATCTGCAACTGATCGCGCTACTTCGGAGCCAGCTTTATTTAGTTCCTGAACTCGATCACCAAGGTCATGCATTTCAAGGCGACCCTTAGTTCCGCCAAAAGTATTGGTTGTCAAAACGTTGGCACCTGCTGCTGCGTAGCCACGAAGAACTGAGGCAACTTTTTCTGGCTGTTCAACATTCCACAATTCAGGAGCGCCACCATCAGTAAGACCTAAGTCCTGTAACGCAGTACCCATCGCGCCGTCACCAACGAGTGGATTTCCTGCATCAAGCCATTCGTAAACGTTAGCCATCTTTACTCCTTGTGTTTCAGAAAGTTAATTAAGAAAGTTTGTCGAGCATTTCTTGTAGGCCAGCTTCGTCAAGAGAATTCTCAATGTCGCCACTCACTCGCTCCGCAATTGATTTTGCGTCGCCATCTTCAAGTACCCAATCACTTTTGCGCCAGCCATCTAGATAGGCATCAGCATCTTCAGCGCCGACTCGCATCGCGGCTTCATCGATAGCCTCCTGAAAGCGACTAGCAAGGGAAACCTTTACTGTCTCATCGCCATCTCGTACGACCACCATTGAAGGAAAGTCACGCCAGTAAGTTATTTGATATTCGCTCATGTCTAGATTCTAGTGTTAATGCTCAAGTTTCATCTTGTGTCTAAACCGATACTGTTATGGACGTGAAGCGCATACTTATCATTCATGGCTGGGGTAATGAGCGTCCGATTGGGCACTGGCATCGCCTGCTTGCAACTGCCTTGCGCCAACAAGGTCACATAGTCGCTTACCCCCAACTTCCAGACACCGAACTTCCAAGTTTGGATAAATGGTTAGCCGTACTCAAAGTTGAACTTGACATGCTCAAGGAAGCTGGCGATGGTGAGCTAATTGTTTTTGCACATTCACTGGGCTGCTTAACTTGGTTGCACATTGCCCAAAGTGGGATTTTGCAAGAACAAGCCAGTCGAGTTTTACTAGTTGCAGCGGCAGACCCAGAACTGTGCGGCGAAGTCCCAAGTTTCCAACTTGATTTAGACTCCCCTCAGGTAAAAGCAGCCGCGCAAAGTGCCGCGTTAACCACCTTGTTAGTTGGTAGCGATTCTGATCCGTGGCAGCCCCGAGGTGTTGAAGCTACTTTTGCAAAACCACTTGACCTACCTTTCAAAGTGATTGTTGGCGCTGGACACTTTGCGATTGAAGAAGGTTGGACCCCATGGACAGGTGTCATTGATTGGGTCAATGATGCAAGCGCTGATTTGGCAGCGCGCTAACTAATGCGGGCTGATTTAAAGAAACTTTGGTTAATTCCAGCGTTTCGTACCTTACTTATAGCGCGCATCATTTCCAATATCGGAAATGGACTTGGCCCAATTGCTTTGGCGTTTGGAGTGCTAAGCCTTGAGGGCGCGACTGCATCAAGTTTAAGTATTGTGATGGCAGCCCAACTTGGACCGATGGTCGTGTTCATGCTTTTTGGTGGCGTACTTGCTGACAGATATCCAAGAGCTCTCGTAGTTGGAACTTCAGATATATTTTTGAGCGCATTTGTCGTGGCAAACGGGGTAATGCTGATCAATGGTTCAGCAACCGTTATGAGTTTGGCAATCATCGCTTTCATAAGTGGCTCGTTAAATGCGCTGTGGTGGCCAGCCTTTGCCGGACTCGTTCCCGAAGTTGTACCTGAAGAAGATTTGCAATCTGCCAATTCCATTATTGGCTTGGGAGCAAATGCTGCAAACATTGCGGGTACAGTTGCTGCTGGAATAATCGTTGCTGGTGTTGGCGCTGGTTGGGCAATGGTTACTGATGGAATTTCATTTTTAATTGCTGGGATATTAGTTTTCACACTTCGTAGATTTGGAAAAACAAGAGATACTTCTGAGCACACCCCAACAGTCTTCGATGATCTTGCACATGGCTGGAAAGAATTTTCTAGTCGCAGCTGGGTGGTTACGGTGGTGGCGGGATATTCAATTCTTGTCATGATTTTTGAAAGCGTTCTGGGCGTTGTTGGGCCAGTGCACGCCGAACAAGAACTTGGTGGGCCAAAGCCTTGGTCTTACATACTCGCTGCGCTATCTGTTGGTATGGCTGCAGGAGTGATAGTTTCGCTCAAAGTTCGTCCGAAGCGGCCGCTACTGATTGCACTGATCGCGCAACTTGCAGTAGCTGCTTGGGTCTTCACAATTGGCGCAACTAATTGGATTCCATTGATTATGGTCAGTGCATTCTTTGCTGGCATCGCATTAGATTTCTTTTTTGTACTTTGGCAAACCGCAATGCAAAGTAATATTCCACGTGAATCATTGTCGCGGGTAAGTTCGTATGATGCTTTTGGCTCATTAGTTTTTGCACCATTTGGATTAGTAATTGCCGGTCCAATCACAGAGCGAATTGGCACTGAGCAAACTTTGATGGGTATGGCAATAATTTTTGTCGTTGTGCTTGCAGCCATGTTGAGTGTGGCAAGTGTGCGTAATTTACGCGGCCAGAATTTGCAAGTTGAATCGAGTTAACTCGATCAACTAATCGAATATCTCATGCAATACTGATCGCATGATTAACGTATGTATGGCAGGCGCCACTGGTTGGACTGGAAAAGCACTTTCATTTGGGCTTCGAGAAGATAATGAACTTAAGTTAGTAACAGCAGTATCACGATCAAATGCTGGTAAAGATCTTGGCGATGTACTGGAAAATAAGTCTTGGGGTGTTCCAGTATTTGCAGACGTCGCAAGCGCACTTGCTGACGTTCAAGTTCTAATTGACTACACGGCACATGATGCTGTGAAAGCAAATATTTTGTTAGGAATTGAGCATGGTGTGCACGGCATTGTTGGCACCTCAGGCTTAACGGCAGCTGACTTTGCAGACATCGATGCTGCTGCGAAGGCAAATGGCGTAGGCGTTGTTGCGGCTGGAAACTTTGCGATTACTGCAGCCATGGCTCAGGCAGCGGCGTTGCTTGTTGCAAAATATATTCCAAACTGGGAAGTCATCGACTATGCAAAAGCAGGCAAACCAGATGTACCAAGTGGTACTGCGCGAGAACTTGCAGAACGTTTAAGCGCCGTGCAGCGGCCAACTCTTGGTTATCCAATATCTGATATTGCTGGTCCAAAAGAAGCTCGTGGCGCAGATGTAGATGGCACCCGAGTCCACTCAGTTCGGCTACCAAGTTTCGTTGTGAGTACTGAAGTTGTTTTTGGGATGCCGGAAGAGCGTATGACGATTCGCTTTGATGCTGGTAGCTCGCCTGCGCCTTATGTAAGTGGCACCCTGTTGGCAGCAAAGGCAGTGACCAATCATGTTGGATTGATCCGGGGGCTGGACACCCTGCTTTTGAGTTAAATCCACTATTTCGTCCAAAATCTCACTGTTCTTGGCTGGATTTATCAACAAATCGGTGTAAAACATGCAACCTACGGTTGCGTAGGTTACGCTAGCGTAGGTTACGCAAAAGTAACCTGCTAGGGGTTTGGGAGACTTCATGAACAGTTTGGGATTGCCACCGATTATTCAAGGTGGCATGGGCGCAGCGGTATCTTCCTGGGGTCTTGCGCGCACCGTTGCAAATGAAGGTCAACTTGGAGTCGTTTCTGGAACTGCGCTGGAAACTGTAGTTACCCGCCGCCTACAAAATGGCGACGAGGGTGGCCACATGCGCGAAGCACTTGCGCATTTCCCATACCCAGAAGTTGCTGAAGAAATCTTGGCAAAATTTTTCCGTCCAGAAGGTCGTCAGGGTAAACCATTTCGCCCAATGCGTCGCTTGAGTTTAGAGGCGCACAGAGAGCACGATCAGCTTGCAGTTGCATCTAACTTCGTCGAGGTTTGGTTGGCAAAACAATCTGGCAACGGAAAAGTTGGAATCAACTTTTTAGAGAAACTTCAAACTGCCACACCAGCGGCGCTTTATGGCGCAATGCTTGCTGGTGTCGATGCAATTTTGATGGGCGCGGGAATTCCTCGTGAGATTCCACAATTAATGACGGACTTTTCGCAAGGTAAGTCTGGTCACCTAAGTATTGACTCAGATCGACCAGCGGGAATGGCTGCGCCAATTTTAGAATTTGATCCACTTGAATCATTTGGTAAAGCGCCAGAACTACCTCGTCCAGCATTCCTGGCAATTGTTACAGCTGAAGTTCTCGCTGCTTACTTAGCAAGAAATGAAGTAACGCGTCCAGATGGATTTGTGGTTGAACACTTCATGGCGGGTGGACACAACGCACCACCTCGACGCATGCAAGATACCGAAACTGGATACGGCCCACTTGATGAAGCGAACATTCCTAAAGTTGCCGCTGTTGGTTTGCCATTCTGGCTTGCTGGCGGTCGCGCTACTCCAGAATCAGTAACAGATGCAATTAACCTTGGCGCTGAAGGTGTCCAAGTTGGCTCGCTGTTTGCACTAAGTAATGAATCTGGATTGCTACCTGAGTATCGCGAACAAATGTTGCAGGCTGCTCGTGAAGGAAACTTGCGAGTGCGCACCGATCATCGCGCATCGCCAACAGGTTTCCCATTCAAGGTTGTGGAATTACCCGGCACCGTAGGCGATGCCTCGGTTTACAAAGCGCGACCACGACTTTGCGATCTTGGGTATTTACGTTCGAGTCACATTGATGAAGCTGGCAAAGTTAGCTACCGCTGCGCAGCGGAACCAGATAGTCCGTTTTTGAAAAAGGGCGGCGATGAACCAGACCTTGCAGAACGTATTTGTTTATGCAACGGACTTGTGGCTGCAGTTGGCTTAGGTCAAGAGCGACCTGATGGCTACAAAGAAGCGCCACTGCTAACTCTTGGATCAACAACAAGTGACGTCGAAGGAATGCTTAAAGAATTCCCAGGCGGCTGGAGCGCGGTAGATGTCGTTAACCGACTCTTGTCAGGAATTCCGACTAAGGAAAGTGTCTAACTCACTAAGTATTTAGTGGAGGTTCTTAGCTCGCGCAATCGAAGCTAAGATTTCGGCTTCAGCTTCGGCGCAATTTCCCCACGACGCGCCTTCAACTGATTTCCCTGGTTCCAAGTCCTTGTAAGTTTCGAAGAAGTGTTGAATTTCTAAACGCTCAAATTCCGGCATATCAACGATGTCCTGCAAATTAATTTTGCGTGGATCATGCGCGGGAACACACATGATTTTGTCATCTTCGCCAGCTTCATCACTCATGCGGAACATCGCAATGGCGCGGCAGCGAATTAATACGCCAGGAAACGTAGGCTCTTCAATTAGGACTAGTGCATCTAATGGGTCACCATCTTGGCCAAGGGTGCCTTCGATGTAGCCGTAATCGCGGGGATAACGGGTTGCGGTGAAAAGCATGCGGTCTAAGCGTAGGCGGCCAGTTTCGTGGTCCACTTCGTATTTATTACGGCTACCGCCAGGAATTTCTACTAATACGTCAAATTCAAGTGCCACGATGCCCCGCCATTTCGCAATTTCGACTTACCCTTGTTATTGATCACCCAATCTTAGATGCAAACACGCATTCTCCCTATTTAATGAGGCCACAGATCACTCACCAAAGTGCTAACCGCAATCTAATAGTGAGCGCTCTCCTAATAGGTGGCCTTACTCTCGGAGGCATGGGACTTGGAATCCCAATTAGTGCTGATGAAATAAAAATTGTTCCACCAGCGCCAACGTCGATTGGGATCTTAAATCCAATTGAGCAAATTGGAACAATAGATGCAGCAACCCTGACAGCAATAGTCACTGAAAAGTTAGCGGATACTAGACTGGGCGTGGGCGTCACTGGCTATGTAATTGATGCCAACTCAAAACAGGTTTTAGTTGATGTAAATTCTGAGCAACCAATGATTCCCGCATCGACCCTGAAGTTGTACACCGCAATTGCTGCGCTGAACGTATTAGGCGCAGAAACAAAATTTTCTACAAAGGTAATGCGCGATCAAACCGAACTAACTTTGGTTGGTGGTGGTGATCCAACTTTGGTTTCGGTTACTCCGAAAGACTGGCGTGGTAAACCACCTGGCACACCGGCACCACCTTCCATTGCGCAATTGGCCGATCAGACAATAGCTGCAATCGGCGCAACTACTGAAATTTTTACGGTTGCCTTTGATGACTCGCTTTTTACTGGACCGCGGGCGCAAGTAACTTGGCCAAGTATGTACATCAGTACGGGCGAGGTTGCGCCTGCGCAAGGTCTGACTATGGATTACGGCGTTACTCAATCAAATGGCATTTTAGCTGATCCTGCAAAAGCAGCAGCGCAATTTTATGTCGATGAATTGATCGCAAGGGGACTTCAAGTAACTCTTACGGATCGAGCGCTAGCTAGTGTTAGTGCAATTGAACTAACGCGCATTGAATCTACAACTGTTACCAATATCGTTGAGCGCATGGTTACAACTAGTAACAACACTTTGGCTGAGTATTTAGCTCATCACGTTGGCGGCGCCCAAGGTGACTTTTCATACCTTGGTGGCGCGAAGGCTACCCAGCAGGCCTTGATTGCCTCAGGTCTCGATACAGCGACGTTAGAAATTATTGATGG
>Ga0209491_10001590_pt1 | contig 43475 bp, 35 predicted proteins | sample BON02_FD_187213 | JGI IMG/M metagenome (GOLD analysis project Ga0209491, IMG submission 187213) | Freshwater microbial communities from Lake Bonney liftoff mats and glacier meltwater in Antarctica - BON-02 (SPAdes) (version 2) | ecosystem: Environmental > Aquatic > Freshwater > Ice > Glacier...
GGGGCGTCATTCCGGTCGGGCTACGCCCTCCCTGCATGACACCCCATATCGGAATAATGAGGAAACAACCGGCAGACGATCCACTTATCTTTTGCCAATCACTGTGCAGACAAACCGAGCCACCTCTCCCTTCTGCGAACAAGAATTCTGCATGAGGGACAATTTTTTTAAGCTCCTGCAAGCCAATTTCTGGGAAATGGCCACCCTTTTTATAGTCAACCATCCAAACCGGACAGCGCAATTGAGCCAGATGGGCCGAACCATCCTGATGCAGCAACGGTACTTGCTCGACAAAGGACGAAATGCCCTGGGCCACATTATGTTTACAAGCAGCCACGGCATTCGCCAAAAATGTCGGATCGTCCAATAATTCGCTATTTCGGGTTGAGCCTCGCGCCAGACCTTTCAAAAATAATTCTGCGCGGTCACCATCTATCATCGCCATGCCAAGACGAGCCAAGAACCACACAGCTGCCGGCCATTTCAAAGATGTTTTAAGCAGGTTGCGCCGGCGAGGCGTCATCTGATTTAGTAAATCATCTGTCCAGATCGGGACTTGTCGCCAGAAAATAAGCCCGGCTACAAGTTCTGGTTTTTTGATGGCATGGTACAAAGCATGATGCTGGCCGATCAAAGCGGCTGGACCGAGCCCCAATTGAGACTGCAGGCATTGCAAGTCATCGGAAAATCTATCGAGGAATTGGTCAATATTGCCGCTGCGGAATAGGTCTGACCTGCCGAAACCAGGGAGAGAGACGCCCAGGAATCTAATTCCTGCACTTTGCATGAGCTGCGACTGCCAATCCATTAACAGCGGTCCATCCAGCAATGTCGGAAGATAGATTACCGGAAAGCTGGAAGGATCGCCTTGCTCAAGAAATGCGAGCCTCCGACCATCTGCAAGAGTGATAAATTTTTCCTGAGTAAAATTATCCGTCAATTTCCTAAATTGCCCAGAATTCAATTTGGCTTGCAAGAAATTGAAACGAGACGCTAATCCACAGAGACTGCGGACCAGGTCGGTTACATTTTTCGCGCCCGTTTTATCTATCGCGCTCTTTATCTGAGTACGAATGGTATGGATGGAAACCTTTCGCTTTGCGGCTATCTCAGTCGGTTGCAATCCGTTCGATAGTAGCAAACAGACTTCGCTCTCCGCCCGCGTCAGTCCAAAAGCTTCATCTATTTCCTCAAGAATATCCTCATTGAGCAAAAGATCCAATTCGGTCACAAAGAAATGTGACTGCTCATCTTCATGGGACAGTGAAATCTTGCTTGCCAAAAAAACTTTGCGATGACCGGCAGCATCAATGATATTGTGAAAGCTATATTTTGAATCCGGTTTCAGTCCTCCTGAACCAATCCAATTTGAAAGTGTCGCGAAACCCAAGTTGGTCAAAGCTTCTTCAGACAAGCGTGAAACATTGCCCAGCAGTTCCTGGGCTGCAGAATTTCGGGCAATGATACGTTCCGCACCATCAATGACAAAGCCAATGCCGGAGCTATGATCGGCAATATCCTGTGCGCTCACTGCGATGCTGCTTTGCCTGCCCAAACGCTGCAGAACAGCATGGGCCTGTTCAATATTGTGCATTCGCCGTTGTGTTTTTATATTTTCGTCAGCTGTTTGAAATGCATCATCCAAGAAGGCTTCCCAGCATTCCTCCAGACTATCGAACTGCGCAGGATCGATAACAGCTCTATAGCTTTGATCTACAATATCTTCGCTGTTGACTTTATCTTCGCTGATGTCTGATTGTTTCACTTTATCATCTACTTGCATTCAGCAATAAACTGCAAGTAAATTCCTGCCGGACAGAAATGATTTGATGATATTCACGCCAGAATGTGATATCCAGCAAGAAGATAAATTGTCAAAATCCTCCGCTCGACTTCGCCGTTTCTGCGAGTATGAATCGCAATGGACCGGGCAAAGAGAAGTGGCTAGGATTACGGAGCGCCGCCAATGCAACGCTCAGCCGAATTGAATCGTCGCTTGCTGACGTGGCAGATATATCTCGGAAAAGATACCAGGGCAGAACCAATATTCGCTTTGAATCCGATCAGCCAAGAGGCTGAATGACCGACTTTGAGCGCCAAGCAGACACGAATTTGGCCCCCTGCGAATATCCAAAAATAGATAGTTAGCGGAAATAGAGTCAGCCCATTTCGCTATCCGCCTACACCCTTAAAATATAGCCCTCAAACCGCCGCCAGCGCCTGATCGAAATCGGCGATCAGATCGTCCGGGTCTTCGACGCCGATCGAGATACGCACCAGATTGTCGGTGATGCCGAGCGCGGCGCGGCGTTCGTCGGGGACCGAGATGTGAGTCATCGCCGCCGGCAGGCTGGCCAGGGTTTCGGTGCCGCCGAGGCTGACCGCCAGCTTGGCGATTTTCATCGCGTCGAGGAAGCGGAAGGCTTCGGCCTCGCCGCCCTTGATGAAGACCGAGAAGGTTGAACCGGCACCGCTGCAATGGCGCTGGTAAATATCCTTCTGGCTCGCATCCTCGATAAAGCCGAGATAGCCGAGGCCGTCGACCTTGGGATGGCCGCGCAGGAAGGTGCAGACCTTCATCGCGTTTTCACCGGCGCGGGTCATGCGCAGTTCCAGCGTCTCGAGGCTGCGCATCAACATCCATGCGGTATTGGGATCGCAGATCGTGCCAATGGTGTTCCGGATCGCGCGGATCGGGTCCATATGGGCCTTGCTGCCGAGCACGCCGCCAGCGACCAGATCGCTGTGCCCGCCGACATATTTGGTCAGGCTGTAGATCACGATATCGGCGCCATGTTTTAGCGGTTGCTGCCACAGCGGGCCGAGGAAGGTATTGTCGATGGCAATTGGCGGCGCATCGTCGTCGCCAAAAACCTGCTGGCGAGCAGCGGCAACGCCTTCGATATCGACCAGAGCATTGGTCGGGTTGGCCGGGCTTTCCAGATAGATGATCGCGACCTTGCCGCCATTGGCTGCGGCCTGGGCCTTGGCCTGTTCGAGCATCGCGGCGACTTCGCTCGGTGCGGCACCGGCGGGAAAGTCGAGGAATGTGACGCCAAAGCGGCCGAGAATTTTATTGATCAAAGTCTCGGTCGCGGCATAGAGCGGCCCGCTGTGGACGACGACATCGCCCTGGTTGACATTGGCCAGCAGCACCGTGGTGATTGCCGACATGCCGCTGGAGAAGACCAGCGCATCCTCGGCCTCGTCCCAGATACTCAGCCGGTCTTCGAGAATTTCCTGATTGGGGCCGTTGAAGCGCGAATAGACCAGACCGTCCGAACCGCCGGGACGTTTGCCGGTAATGCCTTCGAAAAAGCGTTTGCCGGCGGCGGCATTTTCAAAAGCGAAGGTCGAAGTGAGGAAGATCGGCGGCTTGAGCGATCCTTCGGACAGCTCCGGATCATAGCCGTGACCCATCATCAACGTCGCCGGTTTCAGCTTGCGGCCGCCAATTTGTTCAATCGGTGCCTTGGGCTTCCGGCGTGTGACCGGAACCGCTACCACATCATCATCATGCTCGGACATATTCTTCTCTCCACCCCTTTAGGTCTCGGCAAAACCATGAACGAAAAGCTAACTGGTTACAATGGAAACCATCCAGATGCAGCCGATTATGATCGGGACACCGGCGAGATCGAGCAGGAAGCCCGATTTCAGCATTTTCGGCAGTTCGATATGACCGGTTGACCAGGCGATCGCATTGGGCCCGGTGCCGGAGGGCAGCATGAAACCCCAGCTCGCCGCCATCGCCGCAGGCACGGCGAGCAGCACCGGATCAACACCGGTTGCCAGGATCAGGCTGGCGACCACCGGCATGACCCCGCTGGCGGTTGCGACATTGGAGGCAAATTCGGTGACCAGGATGACCAGTGCCACCAGCGCGATGGCAATGACAATCACCGGGACCGTCCTGAGCGGTTCCAGCATCAGGCCGAGCCAGTCGGCCAGGCCGGATTCGATGATCCCGGCGGCCAGCGCGAGGCCGCCGCCAAACATCATGATGACGCCCCAGGGCGCCCGATCGGCTTCATCCCAATTTAGCAGCTTGCGTCCGGTGCCATCGGGCAGCATGAACAACAGCAAGCCGCCGACAATCGCGACACTGCCATCGTGCAGCGCACCGTCCGGGAAGAATGTCTTGATCTCCGGCAGCAGCAGCCAGCCGAGCACGACGATCGCAACCACCGGCACCAGCCGTTTTTCCGGTACACTCCATGGTCCGGATGCGCCGATCACATTTCTGGCTTTGACACCATCAAAACTATGCCGCCCAACCTTCTGAACCGCGATCAATATCCCGGCCAATACCGGGATACCGACAATCACGATCGGCAGGCCGAATTTGAGCCAGTCGACAAAATCAATCTGCATGCCGAGGGTCTTGTTGATCAGGCCGACGGCAATCGCATTGGTTGGACTGCCGACCAGTGTGCCCAGTCCGCCAATCGAGGCGGCGAAGGCGACGCCCATGATCAGGGCGCCGGAGAACCCCTCGGTTTCGCCATCCTTGACCCCGCCAGCGACCAGCACGGCGAGTGCTATGGGCACCATGATCAGGGTGGCCGAGGTGTTGGAAATCAGCATGCTGAGCAAGGCGGTGGCGATCATGAAGGCAAATAATATACCCCAAGCGCTTTTGCCGGATAGGCCGATAATCGCCAGTGCCAGCCGTTTGTGCAGGCCGACCCGCTCAATCGCCAGCGCCAGAAAGGCGCCGCCGAGGATCAGGAACAGGATCGGCGAATAATATTCGCTCGCGGTTTCGGCTGCGGTCATCACATCCATCGACGGCAGCGCCAGAAACGGCAGCAAGGCGGTCGCGGTCAGCGGTATCGCCTGGGTCATCCACCATATTGCCATCAGGACGGTCAGCGCCGCGACATGCCAGGCAGGGCCGCTCATCGATGCCGGCGTTGGCAGCAACAGCATGGCAATGAATATGGCCAGCCCCGCCCATAGACCGATGCGTTGTGCGTTCATGCCCTCTCCTGTCCCTCTGTCAAACCGATTGGCCGTTCCTGGACGACCCATTGGTTCAGGCCCCAGCCTTCGCTGGGGTGACCAAGGAAATCAATATTATTCCACCATGCCAATCAGCGAAATCTGCCGTCCATAGCCCGCTTCACCGCGATGACAGGAGCGGCGGTAGCTGAAATAGCGGTCCTCGTGAGCGTAGGTATCGAGACCGAGTTTATCGACCTTGGTGATGCCTGCCACTTGCAGGCGCGCCGCGACGTAGGATTCGATATCGAACTGGAAATGGCCGGGTTTGCCCGCACCGAAGAAGCGGTCATTGGCCGTATCAGTCTCCAGAAACCGGGCGCGGAAGCCCGCGTCCACTTCATAGCTGGGCTGCGCGATGCAGGGGCCGATGGCACAGGCAATATTGTTTCGATCCGAACCGAGCGCTGCCATCGCGGTGATGACATTGTCGGTCACTCCGGCCAGCGCGCCCTTCCAGCCGGCATGGGCCGCACCGATGATATGGGCTTGCGGATCGTGAAACAGCACCGGCACGCAATCGGCGGTGAGTATGCCGAGCAACAGGTTCGGCTGGTCGGTCACCATCGCATCGGCCTGCGGCCGCTGATCGAGCGGAATGGGTCCGGTCACGGTGACGACATCGGCGCTGTGCACCTGATGCACCGTCACCAGTTCGCTGCCCGGTATCAGGCCGTCGGTCGCCCGGCGGCGGTTTTCCATCATGGTGTCGCGATCGTCATCGCTGCCCAGACCGATATTCAGCCCGGCATAAATGCCTTCCGAAACGCCCCCTGCCCGGCCGAGAAAGCCGTGTGCCGTACCAGCAAGCAGGGGAGACGTCGCGATATCAAGCAAGGCTCTTGAAGACCTGTTCGGCAACATCTTTCGACAATCCAGGCTGCGCTGCGATTTTCTCCAGCGCCAGCCGCATCAGTTCCGACCGCCCGCGTTCAAAGCGCCGCCAGCGCCCGAGCGACGGGATGAAGCGCGCCGCAGTTTGCGGATTCTGCTTGTCCAGCGCGATCACCATATCGGCGATCATCTGATAGCCCTTGCCCGACGGATCGTGGAAACGGACCTGATTGCCGGTGAAGGCGCCATAGAGCGCGCGCACGCGATTGGGATTGGACATATTGAAATCGGGATGGCGCGACAGGCCGTCCACGCGTTTCAGCGTATCGGGGCGCATCGACATCACCTGCAGACTGAACCATTTGTCGAGCACCAGCGGGTTGCCCTTGAATCTCTTGTAGAAATCCTCAAACGCTATCGTGCGCTCCTCGGCTTCGAGATGGGACAAGACACCCAGCGCGCCCTGCATGGCGGTCATATTGTCCGCCTCGCGATATTGATCAAAGGCGGTCTCGGCGGCATTTTCGGTGAACGAGGCAGCGAGATAGCCCAGCGTTACATTGCGCAATTTGCGCTTCGCTCGCGCTTCGGCATCGAGCGAGAATTCGCCCGGCACGCAGGACCTGTAAAGCTTGCGGAACTGCTTTTCGAACTGCACGCCAATTTTACCGCGCAATTTTTCGCGCTCGTCATGGATCGCCTGCGGATCGACTTCGACCATCTGGTCACCGAGAAAGGCTTCGCTTGGCAACAGGATGATTTCGGCCAGAAAGGCGGGGTCCAGAGACGGGTCAGCGAGTATTTTCGCCACCGCCAGCAAGATGATATCGCGGTCAACCGGCGTGCCCGACACCTTTGCGGTCAAATAGCCGGTCATCAGTTGCTGCATCGCCTCGAACCGGGCAAACGGGTCGTCATCATGGGCAGAAAGGAACGCGAGTTCCTCGGCGGTCTGGTTGCTTTCCAAGATGATCGGCGCGGAGAAGCCGCGGTTGATCGACAGGATCGGATGGTCCTTATAGCCTTCGAGAACGAAGCTTTGCTCTGGCTGATCGAGCAGCAGCAGCTGTTCCCCGCCGTGCTCGCCGGTTTCCGGATCGAGCAGCGCCGTGCGGAGCGGGATCAGCAGCTCTGATGCGGCGGCCTTTTCGCCATTTTGCGCTATTTTCTGGGCGAGGTGAACGGTCGCGGAGCCGGTTTGCGGGTCATGGGACAGTTTCGCAGACACCCTCGGCGTGCCCGGTGTTTCATACCATTTGCGGAATTGCGTCAGATCAATTTCGCCGCCCGCTTCCATCGCGGTGACAAAATCCTCGCAGGTGGCGGCCTCACCATCATGGCGGTCGAAATAGAGATCAGTGCCCTTGCGGAAATTTTCCGGCCCCATCAGGGTGTTCATCATCCGGATCACTTCAGCGCCCTTGTTATAGACGGTGGCAGTGTAGAAATTGGAGATTTCCTGATAGCTTTCCGGGCGGATCGGATGGGCCAGCGGACCAGCATCCTCGGGGAATTGGGCAGCGCGCAGGATGCGCACATCCTCGATCCGCTTCAGCGCTGCGGAACCCATGTCGGCGGAAAAGCTCTGGTCGCGGTAGACGGTGAAGCCTTCCTTCAGACTGAGCTGGAACCAGTCGCGGCAAGTGACGCGATTGCCGGACCAATTGTGGAAATATTCATGCGCGACGACGCCTTCAATGCCGTCAAAATCGGCGTCGGTGGCAACCTCAGGATCAGCGAGAATATAGCGGGAGTTGAAAATGTTCAGTCCCTTATTCTCCATCGCCCCCATGTTGAAGTCGCTGACCGCAACGATATTGAACAGGCCGAGATCATATTCGCGGCCATAGGTTTCCTCGTCCCAGCGCATCGAGTCCTTCAGCGCCTGCATCGCATGGCCCGTGCGATCGAGATCGCCGTCTCGGACCCAGATGTTGAGCTCGACCGGCTTGCCGGAACGGGTGGTGAAGCTGTCACTATTGGCGACCAGATCACCGGCGACCAATGCGAAGAGATAACTCGGCTTTGGCCAGGGATCATTCCACTGGACCCAGTGGCGGCCATTTTCGCCGTCGCCGTCGCCCTCGGCGACCTTGTCGCCATTGCACAGCAGCACCGGGAATTTCGCCTTGTCCGCTTCCATCCGTACCTGATAGCGGCTCAGCACATCGGGCCGGTCCGGCGCAAAGGTGATCCGGCGAAAGCCTTGCGCCTCGCACTGAGTGCAGAGCATGTCGTTCGAGCCATAGAGGCCCATCAGCTGCGTGTTGGTCGAGGGATCGAGTTCGACCTCTATCTCGACGATATGCGCCGCGCCGCTCAAGGGCAGGACCAGATCGCCCGCGACCAATGTCCAGTCATTGCGAATTGCGCCGTCCACCTTCACCGATGCTGGCGTGATATCATCGCCCTGCAGCACCAGTGGCTCGTCGGCCCTGGCGCTTTTCGAGCGCCGCACATCCAGTTTCGAGCGGACCAAAGTTCGGGTCAGATCGAGATCGAAGTCGAGTTCGACTTCCGGAATGAACCAGGCCGGCGGACGATAATCCTCGCGGCGGATCGTCTCGGGATCCTTGGGCGCTGGCGCGGCATCGGCCATTTCGTCATTCGGAGCTTTTTGAATATTTAACATGGGCGTTGCCATAAGAGCCATTTGCACCCTGCGCAATTGCGTTTATGGCTTGGGCGCAAGGGAGAGGGTCATGTTCAGAATATTGATGTTATTTATAACCGCCACGCTGATCGCAGGCTTGCCGATGGAAAGTCTTTTTGCGCAGGCGGGCGCTTCGGTCTTTGACGTCGAACAGGCCAGCCGTGCCTATATCGATACGTTACAGGGCGCCGAGCTGGAAAAATCGAACCAATATTTCGAAGGCGGCTATTGGCTGATATTATGGGCGGCGCTGGTCGGCCTATTGGTCGATTTCGCGATTCTCCAGTCGCGCCTGTCTGCCCGCTTCCGCGACTGGGCCGAACGGGTGACCAGCAGAAAATGGCTACAGCCTGCCCTCTATGCGTTCCCCTATGTCATCGCCGGCTTCCTGTTCACCCTTCCCTGGACCATCTACACCGGCTTTTTCCGGGAACAGCAATATGGCCTGATGAGCCAAGATTTTGGCGGCTGGTTCGGCGAGCAGATGATCGGCCTGGTCATCTCGCTAGTCATCTTTCCGCTGCTGATCATGGCGATTTTCGCCGTGATCCGGCGCGCGCCGAAGACCTGGTGGATCTGGGGAACGGGCGTGATTTCCATCTTTCTGTTTATCGGACTGCTGCTCGGGCCGGTGTTCATTGCCCCGCTGTTCAACGACTATAGCGAGATGGCGGAAGGGTCGATGCGCGACCGGATAGTCGCGATGGCGGCAGAATATGATATTCCGGCGGACAATATCTATGTGTTTGACCAGTCGAAACAGCATAAACGGATTTCAGCCAATGTTTCCGGCATCGGGCCGACGATCCGGGTGTCGCTGAATGACAATCTGCTCGAACGGACCGACCCGGCAGAAGTCGCGGCGGTGATGGGCCATGAAATGGGCCACTATGTGCTGGGCCATACCTGGCGCACTGTGCTGATATTGTCGCTGATTGTAGCCGTTGGGCTGTTCGTTGTCGCGCGCCTCGCGCCGCGGCTGATCGAACGCCATGGCGGGAAATGGGGCATAGGCAGCATGTCTGATCCTGCAGTGATCCCCTTGCTCAGCCTGATTCTGACGGTCTATTTCTTCGCCGCGACGCCGGCGATCAATAGTCTGATCCGGATCAATGAAAGCGATGCCGACCGTTTCGGGCTCAACACGGCCAGAGAACCGGACGGCTTTGCCAAAGTGGCGATGCGTTTGTCGGAATATCGCAAGATTGAACCGGGTCCGGTGGAAGAAATGCTGTTCTTTGATCATCCCTCGGGTGCGACAAGGGTCCGGATGTCGATGCAGTGGAAAGCGGACCATGTCAAAAATCCGGTGATGCTGAACCCGGGCAAGCTGGAAAAGGAATAGCCGCAGATGCCCAATATGCTGATCTTCGGAATGGGCTATACCGCCTCGCGGCTGGCGCAACGGTTGCGGGCGGAGGGCTGGACGGTGACCGGCACGCGCCGCGAGGCGCAAGATGGCGCGATCGCCTTTGATGATAGCGCCGCCGTTTCGCAAGCGCTGGCGGCCGCGACCCATATATTGTCGTCGGTGCCACCGGCCCGCGACGACAGCGAACCGGTGCTCGATCATTATGGCGCGGCGATCAAATCCGCATCGCTGCACTGGAGCGGCTATCTGTCCTCGACCGGGGTCTATGGCGATGCCGATGGCGCCTGGGTCGACGAAAGTGCGCCGATTGGCTCGGGGCGGCGCAAGGCGCGCAGCGAGGCTGACCAGCAATGGCAGGACTTGCGCGGCGACATGCACGTCTTTCGCCTGCCCGGCATATATGGTCCGGGTCGCAGCCCGCTCTCCCGCGTTCGCGATGGCAAAGCCAAGCGCGTTGACATGCCGGGACAGGTGTTCAGCCGGATCCATGTCGATGACATTGTCGGCGCGGTGATCGCGTCATTCGACGGTCCGGCGGGCGTCTATAATATATCCGATGACCAGCCCGCGCCGCAGCATGCGGTCATTGCCCATGCTGCAAGACTATTGGGGATGGATGTCCCGCCATTGCTGTCGCTGGAAGACGCCAATCTGTCGCAGGCCGCGCTGGGTTTCTATGAGGAGAACCGCCGCGTTGCCAATGGCAAGGCCAAGCGGCTGCTGAACTGGCAGCCGCAATATCCGGATTACAAGACGGGCCTGCAGGCGCTGCTCGACTGAGCCTCAGGCCGGAATGCGGGGCATCTTTGGTTTACGCGCCCGCAGCGCCACCAGCAGTCCGAGCATCGCCAGAACCGCGCCCCCAGCGGGCAGCCATGTCCAGACATAATTCTCAAAAATCGTCGACAAGATCATCGCCACCACTGGCACCAGCACGCTGGAATAGGCCGCCTTGCCCGGTCCGATTTCCCGGATCATCGAGAAATAGAGCGGGAAGGTCACCACCGAGCCGATGACACCAAGATAGACGATACCGCCCCAATAGGCGGCGCGCGTTTCATAGACCGGCGGGCCGACGGTGATCCACGATAGCGCGACATTGATCAATGCACCGAACAGCATCGCCCAGGCGAGGACGGTGATGATCGGATAGGATTTGAGCCGTTTGCCCGCCTGCATGACATTGGCGACGGATGCCGACATGATCCCGCCAAAGGCCAGCGCCGCGCCGACCAACACCTGTTCGAGGCTGGCCGGGGAAGCGCGATATTCGTGCCAGAACAGCATCGCGATGCCGACCGCAGCAATGGCCGAGCCGCCGAGAAAGGCCCCGGAGATCTTGTGACCGATAAAAATGCGGCCCATGATCGCGTTGGGGACCATCAGCAGCGCGAACAGCACCGCGACCAGGCCCGAGGTGATGAACAATTCGGCGTTGTAGACAAAGTTGAAATTGAAGGAGAATTGAAAAAGGCCGAGGACCAGCGCCAGCAAATAGCCGGTGCGGTCGAGCCGGAACGGCAGCCGCTTATAAGCCGCCAGCATGAACATTGCGGCAGCGGCAATGATGAACCGGTAACTGACCGACCAGCTGGGCGGCACTTCGGAAATCTGGTCCTTGATCACCAGCCAGGTCGATCCCCAGATCAGCGAGACCAGCAGGAACGGAATCAGGATTCGGGGGGTGAGCAGGCTGACTTCAGCGCTCTCGTCGTCGCTCACAGGGCAGCAATCGCGTCGGCAAGCGGCCGGATGTCATCGGCGCTGTGGTTCCAGCTGGTCACCAGCCGTGCCTGTCCTTCGCCCCAGTCGTAAAAATCAAAGCCGATGCCGCGCAGCTGCGCCGCTTCGTCGGCCGACAGCCGGATGAAAATCTCGTTCGCCTCTACCGGATAGACCAGCCGGTCGCCGGCGGCAGCGGCAATGAGCTGTGCGCCGGCATTGGCCGCCCGCGCATTGTCGAGCCACAGATCATCCTCGAGCATCGCCAATATCTGCGCCGCGAGAAAACGGCCCTTGGACTGCAGATGCCCGGCGCGCTTGCGGCGATAATGGCTGGCAGCGGCCAGTTCGCGATCAAAAAATATCAGGGCTTCTGCGCCCATCCCGCCATTTTTCACAAAGCCGAAGCTCAGCGCATCGACGCCGGCCTTCCACGTCAGGTCGGCGGGGGAGCAGCCGAGCGTGGCCACCGCATTGGCAAAACGCGCGCCGTCCATATGCAGGCCGAGCCCGCGCGCCTTGCAGACTGCCGACAGGCTGGCGACTTCATCGGGATGGTAGACCATGCCATATTCGCTGGCATTGGTGATTGAAACGGCGGCGGGCTGGACCTGGTGGACATCGTCGCGGATCGCCGCGCAATGAGCCTCCACGGCTTCCGGGGAGAGCTTGGCCCCTGCCCCATCGAGCAGCATCAGCTTGGCGCCGCCGGTGAAGAAAGTGGGCGCACCGGCCTCATCCTGCTCGATATGGGCTTCGCGGTGACAGACGATGCCCTGATGCGGCTGGCACATCGCGGCGAGCGCCAGCGAATTGGCTGCCGTTCCGGTCGCCACCCAGAGCGCCTCGACCTCGGTTTCGAACAGGGCGGAAAAGGCCCCGTTCAGCTGCGTGCTGAGGGCATCGCCATCATAAGCGGTATCCGGCGCATTCGCCTTGGCGATCGCTTGCAGAAGACTGGGGTGTACCGAAGCGGCATTATCAGAGAAAAATCGCATCGGCAGCGCATGGCTCAGAGCTTCTGACTCGTCAAGATGGCATGGCAGGCAGGGCTTAAGGTCCTGACACCTCGACAATATTGTCGTCACTGTTGCGGTCGATATATTTATTATAGGGATCGACGCCGGCGAAGAGCGGACGTTTGCTGGTCACTATCCTGATTTTCTGCGGCCCGGACGTGATCTGGTGGCGCTTTTTGCAGAGCACATCCTTGCTGTCAAACGCCCCACGGCCCGGTTTTGCGGTGAACAGGCCAATGTCGATCTCGTCGGTCAGCTCCGCTTCGCTTTCCTTGCCCTGACCATCGGCATAAAATTTCGCCGCTTCGATCGAGATTTCGGTTTGATAGCGACCATCGGCCAGTTTTTTGACATTGGCAGCGCCGGCCTTCAGATCATAAAGTGTGATCTTCTCCAGCAAATCCGAAACCAGCTGTCGCTCCGCATCATTGCGTGCGAGCGATTTGAAGCCGTCGACCAGATCGGTGGAAATGGCGTAGGGAGGCCCCTTGAACTTGTAGCGATCCAGAAGTTTGGACAGCATCGCATTGACCCGGTCTTCACCGAGACGGTCCTGCAGCAGATACATCACCACCGCCCCCTTGCGATAATGGATATAGCCTTGGTTCTCAACCCGGTTGAGCGGCAGCTCCTCGACCACTTCGCCGCCGCGGGCATTGAGATAGGCATCGAGTTCATATTGCAGGAAGCGGCGGATTTTATCCTCGCCATAAAGCTGTTTCATCACCATCAGCGCCGAATATTGCGCCATGGTTTCGACCAGCAAAGTGCCACCCTGCATATTGGCGCTGATCAGCTGATGCGCCCAATATTGATGGCCAAATTCATGGGCAGTGACATAGGTGACATAATCGATTTCGTTGATGTCACGATTGTCGACGATGAAGCCGATGGTTTCTGAAAAGGGCACCGTGCCGGCGAAAGCCTGAGCAAAGCGGGCATAGCCGGGAAATTCGATGATCCGCGCATAGTCGAATTGATAGGGTCCGAAATTCTTCTTGTAATAAGCCAAAGATGTCTCGGTCGCGTCGAGCATCCTGTCGATATTATAGTGATGATCGGGATGATAATAGACGGTCATCTCGACGCCATCGGCGGTCCGGCTCTTCGTCGCATAGTCGGCCGACTGGATGGAGATAAATCCCAATATCGGGGATTTGGACACGAAATGGGCAATGCGCCTGTCGCCCTGAATTTCATCACTCAGCTTGCTGCCCGGCGCGATGGGTGTTTGGCCCTTGGTCGTGCTGACAGTGATATCTGTCATAACCCAGTCGGTATTGCCGACATAATTGCGCATCCGCGCCGATTCATCTTCCAGCTTGGCAGGCCGCAATTCCGGCGGCAGCCCATATTTGCGCCGAGTCTGCCGGTCGCTGAGCAGACTGTTGCGATCCATTCCGATCCATGGCGAGAATTCACCATTATTGAGGAACGTTCCGTTCTTTACCAAGCGCGTGTCCTGACTGACGGCGCGGAAGCCCTTTTGCTGACGCCGAGTGTGAAAGCTGAGGCTCCGCTTCTCGCCAACCGCCATCGGCTGGTCGAAACGGTATATCTGATATTGCATCACCGGGTCGTCCTGCTCCAGCCTGGCGCCAGGAACATTGATTTTAACGACCTCGACGTCGGGATCATTGAACCGCACATGCAAGGTTTCAATCGGTGCGTCGGTGTCGTTGATCAGCTCATAGGAGCCTTTGAACTCGGCGCGTTTCTCGTCCGGAAAGAGATCGACATTCAGGGTGATCTGACGGATCGCCGGCTGCGCGATATTTTCATATTTGAGATATTTCTTCTCATAGTCCGCAAGCTTTTTCTCGGCACTGTCCGTCGTCCGATATTCGTTGAGGATGTTCATATTATAATAGATATAGGCGCCGCTTCCGGCTGCGATGGCAAGGGCTGCCAGCATGATCATACCGGGCGTACCGGCCAGGCGGCGCGGCATCTGGCGCAGACGCGGCAGCAGGCTGGATTCGGTTCCCCGCCGCCACAGCAGATGAGCGAGTACAGCCAATATCGCCGCAAAACCGCCCCAGTACAGCCGAAGCCACCAGTTGCGTGCCCGCTCGATATTGTCAGCGTTCAGATCGGAAACCGGATTGTCGCCGGTGGCGCCATATTGGTATAGCGGATGTTCAAAGCCGAGATTATTCAGCACAATCGTCGAAACAAAATAGACGAGCATGATCGCCCAGCCGATATATTTGTTCGGACTCAGTGCCTGGACGAAGACCGACAAGACCGCGACCAGGATCAGGTCAACGCTGAGCGGCAGAACATACCAGATGAAATATTTTATCGGTTCATAATCAAAATATCCTCGGATCGACTGAATCGCGATGGCGGCAATGGCGGACACCAGCAGTGCCGAGACGAGCACGAGTGACACAGCCAGTGTTTTCGGCGCCATATAGGCCCAGTTCGGCAAAGCGGTGGCATCGATGATCTCGTGCATCTTCCGATCGCGGTCCCGCCAGACCAGTTCGCCAGCATAATAGATGGCAATGATGAACGGGATGATCGCAAAGGATCCCTGCATCATACCGATCAGGGAAAAGGTGACCGGGAACAGAGGTGTGCCGTATATTTCGTTGGTATTCAGCAGTCTGGCACTGACATTGAACAGACCGATAAGCATGAGGATGAAAAATGCAGGGCTGCGAAAAACCATCCGCATCTCGAGGCGCATCTGGGTCCAGAATTGGGCCCATGCGGCCGAACCTGGTTTTGAGGCGGGAAGATGATCGACGATCTGTGGCTCGGTTTTCGCGAGTTTCGCCGCCTGCTTGCGCTGTTTCTTCATCTGCCTTTTGGAAATACCGCGTTCGGAAAAGCTGAATTTGCGATAGGCGAAGCTCAGGGCAATCAAGGATATGCCGACCGCAATCAGGCGGTTGTAGAGCAGCGCGCCCTCCAGCGCCGGCAGCATGCTGTTGCGCTCGGTCACCGTCCAATATTCGGTAATGACCGCCAAGGCTCCCAAGCCAAATGGTTCGAATATGGCTGCGGTGTACTGCCATTCGGGCGTGTTGCCGATGACGGTCAGGAAGCTCAGGTACAGCACCAGAAAGACGACAACCGCGACATAGGTATAGATCATCGAACGGGTCGCGGTGGCGATCGCAAAGAAGATCGAGGAAGTCAGAAAAATACCGGGGAGCGCCAATATGAAATAGGAAAACAGATAGTAGCTGAGCCGGTTGGGGCCGACGGTTTCGGGATCCAGCCACGGCATCAGGCTGCCGATGAAGATCGCCAGCGGCACGCCGATAAAGGCGATGGCGGCGATCAGAAAGGCGCCGACAAAGCGACCGAACAGATAGTCGAATTTGCGCACCTGGGTGGCGCGAACCATCGGACCAAAGCCGCTTTCATCATCGCGCACGATCACATTGGCGACAAAGGCGGTGGTCACAAACATGAAAAACATCGTCAGTATCTGGCTGATCTGCATGATCGCGGACGGGGCATTGACATGGACATTGCCGCCGCTGCCAATGGTAATATTTTCTGCCGTCACCGCGCCGAAAGTGAGCAGGAAAAACAGGATGGCAACGACCCAGAAAACCGGGTTGCGGAGCTGGTAGCGCAGCTCAAATGCAGCAATTTTGACAAACATCGACGATACTCCCCGGTTCAAGCAGCAATCTTCGGTGCGCTATCGTTGCGCGCGCCGACGAGGGTCGCGAAATAGATATCTTCCAGCCCACCATCGACCAGAGTGAAATCTGCTCCGGGATTGTTCTCGGCCAGCACATGGATGATCGTGTGGCCGGCAAACAGCCGGGTGGAGATGACATTATACTCGGCCCTGGCCTGGTCCAGCTGGTCGCGGGAGATGGTCCTGGCCCAGGCCGTGCCTTTGGCTTTTTCGATCAGGTCCAGCGGCGCCCCGGTCATCAGGATCCGTCCTTCGGATATGATCGCCATATTCGGGCAGAGGTCCGACACATCCTCGACGATATGGGTGGACAGAATGACCACGACATTCTCGCCAATTTCCGCCAGCAGGTTGAGAAAGCGGTTGCGTTCCTCGGGATCGAGGCCGGCGGTCGGCTCGTCGACGATGATCAGCTCGGGATTGCCGATCAGCGCCTGGGCAATGCCGAAACGCTGCCGCATGCCGCCGGAAAATCCGGCAATCGCCTTTTTGCGGACGTCCCACAGGTTGGTCTGGTCGAGCAGGGTTTCGACCGTCGCCTTGCGGTCGGCCGCCGAAGTAACGCCTTTCAATATCGCCATATGGTCGAGCATGTCATAGGCGGAAACCCTCGGGTAAACGCCGAAATCCTGCGGCAGATAGCCAAGCGTCTCGCGCAGCTTTTCCGGGTGCCGCAAAATGTCGAGATCACCGAAATATATTTCGCCCTGAGTCGGCGACTGCAACGTCGCCACGGTGCGCATCAAGGTCGATTTTCCCGCGCCATTGGGACCGAGCAAACCGAACATGCCCTTGGGGATCGACAGGCTGACATCGTCCAGCGCCCGGGTTCCGTTCGGGTAGATATGGGTTACATTCTTGAGTTCCAGCATCCTCGAATTCCTGCTTTTATATCTAGGATTGATCCAGGTGTATTATATATATAACTCACCAAATGCAAAACTTAATTTTGCGCGGCCAGGGGTAATCAGAATCGAAAGGATAAAAGCGTCCGGATGCTTCGGTTTCGGCCTATGGCCGAGAGCCGCCCGCCTGCACGGATTGGCCCGCAATGCTTTTGAAAGGGTAGTGGTGGACAGGATAGGATTCGAACCTATGTACGCTTACACGGGCAGATTTACAGTCTGCTGCCTTTAACCACTCGGCCACCTGTCCATCTGGGTACCCAAGGCCGCCGATGGCGACAAGAGCGGCTCAATGACGAAGGGATGGCTAACTGTCAATGCCTGCCCTTGGAAAATTACAGAAAAAAAGGGCTGTCGGCAGGCGGCTTAGCGGCTAAGGAGGAAATATGGCACGCAAAAACAAATCAATCAAGAAAACCGGTGGCGGTCTCAAATTCTGGGGACGGCACGCGGTAGAGGCTGCGCTCGACAATCCCAACCGGGTGGTGAAGAAGATTTCGATCACCCGCGAGGCACTGGCAACGCTCGAAATTCCCGATGATATAGCGGTCGTGATCTGCGATGTCGCCGATCTCGGTCGGGTCATCCCGCGCGACGCACCACATCAGGGAATGGTCGCCGATGTCGACCCCCTGCCCGATATCTGGCTGGGCGAGGTGCTCGACCAACAAACCGACCGTCCGCTGCTGCTGCTCGACCAAGTGACCGACCCGCATAATGTCGGTGCGATTCTCCGGTCTGCCGCTGCCTTTGATGCCGCCGCAATCATCACCCAGGACCGCCATGCCCCGCCCGAATCGGGTGTAGTGGCAAAATCAGCGTCAGGCGCTTTGGAAATCGTCCCCTGGATCCGGGTGGTCAACCTGTCCCGCGCGCTCGATGAAATCGCCGAAGCTGGCTATTGGCGGATCGGACTGGACGGCGATGCCAGCGATGAGCTCGAAAGTGCCATGGGTATCGGCAAGCTGGCGCTGGTCATGGGCGCGGAAGGCGAAGGCCTGCGGCAGAATGTCTCGGCCCATTGTGACACGCTCGCCCGGCTGCCGATGAGCCCGCGGATGGAAAGCCTGAATGTTTCCAACGCGGCAGCAATTGCGTTATATGCGGAGTACACCAGAAAACGGGGGGAATAGTCTTGGGGAAATATTATACATGGGCGGCGGCCATCGTCGCGCCGTTGCTGCTTGCTGGCTGCTTGCTGATTCCGGGGAAATTTGATTCGCAATTGCGGCTGATGAACGACGGAACCTACAGCTTTACCTATAATGGCCAGATGCAATTGACCGAAGGCGATGGCCCACAATCCGGTTCGGGAATGGATCAAATGCCATTCTATCCCGAGCAGGCCAGGTGTTTTAACCAGATTAACAAGGCCAGCGGCGCGGTAGCTCCCTATCCTTTAGACCTATATAGCAGCCCGGTAAATAATGAGGATGATCCCGATTCCTATGAGGAACGAGCGTGCACGGCGGACGAGTTGGCCAAACTGGAACAAATGCATGATGAAGAGATGGCCCTAGTTGAAGCGAATTCACGCGAGAGCAAAAAGGCTGAAGAAGACAAGAGAAATACCGCCATGAGTTCCATCTTCGGCGGTGCAATCCCGGGCGATGACGAAGGTCTGAAAAAATTTGCGGTGAAACTCGCAAAATATGACGGCTGGAAAAAGGTCGAATATGTCGGCGATAATCTGTTCGAGGTCGAATATGCGGTCAGCGGCAAATTCGATCAGATGTTCGCCTTTCCGACGATACCGGGCGCGACGATGCAATTTCCCTTCGTTCAGATCATCCGACGCAACAGCGGGGAACTCGAAATACTGACGCCGGCAATGGCAGGAGCAGGCGGGCTGGCCGGCGCGATGGGACCGTCGCCGATGGGCGACTCATCGGGTAAATCGAAGGCACAGCCGATTGACGGGACGTTCACCATTGTGACCGACGGCGAGGTGTTGACCAACAACACCGAGGACGGCCTGACCATCAGCGGTTCAACCAAGAACATGCGCTGGAAGGTTGATGGCACCAGCGGTCCGGACGGCAGCCCGCGCGCGATCATCAAGCTGGCCAAATAGTCAATTGACCAGACAAAAAAATGGGGGCTGCTGAAAAGCGCCCCCATTTTTTTGTTGTTCGAAAAAATTCAGTCTTCTGCGGCGATCCGGACTTTCAGGCCATCGAGATCATCGGACAGTTCAATCTGGCAGCTGAGCCGCGAAAATTCGTCGCGGTGGTCGCTGCTTTCGAGCAGATCATCTTCGTCTTCGCTCATCGCCGGCAATTTGGCTTTCCAGTCGGCATCGACATGGACATGGCAAGTGGCACAGGAGCAGCAGCCACCGCACAGCGCCAGCAGCTCATCAAAGCCATTGTCGCGAATCGCTTCCATCACGCTGATTCCGCTATCGACGGAAACTGCTTTTTCTTCGCCATCACGGCCGGTTACGTGGATCGTTGGCATAGCTACCCCTTAGTGACTGTTAATATAAAATCCCGCACGCTATGTCTGGACCGTCACAAAGAATCAAGGGCCGAAACGGGGACGGGAAATCGATGGGCCTATCAAAAGAAATGATCCAAGCCGGGCTGGACCATGTCAGTGCGATCGAGCCGAGGCTGGCGGCAGCCATTGTGCAGTCCGGTTATCCGGAACCGCGGATCCGTCCGGAAGGCTATGAAACTTTGCTCCGCACCATCGTCGGCCAGCAGGTCAGCGTCGCTTCGGCGGCAGCGGTATGGAACAAGCTGGAAGCGCGGCTCGGCGACGGTTGCCCGGCCGAAGCCCTGATTGTCACCGAATTTGACGAATTGCGGGCCTGCGGCCTGTCTCGCCAGAAACAGGGCTATGCCAGAAGCCTGGCGGAACTGATCCTCTCCGGCGGGCTCGATCTCGACAATCTGCCGCAGGATGACGAAGAGGCGATCGCGCTGCTGACCAGGATCAAGGGCATTGGCCGCTGGTCAGCGGAAATCTATCTGCTGTTTGCGCAGGGCCGCCCCGACATCTGGCCCGCCGGTGACCTTGCGATTCAGGCAGGCGTCGGAAATTTTCTGGATCTGGCGGACAGGCCGTCAGAAAAGGACGTGCGCCTGATGGCTGAAACATGGTCGCCGCATCGGGGCGCGGTGGCGATATTCACCTGGCACCATTATCATGTGATGGTGATGTAACCCCTAGATATCGAGCGGGTGATTCCACCAGGCGGTATCGGTAAAGGCGCGCATGTCGAGTTCAAAGGTCCAGGCTGAACGATGCTGGTGGGCGACATGGAAATAGGTGTCGGCAATCGCGCTGGGCTCCATCAGCTCGTCCTTGCCATTGGCTTTGGCTTCGAGCAATTTTGCAAAGCGCTCCGGCCCGAGCAGCTTGCCCAGCGTATCCGGTGCATTGACCCCGCTATCGATCAATATGTGGGCGACATGAATATTTTTTGCCGCAAATTCCGCATTGAGCGTCTGGCATAGCATGCGTCGTCCGCCCATGGCGGCGGCGTGACTATGCTGTCCGGCATTGCCGCGCATCGCCGAGGTGGCAGAGGTGACCAGCAGCGTCCCGCCGCCGCGTTCCACCATCAGGGGAAACAGCTTTTGCGCCACCCGGAACACGCCGAGATTGCCGATTCTCCAGCCCAGTTCAAATGTCTTCAGCGGCGTGTCGGCCAGGGCCCGGTTGCCGATCTGCGCCCCGAGATTATAGACGGCGACATTGATCGGACCGATGTCCGCTTCCAGATCGTCGATCAGTTTTTCGATCGACCCTTCATCCACCGCGTTGAGCAGATGGCCCGAAGCCTTGCCGCCGGACGCCTGGATTTCGGCAACCATATTGTCGAGACCAGCCTGATCGCTACGGCGACACAAGGCGACATGATAGCCTTCTTCGGCAAAGCGTTTGCCGACCTGGCCGCCGATGCCGGCCCCTGCCCCAATGATCATGCACACGTCCACCATAAGCCTAGCCCCTATCGGTTATTTCAGAAACGGATTGAGCTTCATGACTTCTTCCATGAACGACCGGGGCTTCTTCCAATTTGCCGTTTTCAAATTGGTCTTGAGGTCGAGCGTCTTGATCACGTCATTGATGAAATGGACGCAGTTGCGCTTGTTGAGACTGTAGCTTTTTTGCGGAATAGACTGCCATTTTTGCACCACGGCCATCAATTTACCATATTTGCCATCATCCATGGTGACGGTGAAGTGCGGGTTGCTGCTGGCAATATACTTGGCCGGTGGTGCATGGACGTGGCCGTTGACCGATCCGAACAATATGCCCGGCGTTACGTTGACGGCGGTAAAGCCAAAGGCGGTGTCGACCTTTTTGCCGTCGGCCAGTTCGCCCTTGGCGACAAAGAAAGCATGCGGGAAATTCTTGCCAAAATCATGCGAATAGAAAGTGACCGTCACGTCCGCGCGCGCCGCCACCGAAAAACATGCCATGAACAGCAACATGACCAGCCCGGCCATTCTCAATATATATGCAAATCCAGATTTCACTGTCATTCCCTCAACTTGTCATTCAGCCAGAGTGCGGTCTGCCTCGGCGTTTCCTTGTCATCTTCGCGATCGACCATATAATTGGCTTTGCGCATATTTTCCACCGTGATCGCGCCGATCAGCGGTTTTAGTGCCGCAACAAATTTGTCGTCGCTGCCGCGATCCGGGGCCAGCAGCATGATCGCTTCATAGGATGGCACCGCCCCCTTGCTGTCTTCCAAGATGACAAAATCATTTGCCGCGATCCGGCCGTCGGATGAAAAGGCGGAAATCACGTCGACCTCGCCGCTGGCTAGGGCCGGATACATGAAGGTCGGACTGAACGACCGGGCATCCTTGAAGCGGATCGGATAGGCGGCCTGCACCATCTGCCATTCGGGCCGTTCGAGAAATTCGACATCGGTGCCGAAATTGAAATCGCTCGATACCCGGGCCAGATCATCCAGCGTCCGGAGCGATTTTGCCCGGGCATCTTCCGGTCGGACGGCAAAGGCATAGGTGTTTTCAAACCCCAAAGCGCCGAGCATTTTGACGCCGTGATTGGCGCTGGTCCGCCGCGTGATCGCGTCGAGCATCGCTGCTTTCGGCAGCATATCGGTGCGCTGCATCTGGTTGGTCCAGATCGTCCCCGAATAGTCGACATAGACGTCTATATCACCCGCCGACAGCGCCTGAAACACAACCGCAGAACCGAGGCCATCGCGATATTGTACGGTATAGCCGGCCTTTTCCAGCCGCGACCCGATCAGCCGCGCGAGAATATATTGTTCGGAAAAATTCTTGGCCCCGATCACCACGATATTGTCGCGCACGATCATCAGCGGCAGCGTCGCGATCAGCAGCCCTGCGGCAATGACCGCCATCCCGGCGCCCACCAATATCCGGCGGCGCTGGCGGATTCCCCGTTCGATCAGCCCGAGCAGCAGATCGACCGAAATGGCGAGCGCTGCCGAAAACAGGCAGCCGGTCAGCACCAAAGTCCAGTTCTGCGTCTGCAGTCCGGCAAAGATCAGATCGCCGAGGCTGGGCTGGCCAACCGTCGTCGAAAGCGTCGCTGCGCCAATCGTCCAGACCGCAGCCGTGCGGATTCCGGCCATGATCGTCGGCGCGGCCAGCGGCGCTTCGACATAATATAGTTTTTGTCCGCTGGTCATGCCGAGACCATCGGCCGCTTCCTTTGCCGCCGGGTCGACACCGGACAGTCCGGTCACCGCGTTGCGCAAGATCGGCAGCAGCGCATAAAGGGTCAGCGCGAGCAGCGCCGGCAGGAAGCCGAAAGCGGATATGCCGCCGCCGACCAGAGCCGAGAGGCCGAGCAGCAGCGGGTAGAATAGCGCCAGCAGCGCCAGACCGGGGATCGTCTGGATGAGGCTGGCTGCCGTTAGAGCGACCGCAGCTATTTTCGGTGACCGCGCCGCCCAGATTGCCAGCGGCAGGCAAATGATCATTGCCAGGACCAAGGCCGACACACTGATCTGGACATGAGCGGCGAGCAGTTCCGGCACGCGGGCAAAGGCCTGTTGCCAGGGCCCGGTCATGACAATTTGCTCAGCGCGATCAGATGCGCGGCCTGGGCGCGGGGAATGGCGACCAGAGCCTCCGCTGCTTCGCCGACATTGCCGGACAATAGCGCGGCGGGTGTGGCATCCGCCTTGATCTGCCCGTCCTCCATCACGAGGATACGATCGGCGAGATAGAGCGCTTCGGCCATGTCATGGGTGACGATGATTGTGGTCAGGCCAAGCTTGTCATGCAGCGCCTTATATTGATCAGTCAGATTGTCTCGCGTAACCGGATCGAGCGCGCCGAAGGGTTCGTCCATCAGCATCAGGCCGGGCCGGGTCGCCAGCGCCCGGGCAACCCCGACTCGTTGCTGCTGGCCGCCGCTCAGCTGATCGGGCATGCGCGAGGCCATGTCCCGCGGCAATTCCACCAGATCGAGCAGTTCGGCCACGCGATCGGCACGCCCCTCATTCTCGCCCGCCAGTTCGAGCCCGATCGCGATATTGCGCGCGACCGTCATATGCGGAAACAGGCCGATATTCTGGAAGACATAGCCGATCCGGCGGCGCAGAATATGGGGATCGATCGAGTCGACAGGTTCGTCGTCGATCCTGATCGTGCCGCTGTCCGGTTTGACCAGCCGGTTGATCATCTTGAGCAGGGTTGATTTTCCAGACCCGGACAGACCGACCAATGCCACGAGACTGCCCGCTGCTATTTCCAGCGATAGCGAGTCAACTGCGCGAACCCTGCCGTAATGGCGGCTCACCTTGTTCAGGCTGATGGAAGGACCGGAGACATGCATCGAAATATATAGTGGCGCGCTTTGCCGCGCATGTCCAACCCCACTTGACGCGACCAACAAAAACGGCTCGAATGAACATCAATGTTAATAACGGAATGGGAGCGGAATCATGGGCTATCAAAGCGGGCAAAAGACAATTTTCATCACCGGCGGCGCATCCGGTCTGGGCCGCGAAGTGGGTCGCTATTTCGCTGAAAAGGGCTGGTACGTCGGGATAGCTGATATCAATGACAAGGGCATGGCCGAAACTGCGGCGCTGTTGCCCGAGGGTCAGAGCTCGATCCACCGGCTGGACGTGACCGACCGGGCGCAATGGAAACAGGCGGTCGCCGAATTTGGTGCGATCACCGGCGGCAGGATGAATGTCCTGTTCAACAATGCCGGCATTGGTGAAGGCGGTCCAATTCAGGAGATGACCGATGAAGCCATCGACCTGATGATCGCGATCAACCTTACCGGTGTGATCAGCGGCACCCGTGCCTGTTTCGAGATGCTCAAGAGCACCCCGGACAGCTGCATACTTTACACCGCCTCAGCCGCCGGAATTTACGGCGTGGCCGATCTCAGCGTCTATAGCGCCACCAAGTTCGCGGTGCGTGGCCTCGCCGAATCGCACGATCTCGAATTGGGCAAATATGGCATCAAATCTCGCTCGCTGATGCCGGGTTTTGTCGACACGAATATCATTTCTGATGTTGCGGAAGGCACGAATCAGACAGGCAAGGAACGCCTCGAAGAAGCCGGTGTGCTGGTTAGTCCCGTGACCATCATCGGCCCAGCGGCCTGGGAAGCCGTGCATGGCGACAAGGTCCATACGCCGGTCAACAAAATGGCCAAACAGCTCGCCTTTGCCGCCCGCTGGATGCCCGGTCGGCTGCGCAAACAGCAAACCCAGCTTGCCGATATGGGGAATATTCTGGCCGGATCGGAAGCGAAAAACTAGAGCAAGCTTTCGATCATATTTGCCAGATCCACATCGCGTTGCGACAGACCGCCATTTTCGCCCGCGTCATGGGTGGTCAGCGTGATATCGACCTTGTTATAGACATTGAACCACTCGGGATGATGATCGGCCTTTTCCGCGTGCAGAGCGACCCGGGTCATGAAGGCAAAGGCTTCGGTAAAGTCGGAAAATTTGAACGAACGGCTGATCGCATCCCGCTCTGCGTCATATTGCCAGTCGGAAAGCCTGGTCAGAACCGCTTTGCGTTCGTCATCGGTCAGTTGCGCTACCATATTTCTTGCTCCTTGCTTGGCTTTCGCGCCAATTCGTGTCTTAAGTCTGTGCGATGAACAAGACACAGTCAACCGGAAGCAGTGATCGGCTCCTCACCGAGGCGTTGAGCTGCGTGCGCGGCGGGCGGATATTGTTCCGCGGCCTGACATTTGCGCTGGAACCGGGACAGGCCGGATTGCTCACCGGCCCTAATGGTGTCGGAAAATCCAGCCTGCTGCGCTTGCTCGCCGGCCTGCTGCAGCCGTCCGCTGGCATGTGCAAGATACCCGAGACCAAGGCACTGTGTGACGACAGGCTGGCGCTGGATGAGCATCTGCCGCTCGAACAGGCATTGCGCTTCTGGGCGAAGCTGGATGGCAAGGGACAGGCCGAGGTTGCCTCTGCGATGACGCGCGCGGGGCTGGATCATCTCGCCGAAGTGCCGGTGCGCTATTTTTCGACCGGACAAAGACAAAGGGCGCGGCTTGCCCGAACCTATCTGGCCGACGCAAGATTGTGGCTGCTCGACGAGCCGGCCAATGGCCTCGACACGGATTCGGTCGATCAACTGGGGCGCACGCTGCAAAGCCATCTGGATGATGGCGGGATCATTCTCGCCGCGAGCCATATCCCCCTGCCAATCACTTTTGACTTCACCCTGCAGCTCCAGCCACTGGAAGAATTGGAAGCATGTTTGTGATTCGCAGCATCGCCACGATCATCTGGCGCGATGTCCGGCAAAGCTATGCCAGCGGCGGCACCTGGCTGCCGGTGATATTCTATCTCTCGGCGGCGACGCTGTTTCCCTTTGCCGTCGGCCCGGACCGCGAGTTGCTGCTGCAGACCGGCGGCGGGATTTTGTGGATCGCAGCGCTGCTGGCAACCTTGCTTCCGCTCGACCGGCTGATCCAGCCCGATCTGGAAAATGGTGTCTATGACCAGTTGATCGTGCGCGGCCTTTCCGACGAGATGATCGCCGCAGCCCGGCTGGCCTCGCACTGGCTTTCCTTTGGCCCGCCGCTGTTGTTCGCGGCCTTTCTAGCGAGCGGTCTGATGGGACTGGAAGGCGAAGCGCTCGGCACGCTGCTGGCGAGCCTGGCGATTGCGACACCGGCGCTGGCCGGTCTGGCGGTGATGATCGCATCGCTGACCGCTGGCCTGAAAGGCGCGGGCGCGCTGGGTGGATTATTGCTGGTTCCGTTGGCCATTCCGCTGCTGATCTTCGGGGCCGGCAGCCTGTCGGCGCAAGGCGGCAGCGCGTTGCTGTTCCTGGGCGCGATTTCCCTGCTGCTCGTCGCCATCACGCCCTTTGCCGCCGGAGCGGCGTTGAGCGCGGTCAGGGAATAACGGCGCTAGGCAGACGCCGGCTTTTGGTGGATCAATATCCACGCATCAACCGCGCGACTGGCGCGGTCCCGCTTTGCTTGCGCGGTCAGGTTGATTTTCTCTCCATAGCGAAGAAACACATCCATGTGTCCCATGACCAGACTGATGAACATTTCTGCCGATGATATCGGGTCCGAACTTTGCAGCTCCCCCTTTGCGATCGCGACTTGCAGAAGCTTGGCCAGATTTTTCAGCAGCGCACGCGGTCCATTGTTGAGGAAATATTCGCCGATCTTTGGATCCCGGTTTACTTCTGCGGCAAGAATGCGATCAAACCGCACCTTTTCGTCGCGCATCAGGAAATCGAGCATATTTTCTGCAGCATCTATCAAGATTTCGCGGAGGCTTTTGGATTCGAGATGCTCGCCGACAAAATTCTCGCTCATATGGGCGCATTCCGCCTTGACCACTTCGCCGAACAGATTTTCCTTGCTTTTGAACCAGCTATAAACCGTGACCTTCGATACTTCAGCGCGCGCCGCGATCGCTTCGATGCTGGAAGCAGAAAAGCCATTGGCAAAAAATTCCATGCGGGCTGCAGCAAGAATTTTGGCAATCTTGCGCTGGCTCGACGGCCGATCCACTCGCTCTATTTCTATACTGCTATCCGAGTTTGCCACGGTCCACTCCCTCTCACAGCCAGCATGAACGGCCAAAGTGAACGACAACGTACAATTAAAACGTTGACGTTCATTTTTATCCCTGACATATTATCAGCTCTTGGTAAAGTACAAGCCGTTTCAATCGCGGAAGATATTTTGAAAAATCGATTCAATAGCGCCTTATTTTCGCTGTTTGCGATAGTGACGGCAACCAGCGGCTGTGCAGTTCTTGCACCCGAATCCGCTGTGCCTGAGTTTGCCGCAGGCGTCCCAGCGGCATTTGACAAGACCGACGTAGACGGGCCCTATCAGCCCGCCCGCTGGTGGACCGCGTTTGAAGACCCGGTGCTGAACAACTTGCTCGACGAAGCGCTGACCAAAAATTTTGATCTGGCGGAGGCCTCGGCCCGATTGCGCGCCGCCGAAGCGCGGGCGCGTATTTCCAAAAGTGGTCTGTTTCCGCAAATCAATGCCGGGCTGAACAGCAATTATTCGGATTCGCCCACGGCAGGGACAAGTTTTGGCTCCTTTCCCGGTGCGACGGCGGGACGGCTGCAGAACGAGACCTATTCGTCCAGCCTCGCTTTTGCCTATGAGCTCGATATCTGGGGCAAGCTGCGTAATGATGCGCGGGCCGGCCGGGCGGATGCGATTGCCGCTGCCGCCGATCTGCAAGCAGCGCGGCTGGCGGTGCTGGCGGAATCGATCACCAGCTATTTTGATATTGTCGATGCGCGGCATCAGATCGCGCTGACCACCAGGATCATTGATGTTCTGGGCGATCGCGTCGAGCAGACCGAGAACCGCTATAGCCGCGGTCTGGTCACGTCCTTCGAACTTTATCAAGTCCGGCAGGATTTCCGCAATGTGCAGGCCAGCTTGCCGCAACGGGAAAGCCAGTTGGCGGCGACCGAGGGCCAGTTGGCGGTTCTGGTGGGCAGATATTCCAACAATATGGATGAACTGATCGGCAAGATGCTGACCCCGAAACTGATCTTCGAGCCGGTCCCTGCCGGCCTGCCGATTGATCTATTGTCACAAAGGCCGGACGTTTTTGCCGCCAGCCAGCGGCTCGAATCGGCACGATATAATCTCGGCGCAAGGCGAGCGGAACGTTTCCCCTCGCTCAGTCTTTCCGCCAGCACCGGTAGCCAGGCCGGCAATCCTGTGGACATGTTCAATATTTTTGACAATTGGGTGCTCAATCTCGGCGCGGGCCTGACCGCCCCTTTGTTCCAGGGTGGTCGGATCAGGGCCAATATCGAGGTCGCCGATGCCCAATATGCGCAACAGACAGCGGTCTATGCCCGCACGGTGCTCACCGCCTATCAGGAAGTGGGGAGCGCAATCGAACGCTATGAAGAAGAACGGCAGCGTTACCAGTTCCTGTTTTCGCAACTGAACGAAGCCAAGGCGACGGCAGGGTTGCAGTCCCGCCGCTTTGCCAATGGTGTCGGCAGCTATGTCGATTATCTCGATGCGTTGCGGGCGCAATATCAGGTGCAATCCGCTTTATCATCCGCCGCGCGCGACGTGGCATTGGCGCGGCTTGGCGTGCATCGCGCCTTGGGCGGCAGCTGGGACGAATTTCCACGCGCGCCAGATATCATGGCCGATCCTCCAGCCCTTCAGGGAGATGAATAAGTGCATAGGCAACGCGTAATCGGCGGCCTGATCCTGCTCGGGGCAATCTTATTTGCCGCCCTGTTGATCATGCTGCGATCCGAACCGGAAGAGAAAGCGCCGGAGGAATTGGTTCCGCTGGTCGAAGCAAAAGCGCTGGAAATCCGGTCAGGAAATCTGATGGTCAAGGGTGCAGGTACGGTGCAGGCGCGCGAAGAACTGACGCTGGCGGCGGAGGTTGCCGGCAAGCTGGTCTATGTCAATCCGGACCTGCGCGAAGGACAGCGCATTTCACGCGGGGCCATATTGTTTCGCATCGATACCTCGGATTACCGTAATGCCGTGCAGACGGCGCAAGCCGATGTCGCATCCCAGGGTATCAGCGTCTTGCAGGCAAAAGAGGAAGTGGCCCTGGCCAAGGCCGAACTGGAGCGTTTTCAGCAACGCGGCGTCAGTGGCGGCAACGCTTATGCAAGCATAGACAGCAGTGACTATGCGGCGCAAATATTGCCACCGGACGCCTTGACCAAAAAAGCGAGTGCCGAAAGACCGCAGGCCAGGCAGAATATCGCCACCAACGGCCTGGCGACGCGGCAGCCGCAACTGGAATCCGCCCGCGCCGGACTAAGGCGGGCGCAGGCCAATCTGGCCAATGCCGAAACCGCATTGCAGCGCACCGTTGTTCGTGCCCCGTTTTCAGGCATTGTCCGGACCGAGAATATCGCCCTGGGCAGCTATGTCCAACCCGGCCAGTCACTGGGCTCGATGGTTGGCACCGCAGATTATGAAGCGGTCATCCCGCTGTCCGAGAAAGACGCCGCGCTGATCCCGCAATTGTTTCGCGCTGGCAGCGGCAGGATCGCAGCGTCGGTATTTTCCGATTATGGCGGTGTTCGCTATCGCTGGCCCGCTTATGTTGATCGGATCAATGGCCTGCTCAACCCCAAGACACGCACGATCGACGTGTTTCTGCGTGTCCCCAAGCCGATAAGCGGTGGCGTACCGACCGCTGTCGCGGACAATGGCGGAAAAGCAGCGACCGCCGCCCCTCCCCTGTTCGTGGGCAGTTTTGTCGACGCCGAAATTACCGGCAGGGCTCTGGATAGCTATGCGGTGCTGCCGCTGGCGGCCTTGCGCGCTGGTGACAAGATATGGCTGGTGCAGAACGGAAAATTGCACATCATGACCGTCGATATATATCAGCGGACCGACAAGACGGCGCTGATCAGCACCAGCGGGCTGGGCAAAAATCCGGTCGCCGTTACCGGAAACCTGAAAGTCGCAACCGAAGGCCTGCGGGTCAGAATTGCTCAACCACGAGTAGCAGCGAAGGCTTCGAACGCCAATGCAAGCAAGGCGAAGACGAAAGCCAAGCCGGTTCAATGACCGAGCCGAGTGATCTTGATCCGTCCCTGCCGGACCAACCGAGCAAGGAAGTAATGGAGCAGCGCGGGATTGTCGCATTCATGGCGCGCAACGGGGTCGCGGCCAATCTGCTGATGATTTTCCTGATCGTCGCCGGGATTCTGTCCTACCGGACGATCGTTCAGGAGGTTTTCGCGGAAAACAGCCTGGATACGATTCAGATCAGCGTGGCCTATCCCGGGGCTACGCCCGACGAGATCGAGGAATCGATTGTCCAGAAGATTGAAGAAGCGGTGGAAGCCGTGGAGAATGTCAAAGAGATCAAGTCCAATGCCGCCGAAAATATCGGCACGGTATCCGTCGAACTGGAACTGGGGACGGATATCGATCGGGCACTGGATGATATCAAAGCCGAAATAGACCAGATCCAGTCTTTCCCGGATGACGCAGAAGAACCCGATGTCCGCGAGCTGACCACGCGGCAGAGCGTGGTCCGCATTGCCATTTTTGGCGATGTTTCGGAAAATGCCCTGAAGGAAACGGCCTACCGGCTGGAGGATTCACTGGCGGCATTGCCTGAAATTTCCTTTGTCGATACCAGCTCGATCCGCGATTATGAAGTTTCGATCGAGGTGCCGCAACAAACTTTGCAGGCGTTCGGACTTTCGCTGAACGACATCTCGCGGACCATCGCCGCTAGCAGCCTCGACAGTCCCGCCGGCTCGATCGATACCGACAGCGAAGAAGTGCGCGTGCGGACCATCGGACAAAATTACAACCAGCAGAATTTCGAAGATATCGTACTGATCAGCAATGAAAATGGCGCCATGGTCCGGCTCGGGCAGATCGCGAACATCCGGGACGAGTTTGAGGATTCGGATCTGGTGTCCCTTTACAATGGCAAGCCGGTCGCCTTTGTCGAGGTGTTCCGGACCAGCGACGAACGCGTGCTGGATGTCTCACGTGCCACCAAGGACTATCTTGAAGGCGAGTTCGCGCATTCGCTGCCAGAGGGCATTTCCTACGCGATCTGGAGCGACGATAGTGAATTGCTCAACGATCGCCTGAGCCTGTTGCTGAAAAACGCAGCAATCGGCCTGTTCCTTGTCTTGCTAGCGCTCACCCTGTTCCTCGACATCCGGCTTGCGGCCTGGACGGCGCTGGGCATTGGCGTGACCTTTGTCGGGGCGATTTTCCTCCTTGATCTTGCTGGTTCTAGTATCAACATGTTCTCGCTGTTCGGCTTCATCCTGGCATTGGGGCTGGTGGTCGATGATGCCATTGTCGTCGGCGAAAGCGTCTATGCCCGCCGCGAAGCCGGTCGCAGCGGACTGGGCGCAGCGGTCAGCGGCGCGCGGCGCGTGACCATGCCGGTCATCTTTGCCGTATTGACGACCGTCGCGGCCTTTTCGCCGCTCTTCGCAATCGGCGGCGTCATGGGCAAGATATTGGCAGACATTCCGCTGGTCGTGGTTGCGGTACTGTTCCTGTCGCTGGTCGAAAGCCTGCTGATTCTGCCCAATCACCTGAGCCACTTGCCAGTCCCGGGTACACCGACGCGCAATCCCGTCACCCACTTTTTCGAACGGGTACAGGCCAAGGTTGATATATATTATCAGGCCTTCGTCAACGGCCCGCTCGACCGTGCCGTGCGCTATTCTGTGCGAATGCCTTTCGTGATATTGGCCGGCAGTGTCGCATTTCTCATCGTGGTCGGATCCTTGATCCCGGCAGGTATAATCAAAAGCTCTTTTTTTCCCGCCATTGAAGCCGATGTCGTTACTGCGAGTCTGGAAATGCGCGCCGGAACGACGATCGCGGAAACCGAGAAAATTGCCCGTCTGATCGAACAGCGCGGCCGCGAAACCTACGCGAAATTTGAGGCGCGCATAGATGATGACGAACCATCACCCTTGCGCGGTATATTCACCCTGATCGGAAAGGCCCCGCGCGCCACCGGACCCAATGCCCAAAGCGGTGGTTTTGCGTCCAATATTGCCAGCGTTCAGTTCAGTTTCATTCCCGGCGATCAGCGTGAACTGGCATCGCGGGATTTTGAAAATGCCTGGCGGGAAACCGTCGGACCGATCGTCGAGGCGCGTTCACTGGTCTTTGCCTCGGACCTGATATCAATTGGCGCGCCGGTTGATGTCCAAATTTCCGATCCGGATCCGGCGGTGGTGGAAGCCGCTTCAACGAAATTGATGGAACGGCTGAACCGCTTTGCCGGCGTGTTCGATATCGAGAGCGATCAGGACGAGGGGCTGAAGGAAATCCAGCTGCGGCTGAAGCCCGAGGCCCGTTCGCTGGGTGTCACCCTGGAGGATGTCGCGCTGCAGGTGCGCGCCGCATTTTTCGGTAGCGAAGCGCTGCGGGTACAGCGGGGGCAGGAAGACATGCGCGTCTATATCCGCCTGCCCGAAGCGGAACGCAATTCGATCGTCGATGTCGAACGGTTCCGCGTCCGCGTGCCGGGCGGCGAAGTCCCGCTTGCCACTTTGGCCGACGTGTCCTTTGGTCAGGCCCCAGCGATCATTCGCCGGACCGATGGCCGGCGGATCACGACGGTTACCGCTGATATTGACACGAATATTGTGACCAGTCAGGAAATTGCCAATGCCCTGACCGACGAGATCATGCCCGAACTGCAAGCAGACTATCCGCAGCTGCTCTACAGTTTCGGCGGCGAACAGCAGGAACAGCAGGACTCGTTTGGAGATCTCGGCCTCGCCTTTCTCGCCGCATTGCTGATGATCTATGCGCTGCTCGCGATACCGTTCCGATCCTATATGCAACCGCTGATCATCATGGCGGTGATCCCCTTTGGCATCATTGGCGCACTGCTCGGCCATCTGATCCTCGGCCTGCCGCTGGGCGTACTCAGCATGTTCGGCATGATTGCCTTGTCAGGCGTGATCGTGAACGGTTCGCTGATCCTGATCGATTTCATCAACGAAAATCTGCGCGATGGCATGGCGATTGAAGAGGCAATCATCAGCGCGACCAAATCACGCTTCCGGCCGATCATGCTGACGTCGCTGACCACCTTTCTCGGTGTCGCTCCGATTACCTTTGAAACTAGCCTTCAGGCGCAGTTTCTGATCCCGATGTCGGCCAGCCTGGGTTTCGGCGTGCTGTTCGGCGCGATCATCCTGCAATTGCTGATCCCGGCCCTGACGATATTGGAATATGTCGGCAAGCGGCGGGTCAAGAAATATTGGAACAGTCTATTCGCACATCCCTCGCAGGCCTGATGGCCGGCCTCGTGGGGCCCGCCAGACAGGTAGACGCATGATATGGCAGCGCCGGCAGAGCCTGAGTGGCGGGAGTGCTGGCTAATCAGCCATCGGTTCCCTTTCCCCTGACAAGGGATTTTCCCGGTAGAATTCCACCTGCATTTTCATCGGCCCGGTCAGTTTGACAAAATGCGGCGACTTGGGCGGGATCGGCGCGGGATCATCGACCGTTACCAGCCGCCGGGATGGTGGATCGAGAAAGATGAGTTCGACCTGGCCTTCCAGCACCCGCAGCAGGCCCCAGGTGCCCGCTTTGGTACTATGCTCGTTGCGCAGTTTGTCCGGCAGGCTGAGCTCATCGAATATCGGTGAAGCGCCATAAGGGGCGACTAGCTTGGCAGCGCAGGTCATCAGAGCAGGATCCTGATGATGGCAAAAGTGCAAGCAAAGACTGCCAGCACTATCGGCACCGTCACAATCTGGGCATAGTTGGTCCTATTGTCGATCAACATGATTGCTTCTCCTTGGGGTTGGAAATGGCGTCCAGCCCGCCGCGCTGAACCTTGATGCCGGTGAGCAGGCTGGATGCGATCCGTTCGGCAGCCTCGCGAAAGACCTGCGCCGCCGCGTCATTGGGGGCGACCTCGTCCAGCGTCTGGTTCCAGAGCACAAGCCAGCGGTCAAAATGCAGTTTGTCGAGACCACCAACAGCAATATGCTTGGCCATCGGATTGCCACGGAAACGGCCGGACTCCAGCGTCACCGACGCCCAGAAATCTTTCATCCGGGCGAGGTGCGGCGTCCAGTCGGCGACATGGGATGCAAATATCGGGCCTAGCAGTGCGTCACTGCGGATGGCGCCATAGAAAGTCTCAACGAGATTGGAAATCAGAGCTTCATCTATGCCCAGCGCATTGGCTTGCGCAGTCTTTTTCGCTCTGGCGCGTTCGGCATGGCTTGGTTCAGTCATGATCTCGACTCGGTTAAGATGTATTTGATATGCACTGTTTATGGCGCTTGGCAATTAAATGCAATATATGATATGCATCTTTTATGAGATTATCCGTTCAAACCGATTATGCATTGCGCACATTGATGTATCTGGCGGCGAATGACGGTCAGCATTCGATTGCCAAAATTGCCCGGCAATATGGCATTTCAAAAAACCATTTGATGAAGGTGGCCCAGCGGCTGGCGGCAGAGGGCTTTGTCGACAGCATTCGCGGTCGGAGCGGCGGATTGTTGCTCAACCAACCCGCCGCCGCGATCAATGTCGGCCAGGTCGTCCGGACGTTTGAAGAATATGGGGCCTTCGTGGAATGTTTTGATGGTGCTGACGGCGGCTGTGTTGTCACCCCTGTCTGCGGTTTGCGTCATGTTCTCGCCGACGGCATCGAAGCCTTCCTGCGCCATCTCGACGGATTTACCGTGGCCGATCTGATTGGCGACAAGGTCCGGTTTCGGTCCGTCTGGGACTAGGGGCAAGACCTGCAAAATGCGCCAATCGTTCCCCGAATGGCCAAAATATGCAATGTTCTGGTCTATTGACGCCAAAAACATGTATCAGGTTTGTCATGTCAAATTCAAATGCACTTTTGGTGGCCTTGCGGCAGATTAACCGGGCGATCGATTTGCAGTCGAAAAAGCTGGAGAAAGAGACCGGACAGACAACGCCGCAACTTTTGCTCTTGAAGGAACTGGCAAAGGACGGCCGGGCAAAACCCTCGATGATCGCAAAATCGGTCCACCTGTCTCATGCCACGGTAACGTCAATTGTCGATCGGCTGGCAAAGTCGGGGATGGTTACCCGCGAAAAAAGCGAGGATGACGGTCGGTCGGTGGAGATAGTCTTGACCGAGCAAGGAAGAGAGTGCGTTCAAAACGCCCCCGAATTATTGCAGGAAGATTTCCTGCTGTCCTTGTCAAAACTGGAACCCTGGGAGCAGAATTTACTGATCTCCTCGGTCCAGCGCATCGCCATGATGATGGACGCGAACCGGCTCGAGTCCGCTCCCATACTTGACGTTGGCGAATTCTAGACTTGCGGCACGACTTCGGTCATCTCATCTTCTGACGGCAATTCCCAGGTCAGGTGACGGTCATCCAATACGATCATGTTCTTGTCGGTAATCAGCGTACCGAGCGTCTTGTAGCCCAGCAACTGTAAGGCTGTCATTTTGGGGTTGCGGGCCAGGGCCATGGTTTCATCGGACGAGAAATTTGTCAGGCCTCTGGCCAATTCATCACCGGATTCACCATATATATGAATGACGTCGCCTTTGACATAAGGCCCCTGGATGGACAGCACATCTTCCCGGCCAATATTCCGCCGGCCAGATTTGAAAGATTCGGCAGTCGTCTCGGTAACGACAATGCTCCCCGCCATCTGCAGACGATCTGACAGCCAGTTGGCCCATGCCGATTCGGGCCGTTCATTGGCAAGAATTTTGGTATGACGCCTTTCGTTGTTCAACACCGATGTTACCGGCCGCTCATATTCGCCATGCGCGATCCGCGTATCGCAGCCGGAATTTTGCGCCATATGGGCCGCCTGCATCTTCGTCAGCATGCCGCCGCTCCCGAGGCTGCTCACACCCTCGGTTACCGCGAGATAGGGCGAGACATCGGTTACTTCCTCGACCAGCTGAGCGCCGGGTTCAGAGGGATCTTTATCATATAGGCCATCAACCTGCGTCAGGATGACCAGTTCATCGGCTTGCAGCATTTGCGCAATTTTCGCGGATAGTCGATCATTGTCACCAACCCGGATTTCTTCCGTGGTAATCGTGTCATTTTCGTTGATGATCGGCATGATATTGGCATCGAGAAGCCGATCGACCGTGTTCTTGGTGTTCAGGAAGCGTTTGCGGTCTTCAAGATCGCGCAACGTCACCAGCACCTGCGCTATTTCAAAACGATATTCATGGGCAACCTGCTTATAGGCGTTGAGCAGCAGCGGCATGCCGCAAGCCGCCGCGGCCTGTTTGTCGCGCAATCCTGCCGTCTCCGGTCGCTCGCCGATCATGTTCATACCCAGCGCGACTGACCCGGACGAGCATAAGATGACTTTTGCGCCACCTTCCCGCAGCCGGGCGATATCCTCCAGCAAATTATGCATAAATGCCCAGCGCGGCGTTAGCCGTTCTTCGTTGGCCAGCAGGCTGGAGCCGACTTTTACAACGATTGTTTTACCTTGTACCATGTGACGTGATGCCCTTATTACTCATTGATGGAGGTAGGGATTGAACCCATCCAGTGCAATAATTTAGTGATCAAAATATTCCAATTTGCATGAAAGCTATAATAATCAAGCATTTGTTGACATATCTATTTTGAATACTAAGCATATTGCTCATACTCATTTTTAATAACAGCAAGAGATTAATTTGACAAAAATATTGCTCCTAGGGTGCGGAAACATGGGCGGTGCGCTGCTAAAGGCATGGGCCGCCAACACCGATCATGAATTTACCGTCGCAGATCCGGCCAAGCCTGAACTGCCAGAGGGCGTATCCCAGGTTGGTTCTGTCGAGGAGCTGGGCGAGCAGGTTTTTGACTTTCTGATCGTCGCGCTGAAGCCCCAACTTATTGATGACGTACTGCCAGCCTATTTACCCAGACTCAGTGCTTCCGGCGTGATCAGTTCGATAGCGGCCGGATATTCCGCCGAAAAGCTGGCTGCCCACGCACCAGGCCGGTCGGTCATCCGGATCATGCCAAATCTGCCGGCGATCATCGGCAAGGGCGTGAGCGGTCTCTATGCCCATGGCGCTGTTTCCGAAACGGCATCCAGCGACACTGAGCAACTCGCCTTATGTTCGGGCGAAATCGTCTGGGTGGATAATGAAGACATGCTTGATCGCCTGACCGCAGTGGCCGGAAGCGGCCCCGGCTACGTCTTCGAAATGCTGCGCGCCTATGTCGAAGCCGCAGAAAATATGGGCTTCAGCGAGAAGGACGCGAAAAATCTCGTTCTGGGAACCGTCCGCGGGACACTGGAACTGGCGCAACAATCTGACCTGTCGCTCGAGGATTTGCGCAAAAATGTGACCAGCAAAGGCGGGACCACGGCAGCCGGCCTCAATGCGCTGAACGGAAAGGGAGAATTTTCTGCCCAGATCCGCGATACGCTCCAGGCCGCCTACGAGCGCGCCGTTGAGCTCAGATAAGAGCCGCAATTCCAAGCAAATTTTCGCCATTCGGGCCTTAACGCACCGGCCTTAAAGCCGGTCGCCGGGGCCAAGTTGCGCGTGTCACAAGCGCCGCCAAATCGGCAGCAAACGGCACAACCGGGCATGCCGGTCGCGCGATAGATCCATCGAGTGAAAGCGGAAAAGTGGCGGGGAAGGATGATCGGCAAGCAGATATTAACAGTAACACCATGGACTCTTTGAATATATTTGCTAAACTCGAACGACTCCTTACGATCTTTTTGTTGACTATTTGACCAAAGCGGCCATTTTTTAGTAAATTCTAGTTGTTACACTTTCTTGTACCTTGAGTAAATTTTACCAAGAAGGGTTTTGTTCATGGATTTGCTGAGAAATATATTGCAGGTAATCTGCGATCAGGCAAATTCGCATCTGAACAATATTGATCATCGTTCGGACGACTGGGTGGTGTTGACCAGCACGGTTGATCACGACGGCTCCCTCAATCAATATACCAGAAGCAAAATCGTCATGGGTGTCTATAATATCACCCGCGAAGCCCGGGAAACCGGGCCATTTCATCAGCCTTTGCCGGCTTTCCATCCAGCCATGCCATCAGCTCTGGCACGGTAAACTTGCGGTTTCCGGAATCGTCTGAACACTCAGGGCCATCCATTTGGCTGGCATGGGCAAAATCGGGGAGCGGGTCCGTCATTATATTCAAATCGATTTCGGTACTCACCAGATTGGCGGCGGCAGCGCGCCATAGCATGACGTGCTGATCTGCCTTGCTGTCGCCGATGAGCGAAGCAAGCGGCCCTTTCTTCAGCTGTGCCCAGCCGATGATATCCTGCAACAGGGTCTCGGTCTTTTCCGGTCCCAAAGTGGCCGCAGCATGTTGGATTTTTTGCAGCGTCGCATCAACGGTGTCAGCGCGCAACAGGCTGATCCGCTCGGCCTGCGTCAGCCGCAAAAATTGTTCGGCTACATTTTCCGGAGGATTGCCGCCATTCAGCCAGTGCTGCAACAATGCCAGACGATCAAAATGCGGGACGGGGCTGTTGTCCCGTTCGATAGCATCGGCGGTGGACGGAACGTCACCCACAAGCAGCGCCGCAATCGTCTCGGTCCACCAAATTTCGTCTTTGCCGGACCGTGGCGCCCGATACATCAAGGCGCTGGCAAGCGCCGGGGCCAGAAATGCCAGAATCTCGCTCGGCATCAGCCAGAATAAAAGCCTTTCGGCCACGACCGTTGCGTCGGTGGATGATGAAACCGAGTTGCGGGCCAGTTCTGCCAACCATGTCGGATCTTGCGTTGCCGCACGGACCAGAATTTCGACCTGCTCCTGGCGAGCGCCCTTTGCGAGATAGGCGGCCACCGCTTCGCGATCCGATCGGGTCATATTGGCGGCTGGTCCCCTTGCTCGGAATGGCAGGAAGTCCGCGTCCTGCGTGAGCTGGCGGGGCGGGTCTTCGTTGGGCATATTCTCGACAGGACCGCCTTCATCGGTGACTTCGGCAGGGCGGCGGTCATCTGCAATTTCCGTTTCGGAATCCGCCGGCACTCGCTGCGCTGCAATGAGGAATGGAGCCGTGCCCGCCAGCAGCGCTGCAATTGTTTCGGTCCACCAAATTTCATCATCGCCAGAATTGGGCGCGCTTTGCACCAAGGCGCTGGCCATCGCTGGTGCGAGAAATTCCAGAATCTCGAGCGGCCTCAGCCAGAATAGAAGCCTTTCTGCCACGACCGTTGCACCGGTGGTTGAGGAGACCGACTGGCGGGCCAGTTCTGCCAGCCATAGAGGGTCTTGCGTTGCCGCACGGACCAGAATGTCGAGATGCTCCTGGCGAGCGCCCTTTGCGAGAAAGGCGGCCACCGCTTCGCGGTCCGCCAGGGTCATAATGGCAGCCCGTGCTCCTTCCAAGAAAGGGGCGGAGTCCGTGCCCTGCGCGATCAGGGACGCGCCTTCATGGGATATGTTTTCGGCAGGATCGACATCATCGGTCACTTCAGCCTGGCGGTCGGCATCTGCAATAGAGGTATCGGAACCCGCTGGTTGATGTTGCGCTGCCAAGGCGGCGATGGCTTTTTGCAGCCCGGCAATATCTCTCTGCTCGCCGCCGCTTTGCAGCAAGCCGGATTGCAGACGCGAGGCAAGGCTGTGGTCGGTCATGTTGGAGGATTTTGCCAATTGATCAATCAACATCGCCCAGAATGAAACGATATCGATCCGTTCTTGCGATCGCCATATCAGACTCGCGATCACCAGATATCGGACACGTTCGGCAAGCCGGTCCGAGTGCATGGAAATGAATGGCCTTGAGCGTTGCAGATCCAGCAAGGCCCTGACCCCGTCCAATATCGGCCCAATTTCCGCTGGTCCCAAGCGCCTGACGATCGTCTCAAAATCACGTTTGCCAAATCTTATGGCGGGTAGCGGAGAATTTGACGGAAGCTGCGGTATCGCTGCGCGCAATTTTTCCAGCAATGATGGATCATCGGATTCAAGCGCCGTTGCTATGAAGGCGTTATTTTTGACATTGATCAGCGGTATGCTGCCAGATTGATCCCGGCCTGGCTTGAAGGCAGTTTGCTGACCTGCCGCCGCCAAAATATGGAAAATCTCGGAACCGAGCCTGTCGTCATCATAGGGCAACAGATCGAATATTTTGCGTGCATTGGCGGATTTTTCTGCCGCCGATAATTCAGCCGGAAGCAATGCTTCAAGACAATATGTCCAAAGCGCTTCGATCTCGACCGGACTGGAATCATGCGAAGCCAGATATTCCAATATGACAGCTTGGGCGCGGGCCTCTACATCAATGCCAATGGCCTTGGATGTTGCGGACAGAAATGCCGCCTGGGTCGCTGCGACTTTCGGATCGCCGGTCGCTGCCTGCAGCAGAGATCCGAATTGTGCGGCGTGCATCGCGGCGAGCAAACGAGTTCGTTGCTCCGCATTCTGCGCATATGTCCGGAGCAAAGCCCTCCATTCCTGTGGATATGCCAATAGTCTGCTGACGACATGGGAGTAATCGAGCGCGGTTTTGCTGCTTTTTCCATTTGCTTTCGGGTGAGCGCTTTCTTGAGCCGGATCGTCCGTTTGCTGCACCGGGTTTCTGAACTGTGATGACGAGCGATCTGATTTGCGGTCAATATCATCCGCCAGAGAGGCCGCCAATTCCTGTTCGGCCATGGTGTTTCCGGATGACAATATTTCGATCAATTTTGACCGGATTCTATCATATTCTGCGGCTGGCACTGCGGCGACAAGCAGATGTTGCGACAATGAGATGGATTCTACGGAGCCGTCGCCCTGTATCGCCAGATATTTCAGCAATGCCGCCTTGATCGATGCCGTTGCATCGACACCATTGGCTTGTGAGGCAGCCGATATGAGCGCATTTTGCATGGCGGATATTGCCGGATCACCAGATATTGCAGCGAGCAAGGACGCAAATTCTTTTGGCGACAGAAGGTCTGCCAAAACCATCCTGTCATCGGCCGTCTGACCATGTTTTTGCAACAGCCTCCGCCATTCCGCGCCGCCGCTTGCCATCGCCTTGATGATGTCGGCACTGAGACTGGAATGGGACGTGCCGCCGCCATGCCCATTGCGCTTCAGTGGCCGGTCGCTTTTGCCGGTGGGTGCCTCAGGCTGGCCCCTGCCCGCTTTTTGCCCCGGCTCCATGCTGGCCGATGATTGACGGCTTTTGCCGCTAGCTTGATCGACGGCACGGTTCAGAATGGCAGCGATTTGCCGTTCGGCACTGCTACTATCGGACAACAGGATTTCGATGATTGCCGCAGCCAGCTCGGCGTCGCCACTGGTCTCCTTGATCAATGACTCAAGCCTGTCTGGTGAAACAAAGTCAAACAGGACCAGTCTTTCATCCGCAGTCCACGAATATTTCTGCAACAATTGGCGCCATGCCGATCCGCCATTTTCCATTGCCGTGACGATGTCGGATTGGAGATTTGAAAGAGCGGCGCTGCCTTCATATCCATCGGGCATCAACACCTGCTCGCTACCAGTGTCCGGAGGTTCGGGGCCGACATGGGTTGCTTTTTGTCCGGGGCCGACTTCACCGGCTTCTTGTTTCGGATCCGTGCTGGCGGATGCTTGTCCGCTTGTGGTGGCATCCTGTTCAACGGCACGGTCCAGAATGGCAGTGATTTTCCGCTCGGCTCTGACGCTGTCGGACAACAGGATTTTGATGATTGCCGCAGCGCGCTCTGCATCGTCACTTGTCGGCTTCAATTTGGACAGCACATGCCTCCATAGCTGTGCGGGGTCTGCGACCTGGTCGATATGGGCTGCGACATGCTCGAATATGGCATGGTCAATCTTGTCTGCTACGGCTGTCTCTGCTCCGGTCCCTTGCGAAAATGACCGCACAAGGATTCTGCTTTTTTCCAGAATGCGACCGTCTGGTGCCCAGGCTGTCAGCAAAGCTTCATATTGGGTCCTGGTTAGCGATGCAAAACGGACATAGTTCGTTGGCCCGGATGAATCTTGACGATTGAACCGCTTTCGCCATGCCTCGATGCCAGACGGCACCCTGTCCGTGATTGCGCGCGCGGCTATTTCGGGTTTTTGGCTATGCTGCTCTACCTTCATGGCCGCGAGGACATGACCCAGATCAGGATGGCGGTATGCCCGATGATCGGTCGCCCAATATATATCGGAAATGGATGCAATGAGTTCCGGCAGAGTGATTTTCGTCTGCTCCGCCAGATTTGCCAATATTTGAGCCAAAAGACGTTTCGGATCATAGGATGAGCCCCTCGCCTCCACCAGACAGGCAATGGTTTTTACCCAGAATTTTTGCCGCAGACTAAACCCGGCGATGCGCTGTGACGAAGACGAGAAGCCGGACAGAAGCGCATCCATCGCTTTCATCAAACCAATCGTGTCGGCCGTCTGGGAAGGCGCGAGAAGCTTGACCAGCCTCTCTCTGCCCGCTTCGCCTATTTGTAAGAACAGTCGATCCAGCGCGTGGCGGTGATGCAATTGACGGTCAAGCATCGCGACAAATTTTTCGGGTTCATTCTCCATCAGCCAGATCGCTTCAGTCGTCGGATCAAAACCGGACGGATCGACGGATAATCCTGGCCGGCCGTCGCGCAGGAAGGCTTCCATTTGCTGCAATCGCCAGATGGGTGTGTCGATCAGCTGGCGATCGTCATGCTCGCTGCTTTTGGCATCATGGATGGCACTGGCCAGTGCTTCCTCCAGGGCTCGCTCCAGCGCCGCAATCGCGTCGGGCTCCAGAAACGCCGGCCGAACCGTGCCAAGATCAAGCTCCAGTTTGTCGATCCGGAGAACCGCGTCTGCCGATGCAAATTTGTCAAAGATGTCGTGCATGACATCGGGAAATTTCTCCCAGGCCAGGGATTCAAGCCGGGGGCGATAGGCCATTGCATTGTCGAGGTCATGAACAGAAGCAACAACATCCAGCCGGCCAATGCGATGGTCAGTATCGATTGGGGATTTAGTGGCCATCAATCACAAAGCCTCCGCCAAATAGTATCAAGCTATTCATGGTGCGCTCTCAAACGCATGTGGTCAAGACAAGGCAACCATATCGGGTAGATTCATCCTGTGGGTTGAACCGTTTGCCAGCGATTACTGGCGACAGAGGAGTAGAGAAAAGCGACGGACGATACAGAATGGATCAGAATATTGTGATGACAGGAAGCAATGGAAGCATCATTTGTGTCGTTGAAGTCTATTTTACTAAATAACTCAGACCAGCAATTGTTAAATAGCGGTTTTGCCGGCATAGTGTCCGTCGTCAGAACATTTGGCACTGATGGCTGCGTAAATTAGCGGAGCATCGGCCTCGTCTTGTTGGTTGATATTAGGCGGCTAGCTTGCGGTGTTGCAAGCGCCGATGTTCAATGGTCTTTCGT
>Ga0209491_10001591_pt1 | contig 43446 bp, 17 predicted proteins | sample BON02_FD_187213 | JGI IMG/M metagenome (GOLD analysis project Ga0209491, IMG submission 187213) | Freshwater microbial communities from Lake Bonney liftoff mats and glacier meltwater in Antarctica - BON-02 (SPAdes) (version 2) | ecosystem: Environmental > Aquatic > Freshwater > Ice > Glacier...
CCGGTCATCCCTTCACCGTTTCTTTTTTTGCGCTGTAAAATCTCAACAACATTGAAAGCAAAACACGGCAACGTACGGCAACGTAGCCAACACAAGGGCCACGCGCGCGCGCCCCTTCACCGCCCCCGCCCGCGCCCAAACCCGCCCCGCCCCCTGCCCCCTCCGCCGCCCCTGCCGCCCCCCGCGGCCGCCGCCGCCGCCTCGGTGCCCGCGCCCATCCCCCTGCCCGCCCACACCCGCGGGTTGCCGATGCGCTTGAACATGGGCGCGTGCTTGAGCATGTCGGGCACCACGAACAGGCGCACGCGCCCGCCGCGCACGAACAGGTGGGCCACGTGCCTCCGCGATCCGTCGCGGGCGGTCGCTTCCACGTCCCTCAGCTGAACATTCCAGTTGTCCTCGGCGTCGAACAGCTGGCCGCGGAAGAGCTCGCCGGTCTTGAGCTCGACGGTTACGACGTGGCCGACGGCCTCGTGGAGCAGCTTGACGGGGATGCCGACCGACTTTAGGGAGGTGCCCATTTTTTTTTGGTGGTTTTTGTTTTGGTCGCGTCGCTCGGGTCGTCGGTCGGGGCCGCCGTCCGCCGTCGGCAGGAAAAGAGAGCGAGAAGGGGCGCGTTCGGCTCTCCCTGCGTCCGCGCGCGCGAGTCCACGAGAGGCCCACGGATCGACGCGGGTCGCACGCCAGGCGCGCCTTCTCGACAGCTGCTCGGCGCGCGCGCGTGCGTGTGCCCCGCGCGCGTAGACGAGCGGCGCGTTTGATTGCGAGTCGTCTTTTTGCTCGCGCGCTCGTTTGCTTTGGTGGTGCGAGTCAAGGGGCAGGTGAAGACGGATCTGATTGACCTTGCTTGGTGTGTATGCGGTGGTGGAGTGGCGTCAATGCGTGTGTTGAGCAAACGGTGAGGCGAAAGGTCCGCGGAAGTAAACAAGCAGCGGCGCCGCTGCGGCGGCCTCGCCGAGGGCCGCCTCGAGCTTGGCGGCGCGTGCATCGGCGGCGGCGCGCCCGCGGTCGCCCTGCTGCACCGCCTCGCCGAGGGCCGCCTCGAGCTCGGCGGCGCGCGGGGCGGCCTCACCGACGGCCGCCTCGCGCTCGGCGACGCGCGAGGCGGCGGCGCGCTCGGCCTCGATCGCCCCCGCAAAGGGGGCGGCGGTGGCGGCGGCGGCGGCGGCCCGTCGAGCGAGGAGGACGGCGGCGGCCGAACGGACAGCGGCGGCGGCGGCGCGAGGGCGAGCCGAGCAGCGAGAGTCAGGACAACTCACAAGAAAGAAAGGAAAACTTACAATCACACCCCGCGACTTTTATCAAGGCGTCGGTCGCCGGCGCGCGCGGGCCGCGCCGCTCGCTCGCCCGCCCGCCCGTCCCGCTTTCAAAACAATCCGGCGCCGCTCCCTCTCTCTTGATCGCTCGCTTCCCGGCGGAGTCGTCATAACTACCCCTCGATAAGATCCATCAAGACTTGCTCGCGCGCGCGACAGCGTCGCATCCAACCGCCCGCCCCCCCCCCTATTTTCGACACCTCGCAACAGACGCCCCCCCCTTTTCCTGTTCCCGTTCGTCGCGCGCAAGAGTCATTGCAACGACGCTCGGCGCACGCGCGACGATGCCGCCGCAGGAACGCCGCAGCGCGACGGGCCCCGCGTACCGCCTGCGCACGATCACGGCCTTCATCGACCTGCGCGAGGTGGACAAGCAGGCCGCGATCACGGCGGCGACGGCGCTAGCGTTTGCCCGCTACGCCCGCCGCGCCGGGGGCGCCGCCGCCTCCTCCGCGCGCTGGTCGCTTAGCGCCGACGAGGGGGCCGCCGCCTGCGCGGGCGTGTGCGACGCCGAGGCCGTGCGCCTGTGGCTGCCCGCCCTCAGCGTCGCCGGCGCGTTTCTGCAGCGCGCCAAGGCCCACTTCGAGCGGGAGATCCCGGGGCTCGAGGTGCAGACCGTGCGGGCGGCGTCGACGCGGCCCTTCGACGCCGTCTTTCGCCTCGCCGCCGGCCGGGTTTTTACGGCGGGCGCCGCCGCCGCCGCCGCCGCCGCCGCCGCCGCCGCCGCCGCCGCCGCCTCTCCCGCCTCGTCCTTTTTTTCGGCGGCCGACAGCCCCGTCGCCGCGCTGGCCGCCGCGCTCGAGCGGCTGGCGCGCCGCAAGGGCGTCCCCCTGCTGTCGCTGGGGCCCGTCCGCGGGGGGTACGAGAATAGCAACGGCGGTCCCTCCCCCGGCGGCGCCAGCCTGCTGCTGCGGCACGTGCCCGCCGTGCTCGAGGCGACCGAGGCCACCAGCGTGTCGTTCGAGGCGGCGGTCCGGGGAATAGCTGATGGCGGTGACGACGACGACGACGGCGGCGGCGACGGCGGCGACGGCGGCGGCGGCGGCGCCGGCGCAACCCGACGCCCCGACGGCGACGCAAGCGGCGACGGACCCAGCGACCCCGCGGTGTACGTCGCCTGCTGCGCCCCGTCGCTGATGCGCCTCGCGGCCGAGTGCGTGCTCGAGGTCTCCCGCCGCACGGGCGGGCGCGGCAACTTCCGCTTCGCGATCGCCGCGGGCTGCGGCGGCGACGGCGACGGCGACGGGTTTGCCGCCGCCGCCGCCGCCGGGCGCGCCGACGCTGACGAGGACGGCGGCGGCGGCGGCGGCGGCGGCGCCCGGAGGCTCGGCCCCCCCGCCGCCGCGAGGAGAAATCCAGTCATCCCCTTCTTCCCCGTGGCCGGCGGCGCGCCCCGCCCCGGGGGCGCGCAGTCCTTCGCGCTCGGCGCCGAGACGGACGGCCTGCTCCGCTCCGCGTTCGAGCGCGTGCGCGCGGCGTTCGACGCCCGCGGGCGAGACGGCAGCGGCGGCGGCCTTGGCGGCGGCAGAAGCGGCGGCGGCGGCGGAAGCGGCGGCGGCGGCGTCGGCGGCGTTGGCAGCGTCGGCAGCGGCGGCGGCGGCGGCGGCGGCGGAAGCGGCGGCGCGGGCAGCCTCGAGGCGCAGATCGCGCCGCTCGTGCGGGCGGGGCGCGTGACGGGCGCCGCGACGCGCGCGCTCGTCTGCGAACTGCGCGCCGCGCTCAACCCCCTGCGCGAGGCGGCGCTCGCGCTCGAGGAGGGCGAGGCGAGGCGGGTCGAGCGGATCGTCCGCGCCGCCGCCGCCGCCGCCGCCGCCGCCGCCGCCGCCGCCGCCGCCGCCGCCGCGCCGCCGCCGCCCGCCTCCCCGCGCGGCGGCGGTGGCGGCGGCGGCGGCTGGGCGTTTGCCGGCATCGACACGAGCGTGGCGCCGGGGCTCGACACCCCCTCCCTGACGGGGTCGTTCGAGCTCCTGCTCCCGCTGCTGCAGCACCACCCGTCTGAGCCCTATAGACCGCCCGCCGCCGCCGCCGCCGCCGCCGACGCCGACGACGCCGCCGCCGCCGACGCCGCCGACGCCGACGACGCCGCCGACGCCGACGCCGACGCCCTTGCCCCTCGCCCGCGCTTTGGCGACGGCGGGACGCTTGCGCTCTGCGCGGCCGTCACGCGCGCGCTCAAGAGCCCGCGCGTCTGGGACACCGGACGCGGGCTCTGTCAGGGTGGGGGCGCCGCCGTCACGACCACGGGCTACTGCGGCCTGATGCTCGCGGTCCTGGAGGACCAGGGCTTGGCTGCAGCCGCGGCAGCGGGGGCGGGCGGCGGCGGCAGGGGCGGCAGCGGCGGCGGCGGCGGCGGCGCCCTTGGAAGCGGCGGCGACGTTGGCGGCGGCGGCGGAAACGGCGGGCGCCTGTCGATCGAGAACCTCCTGTCGTTCTCGGCCGTGTGCGGCACGGGCCTCGACACGGTGCCCGTCCCCGGGCCGCGGTGGCGCGTGCGCGACGCCGGCGGGGGCGGCGGCGGCGGCGGCGGCGGCGGCGCGGCGAAAAACGAGGCGGGGCGAGCGAGCGGGGGCGGCGGCGGCGGCGCCGAGGCCAGGGGCACCGAGCGAGGACGACAGGCCGCTCTTGCCGCCGCCACCGCCGCCGCCGACGCCGCCGACGCCGCCGACGCCGCGCACGACGCCCGCCTGGCAGGGCGCATCGCCGCCGTCGCGTCCGACGTGGCGGCCATGGCGCTCCGGCTGCGCAAGCCGCTGGCGTGCCGCCTGCTGCCGCTGCCCCTTTTGGCGGCGGGCGACGCGACGCGCCCGGCGCTCGGGAGCAACCCTTACCTGCTGGACTCGCGCGTGATGGAGCTGTAAGAGCTCGGAAACAGTTTGGATTTGAAACTGTGAAACATTGGAATGTTTGTTGTCGTCGCCTTGTTGTCATCTGCGCTGTCGTCGCTACGTCGGACGAGCCCCTTTCTCTCTCTCTCTCTCTCGCCGAGCGCGCGCCAGCCATCCTCCTCCCCCCCCGCCTTTCCCCCCGGTGTCTCGCTCTCGCTCCCGGTCTCGCGTCAGCCTCGCGGCGGCGGCGGCGGCGGCACCAGCCGCCCCCTCGCGCCCCCCTCGCTCCTGCCGACCCCCGCTCGCGCGCGGGGCCAGCACGGCCAGCCCCGCCGCCGCCGCCCAGAGCCCTCGCCCGGATCGCGCTGCCCCCGCTCCCCCCACGCCGCCGCGCCTACTAATTCCGCCGCGCCTGCCGCCGCCTCCGCGTCTCTGCCGCCGCCAGCCGCCGCCGCCGCCGCCGCGTCTGCCGCCGCCAGCCGCCGCCGCAGCCGTTCCTCTGGAAGCCAGTTTAGCCACTCCAGGCGGTACTTGGCCTCGAGCAGCGGCGAGCGGAAGGGCCGCTCGATGCAGTGCAGGTGCAGGTGGTCGACCGAGCGCCAGGGGGGCACGTGATAGCCAAACACGAAGCCGCCGGCGCTCGCGTCGTCCTCGCCCGCGTCGGCGCGTCCGGCGGCGGCGGCAGCGGCGGCGCCCGCGCCCGCGCCCGGTCCCCCGGCCTCGCCGGCTCGCCGGCGGGCGGTCGACCGCCGCTGCCACAGGAGGGCCTCGCCGACCGAGCGTATGTGTTCGGCGAGCTCGGAAGCGGACATGAACTCTTCTGTGTCGTCGTCGTCGCCCTCGCCTTGCTCGTTTCCGCCGTTTTCCTCGTCTTCCTCGCCGCCGCCGGGAGCAAACGCCGTCCCCCCTTGTCGCCGCCGCCGCGGCAGCAGGGGGATGTGCCGCCCGCTCGCTGCGTCGTCCGCGAGGGACGCGACGTTTGGCACGTGGGCGCGCGGGCACACCAGAAAGTGCTGCGCCCCGGCGGGCGAGCGGTCGGCAAACGCGACGACGCGGCGGTCGGCGTAGACGAGCCGGGTCGGCGGGGCGAGGCCGGCGGCGGCGTCGAGGGCGACGAAGGGCGGCGGCGCGGCGGCAATGGCGGCGGCGGCGTTGTTGTTCCCGCCGCCCTCCTTCCTGACGATCGACGCGACGCTCGCGTAGTTGACGTATCGGGGGGCGCGCGCGGATATGTCGCAAAAGGGGCAGGTGGGCTGCGCCGGCGGTGGCGTGACCGAGGCGCGCGCCCCCATCATCTTGTTTGTTTATGAGGGCTGGAGGGTTGTTTGAGAGGGGTGAACAGCCGCTTTGAGCGAGAGAGGCGGCGGCGACGGTCGACGGGACGAACAAAACGCCTCGGCGTCGGCTCGCCTCATCCGGCACCCATAACCTGTCGCGTCCCCATCCTGTACAGATCCGCGCGCCATCTCTCTATCACCACGAGCTTGTTGCAGTTGCCCCCACCGCCTCCCAACCCCTTCCTTCGAGTGACAAAGAAAAAACCATGGTCGAGAGAGGAGACACGGGGAAACAGAAATCGCACCCACTCGCACCACCGCACATGGACCTGCTGCAGCGGCTCCCCGAGGCTCTGCTCGAGGAGGTCGCGCAGCTGCTGCCGGACTTGGAGGACCGGTGCGTCGAGGATCGTGGCGAGGATTTGGATTCGCGAAGGAGGAAGAGAAGATTTTTCAAGTTTTTCTCCTACCCCCGACCCCACCACCCAAAAACTCACTCCCCGCGAAAAATCCGCCCCCCCTCAACACAACACGACAGCAAGCACCTGCGCCTGACGTGCCGCCGCTTGCGCCGCGCCGCGTCGCACTCGGTGCGCGCCGTGTGCATCACCTGGGCCCGCGACATCGCCGGCGCCGCCGCCGCCGCCGCTGCCGCCGCCGCCGCCGCCGCCGCCGCCGCCGCCGGCCAAAGCGCCCCCCTCGCCGCCGCCGCCGCCTCGTGTTGCCCCTTTGCCGCCTTCCCCTCGGCCTCCGAGCTCGTGCTCGCCGACGCCGCCCTCTTCACCCTCCCCCCGCGCCAGCGCGCCCTCGCCCTGCACGTGGCCGCCTGGCCCCGCGAGGCCGCGGCCCGCGCGCGCCGCCTGCGCGTGCGCGCAAACTGCCGCCTTCAGCGGGAGAGCCTCGCCGCGCTGGTCGCGGCGCTGCCGTCGCTTGCGGCGCTCGACCTGGGGCCGGCGGCGGCGGCGGTGGGGTCGCCGTCGGCGTGCGGACACGCGTTGCAGGCGCTAGTGTCTGGGGGGGGTGGCGGCGGCGCTCGGCCGCAGCCGCAGAGGCAGCAGCAGCATCAGCAGAGGCAGCCGCAGCAGCCGCGGAGGCAGCAGCAGCAGCAGCAGCAGCAGCAGCAGCAGCAGCAGCAGGAGCAGCAGCATCAGCAACCGCAGCGCCGGGGCGGCGGCGACAAGGGGGAGCGCAAGCGGGGGACAAATGAGGAGGAGGAGGGCAAGGGCGACGGCAGCAACGACGGTGGCGCCCCCCGCGAGTCGCGCGGCGGCGACAGCAGCGGCGGCCGCCGCCGCCGCCGCGCGAGCGACGACGACGACGACGACGACGACAGCGACGGCGGCGCCGCTCAAGAGGAGGAGCGGGAGGGGCGCCGAGGGAGGGGCGGCGGCGGCGGGACCCTTGCGCTCGGGCTGACGCGACCGATCACGTCGTCGACACCGACGCCGCCGACAACGCCAACGCCGACCACGCCCTCGGCCGCCGCCGCCGTCGCCGCGGCCGGCTGCGCGAGCCCGCCGCCGCCGCCGCCGCGGGCGCTGCGCGCTGTGTTTGCCGAGCGCGCCGTCGTGTGCGATGACTGCCTCGCGCGCGCCCTGGCCGGCGGCCTCGGCGGCGGCGGCGCGGGCGCCCTCGCGGGCCTCACGGCCCTGTCCCTGGGCGACTGCAGCCGGGTCACGGCCCGCGGCGTCCGCGCCGCCTTTGCGCCGCCGCCCCCGCCCCCCGCTGCCGCGCCCTCCCCCTGCTCCTCTATCTTCCCGCTCCCCCTCCTCCTCCGCCAACCCCCCTCCCTCAGCCCCTCCTTCCGCGGCTTGGCCTACCTGCGCCTGGGCCAGCTCCGCGCCGACGGGCCCGCCACCCTGGCCCCCCTGGCCGGGCTCCCTTTCCTGCGGACGCTCGCCCTATACCTGTGCGATTTGTCTTCCGAAGGCGCCTTTGACGGCCTCGCCGGCCTGTGGCGTCCGCCGGCGGCCGGGGGCGGGGAAGACGAGGACGAGCGGGACGAGGACGGCGGCGGCGGCGGCGGCGCGCGCGGCCTTGGCGCTCCCGCCCCCCGCCTGGCCGCGCTGCTGGTGCTGTCGGCGCCGGACCAGAGCGAGGGCGGCCTGACCGCGCGGCAGGCGCGCGCTCTGGCCGCCTTGCCCTCGCTGAGGCTATTGGCGAGCGACGGCGGCGCGCGCCGCGGGGCGCTCGCGGCCTTGGGCGCGAGCCGCGCTTTGGAGCACCTCGAGCTCGCGCGCGCGGATGAGGCGGAGATGCTCGAGGCGGCCGAGGCGGCGCAGGCGGCGGCCCAGGAGGCCCAGGAGGCCGAGGCGGCGGCGGCGGCGGCGGGCGGGGCGGCGGCGGCGCGGCCGCCTCTTCCCTGGCGCCGCCGGGCGGCGCCCTTTTCCTCGCCGCCGCCGCCGTGCCTGCCCTCCGTTGGCACCCTGTTCCTGCGCCACGCGGGGAGCCTGCCGGCGGACGCGCTGGCGGCCGCCTTCCCCCGCCTGCGCCGCTTCGGGTGCCGCGAGCTGTCGTCGCGGCTGCGGGCGCCGCGGTGCTGGTCGCTGCCGCCGCCGCCGCCGCCGGCCGCGGGCGGGGAGGGCGCAGGAGGAGGAGGAGGAGGAGCGGCAGCAACAGAGGGCGGCGGCGGCAACCGCGTCGGCGTCCTCGGCGGCGGCGTCGGCCCCTCCGCTGTCCCTCCTCTCCCGCCCGCCGCTGCGCCCTGCGCCGCCGCGCGCGTGCGCGCCTGGCTGCTCCGGCTCGAGTCGCTGGACGTTCCCTCCGAAGCCTTCACGGCGCTGCTGTGCGCCGCGGGGGCGCTGCTGCCGTCGGGCGCGGCCGCCCTCGCCGCCGCCGCCGCCGCCGCCGCCGCCGCCGCCGCCGCCGTCGCTGCGCCGGCGGGCGCCGCCGCCGACGATGCTGCCGCCGCCACCCCCTTATCGTGCCCGCTGTCCCTCCCGGCTCTGCGCGAGCTGGCGCTCACGGGCGGCGACGCGCCGCGCTTCGAGGCCGGCGCGCACGCGGCCGCCACGCGCGCGGTCTTTGCTGCGCTCAGCGCCGCCGCCGCCGCCGACGCCGCTTCCGCCGCCGCCGCCGCTCCCGCCGCCCTCCCCCTCCGTCTCCTCGCCCTGGAGGCCGGCCGGGACGCCGCGCTGCGGGCCCTGCGGCCCGCCGTCGCTACTGCTTCTGTCGCTCTCGAGGCAGGGCAGGAGCAGGCGCAGGCGCAGGAGGACGCGGGGCAGCGGCCGCGCTCGGCGTCGGCGCCGGGCGGCGGCGGCGGCGGCGCCCTCGTCGGCGGCCCCTCGTCCTCCCTGTCCTCCTCCACCTCCTCGGGCCTCCTCCGCCCGCGCTCGCGCTCCCTTTCGATGGGCGCGGTCGACGAGGCCGCCGCCTCGGCCGACGAGATCTGCCCCCTCGCGGGCGACCACGAGGCGTCGGTCGAGGCCGTGCTCCGCGCCGTGGCCGTGGCCGCGTTTAGCGGCGGCGGCGGCGGCGCGGCGAGCGGCAGCAGCGGCCGCGGCGACGGAGCGAGCGCCGCCGCCGCCGCCGCCGCCACCACCGCCGCCGCCGCCGAGCAGCAGCAGCAGCAGCCCGACGCGCAAGAGGACGCGTCCCGCCCCCTCCCGCTGGCCTGCGCCTGCCCCTGCGCCCGCGTCCCCGCCCCCTCGCCCGCCTGCTGCGCCGCCGCACCCTTACCCGCCCTCGCGGCCGGCGGCGACGGCCTGCTCCTCTGGTGCGGCGGCCACTGCCCCGCGCTCTCGTCTCTCCGCCTGCGCGGCGGCGGCGGCGGCGGCGGCGGCGCGCCCTGCACCGCGCCCGCCCTCGCGGCCCTGCGCGCGGCCGCGGGCCCGCGGCTGTCGGCGGTGGCCGTGCGGCGGCACCCGCGCCTGGCCGGGTGCGACGCGGGCGGGCGGTCGGACGGGTGCTCGCACCCGGACGCGGCGCGCTGCCCAAACGCCGACAAGGGACTGTCTTCGTCTTGCGGCGGCGGCATTGGCGGCGGCGGCGGCGGCGGCGGCGGCATTGGCGCCGGCGGCGGCATTGGCGCCGGCGGCATTGGCGCCGGCGCTCTCGGCGTTGGCGGCGGCGGCGGCGGCGGCCGCAGCGCCCGCCGCGCCGACAACGCCGCGTGGCAGGCCGCGCTGGCGGCGGCCCCGGCGCTGGCCTGGCTGAGCGTGCGGCCCGAGCCCCGCCTGCGGCTGGCGCTGCTGCCGCCCGCACCTCTTGCTCCGGTGGGGGGGGGTGCGGCGCACCACGCGCGTGGCGCCGACGCCGACGCCGACGCAGGCGCCGCCCCCTGCCCCCCGCCTCGTGCCGCCGCCTTTCCTTCGGCCGGCCGCCGCTGCGGCTGCTGCTGCTGAGGGCCCCCACCCCCCGCCTGCTTCCCCTGAGCAGCGCGGCCCCCTCCTTCCCCAAATCCGTCCAAGGCCCCTTGCTTCTCGGCTCCATGTGTGGAAAAAACCTCCCTTTCTCGTTTGTTTGTGTTTTTGTAGCGTTTTTTTTTTTTTTTCGTCGTCGGCCAAAAAATCGTCCCCCTTTACCCCACCCGTGTCGGTGTCTCGTTTGTTTTCTCCTTTCCCTTCCCTCTCCCCCGTTGAGAAGATTCCGAGATGGGTGCGCGGCCGCGCAGAGCCCATCTGCTCTGCGCGCGCGGTCAAATGTCATCCCCCCATCTCCCCCCCCCTCCCTTTTTGTTCCTTCCGCCCGCCGCCGCCCGCCGCCGCCAGCCGCCCGCCCGCGCGCGCCCTTGCGCGTGCCCCCTTGATTCCTACTTGGCTCCCGCAAACGCGCGCGCGCGCCCTCTCACCGCCGACTTGAAACGCAGTTAGAGTGAATCCGCTGTAAAATATCCGCTGTGAAACATACCAGAGAGATCCTTGCCTCTCTCTCGCGTTTTTTGTCACATATCTTGACACAACAGCCTTGGCGGCGTGGGGAGAGGAGGCAAGGAGGACATCATCTTTCTCTCTTACACGCTGTGTGTGTGCGTTTTGCACGTGGGTTGGTTCTTCTCTGACCTCGAAAAAACCCGACGACGACGACGACGAGGCGGGCGGCGAAAAAAAAGAAACGAGCGCGGCGAAAAAAAAGAAACGGGCGCGGCGAAAAAAAAGAAACGAGCGCGGCGAAAAAAAAGAAACGGGCGCGGCGGCGGTGCTTTTTTGTTCCAAAGACGCTCTCTCGTCGTCGCCGCCCGCCCGCCCGCCCGCCGCCCCTTCCCCTTCACTTGCCGACCACGACGTCCGCCCGCGCCGCCGCCGGCGAGTAGTACTTGGGCGTCAGCTCGTCGCGCAGCACGTACATGTTGTACTCCCCAAAGGGCTTGCCGTGAAAGTGCTCGGCGTCCTTGTAACCGCCCTCGAGCCAAGGGCTGCCGCCGCCGCCGCCGCCGCCGCCGGCTCCCGCCGGCGCGCTCGCGCCCGCCGCCGCGCCGCCGCCGCCGCTCGAGGCCGCGAGCTTGCGCGCCGCGTGCTCCACCAGCGCCGCGTCCACCGACACGCCCGGGCGCACGCGCGCCGCCAGCACAAGCGCCTCGGTCACGTCGGGCCAAAAGTCCAGCGCCTTGAACGACGCCAGCAGCGAGGACGCGATCCGCCCCAACTCGCCATCCGGCAGAGGGCGCAGCCGGTCCTCGCTCACCGCGCGCGACAGGCACACGAACAGGTCGGCCCGGTCCACCCCGTACTTGGCGTAGGCGGCCAGGACGGCCGCGAGCGAGCCGACGGGGACCTTCGTCGGCGCCAGGTAGTGGTTGCAGTAGGAGATCGCGTCGGCGGCGTCGTCCCAGAGTCCCTGGTCAAAGTGTCCGTTCTCAGCGAACGCGGCGATCGCGGCGCACAGGCCCTCGGTCGAGGCCTCGGTGAACTTGGCGCGCAGGATGGCCGCGAGCCCGGAAAACAGGGCCTGGTCGTAGACGTCGGCGCTGTGCAAGGACGCGACGAGGGACTCTGCCTCCTCGGCCGTCAGGGATCCGGCGGCGACGGGGGCGCGCGCCGCCTCGACAATCTTGCCCCACCCGGCGCGGTCGGCGTAGCCGCCCGACGCCAAAAAGGCGGCCCACTTTGGCAGGTCCAGGTGCTCGACCGCGAGGAAGTAGCCGCTGAGCAGCGCGCGGTCGGCGAAAAAGGCCACGGCCGAGCGGGCGGCGCCGGAGGTCAGCGCGGCGCTGGCGGCGGCGGGCAGGCCCTTCTGGAGGCCGCGGACGGTGCCGCCGACGGCGGCGATGATGGGCGGGACGATGGCCTGCAAGGGGTTGGGCACGACCTCGGGCTTGGGGCCGGCGGCGGCAAAGGCGCGGGTGGCGGCGGCGGAGGCGGCGGGGAGGGTCCGCCCGCTGCCGCTGGCGCTGGCGCTGCTGGCGCTGGCGGCGGCGCGGTCGGCGTGCGCGGCGGCTGCCGGGTTTTTTCTCATGATGTTTTTGTTCAAGGCGTGTGGTTGGTGAGCGTGTGCGTGTGCGAGTGCGACTCGGTGCAGCGCTTGGCGTCGTCGTCGTCATGTCGTCCTCGTCCCGTGCGCCGGATCGGAAAGGGAAGGGGGGCTCGGCGCGGAACGAGATCAGGGCTTTCCCCTTGTTTCTCAAGGCTCTCCTCTCCCTCCTCCTCCTCCTTTGCTGACACGTGGCGCGCCCGGCGAGCGACGACGTGGAACGACAGGAGCCGGATCACGTCGGACGCACGCGGACGTGCTCTCCGCGCGAGGAGAGGAAGAGAGAGACAGACCCCCACTGCCGAGGCGAGGAAACTGACGCACCGGCGCGCGCCGCGAACTGCACCGCCCTCCGCATCCTCTGTCGAGCGCGCGCGAGGGTGTGGTGCCGCTCGGGTTGGTGGTGGTGGTGGTGGTGGCGTTCTTGGTGTGGTGCTGTTGCCTGGTTGTTGATTGCGTTTCTGTGTCTTTTTGACCTGGAGCTTGAGCTCTCCTCTTTTGGTTTTTGCTGTTCCTCGAGACGGCCGCGAAAAACGTCGACAGAGGGTCGTCTCCACGCCAAACGAAGGCAATCCCGCCAGGGCCGAGACAGCGACCCGAACGTCATACCGAAGTTCGCGATGATGGGCAGGACACACACCGGCGCGCACGCCGATTGATTGATCGGAAGAAGCGATTCATCGATTGAAAACGTCCGCAACTGACTGCAGCAGGCATGCGCCCGCACCGGGCGGCCTCGGCCCTGGTCGCGGCCGTCCTGGCCGCCTCCGCGGCCTCCTGGGTAGCGCACCACCGCCCGCCCTTCAGCCCCGGCCGGTGCGAGATGACGTTCATGTACTCGTCCTTTGTGCGCGTGCCGCTGCCAACGGCGCCATCGTCGGCGTCGGCGTCGGCGGCGACGGCGTTTCCGTCGGCGGCGTTCGCGTCGGCGCCGGGAGAAGCAGCGGCAGCATCGGCATCGGCAGCAGGGGCAGGAGGATTTACGGCGGAGGACGTCCGCGGCGGCAGCAGCGACGGCGACGGCGGGAGCTACGACCTGTACCTGTACCGGGAGGACGGCTTTGTCGAGCAGAGTTGCGTTTGTGTTGTATGATAAGGGGGTCGTTTCCCGCCGCCGCCGTCGCCCGCTTTCTCGCGCGCTCACGCTCAAAAGCCAAGCCCCAAAAAACAAACGAAAAAAACAAACAAAACAGCCCTCCCGCCGACCGGCTACCCCGTCCTGTTCGTGCCCGGCAACGCCGGGTCGTACAAGCAGGTGCGCTCGATGGCCTCCGAGACGGCGCGCCTGGCCGCGCGCCGGCAGCGCGCGTGGCGCGAGCGCGCCGCGCGCGGGCGGCGGCGAGCGGCCGGCGGCGGCGAAAGCGGCGGCGCCGTTTCGGGCGACGCCGCCGCCGACGGCGAAGCAGCAGCAGCAGCAGAAGACGGTTTCCTTCTTTCTTCGGTCGCCCCGCCCGACCTTGACTGGTACGTCGTCGACACGCGCGAGGAGCTGTCGGCCTTCGACGACCGCCTGCTCGAGCGGCAGGCGGCGTTCGTGCGGCGGTGCATGCGCCACCTGCGGCTCAAGTACGGCGGAGCAGGAGGGGGAGGAGCGGGAGGAGGCGGTGGAGGAGCGGGCGGCGGCGGCGGCGGCGGCGATTCGGCGGCGGCGGCGGCGGAGAGCGCCGACGGCGACAGAAGCGCAAACGGCAGCGGCGGCGGCGGCGGCGACGGCAACCGAACAACGGCAGCAGCTGCGACGTCGAGGGCGAGGGCCGCCTCCGCCCGCCCCGTGATCCTGGTGGGCCACTCGATGGGCGGAATCGTCGCGCGCGCGGCCCTGGGCCAGTTTGCGCGCGAGCTGGCGGCCGAGCAGCAGCAGCAGCAGCAAGGAGGGCGGCGGCGAGGCGGCGGCGCCGAGGAGGCCGGAGGCGCGGCGGCGGCGGCGCCCCCGCCCGCCCTGGCCGCGCCCGCCGCCCTGCTCCTAACCTTTGCGACGCCGCACCGCGCGCCCCCGCTCGCCCTGGGTCCCGGGGTCGCGCGCTTCTACGCCCGCGCCCTCCGCCCGCCCGGCGCGTTTACGCGCATGGCGCCCGTGCCCGCCGCCAGCGTCACGGGCGGCGCGGGGGACCTGCAAGTGGCGGAGGGTTTGGTTTCTCTCGACGGCGCCTCGCTCTCGGCGCCGCGCTCGGCGCTGCCGCTGGTGGCGGCGCGCGACGTTCCGGGCGCGTGGTGCCCCGCCGGCCACAACGCGGTGGTGTGGTGCAACCAGCTGATCGGGCGGGTGGGGGAGATGCTGCTGGACGTGGCGGACGGGTACGTGCGCGGCGGGGCGGAGGCCTGGCGGGAGGAGGAGGAGGAGGAGGAGGAGGAGGAGGAGGCGGAGGAGGAGGACGAGGAAACGGGCGGCGCGGCGGCGGCGACGCCGGGGCGGCAAGAGCGGCGGCGGCTGCGGCGGGAGCGCGAGGCGCAGGTCCGGCGCGCGTCCGACGCGGCGGCGTCCGCGGCGGCGATGGCGGCGGCCAAAGCGACGGCGCGCCTGCTGCGCGGGCAGCAGCAGCGGCGGCTGCAGCGGCAGCAGGAGGCGGGCGGGCCAAAGGGGCGAGGCGAAGCGGCGGCCGCGACAGCGGCGGCGGGGCTGCTGCGTTTGCCGCAGGAGCAGCAGCGGCAGCAGCAGCAGCAGCCGCCGCTGCCCGAGGCCTCGGAGTACTGGTCGCACGCCCAGTCGGTCGCCGCCGGGCGCGAGCGCCGCGCCGAGGCGCAAGCCGCGGCGCGCGAGGCCGCCGAGGAGGCGGCCGCGGCCGTGGCGGAGAGCTTTGGCGCCGACGAGCGGCGGCGGCAGCAGCAGCGGCAGCAGCGCGGCGGCGGCGGCGGCGGCGGCGGCGGCGGGAGCGACCAGCCCCTCCTGCTGCAGCCGCTCCTCACCGAGCAGGTCGCCGCCGCCGCCGCCGCCGCCGCCGCCGCCGCCGTCGAGGGCTCGGCCGAGCAGGCCGGCGGCGACCCGGCCGCCGCCGCCGCCACAGCCGCCGCCACGGCCGCCGCCGCCGCCGCCGCCGCCGCCGCCTCGGCCGCCGGCGGCGCCCTGCCCGCCTCTTGGCGGCGCCCGCGCTCCTCTGGCGCCGCCGCGGGCGCGCGCGGCGGCGGCAGAGACCGCAACACGGTGATCGCCAAGGGCGCGGCCTTGGGTCTGTCCCCGTCGGTCGCGTCCGCCCACGCCCGCACGGCGCGCGTCCTGCGCCGGCACCTCGTCTCGGGCGTCCGGCGCGCGCTGGCTGCGCCCTCGTTTGCAACTGCGGCGGCAGGCGGGGCCGGCGCAAACGCCGCCGCCGCCGCCGACGAGGACGAGGACGACGCTTCCGCCGTCGCGGAGTTTCTGCGCGCCGCCCCGGGCGCCAGCGCCGCGCCCTGGCTCGTCGACGCCTCGGGCGAGGGGCCGCTCAGCCCGGCCGTCACGGGCGCCGAGCGCCGCTGCCCGCCTGCGGGCGCGGCGTTGCTGCGGGAGGCGCTCCGGCGGCCGCTGTCGGCTGGCGACGAGGGGCGGCTGCTGCCGCCGACGCCGCCGCCGCCGGCGCCGGCCGGCGCAAAACTAGACCCGCCGTCTTCTTCTTCTTCTTCCTCCTCGCGGTCGACGGAGCCCCCTCCGCGCGTCGCCGTCGTGCGCGCGGGATCCGCAGGGCCCGCGGCGATGCTGCCGGCCCCGTACGTCCCCGACGGGCGCGGGGGGGCGCTGCTGGTGTGGGATTTTTTGCCCGATCCCACGGCCAAGGCGGCGGCGGCGGCGGCGGCGGCGGCAGCGGGCGCCCCGGCCTCCTCGTCCTCGTCGTCCTCCTCTTTTTCCCCCGCCGCTTCCGAGGAGCCCGACAGCCTCGTGATCGTGGCGTCGGCGGCCAAGCCGTGCTCGGGATTCCGGGTGTGGGTGCTGTACGGCGGCGAGGGGGAGGAGGACGAGGGTGCAAGAGGCAGCGGCGAAGGCGGCGGCGGCGGGCGCCTGCCCTCTGCCGCCGCCGCCGGGCTCGTGGAGGCAACAGCGCTCGCCGCCGCCCTGCCCGCCGTCGACGACGCGGCGGCCCTGCGCGTGCGCGAGGACGAGCGGTGGATGGAGGTCCTGCACGGGCGCGACTACTACTCCAGCGCCGCGTGGGTCCTGCGCGTGCCCCTCGTGCGGCCGGCGGCGGCGGCGGCACCGGCGGCGACGAAGCAAAACGCCGACAGCGGCGGCGGCGGCAAGGGCGACGGCGCCCCCGAGAACGGCGGCGGCGGCAGCGGCGGCAGCGGCCGCCGCGCCGTGCGCGCGGTCGTCTGGCTGGCCTCGGTCGCGGCCGACCCGGCCGCCCGCGCCGGCGGTGACGAGGGCTACCACGGCTCGGCCGCGCGGCCTTTCGTCGTCGCGCATCCCCAGCGCTTCTGGGCGGCGGCGGCGGCGGCGGCGCCTCCTGTTGCTGCCGCCGCCGCCGCCGACGCCGCGCCCTCTGCGCCCGGCGCTCCCGCCGCCGCCGCCGCCGCGGCGACCGTCTCCCCGACCGTCCGCCTGGGCCTCCCCTCGCTGCTGCTCCGGACCCGCCTGCCCCCCGGCGCCGCCTCGCTCGTGGGCGTCGAGCTCTCCGGCCCCGCGCGCTTGGCGTCGGGCGTGCTCGGCCTCAAAATCGTGGCATCGCCGCCGTCGGCCGCCGAGGCCGCGGCGGCGGGACGAGCGACGGCGGGCGGCGGCGGCGGCGGCGGCGGCGGCGACGGCAGCGGCGGCGGCGCCCGCAATGGCAATGGCAGCGCAGACGGGGTCCCCCGCTGCTGGCGGCCCGTCGCCCTCTTGCGGGGCCCCGCCGGCGGCGGGCCGTTCGACGCCGAGCACGTCTTCTCCAACCGTACGGTCGTGCCGCTCGCGTCCCTCGCGGCGGCACCGTCGCCGACGCTGCCTCTGGCCTCGTCGTCGTCCGGCGGCGGCGGCGGCGCAGAGGCGGTCGCGACCGCCGCCGCCGCCGCCGCCGACGCCGCGCTGCCCGCCCTGCTGCTGGCCGCCGACGCCCGCTGCGCCCTGTCCCTGTCGCTCGTGCCCGACCCCCTGACGGCCGTGCCCGGCCTGCTGCTGGAGCACGGCGCCGCGGCCGCGGCCCTGCTCGCGGCCGCGCTGCTGGCGGCCCTGGCCGCGCAGATGGAGCGGGCGGCGCGCGTCGTCGCGTGGGCCTCTGTGCGCCGGCGGCGGGCGGGCGGCGGCGGCGGCGACAGCGGCGGCGGCATCGGCGGCGGCGGCGGCGGCGGCGGCGATCATCCCTCGTCCTCTCCTTTGCTGCTGGCGGACGCGGATCCGGCGGATGGGTGGGGCGCGGCCCGTCCCGGCCCTCTGCCGCCGCCGCTCTTTCCGCTTTGGGGAGGAGAAGGAGCGGGGGCCCACGACGACGACGACGGCGGCGCGGCGGGCGGCTGCTCGCCGCCGCCGCAGCGCGACGGCTCCGGCCCCGCCGACGGGGCCGCGTCGGCGGCGGCGCCCTTTGCGCCGGACGGCCCCGACGTTCGGCGGCGCCTCGGCATGTCGAGCGCGGGCGGCGGCTCCTTCCGCATCGGGATCGCCGGCAGCCTCGGCGGCGGCGCCCTGCCTCCTCCTTTCAGCCGAACCGCCGGCGGCGGCGGCGGCGGCGGCGGCGGCGGCGGTGGCGGCGGCGCCCCGACCGCCGGCGGCAGCGGCAACGGATGGCTGGCGCGCCGGCAGCAGCCGCAGCAGCCGCAGCAGCCGCAGCAGCAGCAGCAGCGGCAACGAGCATCCGCCCCGCTCTCGTCTCCGCTCCCCCCGGAGCCCCTCGACCTCCTGCGCGCCCTGGACGCCGTGCTGGCGGACCCGGCGCACGCCCTCTGCGCCGCGGCCCTGGTGGCGGCCTACTGCTGGGCGGCGCCCGCGCTCCGGGCGCGCCTCGCGTCCGCCGCCGCCGCCGCCGCCGGCCCGCCGCCGCCGGCCGCCCTCGCCGCCCTGCGGCTGCTGTCGTCGTCGCTGCCCTCGCTCTTGCCCCCGCCGACGGCGGTCCCCGCCTCGTCGTCATCGGACCCGGGCGCCCGCTCCCTCTACCTGCGCGCGCCGCCGCCCTCGTCCTGGTCTTCCTGGGCGGCCGCCGCCGCCGCCGCCCGGGCCGCCGCCGCGCCGCCGCCCGTGCCCCCGCTCGGCGCCGCGCTTCTGCTCGCCGCCGCCGTCGCCGCCGCGTCGCTTTGCTCCGCGCTGCTGCGGGCGGCGCGCGTCGCGGCCGGCCGGGCCTCGGTGGCCGCGCGGCGCCGGTGGCGGTGGATGCGGCGGCGGGCCTCCGCTGCTGCTGCTGCAAAGGGGGGGGAGGCGGAGAGACGGCGCGGGCAGCAGCGGCAGCAGCGGCAGGGAGCCCTGCCGCCGCCCGCCGCCGCCGCGGCGGCGCTCTTTGCGCTGGGCCTCGCGCACCCGGCCCTCCCGCTGCTCGTCGGCGTCTCCGCCCTGTTTGTCGCCTGGCGCCCCCCGCCCCCGTCGCGGCCCTCGCTCGCGGCCGCGGGCGTGGCCTGGCTCCAGAGGAGGCGGCGCTGCGGCGGCGGCGGCGGCGGCGGCCGCGTCGGCGGCGGCGGCGTTGGCGGCGGCGGCGGCGGCGGCGGCGGCAGCGGCCGCGCCGTCGGCGGCGGGGGCTCCGGCGGCAGCGGCAAAGGCAGCGGCAACGGCAGCGGCGGCGGCGGCGGCGCCTTCGCAAAGGCGCACGATCAGGCCGAGAGCGGCGACGCCCCCTCCGCGCCCACCCTGCGGCCCGTGCGCACGCGCGCGCCCACGCCCTCGTCGCGGGCGGCCGCGCTCGAGGAGGGGTCGCCACGCGCCGGCGCCGAGCTCTCTGCTGGCGGCGGCGGCGGCTGCGGCGGCGGCGGCGGCGGCGGCGGCGGCGACGAGGGCGTCGGAGGAGGCGTGGCGGAGCAGGACGGCGCGCGGGGCGACCCCGGTCTCGGGGGTGGCGGCGGCGCCGCGACCCTGCGCGCGGCCGCTGGCGCCCACGCCCCCGCGGACGGGCGGGCGGGCGGCCGAGGCGCCAACAGCGGCGGCGGCGGCGGCGGCGGCGGCGGCGGCGACCTCTCCCCCGGCAGCCGCCTCCTCCGCGCCGTCGGCCGCGGCCTCACGGCGGGCGACGACGGCCCGGGCGGGAGCGCCAGCGTGTGGGCGCTCATGAGCGGCGGCGGCTCCGACCGAGAGGGGGAGCAGCAGCGGCAGCAGCAGCAGGAGGACGCCGCCATCAAAGCCGCCGCCGCCGCCGCCGCCGACGCCGGCGCCGGCGCCGGCGCCGGCCGAGGGCCGTCTGGCGCCCGCTCCCGCGGCCCGCCGCCGGCCTCGCGCGACGCCTCCCTCCGCGTCGGCGCCGCCGCCTCGCACATGGCCCAGGGCTGGCTGCTCTTCTACGGCGTGGGCCTGTGCTGCGCGGCGCCTTCGCTGCTGGCCGTCCTGCGGGGCGGGGGGGGCGCGCCCCCCTTCTCCCCCCGCTCCGTCGTCTCCCTTCTGCTCGCGACGGGCGGTTGCTCCCCCCGTGGCGGCGGCTTCGGCGGCGGCGACGGCGGCGGCGGCGGCGGCTGCCGTCTGGCCCTGGCCCACCGCGCCCTGGAGGCCCTGGCCGCCGCGGCCGTGGCCATGCACTGCCTGGCGCTGCGGCGCGGGCACCTGCGCGCCTTTTTGGGCGGCCCTGTGCTTTCGCCTTTTCGGGGCGGCGGCGGCGGCGAGGCGGCGGCGGCAGCGGCGGCGGCGGCGGCGGCGGCGGCGGCGGTGATTCTGGCTTCGGCTGCCGGCGCTCCTCCCCTGGCGTCCGCGCCCGCCGCCTCGGACGCGCCGCTCCCGCCGTTTGCCCGCTCCCCGTTGCCGCCGCCGCCGCCGCCGCCGCCCCAAGCCCCCCCCCCGCTGGCCACGGGTCTGCCCGGACCCGCCGCCGCCCCCGCCGCCGCCGCCGCCGCCGGACCCGCCGGACCCGGCGCCAGCCTGCACTGGCTCCAGGCCGCGGGTCCGCCCGGATCTTTCGCCGTCATCGCCGCAAGGTCCGGCGGGCCTGTCGGTGGTTTCGCCGCCGCCCCCCCGGGCCTGCACTGGCTCCAGGCCGCCTGCCTGCGCGCGTGCGCCGCGCTGCTGGCGGCCGGCGCGCTCGGCGGCGCCCGGGGCGGCGGCGGCGGCGCCGCCGCGCGCCTCGGGCTCTGGCAGGGGGCCGCGGCGGCGTCGGTCCTGTGGGCGCACCGGGGCTGGGCCTTTGCGGCGGCGGCGGCGGCGCGCGCGGGCGGGAGCGCGCGCGGCGGTGGCGGCGGTGGCGGCGCGCTCCGGGGATGGCGCGGCGCGGGCGGGGGGCCCAAGCGCAAGGGCCGGTGAACTTTTTTTCTTTACTTTCTTTTTGCTTTCTCAACCCCCCGCCTCTACAATTATTTCTCCATCCGGACGTCCGCCCAGGGTTTCTCGCGCCCTCGAAGATTGTGTTATGTCCATTATGGCTCTGCAGACGAGAGGCAGGCCGGCAGGGCGCGCGGGACGCGGCGACGAGCGACGAGCGACGAACGACGAGCGACGAAACGACGAGCGACGCCGCGGGAGAGCAAACATGCGCGCGCGGCGCCCGTCATCGAGCAAATAGGGTTCAAAGTCGTCGCGCGTCCTCCCTCCTCACGAAAGCGAATCAGTACTCTTGCTCATCCCGCGCTCAGTATCCAACTAATGGAGTCGCTCGTCGACCCGGAGGCCCCGGACGCGCCGACATCGACCAGAATGGCGGGCGACGACAAGCGGAAGAAGAAGACCGCCCCGCCCTCCCACCCGCGCCACCTGCACCGCCCGCACCATCATCATCACCACCAGCACCAGCAGCACCCGCTCGCGCGCGCGCATTCGGCGACTCCCGGGGGAGCAGGGCACCCGTCGCCTTTTGCTCCCTCCCCGACGGCCCCGATGGCGATGCTGCGCGCCGACGCCCCGGACCGCCGCTTCGTCGTGTTCTCGGACGCGTGCGAGGCAATCCTCGTGTCCATCGGCGCCGACGCGCCCGCCCCGGACCTCCGCGGTGAGTAATGGGATTTTTGTTCGTTTGATGCGCGGCGGCGGCGGCGATTGCGTGTCGTTTCCGGCGGCGGCGTGGCGGGCGGCCCTCGCTCACGCGCCTCTCTCCCCCCAATCGACGGCAAAACAACAACAAAACAACAAAAAAACAACAAAAAAACAACAAAAAAACAGCCCTGGTCGAGACGGCCATCAACGCCCACCTCCGGTCCGTCAGGGGCAACGGCGGCCAGCAGCAGCACTATCACCACCGCCACAGCCAGTCGCCGGTGTCGCCGCAGCAGCGCCGGCCCCGCAGCAGCGGCGGCGGCGGGAGCGGCGGCGGCGGCGGCGGCGGTGGCGGCGGCGGCGCCGCCGCCGCCGCCACAGCTCCCGTCGCCGTGCGCGCCCTGCGCCAGATCATCTCGCCCGGCGTGGAGGCGGTGGTGGCCGACTGCTCCGTCGGGTACGGCGGCCGGGCCGGGGTGACGGTCGGGGCGCTGTTCCTGGAGCCGCAGCTGCTCTACCTGCGCGCAGAGACGGCGACGGCGGTGGCGGCAGCGGCAGCATTGCCGGCGGCAGACGAGGGGGCAGCGGCGGCGGCGGCGGCGGCGGCCCCTCCGGCGGCCGCGCCGCCCGGCGACAAGGCGGCGGGCGGCGCCAAGAAGCGCGCGCGCGAGGCCATGGAAGAGGACGACGAGGAGGCGGCGCACCAGCTGTCGAAGAAGCAGCGGCGCAAGCTGCGGCGGGAGCAGGAGAAGGGCGGAAGGGGGGCAAAGGAGGGGCCGCCGGCCGGCGCCGTTGGCCGGACTCCCGCCGCCGCCGCGGCCGCGGCCGCCGCCGCCGCCGCCGCCGCCGCCGCCGCCGCCGCCGCCGAGGTCGCCGCCGCCGAGGCCGCCGCCGAGGCCGCCGCCAAGGTCGCCGCCAAGGAGGCCGAGCGCGCGCGGCGCAAAAAGGAGGAGCGCGAGGAGAAGGCGCGGCGGCGGCGGGAGGAGCGGCAGCGCAAGGAGGCGGCGGCGGCGGCCGAGGCGGAGCGGACCAAGGAGAAAAAGCAGGAGAAGAAAGAGGAGCGGAGAAAACAGAAGGCGGCGGCGGCGGAGGCCGCGGCCGCCGCCGCCAAGGCCGCCGGCCCCGCGCCATCCGACCCCGCGCCCGCCGCCGCCGCGGAGGAGGAGGTGATCGCGGCCGAGGCGCCGCCGCCGCCGCAGCCGCAGCAGCTGCAGCAGCAGCAGCCGGCGCCCGCGGAGGCAGAGGCGGCGGGCAGGGCGCCGCCGGCCGCGCCCGAAGAGGACGGCGGCGCCGGCGCGGCGGGCGCGGGGAGCACGACCAGCGGCAGCGCGAGGAAGAAGAGCAGCGGCAGCAGCAGCGGCGGCGGCGGCGGCCCCAGCAGCAGCAGCAGCGGGCCCAGCAGCCCCAGCAGCAGCAGCGCAGACACGGGCAGCAGCAGCGGCGGCGGCGGCGCCTCGGGCGGCAGCGGCAGCGGCAGCAAGGGCGGCGGCAAGAAGGGCGCGGCGTGCCGCTCGCCCTCGCCCTCGCGCTCTCGCTCCCGCTCGCCCCCGTCCTCGTCCCGCTCGCGCTCGTCCTCCGGCCGCCTCAACTCGGAGGAGCGCCACCCGGGCTACCTCAAGCAGGTGCTGTCGGCCGCCCTGCGCGAGCAGAAGGACGCGGCGGCGGCGGCGGCGGCGGCGGGGGCGGGAGCGGCGGCAGCGGGGGCGGCGGCGGCAAACGGCGCGGCCGGCGCGGCCGGCGCGGCCGACGGCCACCCCCACGCCCCCAGCCCCCGCTCCCCCTCGCCCGCGCCCGCCGCCCTCGCCCCCCCGGCCCCGCTCGCCCACGTCCCCCGCGCCGAGCGCCCCCCGCCGATTCCCCGCGACCTGCCCGCCGCCGAGGCCTTTGCGGGAGACCTCCCCGGCCTGCGCCGGCAGGTCAGGTCGCTCGCCTTACTCAGCCAGGCCCGCCGCCGCGGCACGAAGGCGCGCGCGTTCGCGTACGGCGAGCGCGGGCACCTGTCGTACGCGGGGCTGCGGCCGGCGTGGGTGCCGACGGGGTGCGGGTGGGACGCGGCGGCGCTCGGCCACTGGTCCCGCGGCCAGTGCGAGGCGGCGCTCTCCGCGCTGGCGGCCGAATTAGAGGCGGCGCGGCGCGAGGACGACGGGAAATATGGGCCCCCTGGCGGCGGCCCGGACTCGGATTCGGCGGCGGCGGACGGTGGCGCGGCGGCAGACGGGGCAAACGGCGGCGGCGGGCGTCGGCTGAGGGGGCACGCGAGCGGGAGCGAGTAAGAGAGGGAGGTTTTGTCGCGTTTCGCTTTTGGCGCACGAAAAAATACGACCAGCGCTGTCGGCCGTAAAATTAGTCATTGCTTTTCACAGGCGCGCACACGCACACGCGCGCGCATCATGACGCATTAGACGCACACATCCAAAACAACACACCTTCGCCCTTCCCTCTCTCCGTGGCGCTTGCAAGCCGCAAGCCGAGCAAAAACGGGAGCGAGACTTTCCCGCGACTGCCGTGTTGCTCCCCACCCACCGGCCAATCATGCCTCCGCGCGACGACGAGGAGGGAGCGCCCGTCGACCTCCTCATCCTCTGCCTGGGCTCGCGCGGCGACGTCCAGCCCTTTGTCAACCTCGCGGTCCACATGGCGTTCCGGCGCGGGCACCGGGTCGTCGTCGCGTGCGACGGCGCGTACAGGGGATTAGTCGAGCAGCAGGCCAAAAAGGCGGCGGCGGCGGAAACGGCGGCGGCGGCGGCGGAAACGGCGGCGGCGGCGGCGGAAACGTCAGCGGCGACAGCAGCAGCTGCGGGACAAACAGCGTTGCGCCGCGGCTCCGTCTCGCACGCCGAGCTGGCCGGGTCGATGGCCGACGCCCTGCGCTCGACGCCCGCGGGCCGGGCCATGCGCGAGGCCCGCTCGCTCGGCGCCGCGCTCGCCGCCGCCGAGGCCTTCTTCGGCCCGCTTGGCGCGGAGTGGGCGCGCGGGTGCCGCGCCCTGGTCCGGCAGCACCGCCCTGTCTTGGTGCTGCACAGCACCTTCACGCTCTTCTGCGCGTTCGCGGCGCCGTTCGCGGCGGCGGCGGACCTCGCGCGGGAGGAGGAGGAGGAGGAGGAGAGGGGCGGGGGGGGCGGCGGCGCGCTCGCGCTCGAGGCGGGAACGGCGACGGCGACGGGGACGGCGACGGCAACCGTGGCGGCGGCGGCGGCGGCAACGGGCGACGCGGCGGCCCTCCCTCCCCGGCCCTCCGCCCCAAGCAGCGCCGCCGCCCCCGCCACCCCCCGTCCCCGGTACGCCCCGCGCGTGGCCGTCGCGCACACCGTCCCCTCCCACGCGACGCGCGCCTTCGCCCCCCCGACCATGGGCGCGGGGTTTGAGCTCCCGCTCGGACGCCCCTTCGCGCACCGCCTCGCGTGGTGGCTCGGGTTCGCGGGCGCCGGGCGCGCCGTGTACGGGCCGGTCACGCGGGCGGCGGGGAAGGCGCTCATGGGGGGCGGCGGCGAGGCCGGAGGGAGAAAGACGGCGGCGGCGGCGGCGGAGACGGCGACGGCGGCAGTAGCAACGGCGACGGCGACGACTACGAAAGCGCGAGCGGCCCCGCGTCTGCCGTCGTGGCGGGAGGCCGAGGCGCTCTCGCCGACGCCGACGTTCTACGTCTACTCGAGCGCGCTGGTGCCGCGTCCGGACGACTGGCCGGAGAACGCGGTGGTGGTGGGGGCGCAGCTGACGCGGGCGCAAGAAGAGGCGGAGGAGGAGGCCGAAGAGGAGGGGGAGGCGGAGGCCGAAGAGACGACGGCGGCGGCGGCCGCGATGGCGGCGACGGGCGTGCCCCTGGACCTCGCCGGGCTCGTGGCCATCGCGCGGGCGGGCGGCCGCCCCGTGGTGTTCGCCACGCTCGGATCGATGCTGGGCGTGGTGCTCGAGGGAGAGGCGGCGCAAAAGGTCCTCGAGGCGCTCGTCCGGGGGGCGCAGGAGGCGGCGAGGGACTGGGGCGGGAACGGTGGCGGCGGCGGCTTTGGCGGCGGCGGCGGCGGCGGCGGCCTTGACGGCGGCGGCCCCCCTTGTTCCCTGCCGCCGTTTGTGATCGTGCACGCGACGACGGGCAAGCGGGACGGCGAGGACCAAGGCGGGGGCGGCGAGATCGACCTCGCGGCGCTCGCGGCGATGGCCGGGGAAGCAGCGCCCCCGGCGTCCGACGCGGCAATGGCGGCAGAAGCAGAGGCGGCGGCGGCAGCGGGCGCGCGAGGCGGCGGCGGCGGCGACGCCGGCGATCCCTCGTCCTCAGCCGCCGCCGCCTTTGCCGCCGCCGCCGCCCTCCCCCCCGCCGTCCTGCTCACGCGCCCCGTCCCCCACGCCGCCCTGCTCCCGCGCGTCGACCTCGCGCTCCACCACTGCGGCGCGGGCACCTCGCACGCCGCCCTGGCCGCGGGATGCCCCTCTCTCCCTCTGCCGTGCGCGCTTGCCTCTGACCAACCTTGGTGGGCGGGCGCGCTCCGCAAGGCCGGCGCCGCCCCTCCGCGGCACCCTTTGCTGTGCCCGCTGCCGTCCCTGGCGGCCGACCTGACTCCGGCGGCCTTTGCGGGCGCCTTGCGCGGGGCGCTGCGGGGGTTTGGGCGCGGGGGGGAGCCGGAGGGTGCTCGGGAGGGGGCGGGCGCGCCGGCCGGCGGCGGCGGCGCGGCCGGCGGCGGCGGCGGCGGCGGCGCGCGTCCGCTGCGGCGGCACGCGGAGCCCTACGCGTCGCTCAAGGAGGGCGCGCGGCGGGCGGGCGCGGCCGTCCGCGCCGAGCGGGGGACGGCGCGGCTGGCGCTGGAGCTCGAGCGCGTGATGCGCGGGCCGCCCGCCCCGCCGCCGCCGCCGCCGTGGAAGTTCTAGGCGTTCACGGGGGAGAGAGAGAGAGGCGCGCCGCCGCCGCCGCCGCCGCCGCCGCGTGACAGGTGGTGGTATGATTTGTGTTTCAAACGCCCCGTTAGTGATTTGAGTTGGGCGGTGTGTATGTGATCTAAAGAGGGTGGGAGGTGTGGCCGTGCGGCAAGCTCGGAGAGATTGAGGATCGTCTAATGTTCGTAAGGAGAGGGAGAGAGCGCGAAGCGGACGGCGACGCCACGCGCTTCGTCGGCGGCGACGGCGGCGGCGTTGTTTTTCACACAAACCCTATCTCTCTTCACAATCATAGCACACACGCACACACATACACAATCACCAAACACAGAGCTTTCTCGCCCACACAACAACAACAGCACGCGACAAACAAACAAGAAAAAAAGCGAGCAAAAAAAGCAGCGGCAACGTCGCCAGCTTTTGTTTTCCGCAGAAAACTCTCGCCTTTTGCTCAGCACCAGCGCCCTTCGCGCAGCAGCAGCCGCACTCGCGTTGCGCTGCAATCATGCAAGCGCCCGGCCGGACTACAAAATGAACGCGGCGCGAGCGTCCCGAGAATCCCTTTTTCGGAAAGAGGGAAAAACGCACGCCGAATGTCGTCCTGACGGCCCCCTCGGCATCGACGCGCCCAAAGAGGAACCGTCCCCCCCCTCCCCCCTTGGAACCGCTGCGTGAAGTCGAACAAGCACAAGGCGTGCGCGCGGCGCGGCCGCGACCCGTGGCTCGGCCTGCGCATCAGAGTGCGGGGCCAGCGCCCCGGTCCGAGCGCCTCGCTCTCTGCATTGTAGGGCGGAGGTATTGCGCCGGCAGCGGTGGCCCCGCACTCCTGATCTTGGCGGACCATGGCCGCGCCGCGCGCGCGCCTTGTAGCGCGCTGTCGAGTTGCATGCATTTCCAGGAGGGGTGGGGGCGGGGGCGGCTTTCTCTTTGGGGGCGTCATACGGAGGCAATCCCGACATGCGCCGCCGCGGGCTTTTCCCCCGCGCGTCGGAGTGCGACGGCGTCACGGGAAGCGCTCCCCTTTTTTTTTCCTTTGTCGCCTGACGTCGTCTTGACCCTCCCCCCCCTGCGTGTCGACGCCCCCAAAGAGAAAGCCCCTCCCCCCGCCCCCCCTGCGAAAGAGGACGTACGTGTACGAGAACAAGGCGTCGCTGCCGCTTTGATCAAGGGTGCGGGGCCACCAATCCCCCAAAAATCAGACGGAACACGATTCGCGCCGCGATCGCTGCAGATCCTTGCAGCGCGCCTCGCTTTCGGACTCGTACCAGGGGGGTGGTGCCAGCGGTGGCCCCGCACTCTTGATGCTGGCGACATAGCAGCGCGCCTTGTACCGCGTCGTGATGCCGCATTCTCAGGCGGAGGGGGGAGGATTTTTGCTTTGGGGGCGTCGATACAGGGGGCAAGTCCCGACAGCTGCGTCGGAGTGCAGCGGCGTCGCGCGTCGCTCGCGCAGGCGCTGGCGCGCGGGTCTGAGGAAGGGCGGCGAGCGTTACTCTCCGTGACGCGCGAGAGGACGGGCCCGGCGAGCCCGGCGCGCTCCCGCGGGGTTCGGGAAGCGCCCTTTTTTTCTTTTTCTTTTTCTTTTTTTTTCTTTCGTAACGCCCCCTCGCTCTTATATCGACGGCCCCAAAGAGAAAAGCCCCCTCCCCTCAGAAAGTGGATGTACGTTCACAAACGACAACGTGCACTTGCTGAGTGGAGGGGCATTTTTCTCCTTGGGGGCGTCGATGCGGAGGCAGGTCCCGAGGAGAGAGAGCGACAAAGAGAGACTTGGAAAATTCATTTTGACGCCCGCCGTCCGCATCGACGCCCCCAAAGAGAAAGCCCCCCGCCCCCCTCCCCCCCCCTGGGAATGAAAGAGATGCGCTCGTACAAGGCGTGCGCGCGGCGCGGCCGCAGCGCCTGTTACACGCCCCGATCAGAGTGCGCGGCCAGCGCCACACCAAATCCCCCCCCAAACGTCTGAGGAAACGCGAATCACGCCGCGATCGCTGCAGCGCCCTTGGAGCGCGCGGCGCGCGTCGCTCTCGGACTCGTACGCGGTGCGGTGGCACCGCACTCCTCATCTGGGGCGCACCACGACCGCGTTTTGCGGCTCGCGCCGCGCGCACGCCTCGCACTGGCCCATCGCGCATGCATTCCCAGGGGGGGGGGGAATTTCTGTTGGGGGGCGTTGATAACGGGGAGGCAAGTCCCGAGGAGAGAGACAAGGGGCGGGCGGGCGGCGAAGCGAGTGAGCGGCGCTGCGGGCGGCGACTTGCCGCGGCGGGCGCCTCCCGCAGCACCCACGGAGCGCGCGGCATGCCTCGCTCTCTGTGGCGGCTGTGAGCGATGGCCTCGCACTCCTGATCAGGGCGTAATGGCGCGCCCGTGTTTGCGGCCGCGCCGCGGGGTGCGGCCGTGCCGCGCACACGCCTTGTACTGGCCCATCGCGCATGCGTTCTCAGGGGGGGGGGACGGAGGGGGGCACTTCCCGATGGGGGCGTCGATACAGGGGGGCAAGTCTCGTGGAGAGGGAGAGAGAGAGCGACAGACAGAGAGAGAGATAAGAAGCGGGCGGGCGAGCGAGTGAGCGGCGCGCGCCAGGCCGGCAAGGGCTTTTTCTCCGTTTCAAAATATCCATTCAAAACTTGCAAATTTTCATGGTTTCTGTGAAGATGTCGTCCGGACCGAGCAGTTGGCGTATAACGGGCGGGTGGGAGAGGGTGAAAGAGGGGGGAAAGGGGCGAGGAAATGTGGGGGATCGCAAATTTTGTCGGCCTCGAGGAGGAGGGAGGGGCGGCAGTGCCAACAAGGAGGGGAAAAAAAGACGACGCCGCCGATTTCGGAATCGGGGGGAAGGAACAAGGGGGCGCCGGCCGTGCTAGAATAGGGAGAGAGACGGAAACAAAATGCAAGGTTCTCCGGGCGGAAAGGGGGGGGGCTGGGGAGTCCGAGGTCTTGAGAAAAAATGCGTGGCCCAAAATTCGAAAAAATGCGTGGCTCGACGGCCGCGCGAGGAGAGAGAGAGCGGGTGGGCGGGGGCGGGCGGGAGGAGCGGAGGGCACGGCCCCCTTCGCCTTTGCGGCCCTTTTCACCCGTTTCACGCGCCGCCGCCGCCCCGCCGCAGCCGCATCGCCGCGCCTTTCAGCCGCGCGCCGAGCGAGCCCCAGTCCCCGTACGAGCAGGCGGAGGGCGCCTCGCGGTAGAGCTCCGCCTCCAGGGCGGCGGCCAGCGCGGGCAGGGCGCGGAACAGGGGCTCGGCCATGCGCGGCCTCTCGCAAAGCAGCAGGAGCATCACGCGCACGGTGCACAGGCGGCGGGCGGGGGCGTCGTCGTGGGGGGAGCGCCAGGCGCCATCCGGGGCGTCGTCGGAGGCGGCGGCGGCCGGGGGGCCGGCGGCGGCGCCGCGGAGGCAGTCGGCGCAGGCGCAGGCGCAGGGGGCGGCGGCGGCGGGGGGCGCGGGCCACTGCTGCTGCTGCTGCTGCTGCTGGTGGTGCTGCGCCGCCTCGAGGTTCAAGCACGCGAGCGGCGGGTCCTCGCGCTCGCCCGATCCCTCCTGCATGTCCTCGTCCACGCGGCCGTCGTCGTATGCGTCGCCGTCGTCGTCGCCTTTGTCGTCGCCGCCGTCGCTCGGCCGCCGATAGCTGCCGCCAAAGCCGCGGCGACGGCGCCCCCGGCCGTAAACGGGGCAGAACGAGCCCTGCGACTCGGCGGGCGCGGCCGCGCTGACGACGGCGGTCGACCACGGCCACGTGGCGGGGGCGTAGGGGTGGCGCGCGTGAGGGTGAGGAAGGGGCTGCTGCTGCCCGCCCCCCGGAGTGCGGCGGGCGGGGAGGGGCGCCGCCGCCGCCGCGACGCCGGCCCCGCCGCCGCCGCCCCCGGCGCTGCCGGCGACGACGAAAATGGCCCCGGCCAGCTCGAGCAGGCGGCGCGGGGGCGTGCGGCGGCGCGCGCTGCGGCGGAGCGACGAGGGCGAGCTGGCGGCGGCGGCCGGCGGGAGCAGGGTCAGCGACGGCGCGCCGCGCTGGCGCCGCGGGCGCAGCAGGCGGAGGCGGCGGTCGGCGCTGCGACAGGTAGGGGCGGCGGCGGCGGCAGAGAGGGCAGCCTGGGACGGGCCAACAGCCGCCGGCGCCCACTGCTGCTGCTGCTGCTCCTGCTGGTGCTGGTCGCGGTCGTCCGCGGTCGCCGCCCACGCGTCGGCCGGCGGCGAGGGCGACGCGGGCGCGGCCACGGCGGCGGCGGCCAGCAGGCGGAGCGAAGAGGCCGAGCGGCCGCTGCTCGGGCTGCCGGCGCCCTCTGCCGCCGCCGCCGCCGCCGCCGCCGCCAACGACAGCTCCTGCTTTTGCTGCTGCTGCTGCTGCTGCTCGTGCTTGACGGCGGCAAAGCCTGAGTGTGTTTTGTTTTGCGAGTGGTCGGTGTCGGAATGGATTGGCGCTTGGACGTGTCAGTTGGCGATAGGTTGGTAAGAGGAGGACGGACGGACGGACGGATGGCGGAGGGGCTCCAGGCCTGGGGGAGGAGGGCCAAACTCCAGTCCTCGACTCCTGTTTTTGCGCGCGCCGCCTGTCCCAAACGCGCGCCTGAAACGCCGGCGCGCGCCGGCTCGGACGAGTCTCGCGTCGCATCAGATGCCGAATGTCGCTTTCGTCAAAGCCTTGGCGGCTTGGGCGCGCGCGAAACTTTTCGCGGGACAAAAATAAAGGGCTCTTTTCCGCACGGCCCCATCAATGGCTTTTCTCGGGCAAAAAAAAAGCAAAGCACTCACAGCTCTTCGTCAGTCCCGCCGCCTGGTCCTCCTGGGAGGCCGCGGGCATCATGCAGATGTCCATGTTGCGTGCCGCGTCTCTCGCCTTGTTTGTGTGGGTGGACGGGCGCGGATTAAAAAAAGAGGGAGGGAGGGGCGCCCCTAAGTTTGGTTTCCGCTGCGCCGATTGATGGGGGAGGAAGCAACGAGTGTAAAGGAAGGACTACCAGTTAGATACGACGTAATTCTACAGGCACAGACGTGGACCCGCGGAGGAGGCACGGAGGCGCTGGGAGGGGGAGGCGAGTTTGATGAGAGAGGCGGGGCGGGGGGCGGCTGCGAGCGGCAGCAGCGGCGGCGGCAACGGCGGCGGCGGCGGCGGCGGCGGCTATCAACCCCAGCGACGTCGCCGACTGAGGGGCGTCCTTATTTCTCGACGTTTTTGCTCCGACGGCATGCCGCCCGGGATCCACGACGCGGCCGCACGCCATCGGCGTAGACGCGATCGCGCAACGCCCACGCCGGGGGGGCAACGGACCAGGCACAAGGACGAAGCGGGGGTGGGGGGCGCCAGGCGCGCTGCCGGGGCGGCGGCGGCGAGCGGGGGCTCGGTGGGCGCGCTGCAGAAATGAGAAAAGGTTGTTTTTTCTCTTATAGCGTGTTGTTTTTTCTTTTATAGCGTGTTGTTTGGGCTTCTATGGAGAGAGTGCGTGTGTTGTGCGTTGTGTGGTGCGATCACGATCGCGCGTCACAAGCGACTGGTACAAAAGGACGGGTGCGCGTGATGATTTGGGATGCCGGGTGGGCGGGCGCGCGCGCGCGAGAGTTTGTTCCTCCCGAGTGACCGAAGCGAGGATCTGGTGACGGCGGTACGCGCGCACGGCCCCCCGCCCCGAGCTCGTCGAGAAGAAAAAAAACTGCCGCGGCCGCCGCTGCCGCCGCTCCCCGCACCTCGCGCCCACGACTCGGCCTCGTCGCGCGGCCGCGGCGGGGCGGCGGCGCCGGCCGGAGCAGCGGCTGCTTCCGCCTGCTGCACACGCAGCGCCCGCTCCCCCCACTCCAGGATGGCCGCCGCCAGCACGCGGTTGGGCACGAGCGCTACCCGCTGCCTCGGCCGGGCCGCCAGCGGCTCCTCCGTCATCGGGCTCGTCGGCAAACCCCCCTTTCGCCCGCCGGCGCCGGCGCCCCGAGGACGACCCGCCGCCGCCGTCGCCGCCGCGGGCGGCCAGGTGCGCGGCGATCGCGCTGCTCGAGCACGCCCACCGACACGCGAGATCAGTGAGGGTTCAGAGCGCGCGTTTGTGCGCTTTGCTGCTTTCTCGTGCGTGCTTGCTGTGGTCGATGGGCTGATGATATCGTCGCCGTCGTTTGTGTGTGCGGCGCTGGCGTGTGTGAGTGCTATAGGGAGGAACAAAAACAAAAAACAAAAAAAAGGCAAAGGGGGGACGCGACCCGTCCGTCCGTCGTCGAGAGAGTCGAGCGAGCGGAAAAGAAGAAAAAAGGACCAAATGAAACCGAGCAAAAAGGCAAACATTCGCCGAAGCATGGTCGGAAGAAGGGTCGAGGCCGCTCGAGTCGGGCGAGAACGCCCCACCTCTCACTTGCGCCTCGGCCCCCCGAACGACACGTACGTCGGCCGGCCCTCGCTCGCCTCGGCCTCGCGCCGCCGCTCCTCGGCGCCGACGACGCGCCCGCGGCCGCCCGCCACCGTGCGCGTCGCCGTCGCGGGGGCGGCGGCCGCCGCCCCCGCGCGCTGCGTGCCCCCGCCCCCGCCGCCCGCGCGCTGCGTGCCGCCCTTGGCGGACGCCGCGGCCTTGGCCTTGGCGGCCTCGGCCGCGACCGCCTTGGCCTTGGCGGCCGCCGCCTCCTTTGCCTCGGCCGCCTCCCTCGCCGCCGCCGCGCGCGCGCCGACCGCCGCCGCCGCCTTAGCGCGGGCCTCCTCGGCCTGCTTGCGGCGGGCGTCGGCCGCGGCCTGCGAGGGGCTGGCGGCGGCGGACGCCTTGGCCATGCCGCCGCCGCGCACCGCCGTCGTCCCAGCCGCGGGCGGCGCCTTGGCGCCGCCGCCGCCGCCGCCAAACAGGCCGCCGAAGAGGCCGCCGCCGCCGCCGCCCGACTTGGCGGGCGCGGGCGCGGCCGACGCCTTGGCCGTGCCGCCGCGCGCTGCCGCCACCGCCGGCGCCGGGGCCTTGCTGCCGCCGCCGCCGCCGCCGAAGAGCCCGCCGAACCGGGCGCCGCCGCCGGGCTTGGCGGCCGGAGGAGGGGGGGCCGCGGACGCCTTGGCCGTGCCGCCGCCGCGCACCGCCGTCGTCCCGGCCGCGGGCGCCGCCTTGGCGCCGCCGCCAAACAGCCCGCCAAACAGGCCGCCGCCGCCACCGCCGCCGCCGCCGCTCGGCTTGGCGGCCGAAACTTTCGCCGTGCCCGCCCGCCGCTGCTGCTGCTGCTGCTGCTTCTGCTGCGCCTGCTGCGCCTTGGCCTTGGCCTCCTGCGCGGCCTTGGCGGCGGCCTGGCGCTTGGCCTCGGCCGCCTCGGCCAGCGCCGCCTGCCTGTCGGACGCGGCGCGGCGCGCGCGCTCGCGCTGCTCCTCCTGGGCGGCCGCCGCGCGCTCCTTGGCGGCGGCGGCGGCGCGCTCGCGGGCGGCGGCGGCGGCGGCGGCGGCGCCGCTGGCCGCGCCGCCGGCCTTGGTCGTGCCGGTGCCGGCGGCGGCGGCGGGCTTGCCGCTGCCCCCACCGCCGCCAAACAGCCCGCCAAAGAGCCCGCCGCCGGCCGGCTTCTTCTCCGCGGCGGGCGCGACGGCGGTGCGCCCGGTGCCGCCGCCGGCCTTTTGCTGCTGCTTGCGCTCGGGCGCCTCGGCCGCCTTGGCGGCGCCGCCGCCGCCAAACAGGCCGCCAAAGAGGCCGCCGCCGCCGGCCTTGGGCGCCGCCTTGGTCGTCCCCGTGCCCGGGCGGGCGGCGGCGGCCGCGCGCTGCGTCCCGGCGCGCGCCTTTGCCTGCGCCTCTGCGCGCGCCTTTGCCTGCGCCTGCTGCTCGGCCTTGGCCTCGGCCTGCTCCCGGGCGCGCGCCTTGGCCTGCGCCTCGGCGCGCGCCCTGGCCTCGGCCTGCGCCTCGGCGCGCGCCTTGAGCTCGGCCTGCTGCCGCGCCGCGCGCTCCTTGGCCTCGGCCGCCGCGCGCGCCGCCTTGTCGCCGGCCTCTCGCTCGGCCTTGGCCCGCGCCGCCTGCGCCGCCTGCGCCTGCGCGCTCTTCTGGCGCTGCTCCTCGGCGCGCGCGGCCTCGCGGCGCCGGCCCTCCTCGGCCTCGCGGCGCGCGTCGGCCGCCGCCTGCGCGGCGCGCGCCTTGAGCGCCGCCGCCTCTTTCGCCTTGGCCGCCGCCGCCTCGGCCTGCTGCCGCCGCTGCTCAATCGCCGCCTGTGCCTGCTCGCGCTGCCGCGCCAGGGCCTCGGCGCGCGCCTCGGCGGCGGCCGCGGCGGGGGACGTCTTAGCGGTGCCGCGCTGCGTGCCGGAGGCAGCGGGCGCGGCCGAGGAGACGCGCTTGGTCCCGCCGCCGCCGGCGCCAAACAGGGCGCCAAACAGGCCTCCGCCAAAGCCCTTGGCCGCGCGGCCCTCGTCGCCTTCCTCGTCCGCGTCCTCCTGGGGCGCCCGCGCGCCGCGGCGGGCGGGCGGGGGAGGGACGGCGCGGCGCGCCACCGCCACCGTCTTGGTCGCCGAGGCCGAGGACGCCGCCGCCTTGCGCGCCTGGAGGGCGGACGCGGCGGCCGCCTGCTGCCGCGCCGAGGCGGCGCTGCGCTGCTTCTCTAAAGCCTCCTCGCGGCGGGCCTCGGCCGCCGCCTCGCGCTCCTCGGCGGCCTCGCGGGCGGCCTCGATGCGCGCGGCGGCGGCCTCGCGCGCGGCCTGGAGCTGGGCGAGGCGCTTGGCCTGGGCGATCGAGGCGGTGCCGGTGCCGGCGGCGGCAGGGGCGGCGGCGGCCGGGGCGGCGGTCTGGCGGCGGGCCGGGGGCGGCGGCGGCGGCGCGCGGCGCGCGGCGGCAGCGGCGCGGGCCGGCGGCGCCTCGTCCTCCTCCTCGTCTTCTTCGCTGCCGGCGTTGATGGCGCGCGCGCCGAACGCGCCAAAGAGGCCGGCGAACGGCGACGCGGGGCGGGCCTTGGGCCTGCTGTCCTCCTCCTCCTCCTCCTCGTTGCTCTTTTGCTGGCGGGTTTGCACACGCAGGCGGGCGGGTAGCGGCGCGGCCGCCGTTTTGGCGGCGACGGCGGCGGCGGGCTTGGCGGCGGCAGCAGGCTTGGCGGCGGCGGCCTTGTCGGCGGCAGAGGAGGGCGCGGCGGCCCCGACGGCGGCCACGGCCGACGCGGCGGCGGCGGCGGCCGACGCAAACAGCCCCCCGCCAAAGCCCGCGCCGAGGGGGGCCTTTTTCGCTTTCTTCTCCCCCTCCTCGTCCTCCTCCTCCTCATCCTCCTCCTCCTTGTCGAGCGCCGAGGCCGCCGCCTGCTGGATCCCGCGCCCGGCCGCCGCCGCCTTGATGCGCAGCGTCCCGATACCGGCCAGCAGGCCCTCGGCCGCCTCGGACAGCGCCGACGGCGGCGCGGGGAGCGGCTCGACAGTCTCGCGCATCGGCGTCGCCGCCGCCGACGCCGCCACCCCCCTCGCCAGTTGCTCCTGCAGCGGCGGCAAGAAAGCGGCGGAGGAGGCCGGCACGGACGCGAGCTCGACGACCGCGCCGCGCCCGCGCACGGCCTGCTCGAGGCCCGCGACGGCGCCGCCCAGCAAGAGAGCGACCGCCTCGGCCGCCTGCGCCCCTGTCGCCGCCTCGGCGTCCTCCGGGAGCGCGGCCGAGGCCGAGCCCGCGGCCACGCCGCGCGCGGCCACGGCGCTGCGCCAGCCGCCGCCAGGCGGCGCGCCGGCGTTCGCCTGAAACCCTGCGGCGCGCACGATGAGGTAGTCGACGCCGCCGTCGGCGAAGGCCGCCTCGGCGCGCGACTGGGGCGGCGCGCCGGCGGCGCCCACGCGCGCGCCGTTGTTGCCGTTGCCGCCGCCGCGGCCGCCGCCGAAAAACCCGCCGCCGCCGTTGCGCGCCGCGTTGCTGCCGGCCGCCGCCGCGCGCGCCGTCGGCCCCAGCGCCGACAAAAAGACCACGCGGCCCGCGCGCGCGGCGCGCGCGGCCGCGGCCACCGCCTCGGGCGAGGCCGGGCACTCGCCCTCGACCACCAGGAGCGTGGCGCCGGGCCGCGGCAGCGCCGCGGCGACGGCGTCGGCGGCGTCGGCGTCCGTCGCCAGCGTAACTAGAGTGACGCTGGCGGCCGCCCGCGGAGACAGCACCTCCAATTTTTTGAACAGGTCGAGCGCCTCGCGCGCGCCCTCGCCGTCGGCCACGGCCGCCGTGACGCGGACGCCCACCTCGGCGAGGGCGCGGGCGACGCGCGCCGAGACGGGGCCCTCGGCGCCGAGCACGCACACGGGCGCAGGCGGGCCGGCGGAGGCGCGCGCGGCGGCGACTAAGGCGCGCGTGCCCTTCGAAGTGGCGGCGCCGCCGGCGTCGTCGTCTTCGTTTGCTTTTTCGTTTTCGTTCTTGTCCTCTTTGTCTTGAGCGGCCGCGGGGGAGGACGGGGCGGCGGCCGCGGCGGCGGGGGCCGGCGGCGACGCGGGCGCCTCGTCGGTCTCGGTCGCGCGCAGGCGGCGGCTGGCCGCGCGGCGGCGGCGGCGGGCGGCCGCGGACGAGGGCGGGTGGCGGGCCGGCGCCGTTGGCGTCGGCGCCACCGCCGCCGCCACGAGCGGTCGAGGGGCCGCCGCGGCGATCGGGCCGGCCCGCGCCACGCGGGGGCCCGCGGCGCTCGAGGCGGCGCGGATCATCGGGCGCGCGGTGCGAATCTCGACCACGTGTCGGGCCACTCGACGGGAGCGCGTGGGAGGGGGGCAATGGGGGGGCAGACGGATGCGACGATTGTTTTTTTTTCTGTGGATTGTGGGGTGAGCGCCTCGCTCTGTGCCTCTCGAGACCGTAATCGGAGATCGGCGGCAATCGGATGTCGGGCGAGCTGACGCGGTATCTTGGGACCGCAATTGAGGAAGGGGGGAGAGGGAAGAGGAGGGGAGGAAGAGGGCGGGGGGCATCAATCTCCTTTTTTTTCCTTCCTGTCTGCTGCTGGATACCTTTCTTTCCCTCGACGCAGAAACGCCGGCGTGCGCTTGGGCAGCGAACACCCCAACCGCCGATCGCCGATCACTGGTCACAAGACAACTCGGATCACCGATCAACACGCAACCAACAGACCACCGCGTTTTCTCTTCTTCTTCACACTCTCTCTCGCGGCACCACGTTCGTCCGCTAAGGCGCGCGACCAACGCCTCGAGCCCTGATCCTGGGCCACTGAAAAGGAGCGCGCGGAGCGCGCAGTCAGCAGAGAACAAGAGAGAGAGGGAGAGAGAGCGTTTTCTCTCTAGGGCTCCTCCCCTGCCTCTCTCTCACGCCGCACGCGCGTGCTGCCCATTCGCGCCGACCTGGGCGAGCGAGGCCGTAGCGTCCACCGGACCGGGACTGTTCCCCGGGCTGGGCCGCCGCCGCGCAAAGAGCAAGAAGCAGACAGAGAGGAGGACAACAGACTGGCGCGCGCTCCTCGCCGCCGCCGCCCGCCGCCGACGCCCGCTCGAAGCAGCGCCGCCGCCGCCGTCGTCGGACGCCGTCTCTTCTTCTTTCCGGAAAAACAACACCAAAGAGAAGATGTCCTACCGCGTCGTCTACGTGGGCCGCCACCCGGCGCCCAAGGACCTCGCCGGCCGCCTCCTCCACGGCCTGGGCGGGGCGCTCCGCAGCCTTGGCGCCGCCATCGACGGCCTCGGCTCCTCCGTGCAGGGGCCGTCCGGCGCCGTCGCCGACGCCCCCCTGCAGCCGCCGACCAGCTGGATGCCCTTTCCCGCCGACCCCCTGGTGCCGCCTCCTGCGGGCCAGTCTGCGCGCGAGGTGTGCGCGAGGCCCTCGGACCGCGCCAGCCCGCGCCTCTCCGTGATCGTCCCCGCCACCGTCGCCGCCGCGCCGGACCGCGCCGCCGCGTGCGCCTCGTCCCGCGGCCCCGCCTTCGTGGCCCCCGGCGCCACCGTCTTGGGCAGCGTCGAGCTGGGCGCGGGGTGCAGCGTCTGGTACGGCGCCGTGCTGCGCGGCGACGTCAACGCCATCCGCGTCGGCGCGCGCACCAACCTGCAGGATAACGTCGTCGTGCACGTCTCTCGCCACACGGCCGGCGCCAGCCCCGCCCGCCCGACGGTCATCGGGCGCGACTGCACGGTCGGGCACGGCGCCACGTTGCACGCGTGCACCGTCGGGGACGGCGTGCTCATCGGCATGGGCGCGACCGTGCTGGACGGCGCGGTCGTCGAGTCGGGCAGCATCGTGGCGGCGGGCGCGCTGGTCCCCCCCGGCGCCGTCGTTAAAACGGGGACCGTGTGGGCGGGCCAGCCCGCCCGCCTGCTGCGGGCCCTGGAGCCGGACGAGCGCGCCTTCATCGCGGCCTCGGCCGACAACTACGCCCGCCTCGCGCGCGAGCACGCGGACGAGTGCGGCAAGGCGTTTGAGGAGCTCGTCGTCGACGCCAAGGCGGAGCGCGAGCGCGGGTGGCGGGCGCCGACCGACCTGGACGTGCACGCGGGGATCGCGCGGGACCCGCGGACGCAGCTGATCCTGTCGATGCGGTAGAGAGCAGAGGGGGGGGGTCGGCTTGTCGATGATGCGGTGAGATCGATTTTGGGCGGGAGGCAAGGAAGGGAGGTTTGCGCGCCGATTCTGGCCTCGCTCGCCGCACGCGCGCGCGCCGCAGGCAGGCAGGGGGTCGATCAGCGCGGCACAAGACCCGCGGACGCGACAGCTGCGATCCTGGTGTCGATGCGCGGTGAGATCAGTCGGGCGGGCGAGAGGACGGTGGGCGAGGGGCGGTAGCTTGGGCCGGGCTGTTGGGTGCGTAAACGCTGCCGGAGTCTCACGCGCAGGGGAAATAACATCGCGCGTTTTTGTCTTTTTCCCCCTTTTCGTTCCTTCTTCACGATCCTCCATCTTCGTCGGGCCGCCGCCGCAGCTCGAGCACCGCCTCCACCGTGGCCGCGCCCTCTCCGCGCCACGAGAACCCCGCCGAGGTGAGCAGCGCCAGCGCGGGCGCGTTGGAAAGCGCGACGTCGGCAACGAGGGCCGCCGCCGGCGCTTTTGCCAGCGCTTTTGCCGCCGCCGCCGCCTCCGCCGCCGCCTGTGTCGGCGCGCCCCCCCCCCCTGCCCTCCCCCCGCCCGGCGCGCGCGCTCGGCCAGCGCCCGCACCAGCGCGCGCCCGACCCCCTGCCGGCGGCGGTCGGCGCGCACGGCGATCGTCAGCAGAACCACCTGGGCCGGCGCCGGCGCCCCCGCCGCCGACGACGACGCCGCCGCACGCCGTCGTCGCCGCGATTCGCCGCCGCCGCCGCCGCCTTGCTTTGCCTCCTCCTCCTGCCCCTCCTCCCCTCGCTCGAGCCCGTCCTCGCGCTGCGCGACGACGGCGCCGACCAGGCCGTCGTCGCCCTGCGCGACCTCCTCCGGGTCCAGGGCTACGAAGCCAAAGGCGCTGTGTTTTTTGTTGTTGCGGGCCGGTGGTGGGTTTGTGAAGCGAGAGAGCGCGAGCGCCGTTCGTTTCGTTGCGTTTCGTTTCGTTTCGTTTCGTTTCGTTCTTCTCGCGAAAAAGCGGCGCGGGCGCGCGCGGCCCGCGTTGCGCGACCGAGCGCCTGCAAAACAAATACCTTACCCAAACCGCTCAGAACAGGCCGCCCGCACGGCCTCGGCCACGCCCGCGCCGTCGCCGAACACGGGCGCGCCCGCGAGCCTGGCCGCGCGCGTCAGACGGACGGCCGCCGCCGCGTGCGCGGGCGACAGGGGCGCCACGACGACGGCGGCGGCGGCGGCGGCGGCGCCGGCGGCGCCGGCGGCGCCGGCAATGAACGCGCAGCGGCGCCTCCGTTTTGTGCTGCGGGTGCTGCTGGCGATCGCGTGCGCGGTGAGGTCCGGTCGCCGGCGCGTCGATTCCCCTGCTGGCGCCCGCAGGGGGGCTGCCGCGGAGCGCATCGCAAAAAGAGGGGCGTTCTGGTGTCGCGAGAGAGGAGAGAGCAGCAGGAGAAAAACTTTCTCTTTTGCGCGTCCACCCACCCGCACTGCATCAATCCCTCGGGACAAGGGAGGACCACGGACGATACCGGAGGGCGGTGGTAAACAGTCCTCAGTTGCTGTGTTGCATCTAGCCGTTTTGACCGGAGGCTCGGTGAGATTTCGAATAAGAGCCCGGCGTCGACGCGACGAGCGGTTTTCGCGTCGTTGTCGTCTCTCCGTTGACGCGCGCCTCGCGCCGTCGCGTCCTCTCGTGATCGCTCGCCCACCCATCGACGCTCACACAAAGACGACGCCGACAAAAGACGTTCCCTCGCCGCGATCGCCTCGCGCCAACCACCCCAAACGCACGACACCAACAGACACGCAGCAAAACGTCCCCCCGCCTCTCACAGCGTCTCGTTTTCCGCCTCTTTTTTAGTGCTTTTGCTTCCGATCGTACGCACAGCCCCCCCCCCTTTCTCTCTCCCCGCGATCATGGACGCGGACGGAGCAGGTCGAGGCGGGCCCGCGCGAGGCCCGGCGGTGGGCCGCCACCGCCCGCACCCCGCGCCCTCGCCCGCGCCGCCTGCGCCCGCGCCCCCGCAACCGAGCGACGCCCCTGCGGCGGCGGCGGCGGCGGCGGCGTTCGAGCAAGGCTTTTGCGGCCCCTATTTCGCCGCCGACCTCGCGGCGCCGGGCGCGTGGCGCTCGCCCTGCGCCGCCGACGCCGCCTCGGCGGCCGTGCTCCTGCTCTTCGCGCTCGGCTCGCTCGGCCTCTGGGCGCACGCGTCGTGGGCGGCGCGGGGCGGCGGGCGGCGGCGGCGGGGCGGGCGGCGGCGGGGCGCGGGCGGCATCGGCGGCCGCGGCGGCGGCGCCGGGGACGGCTCCGGGCTGCGCGCCCCGCTCCTCGACGACGGCGCGGCCGCCGCCTCATCCTCCTCGGCCGCCGCCGGCGCCGCCGCCGACGCCGCCGAGCGCGGCCGGGCGGCGGCGGCCGGCGCGCTCGCCGCCCCCTCCTCCTCCGCCGCCAAGCCCGCCGCCGCGCCCGCCGCCGCCTCCTCCAGTATCACGGGCGTCGAGGCCACGGCCGTCGCCCTATGCGGCGCTTTAGCTGTTCTGCACGGCGCGCACCTGGCCGCGTCCCTGGCCCTGGCGCTGCCGCCGTCGCAGCAGACCTACCACGCCGCCGCCGCCGCCTGCTGGCTGCTCTGCTCGCGCGCCTGCCTGTCGTCTGCGCGGCGCAACGCTGGGATGCGCGGGGACGCGTCCGCGGCGGCGGCGGAGGTCGCGGCGGCGGTCGCGGCGGGCGGGGAGGAGGGGGAAGGAGGGGAGGAGGAGGGGGAGGACGGAGAGGCGGCGGGCGGAGGCGGCGGCGGCGGCGCGCCCGGCGGCGCCCTGCCGCCGCCGCCGCCGCCGCCGCCGCCGCTGCTTCCCGACCTGCGCCCGCTGGCCGCGGCCGCCGTGCTGGTGTACGCGGCGCAGGCGGCCGAGTCCCTGGCCATCTACGCGCGCCTGGTGTCCGTGGCCGCGCGCGCGGCCGCGCGGGCCGCCGCCCCCGCCGCGCTCGCGGCGGCGTCTCTCCTGCGCTCGGCCGGCCTCGCCTTCCTCGCGCCGCCGACGCCGCCGCCCTCTGCGCTCGTCGCCTTTGACGGCGGCGGCGCCTTCCTTCCCACCGGCCCCCCCCCTTCTCCCCTCCCCGCAACCGCCGACAAAGATCCCTACCCCCAGGCCTACGTCAAAGTGCACGTGTGGTCGAGCGCCCTCGCCGCGATGCTCGCGATCTGCGCGTCCCTCTGCCGCCGCCGCCAGCGCTCGGACGAGGCCGCCGCCTCCGCCGCGCGTTCCCAGCGCCTCGCCAAGGCGCGCGCCGTGCGCCTGGCGTTCCGCGCCGCCAAGCTCCCGCCAGGTTGCCCGCTGCCGCCCGAGCTCGCGGCCGACGGCAGCGGGGCGGCCGCCGACCGCGAGTACACGTGGCCGCAGCTCTTCGCCGCCGCCGCCTCATACGCCTGGCCCGACGCCCCCGGGCTGCGGCTGCGGGTGCTCGTGTGCGCGCTTCTGCTGACGGTGGTGCGCCTGCTCAATCTGATCGTGCCGCTCTTCTACAAGCGGCTGGTCGACGCGCTCGCGCAGGCCTCGTCGTCGACGGCGGCGGCGGCGGCGGCGTTCGCGCCCGCGCCGTCCCCGGGCGCGACAGGCCACGGCGGCGGCGGCGGCGGCGGCGGCGGCGAGCCCGCCCACCCCGCCGACCCCAACCCCGCCACCACCTCGTTCATGTCCCTGTTCGCGCCCTGGGAGGCGCTCTACCTCGCCGCCCTCTTCTTCCAGGGCGGCAGCGGCGGCGGCATCGTGGGGTTCCTGAACAACGCCCGCTCCTACGTCTTCATCCCCGTGGGCCAGGCGGCGGGGCGCCGCGCTGCCACCGCCGCCTTCGACCACGTGCTGACGGAGCTCGACCTCGCGTGGCACCTGTCCCGCCGCACGGGGGAGGTCACGCGCGTCATCGACCGCGGCACGGGCGCCGTGCAGAACCTGCTGTCGACGGTCGTTTTTTCTCTCGGGCCTCAGATGATCGACGTGGTCGCGGCCTCCTTCCTGCTGGCCGGCGCCCTGCAGCCCGCGGTCGCGGCCGTGGCCTTTGCCACCGTCGCCCTCTACGTGCCCATGACCGTGGCCGTGACCGAGTGGCGCAGCGGCTTCCGGCGCGACCTCAACGCGCGCGACAACGCGCGCGGCGCCTGCGTGACGGACGCGCTGCTCGGGTGGGAATCCGTTAAATTATTTACGGCGGAAAAGCGGGAGCTGGGGCGCTACGCGTCCGCCACCGACGCCTACATCACGAGCGAGCGGTCCTTCCTGAGCAGCCTGAACGCCCTAAACGTGGCGCAGAGCAGCCTGATGTTTGCGGGCGTGGCCGGGGGGCTTGCGCTGTGCACTGCGGGCGTGGCCAGGGGAGCGCTTACGGTCGGCGACGTGACGCTATTTTTAGCCCTGCTGGCGCAGCTGGCCGCGCCGCTCAACTTCTTCGGCACCTACTTCCGCATGATCGCGCAGTACATGGTCGACACGCAGAGCCTGTTCCAGCTGCTGGCGCAAAAGGGCAGCGTGCGCGACGCAGAGGGCGCCGGCGACCTGATTCTGCCGCCGCCCGCGCCCCCGGGGACCCCCTACGCGTCGCTGCCCTGCGTCGGCGTCGAGTTTGTCGGCGTGACGTTTGGCTACCCGCCGGGCGCGTCGGCGCCGGCGACCGGCGGTGCGGGGGGGCAGCCGGGCGGCGGGCACGGCGGAGGGGGAGGGGGAGGGGGCCGCGGCGGCGGCGGCCCGGGCGCCGGCGGCCCCGGCCCCGGCGGCGCCGGCGGCGCCGGCCTTGCCCTCGCCGCGTCAACGTCGCCCGCCGTCTTCCACCCGCCCCGCACCGTCCTGCGCGACGTCTCCTTCGCCGCGCCCGCGGGAGGCACCCTCGCCCTCGTCGGCGCCACGGGCAGCGGAAAGTCCACCGTCGCGCGCCTCGTCTTTCGTTTCTTCGATCCCTGGCAGGGTCGGATCTTGGTCGCGGGGCAGGACGTCCGTCTTTTGAGGCAGCGGTCGCTGCGCGCGGCCATCGGCATGGTGGCCCAGGACGTCGCGCTGTTCAACGACACCATCCGCTACAACATCCGGTACGCCCGGCCCACCGCCAGCGACGCCGAGGTGGAGGCGGCGGCGCGGGCGGCGCAGATCCACGATGCTATAAATAGCCGCTTTCCGCGCGGGTACGACACGGTGGTCGGGGAGCGGGGGCTGAAGCTGAGCGGCGGGGAGAAGCAGCGGGTGGCGATCGCGCGCGCGTTTTTGAAGGCGCCGCCCATCTTGGTGTTTGGTGAGATTTCTTTTTTTTTTTTTTTTTTCCTTCCGGTTCCTTGTGGCGGGCCCCACCGCACGGCGTTTCCCCGAAACAAACGAACTAACCACCAATTCTCGCCCCCCTCCCCCCCCCCCCCCAAAAAACA
>Ga0209491_10001593_pt1 | contig 43412 bp, 44 predicted proteins | sample BON02_FD_187213 | JGI IMG/M metagenome (GOLD analysis project Ga0209491, IMG submission 187213) | Freshwater microbial communities from Lake Bonney liftoff mats and glacier meltwater in Antarctica - BON-02 (SPAdes) (version 2) | ecosystem: Environmental > Aquatic > Freshwater > Ice > Glacier...
TGGTTCCGGTCGTTCGCGGTCGCACCGAGGCCCAGGCGCGCAACACGCTCACCGAGATCGGCCTGATCCCGGTCGTGCAGTTCCAGGACGGCAACTTCGGTGCTGCCGAGGACGGGCGGGTCATCTCCCAGAGCCTCCCGGTCGGATCCAAGGTGAAGCCGGGCACCGAGGTCATCGTGGTGGTGGCCCGCAACACCGCGCCGGCGACCACGACCCCGCCGACCACCACCGCCACCACGCTGCCGGCCACCACGCTGCCGGCCACCACGACCACCACGGCGCCACCGGCGACGACCACCACGGTCCCCTGACGGATCGACGCCTGGCCAGCAGGTCGTCAGGCGATGCGTGACAGGAACGCGCGCAACAGATCGTGGCCGTGGCCGGTGAGGATGCTCTCTGGGTGGAACTGGACACCCTCGACCTCGAGCGTTCGGTGACGAACGCCCATCACTACACCGTCAGCGCTGCGGGCGGTGACCATCAGGTCGTCGGGGATGCTGTCGGGGTCCAGGGTGAGCGAGTGGTAGCGCGTCGCCGTGAGCGGCGAGGGCAGGCCTGCGAACACGCCGGCGCCGTCGTGCAGGATCGGGGATGTTTTCCCGTGCATGAGTTCGGGTGCGCCCACCACGTCGGCGCCGTACACGTGGCCGATCGCCTGATGGCCGAGACACACGCCGAACACCGGTGTCGCCAGCGCGGCGAATGCACCGATCGCCTCGCAGATGATGCCGCTCGTCTCTGGGCGTCCGGGGCCAGGCGACAGCAGGACCGCATCGGGCTCGAGCGCCACCGCCTCGTCGACGCTGAGCTGATCGTTGCGCACCACCACCGGGTCGGCGCCGAGCTCGCCCAGGTACTGCACGAGGTTGTAGACGAAGCTGTCGTAGCTGTCGATCACCAGGACTCGGCGGGCGGTGGTGGGACGTTTCGTCACCGTCCAAGTATGGAGGATCGAGGCGTACCGCACGCGCCGTGAATGCACCGCCTCCTGGATCACGTATGCTCGGGCACGCATGGCTCCCCCGAAGCGAAAGACGGGCGGTGGACGGGTCACCCCGAAAGGGACGCGACCGGAAGACCGCTACGTCGCCACGACCAGCAACGACAAGCACAGCGACGAACACCACGACGTCGCCGCGTCGTCGCGCTACACGCCCAAGGCGCAGCGCCGTCAGCTGGTGCCACCGCACTGGATCCCCGTGATCATGCTGGTGCTGCTGATCGGCGGCGGGCTGATGATCATGGCCCGCTACCTGATCTTCACCGACAGCAACATCCCGACCCTGCTCGGACTCGGGATGATCCTCGGCGGGCTCTACACCGCCACCAAGTGGCGATAGGCACAACATCAGCACGTCATAGGGGAATCACCTCACGGTGGTTTCACCCAGGATGCCCACAGCCTGTGGACAACCGGATGTTCGTCGTTTCACTCCGCTGATCACTCGAAGAGCGGGGCGACCTCGGTCATGTCCTCGAGACAGTGTCTCGGAGGCGGCGGATCCTCGTCGGGAGCCATCGTCAACCTCAACTCCACCCCACAGGTGTCGCACCGATACCTGCGGTTCACCTTGCGGAGTTCACCGGCCGGAAGCGGCTCGGGTGGCATCGAGGTCATGCTCCGCAACATCATGATGCCGGTTTTCCACAGGACGTAGCCGAAGAACACCCCGAAACCGACCCAGATCACGGTCGAGAAGGCAGGCATGTGGGCACGTTATCTGACGCAGGTTTCCCCCGGCTGCCCGCCGTGTGACAATGAGCACATGACAACTCTGACTCCATTGTCCTCCATTGCCGAGGTCGACGCCGCTGCCGCTGGTCGCACCGCCCCACGCGACTTCCTCGAGCTGGTGCGCGCTCATCCCACCTCCCCGGCGCTGCACTCGATGCGCGACGGCGGCGGCTGGAACAGTTGGACCTTTCAGGAGTTCGCCGACCAGGTCGCCAGAGCGGCTGCCGGGTTGGCAGGCGTCGGTGTGGGCCACGGCGAGCAGATGCTGCTGATGATGCGCAACCGCCCCGACTTCCACTGGTTCGATGCCGCGGCGCAGTTCCTGCGCGCCACCCCGGTGAGCATCTACAACTCCTCGTCGCCCGAAGAGATCCAGTACCTCGCCGGTCATGCCGAAGCACGCGTCGCCATCGTGGAGGACGCCGGTTTCCTCGAACGGATCCTGAAGGTGCGCAGCGAACTGCCCACACTCGAGCGCATCTACGTGATCGAGCCGCCCGAGGGTCCACTTCCCGACGGCGTGTACGACGCCGCTGACCTTCTCGACGTCGGCAGCACCGATCTCGACGAACTCGCCGCGCTCACCGAGCCCGACGACATCGCCACGTTGATCTACACCTCGGGCACCACCGGGCCGCCCAAGGGCGTGATGATCAGCCAGTACAACGTCGTGTACACGATCGAGATCCTGAAACGCTCGATCCAGTTCGACGACTTCGTCGGGATGCGCGTGGTGTCGTACCTGCCGATGGCGCACATCGCCGAACGGGCCATCAGCCACTACCAGTCGATGATGCTCGGCTACAGCGTGTACTGCTGTCCGGACGCAAGCCAGCTCACGACGTACCTCAAGGAGGTGCACCCGCAGCTGGCGTTCGGCGTACCGAGAGTCTGGGAGAAGATCTACAACGGCGTCAATGCCGCACTCAGCGCCGACCCGGACCGCAAGAAGTCGTTCGACGACGGCGTCAACGCGGCCATCGAGATCCGCAGCTCGAACCTGGACGGCAACTTCACCGACGAGCAGCAGGCCACCCTCGACTTCCTCGACAGCGTGGCATTCTCGATGGTGCGCGACCTCGTCGGCCTCGACGCTGTCGAGTTGGCCGTCACCGGTGCAGCCCCGATCCCGGTGCCCGTACTCGAATGGTTCAACGCGATCGGCGTGCCCCTCGCCGAGATCTACGGCATGTCGGAGACCACCGGGCCGATGACGTTCTCGCCCGAGCGGCCGAAGATCGGCACCGTGGGGCGCCACTGCCACGGTATGGAGGTGCAGATCGCTGAAGATGGCGAAGTGCTCTGTCGCGGCGGCAACGTGTTCGACGGTTACTTCAAGCAGCCCGACAAGACCGACGAAACACTCATCGACGGCTGGTTGCATTCGGGCGACATCGGCGAGATCGACGACGAGGGCTACATCAAGATCGTCGACCGCAAGAAGGAACTGATCATCACCTCCGGTGGCAAGAACATCAGCCCGGCCAACCTCGAAGCAGCCCTGAAGACGATCCCGCTGATCGGTCAGGCCGCGGCGATCGGCGACGCCCGCAAGTTCGTGTCGGCGGTCCTGGTGCTGGACGCGGAGTCGGCCGCCGTCTGGGCGAAGTCGCACGGCAAGGAGTCGCTCACGGTCGCCGAACTGTCGACCGACGCCGACGTACTCGCCGAGGTGCAGGCCGGCGTCGACGAGATCAACCAGCAGTTCGCTCAGGTCGAACAGATCAAGAAGTTCACCCTGGTCGGCGAAGAGTGGATGCCCGACAGCGACATGCTCACGCCCACCTCGAAGCTCAAGCGCCGAGGTGTGAACGCCCGTTACGCCGACGACATCGAGTCGATGTACGCCTGAGCCGCACCTCCGAGTTCTGTGTGAGCACCGATCGCCTACTCGGTGCTCTGCGCTCACACAGAGCGGTCACCACTCGATGATGTCCGGCGGTGCGATCTCCGGCACGGTGGGCTCGTCGATGCCGAAGAGCGTGTCGAGGACCCGGGCGATGTGGGAGATGTCGGCGTCGTCGAGGTGGATGGCGAACTGCGCTTGGATCGCGCGGCGGTAGCTGACGTTCATCTCGCGCCACAGGCGACGCCCGGTGCGTGTGAGCTCGATCTCGACGGCCCGGTGGTCGGCGCCGGGCACTTCACGGTGACGCGCGATCCAGCCTTCTTCCTGGAGCCGATCGAGTCGACGACTCAAGCTCGACGGCGGAAGTCGAAGGTCAGCAGCCACATCGAGCGGCCGTGCACGTCCGCCGAGACGCTGGAGTGAGGCGAGCACGTCGAACCATCCGAGCGGGATGTCCCAGTCGGCGCGCAGCTCTTCGTCGAGCCCCCGTTCGATCTGGCCGACCAGGGCCTGCAGCCCACGCCACGCTGCGATGCGGGACGAGTCGAGGCGTGCCATCGACGATGCTCAGCCCGTGGCGCCCGTGCAGATCATCGGCGAAGCCTATGCGTCGAGCCCCGAGGTGGCCGCAACGGCCTCGTCCCACGTCGCTCGGTCGAGGAAGAGCTTGCGTGTCGGCATCACCCATCTCGGGGCATTCACCCCGAGGGCGCCATGCAGCTTGCCGTCGCGTCCGAACAACACGAGGAACTTGGAGTCGGCAACCGAACCGGCCACCACCTGCACCTGATCGTCCGCGGCAGCACGTCCGAGGAACTGGATGCGGTGCTCGAACTGGTCGCTCCAGAAGAACGGCAACGGCGCGTACGCCTCACCGGGCTCACCCGCAGCGAAGAACTGCAGATTGAGCGCCACGAAGGCACCCTGCTCGGCGGCGTTGGTCCAGTGTTCGACCCGCATCTCTTCATCGAAGAGCCCATTCGGCCACCGAGCGACGTCGCCCGCCGCGAACACGCCGGGCACTGCGACGCCGTTCACCGCGAGCGCGTTGAGGTTGGCGTCGCAGACCACGCCGTCTCGAAGCTGCAGCCCGCTGCCTTCGAGCCAGCTCGTGTTCGGCGTGACACCGATGCCGACCACGACCACGTCGCCCGGAACGATCTCGCCGCCGGCGAGGCGCACGCCCTCGTCGGTGAGGCCGTCGATCAGCACACCACACCTGACCTCCACACCGTGTGCACGGTGCAGGCCGGCGATCGCTTCGCCCATCTCTGCTCCGAGTCCACGGATCAGCGGGGCGGAGGCGCCTTCCAACACGACGACGTCGTTGCCGAGCTGCTTGGCCGTGGCTGCCGCTTCGAGACCGATGAATCCGGCACCGATCACCACCACACGGCGACCGCCGTCGATGATCTCGGCGCGCAGGCGCAGTGCGTCGTCGAGGGTGCGCAGCTCATGGACGTGGTCGAACGCATCCTGCCCGGCGAGTCGACGGGGGTGGGCGCCCGTGGCGATCACCAGACCGTCGAAATCGAGGACCGAACCGTCGGCCAACGTGAGTTCGCGCGCTGTCAGGTCGAGCGAGGTGGCCGCGTTGCCGAGACGCCAGTCGACGTCGAGGTCGTCGAACGTGTCGGGTTGACGGAGCTGGATGCGTTCGGGCTCCCATTCGCCCGACAGCAGCTTCTTCGACAACGGAGGCCGATCGTAGGGTCGGTGCACCTCGTCGCCGACGACCACGATCGACGTGGCAACGTCGTGCTGGCGAAGGGTTTCCGCCGCTCGGAGCCCGGCGAGGGAAGCGCCGACCACGACCACCCGGCCGAGCGGTTCGGAGGGTGTGGTGGCATCGCTGTCGGTCATGGTCGACACGTTGTCACGGTTCGGCCCGCGACAGGAAGCTCACGGACCGAGACCGATATCGCCAGTAGCGTCTGCGCATGCCTTCCGCTCACGATGAAACGCGCGCGACCCCACTGCTACCCACTGCGGCCGCCATCAACGAGATGATCGAGCAGCTCTTCCCCGGCTCGAACAACACCTGCGACGCCATCGGAGCGGACTTCGCCGTGGCCCGACGCGAGATCTCCGAGGCCGAACTCCGGCCAGGAGCGTTCGTGTCGGGTCCCTCGCAGTTCGGGCTCGCCGACGCCGCCCTCTGGTATCTCGTGTTCGGCGCCACCGGCCGTATCGAACCAATGGCCTTGACGTCCGAGCTGTCGATCCGTTTCCTGCGACCCGCACAGGGCAGGGTGTTGTGGGCCAAGGCGACGCTCGACGTCGCCGGACGACGCAACGTGGTGGGCACCGTGCGGGTGTGGTGCGATGACCGTTCCGACAAGCCCACCGCCACCGCCCAGGGCACCTACGTGCTGCCGCTGTGATGGACAGCACGATGATGGACGACACGGCGATGGACAACACGGCGATGGACCAGCCACATTCCCGGTTCCATCTGGCGATGCCGGTACACGACCTCGCTGCCGCCCGCGAGTTCTACGGCGACCTCCTCGGCTGTCCCGAGGGCCGCAGCAGCGACTCGTGGGTCGATTTCGATCTGTTCGGGCACCAGTTCGTGGCGCACCTCGACCGCTCCGGCTCCGCAGGCGTCGCCCTGACCAACCCGGTCGACGGAGACAACGTGCCCGTGCCGCACTTCGGCGTGCTGTTGTCGCCAGCGCAGTGGGACGCACTCGCGGCACGGCTGCGGGCGGCAGGAACCACGTTCGTGATCGAGCCGCACACCCGCTTCGCCGGTGAGGTCGGCGAGCAGTCGACGATGTTCCTGCTCGACCCGTCGGGCAACGCGCTGGAGTTCAAGGCGTTCGCCGACGACGACCAGGTCTTCGCCCGGTGAGGGTCGGGTGACGATCGTCGTCGCCGGGGCGACCGATCCCCGACTCGACGACTACCGATCGCTCAACGATCAGGCGTTCCGCCGTCGCTACGAGGGCGACGAGTTGTTCATCGTGGAGGGATTCGTGGCGATCGACCGGTTGATCGAGTCGGGCCACGCGATCCGGTCGGTGCTGCTGGCACCGTCGCGGGTCGAACGCTTCTCCCATCACGAGGCAACGCTCACGGCCGGGAACGTGCCGGTGTTCGTCGCCGAACGACGCGTGGTCGCCGACGTGGTCGGTTTCGATCTGCACCGTGGTGTGATCGCCTGCGCCGAGCGCCGCCCGTCGGTGGGTCTCGACGAACTCCTCGATGGGGCGACCCGGATCGCCGTGCTCGAAGGCCTCAACGACAACGAGAACCTCGGAGCGATCGCCCGGGCCGCCAAGGCATTCGGCATCGACGGCCTCCTGATCGATCCGACCTGTACCGATCCCTACAGTCGCCGCACGGTGCGGGTGAGCATGGGTGAAGTGCTCACCCTGCCGATCGCGAGGGCATCTGCCGACGAGTGGCCGGGTGTACTGGCCGAGGTGCGCGCGGCAGGCTTCGAGGTGTGGGCGATGACGCCCGCGCCGACCGCCGTCGATCTCTGGAGCGTCGACGTCCCCGACCGGGTCGCCGTGCTCCTCGGTGCCGAAGGCCCCGGCCTGACGGCAGCGGCGCTCGCCGCCGCCGACCGTCAGGTCCGGATCCCCATCAGTACCGACGTCGATTCGCTCAACGTCGGCCAAGCCGCCGCCGTCACCTTCTCCGCCATCACCCGCTGACACCGTCACCGGTGAAGTTCAGTGGGCGAACTTCACCTTCGGGAGGATGCGATTCATCCAGCGTGGGAGCCACCACGCACGATTGCCGATGATGTACAGCGTGGCCGGAACGAGCACCAACCGGATCAGGAAGGCGTCGAGCAGCACCGCGGTGCCAAGGATCAAGCCCATCTCCTTCATCGGCAACGTGCCGGCGATGGCGAAGGTGTAGAACACCGCGATCATCACCCCCGCGGCGGCCACGATCGGTCGGCCGGTGTGGCTGAGGGAACCTCGCACCGCGTCGGCCGCATCACCCGAACGTTCGAAGTGTTCGCGTGTCGAGGCCAAGAGGAACACCATGTAGTCCATCGAGATGGCGAGCACCAGGGTGAAGAAGAACAGCGGCGCCCATGAGGTGAGGTAGCCCTGGCTCTCGAAGCTCAGCAAGCTCGATCCGATCCCGTTCTGGAACACCAGGGCGCCGACACCGAATGCCGCCGCCACCGACAGCAGGTTGAAGATCACGCCGACGAACGCGACGATCACCGCCTGGAGGGCGATCATCAGCAAGATGAAGCCGAGCACCAACACGACGCCCATCACCAGCGGCGCTTTCTGCGACAGGGTCTGATCGAGGTCGAAGTTCTCGGCGACCGGCCCGCCGACGAGCACGCCATCGGGCAGTTCGGTCCGCAGCGCAGGGATCAGCGCCAGCGCCTCGTCGGACGACGGGTCGAAGGCACCGACGGCCTGGATGATGCTCGCACCTTCCATGCCGGGCGACGGCGGGAACGCCATCACGATGCCGTCGGTTGCCATCACCTGGTCGGCAACCGCCTGCGGGTCGACACCGGTGGGCACGATCACCTGGATGGGGCCGGGACCGCCGGGACCGAAACCGTCGGCGATCATCTCGTAGCCCTGGCGGGCCTGTTCGTCTGTGGGCAGCACGGTGATGCCGGGCATACCGGTCTTGAGACTCAGCAGTGGAATCGCCAGAGCGAGCAGCACGACGACCGCGGCAACGGCCACGATCACCTTGCGAGCCTGGATCCGACCAGCGAGCTTGGCGAAGAACTCGCTGTGGTGGTCGCCCGTGCGATGCCATGGCAGTGCGAACTTGTCGATGCCGCGGCCGAGTAGTGCGGGCAGGAGGGTGAGCGCGGCGAGCAGGACGAAGCTGACGGCGAGCATCATGCCAGCCGCCATCGATCGGAATGCCGGGATCGGCACGAGCAGCACCGCCGACAGGCTGATCAACACGGTGATGCCCGAGAAGAGCACCGCCTTGCCAGCGGTGTCCATCGCGATGCCCGCGGCGTGTTGCGGATCCTCGGGGTGCGCGTGCAGCGCCGCTCGGTAGCGAGTGACGATGAAGAGTGCATAGTCGATGCCGAGTGCGAGCGCGAACATCATCACGAAGTTCAGCGTCCAGATCGACAGGTCGGTCACCTGGGTGATGCCGAACAGCACGCCCATCGAGGCGAGCAGGCCCGCAGCGGTGAGCACGAGTGGCAGCCCGGCAGCGGCGAGGGTGCCGAACGCGATCACGAGGATCACGGCCGTGACCGGCCAGGTGAGAATTTCGGCTTTGAGCATGCCCTCACGGTTGACGGCGTTGAAGTCGTCCCAGAAGGCGGGTGATCCCGTCAATGCCACGGAGATCTCGTCACCGGCGACCTCCTTCGACAGGTCACCGATGTCGTCGCCCAGTCGTTGCGCTGCGCGGACGGCTTCGGTGGGGTCGACGTTGGCGCCGGCTTGGATCATCACGGTCTGGCCGTCCATGCCAGGCTGCGGTGACATCGGCTGGCCGAAGCCCGCCTCGATGTCGATCAACGCGTTGACGTCGGCGATCACCTGTTGGAACGCCGGATCGTCGATGGGTGTCGACTGGCTCTGGATCACCACAACGGCCGACTGCGACGACAGACCGCCGAACTGTTGGTCGATCACGTCGCGGGCGGCGAGCGACTGGCTGCCGTTGACCTCCCACATGGCGCCCGAGAGGGCGTGTTCGAGCCTGGGTGCGAAGACGCCGAGCCCGATCGCGAGGACCGCCCACGTGATCACCACGAACTTGCGGTGGCCGTGCGCCCACCGTCCCGTCCGCGCGAGCGGCGGGTGGATGACGTCAGTCTCCATGTCGTCGTGATGTCGTATCGTTTCATGCTCATGTAGCGATGGTTTGGAGACGGGTGGTGGTTCGAGGTCGGTACTCATGGTGGTGGTTCCTTGTGAGTGGTGGTGGAGGTGAGTGGTGGTGGAGGTGAGTGGTGGTGGAGGTGAGTGGTGGTGGAGGTGATGCGGGCGGGACGAAAACGTGGTCAGACGGCGAACGTGCGGGCGTCGTCGGCAACTTGCTCTCGCAAGCGGTCGCAGACGATGGCGCACACCGGCATCAGGCTGGGGTCGACGACGGCGTAGTAGGCCGACGTGCCTTCGGTGCGGCGGCTGACGATTCGGGCATCGTGCAGCACTCGCAGGTGCTTGGAGACATTGGCCTGGCTCGTGCCGAGGCGGTCGACGAGTTGGCCGACGTTCTGTTCACCGTCGTCGAGCAGGCTGCGGATGATGCCGAGGCGGGTCGCGTCACCGAGCACACGGAAACGTTCGGCGACGTGTTCGAGGAGTTCAGCAGGCAGCGCCTTCGGCATGCCCAGCACTCTATAACCATGAAGCGATGATTGCAACGGGCCGCGTCAGAGGTCGGACCTGCGATGTCATCGTGGGCAGACTGGTGTGATGTTGGAACAGCTGGCCGACCATCCGTCCACGGTCGAGCCCGATCCGTTCGCTGGACCCGACAACCCGATCCGGAAGCGGACGCGGGCGGTCGCTTCCGGTGAGCCGTGGACGGCCGACAACGCCCGACGCATGGCCGAACTGTTCGACTCCATGGCGGAGAACTGGGCGACCCGTCACGTCGACGACAACAAGTCGACGCCGGTCCTCGACGCGCTCGATCGCGGCGAGGTGCCGGTGGACGGCGACTGGCTGGAGCTCGGGTCGGGAACCGGCGCCGGAACCCGACTGCTGTCGGGAGTGGTCGGCTCGTTCGTGGCCACCGATCTGTCGGCGGAGATGTTGCGCCACGCTCCCGGCGCACTGGCACCCCGGGTCCACGCCGACGCCTCGACGCTTCCGTTCCCCACCGGCTCGTTCGACGCGGTGCTGATGATCAACATGCTGCTGTTCCCGCTCGAGGTCGACCGCGTGCTGCGACCCGACGGCGTGATCGTGTGGGTCAACTCGCTCGGCGATCAGACGCCGATCCACCTTCCACCCGACGACGTGCTCGCGGCGCTCCCCGGCGACTGGGTGGGGCGCACCGCTCGAGCCGACACCGGCTTCTGGCTCACCGCCCGCCGGCGCTGACGTGACGTGACGTGAGTTTCGACGAAAACGACGAATTCCCCCGGGCGGACCCGGGGGCATTCGTACATTTCGATCGATGTTCAGTCGGAGGTTTCGGCGACTTCCTCGCGCGGTTCGGGGGCTTCCCCGAGGCCGAGCTGAGCGAAGATCTCCGCCTTGCGGAACTCGAAGTCGTCCTCTTCGACGTCACCCGCAGCGAACTTTTCGTTCAGCAGGCGGAACTCCTCGAGCAGCGCATCCTCGTCGGGGCCATCATCGGCCTCGTCATCGGAGTCCGAGGACTTGCCGTGTCGTACGGCGAGTTTCTCGGCCTTGCGCTCCTTCTTGCGGAGCTCTCGTTGACGCTTCTGATAGGACTGTGGACTACGAGCCAATCGGAACGCCTCCTCAGACGATCTTGACGTCGACCGCTTCGGGACCCTTACGGCCCGCAGCGATTTCGAACTCGACGGCATCTCCGTCGTTCAGCGAACGACGACCTGAACCAACGATGTTCGAGTAGTGCACGAAGACGTCGTCGCCGTCGTCACGAGAGATGAAACCGAAGCCCTTCTCGTCATTGAAAAACTTCACTGTGCCTGTGGCCATTGCGGCTCCTTGTTGAAATCGGAGCCACCGTTGACTCACGTTTACGTTGTCGAAGGCTAGTGACGGTTGTGCGATTGTCCACCACGCGTCCGCGCGAGAGGCTTCGCCGCTCGTTCAGTTGGCAGCGGCGAGTTCGAGCCGTCGACGCGGGTCGAGCACCACGAAGGGGCGATGCCCGGTGATGGCGAGACGCACGAGAATCACCGACGCCATCACCAAGCCGACGACCCCGGCAAGTGTGAGTGCGATGTCGCTGACACCGAGGCCGTAGACGAGCCACAGTGCTGCTTCGACGAACGCGATGATCCACGTCGTCGACGACACACCCGACAACACCCGGGTACGTAGCGAAGCGACAACCGCCGGTAGGAGCTGCACACCATACGACAGCCCGACCGCCACGCCGGCGAGTTCCCAGCCACCGACGACGAGGAACGGCAGTGGCACCATCCCGAGGCCGAACACGCCGAGAGCGAACCCCGGTAACGCTGCCCGTCCGACCGAGCGGGCGAAGAACCACCCCATCACGCCGTAGAGAACCAGCGACACGCTCGACACCGGCACCAGCGCCCAGACGCCCATGACCACTCCGTAGGTCAGCCACCAGCCGTTGATCGCCAGACTCACGCCGATCCATGTGGCCGATACGCCGTCGACGCGACGCGTGCGGGCGATTCGCCGAGCCTGCGGGAACGCCATCCACGATCCGAGGACCGTGGCGATGACGACGAGGAAGTTGAGGAAGATGTTCATGGCAGCGGACGACGTTCTATGTAAGTGGCTAAATAACTTTAGTACCTTACAGTCGCCGGACGGGTTACGCTCGTGTCGTGTACGTCACATCGGGTCACGACACCGAGATCCGCCTCACCATCGAGGCGTTGGTCGACCTCGTCAACGCGTTGGCCGATGCTGTCGCCGATCCTGTCATCGCATCCGTCGACGTCCGCACGTTGCTCCACGACCACCGCTTCAGCCGTGCCGCCGGAGCGGCGACGGCGGCGATCGATCGTGTCCAGGAACGCGCCGGCTCGATGGTCGACACGTTGCTCACCCTGCCCGATGCCGATCCGGAACCAACGGTTGCGTGGATCAACTCGCAGCTGTCGGCCATCCACATCACCCCGTCGCTGACCGATCACGACGGCGCCGATCTCCACATCCACTGGACGCCCGCCTCGGCGACGTTCGACGACCAGGTCATCGCCGACTTCCTGATGGCACTCTCGCAAGAGGTGTGCGACCACGGCACCACAAGATTCGGCTCCTGCGCAGCAAGCGACTGCGAGCACCTCTTCTACGACGTCACACGAAACGGCTCACGCAAGTTCTGCGCCGACCCCCGATGCGCCAGCCGCACCCACACCGCCGACCACCGCAAGCGGCAGCGCGACGTCAGCGGGTGAGGCGGCCGGCGTCGAGGCGCAGCACCTGATCTGCGCGATCGAACGCGACGGCACGATGCGACACCGCGATCACCGTCATGCCGGCGTCGGCGAGATTGGTCCACAGCTGCACCTCGGTCTCGACGTCGAGCGCGCTCGACAGGTCGTCGAGCACCACGAGTTCGGGTGCGTGCACCAGCGCCCTGGCCGTAGCCAGACGTTGACGTTGGCCGCCGGAAAGCCGCAGTCCGCGAGGACCGATCAGCGTGTCGGCGCCGTCGGGCATCTCGGCGATGTCGTCGGCGATGGCCGCCAGCTCGAAGGCACGCACGAGCGCGTCAGCGTCCACCGCGCCGAGGCTGACGTTGTCGGCGACACTGTCGGAGATCAGCTGCGGCACCTGTGAGAGGAACGCCGCGTTCGGCGGCACGAGGAACGCGGAGCGGTCGTCGATCTCGACGCCGTTCCAACGCACCGAACCCTCGACGTCGGCCTGCCACACCAACCCGAGCAGCACCCGCAGCAGCGTGCTCTTGCCAGCACCGACCGGTCCGGTGATCACCACGAACTCGCCGCTGCGCATCGAGAACGACACGTCGTGCAGCACCTCTCGTTCACCGTAGGACACCGTGAGCCCGTCGACGTCGAAGCGTTCCAGCGGCACCCGATCGGGCCGCACCACCTCGGGTCGATCATGCGGATCGCGTGGGTCGATCGGCAGCGAGCGCGCTCGCACCGTGTTGCGGGCATCGAGGTCGGCAACGAGCGCGCTCATCCGCGCGAACGCCACACCCGCTTGCTTGCGACGGGCGAGCACTCGGCCCACCATGCGCGGCAGGAAGCTGAGCCAGCCGAGGTATGCGGTGAACAGCGCCAGCGTGGCGAGGTCGAACGCTCCCGACGCGATCGCACCGGCGCTCACCAACAGCACGAGACCCAGTCCGACATCGGCCGCTCCCTGGCTGAAGGCCATCACGCCCTCGTCGAGCACGCGGTCTCGAACTGCCGTGTGGCGGCGGCGATCGACGAGCACCCGCAGACGAGCCAGCATCGGCTCGGTAGCGGCGTTGACCTTCACCGTGGTGGCGGCGGCCATGATGTCGCCCAGCAGGCCGGTGACGTGCTCGGTGGCCTCACGGTCGGCGGCCCGGAACTCCTTGATACGGGTGTCGAGCACACGTGTCACCAGCGCAACGGCGAAGAGTGGGAAGACCAGCACCAGGGCCGCGTTGGCGTCGGCGGCGCCGAGCACGAACCCGGCGATCACCGTGAACACGAGGCCGCCGGAGATGTCGACGATGCCATCGACGAGGTTGGCGACGTCTTCGGTGTCGTCACGGAAGTGCGTCACAGCAGAACCAGCTGAACCAACGGGTTGGCCGGCGTGGATGCCACCGCTGGCCATCTGGGCGCTGAGCATGTTGGCGCGCAGCAGCGTCTGCATGTGGAGCCAGACCCGCGTCCAGATCAGCGCACCGTGATGGATGGCGACCATGCGGACCGTTTCGCTGACGGCGATCCCCACCGACCACCAGATCGTCTCGGTGGAGTCGCCACGTTCGAGGGCGCCGTAGCCGCGTGCCAGCAGGTAGCCGGTGATCGCGGGCATCGTGAAGAACACCACGAACAGGAACCAGCCGAGCCAGAACTCCCTCGGTCGGTGCTGCGCGACGCTCCACGCCAGACCCCACACGCCGTCGACCGGCTTCAGGGCCGGATCAGTCGGCATCTCGACGTCGCCGTCGTCGGGTGCTGCTCGTGGATGGATCACTGCGGTCACGACGACACCCCCTTGGCTGCGGCGCTCTGCGAACCCGGAGCGTTGGCGTCCGCGTGTTCGCCTGCGAGCGACATCGTGAGCAGGCGGGCGAAGCGGCTGTCGTCGTCGCCGACGAGATCGACCCGATTGCCGTGTTCGATGATGCGACCGTGATCGAACACGACGATCTCGTCGACCGAGTGCAGCGTGGTGAGTCGATGGGCGATGATCAGCGTCGTGCGGTTGCGCATGAGTTCGACGACGGCAGACTCGAGGCGCTGTTCGGTCTCGGGGTCGACACGGGCGGTCGCTTCGTCGAGCACCAGCAGATCCGGGTCGCGTAGCCACACCCGGGCGAGCGCGAGGAGTTGCGCCTCCCCGGCCGAGAGCCCGGCGCCACCGGCACCCAGCGGGCGGTCGATTCCTCCGTCGGCGAGCGCACCGAGGCCGACGCGGCGCATGGCATCGATCACGGCATCGTCGGTGGGTTCGTCGTCGAAGAGGGTGACGTTGTCGCGCAGTGAGCCGGCGAACAACTCGACCTCCTGCGGGACGAGCGCGACGCGACGTCGGAGTTCGTCGAGCGGGATCTCACCGATCGGCACACCGCCGAGCGACACCAGCCCGCTGGTCGGTTCGACGAGCCGGAGCACGAGCCGCGAGAACGTGGTCTTGCCGCTGCCGGTACGTCCCACGATCCCGACCGAACGGCCCGCGCCGATGCGGATGTCGATGTCGCGCAGCACGGGCCGGTCGTCGCCGTAGTCGAACGCCACACCGCTCGCTTCGATGGTCAGTGGACCCGACGGAGGATGTTGTGTGCCGGTGTCGACGATCATCGGGCGAATGTCGAGTAGTTCGGCGACACGCACCATTGCACCGTTGGCCTTCTGCACGGTCTCGAGTTCGTGGACGACCTCTTCGAGCGGGCGGGCGATCAGCAGCACGTACTGGAACAGCAGGAAGGCGGTGCCGATCGAGATGGTGTCTCGTCCGACGAGCACCGCGCCGAGCACGAGCGCCAGCACCCAACCGACGGCGACGGCACCCTGCACGAACCACCACATCACGAGGAACGCCCGCTCGCGTCGCACCGCGCTGACGAGTGCGCCTTCACTGTCTTCGACGAAACGCCAGGCGACGTGGTCGGCGGCGCCGTTGGCGCGTAGGTCCTCGCCGGCGGTCAATCGCTCCTCGATGCCGCCGTAGAGCCGGCCGAGTGCGCCCATCTCGTCGGACGATTCCGATACCGCCCGATGACGTCCACGCAGTACCACGACGAGTGCCATTGCGACGTAGACCGCCATGCCGAGGCCGAGGCGCCAGTCGAGCACCGACAGCACCACGATCATGCCGCCGACCAGGAGCGCGGCACCGGCTGCCTTGGTGACCACCTGGCCGAGGAACTCCGACACCGAGGTGATGTCGCCGTCGACCCGTTGAATCAATTCGCCAGGGGTGTGGGTGCGATGGAACTCGTGGTCGAGGCCGAGTACGTGGCGGGTCATGGTGACGCGGAGTTCGTTGGTGGTTCGCCAGGCCAACAACGTGGCGAGCCACGACACGACGACGGCGAGGAACTGACTGACCACGGCAATGGCAAGGAAGATCGACGCGAGCCGTGTGATCTCGGCGCTCGTGGTGCCGTCGGTGGCGGTGTCGACGATGCGACGGATGACGAGCGGGCCGGTGATCGTGAGCGCCGAGGCCAGCGCGACGAGCGCGCCGAGGCCGGCCCAACGCCAACGGTCGGGCCGCAGCAGCGCGCCGAGGGCACGCCAACGTCCCCCGGTCTCCCCGGTCTGCGTCGCCATGAGCCCAGTCTCGCCGCTCTGGGTGGTGATCTCGCGGCCGGTTTCTGTGTGAGCCGACCTTCTACGTGAGCAACAACGCTGTCCGACGGCGTTGCTGCTCACACATACGGCTGATCATCGGCGGGAATGTTTGTGACCGCAATCGACTTGTACCGGCCGACGACCCGCTACCCACGAAAGCGACATCCGCCATGAGCGATACCGACATTGCGACCAGCCGAACCGCCGTCGACTTCTGGGTCGACCCGGCCTGCCCATTCTGTTGGGCCACCGCCCGTTGGGCCGTCGACGAAGTGCAACCGAACCGCGACATCGACATCACGTGGCGACCGATCAGCCTGTTCTTCAAGAACGAGCCCGCTCCCGACTCGCCGTGGTACGAGGGCTCGAAATTCACCCACGGCCTGCTGCGCGTGATGGAGTCGGTGCGCACCACCGACGGCAACGACGGCGTGTTCGAGTTGTACTGGGAGTTCGGCGCGCGCATCCACCACGACAAGGAGACCTCGTTCGATCCCGCCGATGCGTTGGCGACCGTCGGGCTCGACACGTCCCACGCTGCTGCCTTCGACGACGAGTCGTGGGATGCCGTGATCCGTTCGGGGATGGACGAGGGCCTCGCATTGGTCGGCAACGACGTCGGCACGCCGATCATCGCCTTCGAGAACTCCGATGGCGTGAAGGCCGGCTACTTCGGGCCGATCATCTCGCGGATCCCCTCCACCGAGAAGAGCATCGCCATGTGGGATGCGCTCGTGGCGATGATGGACGTCGATTCGTTCTTCGAACTCAAGCGCACCCGCACCGACAGCCCCCAACCCGGCGATCGCCCCCTCTCCCGCTGACACTCAGCCGGCCACCCATTCACGTTTGCGTTGCATTCCCGGTGGGACGGGTCGCCGAGAGTGCAACGCAAACGGACGGAACCAGCGTCGTTCACGCTTGCGTGACGATTTCGGCGGAGCGGGTCACCGGAAATGTCACGCAAACGGGGTGGGGTTTTGGTCCGGGGTGGGGTCGGGGATGAGACCCGGAGTGTCCGACGTCGTGCGAGCGCCGCGGCGCATGCCCCACGGCAACAGCACGACGCCGAAGGCGAGGGCGACGACCGCCAGCCAGGGGCCGACGTCGGCGTCGGACGGCACGGTTGCGCCGGACATCACCATGATGCCGGCGACGAGGGCGATCAGGCCGAGGATGGCCGAGGCGGGGTCGAAACGGTGGGACTGCATGATCAACCTCCAACGGTGGTGGTCGTGACGGGTGGATCGCGGACCGACGGCACCGGGAGCGGGAGCCCCGGCACCGTGGCATCGACGCTCGACGGAGCGAGTGTCACCGGCGGGCCGCTCGGAATGATCGTCGTGGTCGGCGCCAGTCCCCCGCTGTTGGAGTCGACGCCGAAGATGCCGTTCTGAGCGCGAAGTTCGTCGAGGTCGTACATCGCTCCGATCGGTGTCTGCAGCGTGGAGCCATCCACGAAGAACGGTCCCATGCTGGTAAGGATCGACATCGCAGTCGGGCCCTCCGGTTGACCATCCCCAACGACCATCATGTTGCTCGGATCCAGCAGTCCCTCGCCGTACGCCAGCACCACCCAACCATCGGCCGACAGCCCGACGCCTTCGTCGATCTCTGTCCCCTGCCGGTGCTCGATCACGAGCGGATCGAACGGGCCGGCCCCGAGCAGGTCGGTCGTTGCCTCACCGAGAAGGCGATCGCCGGGGTCGTAGGTGAATGTGTTGACGTCGCCGATTCCGAGGCGGGCGTCGACGATCACCTGTGGCGGGCCGTCCGGTCCGAGCGCACTCGTACCTCCCGACACCACCTCACCGTTGACGACGAGGTGACCGCGGTCGCTGTCGGCCCGGATCTCCACAGTCACGTTGTCGGCGACGCTCATCTCGATGCCACCGATCGCCACGGTGGCGTCGATCGTCAACAGTCCGGCGGGAGCACTCTCGACCGAGATCCACACGGTGCCGAACGCCCGCTCGATCGTTTCGGTGCCGCCCGGTCGTTCCTCGGACACGTACACCGACTGGTTGCCGAAGCCGTCAATGGCGTCGATCCCCAGGCGGCTCATGATCCCTGCGGCATAGCCGGTGCCGGCGAACAGCAGCGCCGGCACGACGAGCCACCATGCCCGACCCCGGATGGCGCCGACGAGGAGGCCAACACCACAGATGAGCGCGGCGGCGCCCAGCCACTGCTCGGGGTGGAGACGGCCACCGTTGAACAGATCGATCAGCGCGCCGACCGCTGCCACGATCACCGCGAGACCGAACGTGAGACGACCCAGCATCGATGGTTCACGACGCGTTCGCTGGCGACGCACTCGTCGGCGGCGGACGGTCGCTGGCGACGGTTCGACCGGCGGGGCGGCGCCGATGAACTCGTTGGCCTCGTGGCCGGCGATGTCGCCGGGAACCATCGGCGTGGCGACGTCAGCGGGCATCGCCGTCGGAGGCGGCAGCAGGGTTCGCCAGGTTGCACGCGACGGCAACGGTCGCTCCGACGGTGCGTTGCGCGGTTGCCACAGGGCCAGGGTGAGTCCGATCAGCAGGGCGACCACTGCGACGGGTCCGTCGACGAAGCGGAACCCCGCCAGCGCGATCAGCCATGGCACGCCGACCACCGCGACCGCTCCGCCGATGAACCGCACCCATGGCAACCCGGTGCGGTCGGGACCAAAGAGCGTCAACCACAGCGCGAGGTACAGCACCACGCCGAGGCCGCCGACGAGTCCGAGCAGCACGAAACCGAGTCGCACCCACAGCGCATCGACACCGAGCCCATCGGCGACATAGCCAGCGACACCGAGCACGATGCGATCCGTCGGCTCGTCGAACGGCGACTCCGCCGGGGATTCTTCGGCGTCGTGCTGGCTGGCCGGATCGGTGTCCGTCGCGGAGGGTGCGTTCATGTGGTCGACCGTACGGAATCGACCGTCGCTCGTCCATCGGGGATCACCCCCATACGACCCTGATGGGTGCCAGCCGGTTTGCGAGCGATTCAGGGTCATCCCCGATGTCGATCAGGGTCTCGCTGTGCGAGCATGGCGACGTGTTCGACCCGACGTCCCGCCTCCCGACGGTGCCACGCAGCTCCGACCGGGTGATCACCGGCACCGCCGGTGGCTGGGCCGACACATACGGCATCGACCCCACCGTGGTGCGGGTGGCGCTTGCCCTGCTCACGTTCGTCGCCGGTCTCGGTGCCGTGGTCTACGCAGTGATGTTCGTGGTGTCCGACCCGCCCGACTCCGCGGCATCCACGGATCCAGCGGCCGGCGATCACCGACACGATCACCGGCGTGATCTCGCGGTCGCCACCGGCACTGCCGCCCTGCTCATCGGAGCCCGCCACCTCGGCGTGTGGCCGGGCGATCCGATCATGCTGCCGGCCGCCGCAGTCGCCCTCGGCGTGGCCATCGCGTGGTCGCGGACGAGCCGGTCAGCCGACCGGCGTCATCCACTCATCCAGCCGGTCGTCCGGCTGACTGCCGGTGTGGCGCTGCTGATCGCCGGCGTCGCCTCGCTCATCAACCTCACCGGCGGGCTCGGCAGTGTCGGGGCGTCACTCAGCGCGATCGCCGTCGTGCTCGGAGGGCTGGCGATGTTCGGTGCACCCGCCCTCGGCCGCATCTTGCGCGATCTCGACGAGGAGCGATCGATGCGCATCCGTGAGGACGAACTCGCTCGGGTGTCGGCACACCTGCACGACTCGGTGTTGCAGTCGCTCGTGCTCATCCAGCGCAGCGACGACCCGCGTCGCATGGCCAACCTCGCCCGCCGCCAGGAACGCTAACTGCGGGCATGGCTGTACGGCGACGCCCCGATCGGGGATCCGCTGTCGTTGGCCGCTGCCATCGGTGCGCTCACGACAGATCTCGAAGCCGATCACGACGTGCGGATCGAAGCGGTCGTCGTCGGCGATCAACCCCTCGACGACGAGGCCCGCACGCTCATCGCGGCGCTGCGAGAAGCGATCGCCAACGCGGCCCGCCACGCCGATGTCGATCGCATCGACGTGTTCGTCGAGGCCGACGACGCGGAACTGACCGGCTTCGTGCGCGACACCGGGCGCGGCTTCGACCTGTCAACGATTCCGGTGGATCGACATGGCATCAACGACTCGATCGTCGGTCGCGTGCAGCGCGTCGGGGGCACGGCCACCGTCGAGTCGAACGTCGGTGTCGGTACCGAAGTCGAGGTCCGCATCCCGAGGAGGCGGGGATGACAGCCACACCCGCCAACATCCGGGTGGTGCTGGTCGAGGACCATGCACTGTTCCGCTCCGGTGTGCGGCGTGAGTTGGCCGACGTCGATTCGGGTGACGGCCCGTCGATCGACGTGGTCGGCGAGGCGGCCGATCGCGACGAGGCGATCGAGGTGATCCGATCGCTGCGGCCCGACGTGGTGCTGCTCGACGTGCACCTGCCCGGAGGTGGCGGCGACACCGTGATCCGAGGTCTACGCGACGACGAACTCGACACCCGGTTCCTCGCGCTGTCGGTGTCCGACGCCGCCGAGGACGTGATCGCCGTCGTGCGCGCCGGGGCGCGCGGATACGTCACGAAGACGATCACGATCGACGAACTGGTCGACGCCATCCAGCGCGTCCACGCCGGTGACGCCGTGTTCTCGCCCCGGCTGGCGGGCTTCGTGCTCGATGCGTTCGCCGGTGACGTGCCGGTGCCGAGCGATCCAGAACTCGATCAGCTCACCGAACGCGAACAGGAAGTGCTCCGCCTCATCGCTCGCGGCTACACCTACCGAGAGGTGGGCACCCGGCTCCACCTCTCGGTGAAGACGATCGAGAGCCATGTGTCGTCGGTGCTGCGCAAGCTGCAACTCTCGAACCGGCACCAGCTCACCGCCTGGGCCAACGAGCGCCGCATCGTCTGACAACCACGTTTGCGTTGCAGTCTGGGTGGGGCGGTCCACCCGAAATGCAACGCAAACGTGGTTGTCAGGGGGTGCAGGCGGTCAGGAGACGTTGCTTGAAAGCGGCTTCGTCGACCGACCAGAGCACACGGATGTTCGGAGCGGGACGGCCGAAGCGACGGTCGGGAATCGTGCACCCACGGGTCGGGCCGTCGAGGCCGACGACGAGCCATTCGTCGGTGGCCTCGGTGATGATCGAGTCATCGAGGGCAACGGCCATCGCGATCGGATCGGGGAGGTCGAATCCGGCCAGGCCCGTGTCGAGGCAGTACTGCTCGACGTCGCCGTTGATGTCGATCGCGAACTTGCCCAACGGGCCGATGGCGGCCAATGCGGCCTGCTCGGAGTCGGTCATCACGGCGAATTTTCGGGAGATGTTCCAGCCGATCATCGTCTTCGCGCCCGGGGCTGCGAACACCGCTGTGGCCGCTTCCGGGTCGGCCCACACGTTGTACTCGCCGAGCGCGTCGACGTTGCCGACACCGTCCGGCGAGCCGGCCATCAGATAGGTGTGCCCGAACTTCGTGAGCAGTTCGGGGTCGCGTTCGAGCGCTGCGGCGATGTTGGTGAGCGGGCCGAGCGTGACGAGGTCGTGCTGGCCGGGCTCGTTCGCCGCGATCTCGAGGAGCACGCCGACGGCGTCGGTGGACGTGGCCGCACGGGAGGGTTCCGGCAGCGGTGCGCCGCCCATGCCGTCCTGGCCGTGCACGAACTGTGCGGTGTCGAGCGGCCGGGTCAGCGGCCGATCACGACCTGCGTGCAGTGGGATGTCGGCGCCACCGGCGAGGTCGAGCGTGACGATCGCGTTGCGCACAGCGAGATCGAGCGGCACGTTGCCGGCCACCACCGTGACGGCGCGCACGTCGACCGCCGGTTCACGCACGGCAAGCACAAGTGCGATCGCATCGTCGGATGCGGTGTCGGTGTCGATCACGATGCTGCGGCGAGACATCCCAGCAGTCTGCCCGCGAGCCCCGGTCCAACCCGAAATTCGGAGCGAACGCCGGGCTCGGAGCAACGGATCCTCACCGCTCAGGTCGCCAATCGATGGAGCCAGACCGGTGCGCCGACACCTTTCACCCTGGTCGGACCCACCGGTCGGAACGCTGCGGTCTGCCCGTTCTCGTCGAGTGACCGCACGACCTGCTCGGTCACCAGTAGCTCACCCGGCCCGGCAAGGTCGGCCACCCGCGAGGCGATGTTGACGGTCTGGCCGACGAAGTCGGCACCCCGCTCGATCACGTCGCCGACGTGCATGCCCATGCGCACGGCGAGTGGGAACTCGTCATGATCACGCGCCGCACACACCGAGGCCAGGATGTTGCGCGCCACCGTCAGACCAGCGGGCCCGTCCTCGAACCACAGCATCAACCCGTCGCCGAGCTCCTTGACGATGCGGCCTTGTCCGGAGAGTTGGTCGTGCACGAGGCTCGACTGGCGATCGAGCACATCCAGCGCCGCTCGATCGCCGTGGACGTCGGTGTACGCCGTGAAGCCGACGAGATCGGTGAACACGATGGCTGCCATGTCTGCGATAGGGACGACTGCGATAGGGACGACTGCGCTCATCCGACGACGACTCGGCCGCTACCCGACCGAGCGGTCACGACGCAGTCGCACTCGCCGTTCGCCCCCACCGCTGCGATAGTCGATGTGTCGACGCGCACCTTCGTACCGGTGGGCATGGCGATCGAGATCCGCCCCGACACGGTCTCGGCGACGACATCGCTGGCCGTCGCCATCGTGATGTCGATCCTGCCGCTCGCACAGTGAGCGTGGACCGCTCCGTTCACATCTCGCAGCGTGATCCGCCCGCTGTCGGTGGTCACATGAGCCGGTCCACATCGACCCACGATGACCCCACCGCTTCCCCCGATGATCCGACACTCGCCGGCCACGGCATCGATGTCGACCTTGCCAGATCTCGTGCGGATGTCCACCGCCATCGCCTCGTCGACCGACACCTTGCCCGAGGTCGTGACCACGGCGACCGACCCGACGCTGCCGAGCACCTCGACCCGACCCGACGACGTCCCGATCAGCAGATCCAGCCCTTCGGGCACGCGCACCGCGACGCGCGAGCTCGTAGCGGTGACCATTGCCCCGGAGCCCTCGACCACGACCGCCGCACCGTCGACCGATACCTCGCCGAGGCCGGCGACGGCCTGCACGCGAACCGACCCGCTCGTGCTGGCAACCCGGAGCACTTCGAGCGGAATCTGGGTGTCGTTCGCCATGGGACGACCGTACCCGACCGCACGAACCGAAAAATGCGCAGATCCGGCCGCCCAGCGACCGGATCCGCACACAATTGGGGTTGGGGTTTTCGACGGTCAGTCGAGACGTTCGATGATGGTGGCGTTGGCCATGCCGCCGCCCTCACACATCACCTGCATGCCGAAACGGCCACCGGTGCGCTCGAGCTCGTTGAGCAGCGTCGCCATGAGCTTGGTGCCGGACGACCCCAGCGGGTGACCGAGGGCAATTGCTCCGCCGTTGACGTTGACCTTGCTCATGTCGGCGCCGGTCTCCTTCTGCCACGCGAGCACGACCGAGGCGAAGGCTTCGTTGATCTCGAACAGGTCGATGTCGTCGATGGTCATTCCGGCCTTCTCGAGGATCTTCTTCGTGGCCGGGATCGGACCCTTGAGCATCGTGACCGGATCGGTACCGGTCACCGCGAACGCGTGGAAACGGGCGCGAGGCTTCATGCCGAGCTCCTCGGCCTTCTCCTTACTCATGATCAGTACGGCAGACGCACCGTCGGAGATCTGCGAGGAGTTGCCGGCGGTGATCACGCCGTCTTCCTTGAAGGCGGGCTTCAGCTTGGCGAGGGTCTCGGCGGTGGTGCCTTCGCGGATGCCTTCGTCGGCGGTCATCATCTCGGTCTGGCCGTCGATCTCGACCTCGATCGGGATGATCTCGTTCTCGAAGCGACCTTCGTCGCGGGCGATGGCGGCGCGCTGCTGGCTCTGGGCGCCGAACGCGTCGAGGTCCTCACGGGTGATGCCGTACTCGGCGGCGATCATGTCGGCGCCGATGCCCTGCGGAGGGAGGCCGGTCTCGGAGTAGCGGTCGAGCTGCTCCTGCGGGAACGGGAAGCCCATGCCCTGCACGATCGAGGCGCCCATCGGCGTACGGGTCATCACTTCGACACCGGCAGCGACGACGACGTCGTACGCGCCGGCCATCACGCCCTGCGCCGCGAAGTGCATCGACTGTTGGCTGGAACCGCACTGGCGATCGACCGTGGTCGACGGGACCTCTTCGGGCCAGCCGGCAGCGAGGACGGCGTTGCGTCCGATGTTGAGCGACTGCTCACCAACCTGCATCACGCAGCCCATGATCACGTCGTCGACCATGGCGGGGTCGAGATTGTTGCGCTCCTGCAGCGCCTTGAGCACCAGAGCGGCGAGGGCGGCGGGGTGCTGGTCCTTGAGCTTGCCGTTGCGCTTGCCGCCCGGTGTGCGGATGGCGTCGACGATCACTGCTTCGGTCATTGGTTTTCTCCTGTGGTGTTGGTTGAGACGACGAAGCGATGAGCGAGACCACCAAATGCTGGGGTATCGCTCACCGCCTGGATGAGCTGTGGTGGGTTGGAGCGTGGGTGATGAGCGAAACCACCAGATGCGGGGATTTGGCTCATCGCTCGGGCGCTTCGGGGGTCTTGGCGATCGCGGTCGCCAGGTTCTGTTGCAGGCGGGTCATCACCCAGGCGAGGGCTTGGCGTTCCTCGCGCCCGAGGCCGTGGCGGAGTTCGGCGCGCAGCACCTGATCGACCTCGTTGATCTGCTCCGCGAGGGTTTCGCCGGCCGCGGTGATGGCGACGAGCCACACCCGGCGATCGTCGGGCTTCGGTTGGCGTTCGACGAGCCCACGAGCTTGCAGCCGATCGATGACCGAGCCGATGGCGGCGCGACCGATGCCGAGGTGGTCGGCGAGGTCGGTCTGGGTGGTGGCACCGAACTCGTTGACGTAGCCGAGGAGCGACGCCTGCGTGAGGTTGAGGTCGAGCGGCGCGAGCCGGGTGTCGTACGCCACCCGCACGAGACGCGCGGTGGCCATCAGCGTGGACTCCACACGGAGCCAGGGCGGCGAATCGAGTTCGTGGGTGGTGAGGTTGCTCATGGTTTCAGGCTGCAAGTGTCACATCAGGCCCGGCACGGTGTGACAGTTCGAGGCGACACGTGTGGAAACATACTGTACGTTGCCATACAGTATTGCAACTGTTGCTGGTTTCCCGCTTCGCGCACACGGTTCGGAGCACTCGTCTTGGAGGACATGACATGACCGAAACGGCCACCACCGGATTGACCGACACCGAGGCCGCCGAGTTCCGCCAGAAGTGCACCGACTTCATGGAGCAGTACGGCACCAAGCCGGCTGCGAACCTCGACGACCAGAAGGCATTCCTCGCTGCCGCAGCCGGAGCCGGCCTCGCCGGACTGCCGGTGGCCGCCGAGTACGGGGGCGGCGGCCTCACCCTCGCCCACGAGAAGATCTGGCGTGAGGTCAAGGGCAACTATCCGATGCCCGACGGAGAGTTCATCATCAGCCACGGCATGTGCCTGCCGATGCTGGCCGAGTACGGCACACACGAGCAGAAGGAGCGCTTCCTCGCCGACAACATCTCGGGCAAGACCATGTGGTGCCAGATGTTCTCCGAGCCCGGCGCCGGCTCCGACGTGGCCAGCTTGCAGACCAAGGCCGAACTCGACGGCGACGAATGGGTCCTCAACGGCCAGAAGGTGTGGACCACCCTCGCCCACAAGAGCGACTACGGCTTGGTGGTGGCTCGTACCGATCCCGATCAGGTGAAGCACGCCGGCATCTCGATGTTCATCCTCGACATGCGCGGCCAGGGTGTCGAGATCCGTCCGATCCACCAGATCGACGGTGGCTCGCATTTCAACGAAGTGTTCATGAGCGACGCCCGCATCCCGAAGGACTGGCTGGTCGGCGATCTCAACAACGGCTGGAACCTCGCCACGGCGATGTTGATGTACGAGCGTGTCGCCATCGGCGGCGCCGGCGCCGGCAAGATCAACCAGCCGAACTTCAAGATGCTCCGCAAGGCCGCCGAGTCGACCGGCCAGATCAGCAACCCGGTGGTGCGCGATCAGATGATGAAGATCTGGTCAATGGAGACCTGCAAGTCGCTCGTGGCGATGAAGACCCGCGACGAGATGAAGGCCGGCAAGACGCCCGGCCCCGGCGGTTCGCTCGGCAAGCTGTTCGGCTCGAACATCGCGTGGAAGTTTCGTGAGATGGCGCTCGAGTTCGCCGGTCCCGGCTCGATCGCCTGGGATCCCGACGACGAGAGCGGCGCCGAATTGCAGCGCATCGTGCTCAACAGCTTCCAGTCGAGCATCGCCGGCGGCACCGACGAGATCCAGCGCAACATCATCGGCGATCGCGTGTTGGGCCTTCCCCGCGAACCGTCGGTCGAGCGTGGCGTGCCGTTCCGCGACCTCAAGGTCGGCACCCAGGCCAACTGATTACATCGCGGGTCTGGCCCCTGTCGTCATCAGACTGATGGTCGGTCAGGTCTCCCGGGTGGCCGAACTCGCAGCTGCCCGGGTTTGCTCGATCAGGTCGTCGAGCGTGCGACCCGGGCCACCGAGCACCACGCCGACTCCCGCAGCGCGTAGGCGATCGGCAGTTTCAGCGGCGAGGTTCGTCGTGTCGGGATTGGTCGAGGAGATCACGGCCACGTCCACGGGATGTTCCTCGCAGAAGCGGACGAGTTCGTCGGGGGGCATGTTCGCGCCGAGGTGCTCGACCCACCAGTTGTCTTCTCGCAGCGCCACCGCAGCCATCGACGATGGCAGCGAGTGCAGGTCGCCGGTGATCGCGGCCACCATCACGGTGCCTCGCCGCCGGCCGCGTGGATTCGGAACGATACCGCCCAAGAGTCGTTCGATGATGGCCGACGCCCGGTGCTCGACCCAGATGGTCAGCTTGCCGTCGTGCCAGTCGCTACCGATGCGCACGAGCGGTGGCGCCAGCACCTGCTGGATGACATCGACGATCGACGCACCTTCATCGATGAGACCGCTGGAGATGTTGCGAACCGATGCCTCGTCGCCACTCACCAGGGCGCCGTGCATGCGTTCAGCTGCACGGCCGAGGCGACTTGCCGAAGGCGGCGGCGGCGCCTTCGGAGTCGAGCGGCGGGCCGACATGGCGCTGATGTCGTCCCGGGACACCCGGTAGCGACCATCGACCAGTTCGGCGGGCAGCTTCCCGGTTCGAACCCACCGGTAGGCGGTCTGGTAGTGGACGCCGAGTTCGTCAGCTGCACGCTGGAGATCCAAGGGCTCGTCATCCACCAGGTTACAGTACAGGGCGATTTATATTCATGCTAAGTCTTGCTAATATCGGCTGAACGTGGCTAAAGTCAGTCTGTCGGTTGCAGTAAGCAGCCCGAACCGTAAGGAGCCAATTCATGGAACTCATTTTGAGTGAGAACCAGTTCAACATCATCTACAACCTGTTTTCGTTCGTCATCGCCTGTATGGGGGCGTCATTCCTCTTCTTCCTGCTCGTCAGGTCCAAGGTGGCGCCTCGACATCGCATGGCGGTCACGCTGACGACGCTCGTCGTAGCGATCGCGTTCTACCACTACGTCCGGATCTTCGATTCGTTCTCGAGTGCATTTGAGTTCATCGGCGGCGAATACGTCCAGAATGGCCGGCCGTTCAACGAGGGCTACCGATACGTCGACTGGTTGCTGACCGTTCCGCTGCTGTTGGCTGAACTCGTCATCGTGCTGAAGCTCAACAAGAGCACCACGCGCAGCCTGCTCGTGCGGCTCATCGCCGCTGCCGTTGCGATGATCCTGCTCGGTTGGCCCGGAGAGCTCGCCGACCCCGACTCGGCCGCACGAACGATCTGGGGCGTTGCCTCCACGATCCCGTTCCTGTACATCCTCTACGTCCTCTTCGTGGAACTCGGAAAGTCGCTCGATCGTCAGAGCCCGCAGGTTCGCAAGCTCGTCGACATTCTTCGCTACATCGTGCTCGCCACGTGGGGCGTGTACCCGCTGGCCTACATGGCTCCGAGTCTGATCGACAACGAGGCCACCGCCGAGGTCGTGCGCCAGATGGGCTACTCGATCGCCGATGTGCTCGCCAAGCCGCTGTTCGGTCTCTTGGTGGTCGCCATCGCCATTGCCAAGTCCCAAGCCGATGGCTACGGACCGGCCCTCGACGAGGACCCCGAAGTGCTGATCCCCAAAGACGCCAGCGAGATCGCGTCGAGCTGATTTCTCCCTGAAATGGGCCCGGCGTCGATCCCCCCGTCGGCGCCGGGCCCACAGCGCACGAAAGGAATGCCCCGATGACCGCCGTCTCCACCATCTGCATCGGCCCCAGCGTCTCCACCGCTCCGATGCCCGTTGAACTTCGCAACGGAGCTCCCGCATGAGTGCCATGGAATTGCCCGAGATCGAGACACCGCTTCCCCGTGGCGTCGACTGGCAGGAGTACTCCGCCTGCCAGGGGCACCTCGAGCTCTTCTTCGGCAGGGTCGCCGAGCGCCCGCAGGCGCGAGAACGGCGCGAGGCAAAAGCCCAGAAATTGTGCGATACCTGTGTGGTACGCCAGCCATGTCGGCAGTTCGCCCGTGAGCATCTGGAATATGGCTACTGGGGTGGCGAGAACGAAGAAGACCGGTATCTGGCCGGCTACCAGGTGACCGCGGCCATCGGCGTGCGAGTGCGACTCGCCCGAGACGAAGCCGCCGCCAGCTGATCCGGGTATGTCAGCTGCATCGTGTTGACGAACATCTCGATCGGGGTCTGACCCCGATCGAGATGCCACACTCTCGTGATGGGGACTGATCATCGATTGACGACTCGGCAGATGGCCGCGTTCGTGGCCAACGGCTTCATCCGGCTCGAGGCCATCGTGCCGGCGGACGTCAACGAGCGTGGCATCGACGAGATGCGTCGCCTCGAGCTCGAACGCTTCGGGCCCGACGGCCTGAAGCCGCCGCACACCGGCACCCCGCTCGACGAGTGCTATCCACTGCCGTCGGCGATCGGCGAGTACCTGCGGCTCCCGCAGATCCGTGGGATCATCGAGTCGTTCGTCGGTGCGGACCCCACGTTCGATCACGACTTCACCCATCACCTGCAGCCGCACTCCGCCTACACCCAGCCGTTGCACGTCGACGCGATCACCGACTCGACCGACCCCACCTTCGATGTCCAGTTGTTCTGGTATCCGCACGACGTCGCTCCCGGTGAAGGCGGCACGCGGTTCGTGCCGGGCAGTCATCTGCGACGAGTCCGATCGTCGGGCCTCGACCGCTACCAGCACATCGCCGGCGAGCAGCAGTTCTCTGGGCCAGCGGGCACGGTGGTCGTGTTCCATCACGGGCTGTGGCATGCCGGCCAACCGAACCCCGGTGACGGCGACCGCTGGATGCACAAGGTGCGCCTCAACCCCACGGTCGCACAGGTGCGGCTGTGGAACACCGACGACCTGGCTGCACTGCAGAACCCGCCGTCGGATCACGTGTTCGCCCGGATGCTGCCCGACAGCGTGGCGCAGATCCTGCGCACGATGCACCCGTGGATGAGCGTCACCGATTACCGCAACGAGCAGGTGCAACGGGCCAAGCTGTGGCGCTACCTCACCGGCGATGTCACCTACGACGTCGATCACTACCTCACCCGGCTCGAAGGCCGCGCTGCGCTGGTCGGGTCCTGATGGCGTTGCGTCAGCAGGTCCTGTATCTCTGGGCGAACGGATCGGCGCTCGACTCGGGCACGGTTGGTTGGGCGTTCCACGACGGCACCGACGGTGCGGGCCCGACGCCCCCTGACACGAAGCCACCGTACGCGAACGGCGTCGCCGCCATGCGCCACGGTTGGATGCTGCTGCAGTCGTCGCAGCTCACCGCGCCGCTTCCCGGCAACGAGCATCTCAACGACTATCTCGAATACGAATTCGTGTTCGAGCGCCGCATCGACGTACCCGCAGGATCACTATGAGTAAGAAGGATGAGCCGCAAGCGGTCGAGACGATCCACGAGATGCAGGACGAGCTGCCCTACGACGATTCGATCAGCACGAAGGCCTACGAGCGCGATCTCGAGGCACTGCAGATCGAGTTGCTCAAGGCACAACGCCACATCAAAGAGACCGGCGCGCGTGTCGTGATCGTGTTCGAGGGTCGAGACGCCGCCGGGAAAGGTGGTGCGATCAAGCGGTTCCGGGAGAACCTCAACCCTCGCGGTGGCACGCTGGTGGCGCTACCCAAACCGACCGAGGTCGAGCAGACCCAGTGGTACTTCCAGCGATACGTTGCGCATCTCCCCTCGGCAGGCGAGATCGTGATGTTCGACCGGTCCTGGTACAACCGTGCCGGCGTGGAGAAGGTGCTCGGCTTCTGTACACCCGAGGAGCACGCGTTGTTCCTGCGCCAGGTCCCCGACTTCGAGCGCTCGCTCGTCAGCAGCGGGATCCACCTGTTCAAGCTCTGGTTCACCGTGTCCAAGGCCCGCCAGAAGCAGCGCTTCGACGACCGCAGCGACGATCCACTCAAGCAGTGGAAACTGTCGCCGATCGACGCTGTGAGCGTGAAGAAGTACGACGATTACACCAAGGCTCGCAACGAGATGCTCCTGGCGACGGACACGTTGGTGGCGCCGTGGACGATCGTGAACTCGAACGAGAAGAAACGCGCCCGGCTCGGTGCGATCCGCAGCGTGCTGCACTCACTCGACTACGAGCACAAGGATCACGACGTCGTCGGCGAACCCGATCTGCGGGTGGTGCGCGCCGCCAAGTCGGTTCTCATCGACTGATCAGGTGGTCGGGCCCTCGGCTCGAAGTCGATCGACGGCCTGCATCGCGTCACGTAGCTCGGTCAGCCAGTCGCCGGTGTGCTCACCGACGAGACGAACACACCACGCGAGAGCATCCGCTCGCGACCGGGCGACGTTGGCGGAAACCAGCGTGTCGAGCACCATCCGCTCCGGCTGACGCAGGCGGGTCATCACCGGCACGGCGAGATGGGTGAACAATTCGCTGCGATCACCGACGACCACGCCCCATGCGACCTTTCGATCGAAGCGGTGCTCGGCCTCGCGGGCGATCTGCATGCGAGCCTCGCGGGTCTCCTCGCGAAAGCCGACGACGCGTCCTGCCAGCGCTTCGGCGCGGTCGGCGTCCGTGGCGTCGCCGTCGAGTTCGGGCTCGGACACGGTGAGCATGATCGTGATCTCGTCGCGATCGGCGGTGACGCCTGCCGGGATGGTCGTCCAGACATCGGGGAGGCGGCCGGCGAACCAGGCAGTGATGGTCGATGTTGTCGTTGTCATGTCGATGACCCTAGTCACAATTACATGATTACATTCCAATTTTCTTGCATGGGCACAGTGAACCAGCAGTCAGTCGGGCGAATGAACGATTGGAACGCCCGGACCGTCGCCGAGTTCCGCGCCAGCGGCGAAAAGGCCGCACAATTCGGTGACGCACCGCTGGTCATCCTCTGCACCATCGGCGCCAAATCTGGTGAGCACCGCCGACGTCATCGAGATGCCCGAAGACGACGGTCAGGCAAAGCTGCGCTCTCAGGCAAAGCTGCGCTCTCAGGCCGACCTGATGCCGCAGTTCGGCGAGTACATCACGTCGGCGTCACCCAGCGTGATCCCGGCCGTTCCACATCATCCGCGCCGCCTGAGCCGCCGCCAGGCGCACCCGTGCGTCAGCCGCCGCGGAACACTTCGATGTTGGCGCCGACCGAGTTGAGACGGTCGGGCAGGTCGTCGTGGCCGCGGTTGATCGCGTAGATGTTGCGCAGCACCGACGTGCCCGGCGTGGCGATCATCGCCAGCAACATCACCACCGCTGGGCGCAACGCCGGCGGACACATCAGTTCGGCGGCGCGCCACTTGGTGGGACCCTGCACGGCCAGTCGATGGGGATCGAGCAGCCGGACGTCGGCACCGAGCTTGGAAAGATCGGTGAGATAGATCGCCCGATTCTCGTACACCCAGTCGTGCACGATCGTGGAACCGTCGGCCATCGCGGCGATCACCGCGAAGAACGGCAGGTTGTCGATGTTGAGCCCGGGAAACGGGAGTGGGTGGATCTTGTCGATCGGCGCGATCAGTTCCGATGGATGAGTGGTGACGTCGACGAGCCGGGTGTTGTCGTTCGCCGCCGGGTACTCGCTCGACACGTCGACGCGTTGGCCCATCTCGTCGAGCGTGGCGAGTTCGATCTCGAGGAACTCGATCGGTACCCGCCGCACCGTGAGGACCGAGCCGGTGACGATGCCGGCCGTGAGCAGCGTCATCGCCTCGATCGGATCCTCCGACGGTGAGTAGTCGACGTCGACGTCGATCTCGGTGCGCCCGGTGACCGTGAGCGTGGTGGTTCCAACGCCCTCGATGACGACGCCGAGTTGACGGAGGAAGAAGCACAGGTCCTGCACCATGTAGTTCGAGCTGGCATTGCGGATGATCGTCGTACCGGCAAGACGCGCCGCTACGAGCAAGGCGTTCTCGGTGACGGTGTCGCCGCGTTCGGTCAACACGATCGGACGCGTAGGAACATCGAGACCCGTCGAGGTGATGTCGTAGAACCCGTCGGTGGTCACGACGTCGATGCCGAACGGGCGGACGGCGATGAGGTGTGGCTGCACGGTGCGGATGCCGAGATGACAGCCGCCCGCATGCGGGAGGCTGAACGCCCGGTGGTCGTGCGACAGAGGGCCGAGGAGCAGGATGATGCTGCGAGTCATCAGTGCGGCATCCACGTCGATGCTCGCCAGATCGAGCGAATCGGGTTGCGTGATCTCGAGGTCGTTGGTGCCCTCGATCCATCGCCACGACACACCGATGCTCGCCAGCACTTCGAGGATGCGGTTGACCTCCTCGATACGAGCCACGCCACGCAGCGTGGTGCGACCCTTGTTGAGCAGGCTCGCGCAGAGCAGCGCGACGCTCGCGTTCTTGCTCGTCTTGACGTCGATGTGGCCGCTGAGTCGTTGGTCGCCGACCACGCGAAGGTTGATCGGACCTGTTGGCCCGATGGTCAGCAGCGTGCTGTCGAGCGCCTCGGCGATCCGGCCGATCATCTTCAAGCTGAGGTTCTGCCCGCCGCGTTCGATCCGATTCACCGCGCTCTGGCTGGTGTCGAGTGCCGACGCCAGTTGCGTCTGCGTCCAGCCCCGTTCTTCACGGGCCTCCCGGATCATCGCTCCCATCGTGCCGAGGTCACTCTCTGACATGCGTCGACCGTATCTCACATGTGAGATGAGTAGGCATCGACGCTCCTGCGGGCGGACGGGTCGGCCCTCGGCCCCACGACCGAGTGATGAGCGAACCGCAGATCTGGTGTGTTCGCTCACCGCTCGGCGCCTCCTCTCACCGGAGAATCACCATCACCCGCGACGATCAGTGAGCGCGGGCGATGCGGCGGCGGGCTTTGGCTCGCTTCGAGCCGGACAGCACCCGTTTGCGCAGGCGGCCCGACAACTCGGCGCCGTCGGTCGCGTGAGCGATCAGCTCCAGCACCAGCGCCCGAGTGCGGACCCGCTCGATCACCACGGCAGCGTCGCTGCGCACGTCGAGCACCACCACCGGGCCGTCGCACACGTCGAGACACGACAACTCTCGTACCTCGCACGCTCGGCGAAGTTCACGTTCGACCGTGCGGAAGCCGTCGGCCTTGCGGCAGTCCTTGCCGGTGCAGAGCCCGACATCAGGTCGCTTCACCATGGATGACGGACTGCCCGCTCAGGCGATCGAGTAGTCGCGCAGCAACTTGTTCATCTCGATCACGTGGAGTTCCTCCTGGCCGATCTGACCACGGGCGAACTCTTCGAGATAGATCGAGGAACCCTCGGTCAGGCCGAGGAGTTGCCGGTAGAGATCGAGTGAACGACGTTCGTGGCCGATCGACTCGCGCAAGATGACATCGATCGCGTGGTCGTGCGATTCCTCGATCGGAGCGATGCCCTGATCGGGGTGACCTCCGAGGCCGGTGAGGATCTCGCCGGCCTGCTGAGCGTGGATCAGCGACTCGGCGGCCTGAGCTTTCATGAAGCCGACCAGCGGCAACCGGTTGGGGCCGGTGATCACCAGCGAGTAGTGCGTGTACCGGACGACCCCGGACAGCTCCGCTTTCATGATCTCGTTGAGGACCGGGTTGACGGCGTCGGTGTCGATATCGGTGTGCACCGCATCAGTCTCGCACGCGCTCAGGTGAAGTAGTCAGGTCGACTCACATGAGTTTCGCTGACGAAGAACACCCCGCTGCGACCTTCGAGCAGCCGCCGGATGCCGGCGATGAGGCCCTCGGCCTTCTCGATCGGCACCACGGTGATCAGCATCGACTGGCTCGCACGGTCATTGAACAGCAGCCGCCCGTGATGGTGGCCGCCGTGGCCGAAGCCGGAGAGCCCGGTCACCGCGGTGTAGCCGGTGGCGCCGAGTTCGAGGAAGAGGTCGCGCATGGCGGGCACGTCGTCGCCGTCGATGACGACTTCGATCTTGGCCATGATGGGAAGGTCGGTCCAGGTGGTCATCGGGTCTCCGTTCAGATCGAGAGTGGGGTCGAGAGGTCGGTGTGTGAGAGCGCTGCGCGGTGTTCGGCCATCGAGGCGTCAGCAAGATGCCATGGTTCCCAGCCGCCGCTGGGTGTGCGCAACGACCAGGCATCGTTCTCGCTGGCACGAGCAACGACGTGGATCCACTCGCCGTCGACCAGCTGACGGAGACCGCCGTTACGCACGATGATGTCCTCGATCCGGTCGAGCGGTGCCTGGATCACGGCGAGGAGCCGCAACGGATCGTGGGCTCGCTGTTCGCCGAGCATCACCGATTGCATCGGCAGACCCACGGCGAGGTCACCCGACTGGCCCACGACCACGCCGACACCGCCGACCGGGTTGTGCAACATCTTGTCGCCGGCACCGAAGATGTCCGGCTCGACCGTCGAGAAGTAGTACTGCGACGAGATCCACTGCGCCACCACGAGCGGCGCCGTCATGATGGTCTCGAGGGCCACGCCATCCGGGTCGCGTTCGGCGACATAGCTGTGCAGGAACGACCGGCCACGCAGATCGTGTTCGGCGGTCATCGACCGGGGCCCGATGATGAATGCGCCGTTGCCGGCAAGGCCCCATTCGGGCCGAACCTGGGCCCAGTCACGCCCGCGGTCGCGTACCCGGGCCGCACTGCCCGGGAGTCGTTGCGCCCGGTCGAGTGCATTGCGCTCACCGGCGGTGTCGAGGTCGCGCTGCAACGTGTCGACCAGCGGTCGCGTGGCTGCCGGGATGATGTCGTGGTCGAAGACCCGCACGAGGTCGGCGGTCGTGTCGTGTTCGGCAGCGACGAACCACGTGTCGTCGGAAATCGTGATGCCGCGCTCGACGAGCCCGGCGCGCACCTCGGCGTCGTTGAGGATCGCGGCAGCGATCCGGGCGCTGGCACCGCCGGGCGCTCCGCCGCAGGCGCCGCAATCGAGCGACGACGCGTGCGGGTTGTTGGCGGTGACGCTGCCGTGGCCGCACAGCACCACGACGGACGCGAACTCGGCCATGCCGATCGTGGCCACGATCGCTTCGGCGAACAGCGTGCGTTCCTCCAGCGACAGCCCTGACTGCAGATCCGCACCGGCGAGGTCGTCGACGACCGGTGCAGTGCGCGGCACGGCCATGAACGGCTTCCACCACGGCCGCTTGCTCGTGCCAGCCGCGGTGGTGTCGAGCGACGTGCGGGCCGGCGCGAGTGTGCGGACGGCAGCGATGGGCCCGGCAAACCAGCCAGCCGACTCGGCCAGCGCGAACGGCGACGCGATACCGCCCTTGGCGGCGTAGAACGCATCGTGCAAGCCAGCGGTGGCCGAGCAGGTCGACAGGTAGCCGGCGTCGTCGTCGACGGCGACTTCGGCGATCTCGTGGCGTGGCGACACCAGCACCGGACAGCGGGCCTGAGCCACGTCGGATCCGAGCGGACGCCAGCGAACCGGCACACCGAAGAACCCAGCAAAACCGTAGGTGTCGTAGGAACCGAGCGCTTCGAGCTGGCGCCGGAATCCCTCCGAGCGGACGTCGATACAGAACACGAGTTGCGCTGGCGGACGCGTCGTCGGAACGACGGGCGCCACCACCGATCCGGTCAGGCGTGACAGCAGGCGGTCACGGAAATTCCCTTCGTGCGCCAACAGCCACATCGCGACTCGATCGCTCTCGGCGACCTCAGTGAGCAGATCGGCAATCGCATGTCGTCGGGCTTCGCCGTCGAACGAGGCAACGACCGCGTCGACCCTCGCCGCTATATCCACCGTCTCTGGCGAATACCCGGCATCGGGACCCGACAGGTCGAGATGTTCCGGCGCGAGGTGGTCCATCGCGGCGCGCACGGCAGCGAGGTCGAGCATGCGCAGCCGCACCCCGGCCCGGTCGGCTGGCGCCCACTGGTCGCTCCACCGTGCGAGCCCTGCCCAGCCGGGGGTGCGCAGGATCCAGGTACGCAGCGCATCGACACGGCCGTCATCGGTCACGCTCCGAGCGCCGAGGGCGAGGGCGAGCAGTTCTGCGGGATCGTCGGGGAGCGCAGCGAGGCGGGCGCGCGCGTCACGTCCGATCACGGTGGCGAGGCGGCGGTCGGCACCGGCCACGGCGCGCCACGACCGGTAGAAGCCGAGGTCGCGATCGGGCATCGGCCAGGGCGTGTGGGTCTCGTCGACGAACGCCGCGCACCATCCCATCATGATCTCGTCGAGGGCCCGAGCCGTCGCACCGCCGTGGCGAGGTGGCAGTGGCTGGGTGACCGGTCCGTGAACCAGGTCCCAGCGCACCATCTCGATCGGGTCCACGCGCACGCCAGCGATTTCGAGGGCTGGCCGACCCGCCAGCGACGGGAGATACCGGGCAATGGCTCGATCGAGGTCGGCCTCGGTGACCGCGCCGCGCTCGTACTCGGCGCGAGAGGCGGCGAGCGGCAGGTGCGTACGGGCCCCGAACCAGTGGCGGGCGGCCGACGTCGCTTCGCCGAACGGGAGATGGGCGAGCCCACCGAGCGGGTTGACCGCAACGAATGCTGTCAGCGGCCAATACGGCGCAGCTGTCGATCCGGCCTTGGACACGTCGGCGACCAATCGGCCACGGTCGCTGGCAGCCAGCGCGGTCGGCGATGCGGCGGCGGTCGTGGCAGCGGCGGCGGCGGCGGCGGCGGCGGCGATCGTCATCCGTGGTCTCCTGCCGTGGCGAGTTCGGCGGTGTTGTCGGGTGAGTTCGTGGTCTGGGGCAGCGTGCTCGAACTCGGCTTGGTCGTGACGGGGGTACTGGTGCTCAGCAACAAGCCGTACACGTTGCGTCGCAACGCAGCGCCTCGCGGCCCGGGCGTGAAGGCGACCACGAGCACGCCGGTGCCGATCGCGGCGAGCACTGCCACCACCCAGACCGGGCCGACTGCGGAGGGCACCTCGTAGGGAACCAGGTCGGCGATGAATCCTTCGAACAGTGCAATGCCGCCGACGTAGCCGAACGTCGTCACGAGAACTCCGCCGATGGCGACCGCGATGGTGCGCCACGCTGCGAACGGCGTCGCCGACATCCACCCGTTCGCGGCGCGGCCGACGGACAGCGTGCCGAACAGCACGATCAGGATGGTGGCCGCTGCGGTGAGGTGCGGGTCGATGATCCACAACGCGAGGGCGAACGCTCCGAGCGGTGCGAGTACGCCCATCGCGATGCGCGTGGTGGTCGATGTGAGTGTCGCTGCGTCGGCGTAGCCGAGGTGAGGTCGTTGCGTCTGGCGACTGTGAGCCGAGATGGCACCACCCGCGCCGAGGAACATCGCTGCCTTGTACAGGGCGTGTCCGACGATGTGGAACAGCGCCGCGGCGAAGGCCCCGACGCCGAGTTGCACCACCATGAAGCCCATCTGGCCAGAGGTGGACCAGACCAGAGCGCCTTTCACGTCGGTGCGCACCAGCATGATCGCCGTGGCGAAGAGCGCGGTGGCGACGCCGAGGGCGAAGGCGAGGGCCATGGCGCTCACCGACGAGGCGAACACCGGCGAAAACCGGATCAGCAGCACCCCGGCGCCATTGACGACCCCGGCGTGCAGCAGCGCCGACACCGGCGTGGGCGCAGCCAACGTCGACGGCAGCCAGCCGTGGAGCGGAACGAGTGCCGATCGAGCGACGCCGGCGACCACGAGGCAGATCGCCACGAGCGTGAGCACGCCGAGCGGCCCGATCGACTCGGCGTCGAGCGCCACCGCGTCGAAGCCGACGTTGCGCAGGTCGATGTCGCCGACCGTGACGATCGCAACGACCATGCCGAGCAGCAGCGCCGAGTCGCCGATGAGGAAGGTGCGAGCGGTGAGACGTTGTGAGCGAACGGCAGCAGGCCACGGCGCCTTGTGACCGAGCAACGCGACCAGGGTGACGCTGGTGGCGACCCAGGCGAGGAGGAGCCCCGAGCCGGTGGCGGCCACGCCGACGAGCGATGTGGCGCCCGCGAGCACGGCGGCGAGCACGTGGAATCGTGTGGCTCGCGGATCGCAGAGCAACGAGCGTGAGGCGAACGACTGCACGATCAGCCCGACGGCGCTGGTGAGCAGTAGGAGGATCGCACCGACCCGGTCGGCCGTCAGCCCGACGATGGCCACACCGTCGGAATCGGTGACCACCGCATCGACGGGGCCGTCGACGCCCACCCAGACCAGCAGCGCCAGCGCCCCGATCGACGCTGCACCACTGGCGCCGACCGTCAGTCGGGCAGCGGTGCGGGGTGTCGAGCCGACGAGCCGGATGAGCAGTGCCGCGAGCAGCGGCAGCGCGGGGATGGCGACGAGGACTCCAACGATGATCGAACCCTATCCCGAGGCCCGAATCTCACCGCCTTGTAGCCGGCATCAGGGGCCCGATCGCGATGTCGGCGTCGGGCGCCGTCAGTTCACCGGCCCGATCGGCTCCCACTGCAACTCGCCCACGTAGCGGTGCGACACGGTGCCGTCGTCGTCCATGGCCAGCAGGTGCACCCAGTCGTTGTCGCACAGGTCACGTACGCCGGGGTTCGCTGCGAGCACGTCGTTCATCGCGCTCATCGGGGCCTCGATGACGACGTTCAGTCGCAGGGGCTCGTGCTGCAACGTCTCGCCATCGTGCACGGACTGCCACGGCAACCCGACGCGCAGGTCGCCGGCATTGCCTTCGAGCACCCCGAGCCGCCCCACCACGTTGTGGAGTGTCTTGTTGCCCGAACCGAACAGGGTGTTGTCGACGGTCGACGCGTAGTACTGCAGGTTGATCCAACTGGCCACCACCATTGGTGCGGTCATGATCAGATTGAGTACGCCGAAGCCCTCGTCCTGGCGCCAGTCGTAGGAGTGCAGGAACGAGCGGCCGCCGAGGTCGAGGCCGTGCGTGCGGTAGCGGGGGGCGACCACGAACGCCCGGCAACCGGCCAGACCCCACTCGGGCCGCACCTGGGCCCACTCGTTGGCCCGCCGCATCACCGCTCGATCGACCGACGCGCCCTCCGCGATACCGAGGCGACCGGCCCGCTCGGCGCGCGTGCGCCGCCCGGCCTCGGCCAGATGCTCGATGAGCTCGGACACCATCGCGGTGTGCGTCGCCGGAACGAGGCTGCGGTCGTACACCGTGACCTCGTCGGTGGTGGTGTTGTGCTGGCCGGCCACGAACCAGGTGTCGGCCGGGATGACGACGCCGCGACCGGCGAGCGCCGCGCGCACCTCGGGGTCGTCGAGCACGGCCGCAGCGATGCGGGCGTTGGCCTCGCCGGTGTGGCCTCCACAGGCCCCGCAGTCGAGACCCGTGTCGTACGGATTGTTCACCGTGGTGGCGCCGTGGCCGGAGACGAGCACGAGCGGTGCGAAGCCGTTGGTCAGCGACATGGCCCGCAGCGCTCCTTCGGCGAGCTGGATGCGGTCGTCGAGCGGGATCGGCACCTTCGAATTGTCCGCCTCACCGAGCAGGAGTCCGGGGCCCTTCGCCTCGATGGCCCAGGCCGCCAGACCCTCGTCCTCGGGATTCGGTACCGGCCGAGTCCAGCCGTAGGAGTCGGAGAACAACTTGGGCAGGTAGATCAGCCCGACCGGGCCGACGAAGCTGAAACACGAGATGGCGCCCATCTTGAACGATTTCCAGGCTCGCCGAACGTGGTGGGTCAGGCGCCGCTTCGCAACTGCTTCCTCCTGGCGGGCGGCGTCGGGCACGGTTTCGTAGACGGTGTGTGCAGCGGTCAGCAGCACGGGGAGCTGGGCCTCGCTGGAGTCGTGAGCGATGGGCACGTACTCCACGGGGAAGCCGAAGAACCCTGCGAAGCCGATGGTGTCGACGTCGCCTGCGGCCTCGAGATGCCGACGGAACACCTCCGAGCGCACGTCGATGCAGAACACCGCCTGCACCTGCGGGCGATCGTCGGCTGCCGGCGGCGCCTGGTTCGGCCGGGAGGAGAGCAGCGCCGCCACGCGAAGCTGCTCGGCCCGGTCGAACGCGTACTGCAGCACGAGGCGCCGAGCCAGCGCTTCCGGCACCGCTGGTTCGTCGGCGCGCTCGTAGCGGAGCGTCGCCTCCTGCCACGCCGTTGCCACGCCCTGGCTCGCCAACGAGCGGAGCAGGCCGACCTCCCAACCGAGCAGCACGGCGAGGAACTGTTCGAGTGTGTCGTCGTCGTGTCCGAGCAGGCCCTGATCCCACACGAGGCGCGCTGCGTGGGCCGACCAGCCGCCGACACCGAGCAGCACCGCGTGCAGGTAGGTCTCGAGCGCTTCGGCCGGCACCCCGAGTTCGTCGAGTGCGGCTTGGATCGCACTCTGCGCGTCGTCCGGCAATTCCCGTGTGATCGCCCGGAACCCGGCCAGCCCCATCACCTCGGGCGTGCGGTCGACCTCGGCCTCCTCCTTCCACGCCGTGAACAGCGGGAGCGAACGGTCAGCGGCACGCCACATCGCCTGGCCCTGGTCGAAGTACGACGCCGCCCAGGTGGACGCTCGCTCGGTGGCCAGGCGAGACCAGTCCCTGCCGGTCGTGGCGGTGGCGACGGCGGCCACCGTGGGCACGCGTTCGATCCCGGAGTCGTCGTCGCCCGCTGCACGGGCGGCGGCCAGGAATCCGGCCACGTCCGGAGCCGTGCCTGGAGCGTGGTGGGTGACAGCAGCGAGCGCGGCGGCGAGGTCGTCCTCGTCGATGCGACCCTCGTCCACGGCCGTCAGGTAGTAGGAGGTCGGCATGGTGCCGCGAGCACCGGCAGTGCGGGCAAGCAGCGCCGCCGCGTCGACGAAGCGTTGGTCGGCCATCCCGAGGTACGGGTTGACGGCGACGAAGCGCTCGAGGGGCCACAGCGGTGCGATGCGCTGACAAGTGGCCCGCACGGCGTCGCGGATGGCATCGGGCGAGGCAGAGGCCCCGAAGCCGGCTGGCGGAGGGGACTCGATCGTGCTCGTCATGACCGCTCCGCCTGTGTGCGCAGCGAACCGACGAGACGGTCGAACATCGCGTTGACGTAGAGCCCGTTGCGCATGTGCACCGCGTACGTTCGCCGTCGTCTGGATCTCGGTCGTGATGGTTCCAGGATCTGCAGCAAGATGACCGTGGCGAAGGCGATCAGCACGCCGATCACGAGCGCGATGTGGATTCCGCTGCGGCCGAGGTCGTCGGGCACCGTGTTGTAGAGCAGGTGGTGGGCGCCCGCTTCGAGTGAGAAGAACGCCGTCGTGACGCCGAGGGCCAGGACGCCGGCGCGCACGGTGCCGGCAACGGGGCCGGCCGAGTCGAGCGCTGGGGCCACCAGTTGCGTGGTGCCCAGCACCACGATCGCTCCGATCACCAGCAGCATCGGTTCGGTGTCGAGGCCGATGCCGAGCACCAGCGCCACGGCGACGTACAGACCAGCGGCAACGCCCAAGCTGGCCACGACACGTACCGGGCTGCCGAGCCGGCGGGGCAGGGCCACCTTGGCAGCTCGCGCCTCGTCGATCACGCTGCCCGACGACAAGAATGCGTGAGCCTTGTAGAAGGAGTGGGCGACGAGGTGCAGCAGCACCGCGGGGAACACCCCGAGGCCGCACACCATCAGCATGAATCCCATGTGGGCGGCGCTCGAGTAGCCGAGGACCACCTTCACCGAGGGCTGTGTGAGCAGGACCACCGACGCGAACACCGCCGTGAATCCGCCGACCACGATGAGCAGTGCCGTGGCCAGCGCTGCCCCGTCGACCACGAAGGCCATGCGCAAGATCAGGAACGGTCCGGCGTTGAGGATGCCGGCGTGCAGCAGCGCGGACACCGGGGTGGGGGTCTCCATGACCTCAACGAGCCAGCCGTGGGCGGGGAACTGTGCCGACTTGAAGATGGCCGCGACAACCAGGCACAAAGCGGCGAGTTCGATCGGTCCGAGCGACCAGCCGCCGCGAAGCGCGTCAGGCGCCTCGGCGAAGATCTGGGCCAGGTTGCCCGTGCCGAGTTCGCGGTACAGCAGCACCGCCGCAGCGATGAGGAAGACGTCTCCGATGCGGGCGGCGATGTACTTCTTTCGCGCCGCGATCACCGCCCCTCGGCGCTCCGGATAGAACAGGAGCAGCTGGTGCAGGGCGAGGCTGGTGGCCAGCCAGGCCACCAGGAGCACGACGAGGTTTCCCGACAATACGAGCAGCTCGACCGCACCCACTGTTGCGGCGAGGCGGCCCAGGAACACGCCGTGGCGAGCGTCGCCGGCGAGATAGATGCAGCTGAAGCGGAAGATCACCACGCCGAGGAGGGCGACCATGCCGAGCATGATCGTGCTCAGCGGGTCGAGCAACAGCGACAGCCCGAGCTCGTCGGTGCCGATCGTCGGCGTCTGGATGGGCCCGTTCACGGCAACGGCCACACCGGCACCGGCCGCCACGGCCACACCGAGCCAGGCAGCGAACATTCCCACCCGTTCGACCTTGACGGGACGGGTGCTCCGGGTGCCCGCAGCGATCGCCGCGACCACACCGAACGCCAGTGGAGCGAGGAGAGCGGTGAACGCAAGGGTCGATGTCATGGTGGGCAACCTAATACCGGAATTACAATTCCGCAAACTTGATTCGATAATTAATGTTCGTTGTTGTTTTCCACCTCCGGATCTCGGCCGGCGTCGTGGGATGAATACGGTGAATTACCGGCAAAGGAGGCCTGCATCGTGATCCTGTCGTTTCCCGCTCGGCTGAGCGCACTCGCCCACGAACAACCCGACGCGCCGGCAGTGACGTGCAACGGCGTCACGTCGACCCGGGCAGAACTCGACTCGCGTTCCAACCGGCTCGCTCACGAACTCCGCT
>Ga0209491_10001595_pt1 | contig 43325 bp, 34 predicted proteins | sample BON02_FD_187213 | JGI IMG/M metagenome (GOLD analysis project Ga0209491, IMG submission 187213) | Freshwater microbial communities from Lake Bonney liftoff mats and glacier meltwater in Antarctica - BON-02 (SPAdes) (version 2) | ecosystem: Environmental > Aquatic > Freshwater > Ice > Glacier...
GCCGAAAGCGGCATCGGGGCCGAAAGCGGCATCGGGGCCGAAAGCGGCATCGGGGCCGAAAGCGGCATCGCGGCCGACATGCAGCCGGATATTGTCACTGTGATGTACGGCACCAATGACAGCTATGTTGACAAAGGCCACACGACCACTCGCATCACTGTAGACGAGTATCGAGACAATCTGCAGACGATTGTTGTTGAATTGCTGAGACGGGGAATTCTTCCTGTACTGATGACGGAGCCGCGTTGGTCGCAGGACGCGGCGGTGAATGGCGTTGGCGAGAATCCAAACGTTCGACTGGAACCGTTTGTTGTTGCCTGTCGCGAAACGGCTGCTAAATGGCGAGTCCCCTTGATTGATCATTTTGCCGCATGGTTTGATGCCGGTAATGCCGGCACGAATCTGCATGAATGGACCACCGATGGCTGTCATCCGAATCCTATCGGGCACCAGAAGCTTGCGGAATTGATGCTCCCGGTCCTGCAGCAGGCAGTGGGACCGGAACTGAAGATTCGGCAAAAAATGTTGGCCGGGGAAGCCGTGCGAGTTGTCTGTTTCGGTGACAGCGTCACCGGCGTTTATTACCACACCGGCAGTCGGCGAGCGTACACCGACATGCTGAGAATTGCTCTGCGACAAGCCGCACCGCAAGCTAGCATCGAAATGTTCAATGCCGGCATTAGTGGCCACACCACCGAGAATGCGTTGGCTCGCATCGATCGCGATGTCATCAGTCATCAGCCGGATCTTGTCACGGTGATGTTTGGCCTGAACGATATGACTCGAGTGCCGCTGGAAACGTACCGCGAGAATTTGAAAGCGATCGTCCATAAGTGTCAAGCCGCTGGCAGTGAAGTGATTCTGGCAACTCCGAATAATGTCATCACATCCGGCGATCGGCCGACGGAAAAATTGATTCAGTATTGCGACGTCATTCGTCAGGTTGGCAGCGAACTGAACATCCCCGTGTGCGACGTGTATCGAGAACTCGACGCTGTTCGTGAACACGCCCCGTTCGACTGGCGACTGCTGATGAGCGACGCCATTCACCCCAACATGGCGGGCCATAAGCGGATCGCCACCTGCTTGGCTCAGACAATCACAGGAAAGCGTTATTCGCTTGAAGATGTTTCTGTACCGTCCAATCCTGTTGAAAATACTCTGAAGTTGCTGAGCGAAGGAAAACCCGTTCGAATTCTCGCCATGCCGCCCTACGACGAATGGATCGCACCGGCCCTGCGCACGTTCTCTCCGGATGCCGAAATCACCGTCGAAGCGTGGCCGATCGAAAATCTCACTCTGGCTGAAATTGAGCAGTCCTCCAAAGTTCGTGTTAGATCGCTGAAGCCGGATTTGGTGCTGATCGCCGTGCCTCGCAATGCCGCTTCTGACAGCGACGAAGCCTTTGCCGCGTCTTATGCATGGGTCATGAACTGGTCATTAAATTTCGGCTCGCCGACATGGGATGTGGTTGTCGTGCATCCGTCGGTAACCGACGTGACTCCACAACCTGCCGACCGCGTCAATTTGATACGCCGTCTGGTCAATGCCCAGGATCTGTCACTTATCGATCGTCCCGCTAAAAGTACGGCAACCGCGCAGGCGATTCTGCTCGAATGGTTGCAGCAGTTTGCGAAGCAATGATCGCCGAGGTTGCAAGTGTCTGGCGATTGTCCCCTCTCCCCCCGCAAACGATTTTCCAATTTCACAAGTTTTCCACGGGGGGAGAGGGCTAGGGTGAGGGGAAATGCAAATCGTCCTGTCGTTGGTGTATAACGTTCATTCCAAGTTCCCCCCTCATCCGGCCTCCGGCCACCTACTCCCCCGATCTCGGGGGAGAAGGGACTCCCGATACCTGCCTTCGAAGGACCTCATTTCGGACAGTGTGAAGTGTGAACGAATTATGCCATACAACTTGTGCATGGGTGCTTACACATCGTACGGTCACTTTGTCGCTACCGGATGCAGTTCGCGGACGCCGTTCTTCAGGCTGTAAAGTTGCTTCACTTCTTCATCGCTCAACACACGATTGAACACGGCCAGATCATCCATGTGTCCGACGTAGGACGCACCCAGCACAAGCAGTACCTGCGACGGATCCCAGCCGAAAGTCAGATCCCAGTTCTCAATCGCCCCCTGCAGTTTGCCGTTCAAATACAAACGACCGGCCTTTTTTTCGCTCTTGTTATTGATGTTTTCAACAGTAAAAACAACATGCGTCCATGCCTCACGGGAAAACGGAGGACGATCAACCTGCACCATGGGGCGTTTGTCGAACGGGATATCCGCCCAGGCAACGTTGTCCGGGTTCCAGATCTGAAACAGCGGGCGTATGGCATAACGGAAATAACGCGGCGTTTCGTCCTTCGAAAATTCGAGGAAAATAAATCCCTTTTTTCCGTCGTCGCCAACAATCTGCACTGGATCGCAATAGCCGGGCTCAAGGTCTAAATCCGGATTCAGTCGCAGCCAGACAGAAACCGTAGTGTTCCAATTGCTGTCGTTGTAACCAAGGACACCAGAGTCTTTGAATGCTGGCTGGAAACTACTCTTCTTTGTGAAATGCAGAGCGCCACCAAAACGCCCGTCCTCAGGAAGAAGTTTTGCATCCTCATTCGCTTCCGCGCGCTGCACCTCCGCGCCTTTCTTGATGTAACATGTTCGGTCGCCGCGAGAGAAATCAGCGTCCAGCCCTTTGTCAAATGAAGCATGCAGCGTCAGGGCCGCCGACAGATTGCCTCGAAGACTTCGCGAAAGTTTTGGATCGGCGGCACGCATGATAGCGGCCAGATACTTCGCCGTTTCATCGGCAATGACGTTGTAGCCTGCGAGGTTCGGATGTCGGTCGCCGTACCATCCTGGCAGATGTCCCAAAATCCCATCAAGTTCATTTGCCATAACAACGACACTTGGCCCATTCATGAATGACTTCACCATCGCGTGAAATTTTTCCGGCACTTTTTCCAAAGGATAGCGACGATAGTTCAGCATGTTTGGCCCATTCGCTAATTCGGCCGAGTAGCGAGGATAAATGTCGAAGACGTTAAGCTTTTCTTTCTCCGCTACTTGCCTGACCAGATCATTGATTTCCTTGCAGCCTTCTTCGTTCGAATACGGAATCACGGTCATAGGAATCAACAATGCCTGAGGATGATCCTTGCGAAGGCGGTCAATGAGCTCATGAAAGTGCTTCGGGAATTCCTCCGGGAAATTTTCTACTCGTGCGCGATCATTCAGGCCGTAGCGAATGAAGATGTAGTCGAGCCCCGGAAGCTTGGCGACATCGCGATCGTAGCGACCGGAATCGATCAAGCGGCGAATGTATTCACCGCTGAGACCTGAGTTAATAAAATGGCTTGGCGGAAGATCTTCTTCAGCGGCAAGCAACTGTTCAAGCATTGATTCCAGATGCGGTCCTTCCGGTTTGATCAGCCTGGGAATGCTGCCTTCCGTTGTGCTGTCACCCAGTAGAAGGATCTGAACTTTCCCTTCATGCTCCGCCCTGACATCTGAAACTATCAGGCAGAACAGAATCAAGGCAGAAACAAATCGAACGCTTGATCGTGCGAAATTCCAGGCGGTCATATCTTTCATGGCAAATTCCAATAGCAAAGGAAGCGACAGAAGTGACAATGGTGTGTTTCGCTACGCCCCACACACCCTACAAGTAGTTGAAAATTTCCAGCTCGGCACTGCCCGCAGGAACCAGACCAATCGATTGAGCCCGCGTGGACAATTGCCGCAGAGCGTTCTTGCCAACATCTCCGAGATTGGTGGTCCAATCATTAACGTACAAATCAACGTGTTTCATCAGAACGTCGTCTTCAAACTCCTGCGCGTATTTGCGCATCGTGGGCAGCGGAAGATTGCGGTCAGAAAGGGAAAGTTGAAGGGAATCGTGAATGACGGCTTGAACATTTGCAATTGTCTCGGGATCCAAAGTACGGCGAGCGATAATTCCACCAAGCGGAAGAGGGCAGGACGTTTCCTGTTCCCAGCGTGTGCCGAGGTCTTCGACGAGTCCTAGTCCTTCGTTCTGCCAGGTAAATCGGCCTTCATGGATACAGACACCAAAGTCGGCTTTGCCATGTTTCAGGTCCGGCATAATGTCCGAAAACACAACGTGGCGGACCAAAGTTGTGTGCGCATGGAATAACTGAAACAGCAGCGCAGCAGTCGTATGCTGACCGGGGCACAACGTTACTTGGGGGCACAGGGTCACCTGATTGTTATTTTCTGGTCGCTCGCCCGCACAAGCAGACAATAACAACGGCCCGACACCAAAGCCCAAAGCGGAACCGGAAGGCAGCACAACAGTCTTGTCCGCAAGCAGCAACGCTGCATGGAAGCTGGTCTTGGCAACGTCAAAATCTCCCAGGAACAGGCGATCATTCAACTGCTGAATGTCGATCAACTCGATATCAAACGTCAGGCCGCGCCAATCGACACTGTGAGTCATCAGACCGTGAAAGGCAAACGTATCGTTCGGACAAGTGGAAATGCCGAGATGAATTCTGGTCACTCTAAAATCCTTAACACGACAAGTTCCGCCGCCGCCTTCAACGCAGCCTCGACGTCCCAGTTGGCCTTGTTTCGGTCTCCCGCGATGTTGGAGATTCCTCGAATAACGATAAGCGGAATTCTGGCAAGTTTACACGCCATCGCCACGGAAAATGCCTCCATGTCTTCTGCAACCGCCTCTGGGAATTTCTTCAACCGTTCCGCCACGTCGGATGGACTTGCCGACGCCGAACAAACAGTCAGTAACATCCCGCTGGAAGCGACCGCAGGGCTGGTTCCCTCTAATTCGATCACGTCCGTGAATGAATCGCCGGATTGCGGATCCGTGAACTGACTCCAGCCAAGTTCACCTGCCGTTCTAAACTCCGAACCGCCGCCCGCCCCGACACCGTAACAGCCAATTCTTGAATAACATTCCGCGGTCCCGATGGCAGCAGTGTTGGCATCAAAACTACCAGCAATTCCGACAAGGATAACCTTGTCGGGCATGTGTTTCGTCAACAACTGAGCAGCAATGATCCCGGATGCAATCGGCCCAAAGCCACAGACCGCGAGTGCGCCATCAGCAGCCCTGACAGCATTCTCGAACAAGGGCTGCAGATACTGCAATTCGAAAGACGTGGGAACCAGCAAAAAAGTTCGTGTCATTTCGTAGTTCGATTCGATCCGGTTCATGAACTCATTGGTCTATTTGTAGTTAACGTACATTGACTGTCAAAATTTGGCAGCAGTGACGGCCGAATCGTTTTGTAACAGTTTGTCAGAGAATTTAGTAACCGATGCGGATCGATTCATTTCACTTTTTAACCGTAAATCGCAGTTTCTGACACGAGAGCGCAGAGAGCGCAGAGAGAGCAGAGAATCGCGGTGTTGAAGTGTATGGCCTCTGCTTCCTGTGCGCCCTCCTGTCAAATTGATTCCGACAGGACGGGGTATAACGCACAATTGCCAAATCTATATCTAGCCAAATCAACTTGTGAAAACATGATTTGGCTGGATATAAATCATTCCCACTCTACTGGTAGTATGTCTATAATCAGCCAAATCCACTTTTAAAAACGCGATTTGGCTGGATATAGATCATATGGCAACGGACGTAATCGGGCGAGATGACGAGAAAACTGAATTGAATCGATTGATGGCATCTGCAGATGCTGAGCTTCTCATCATTCATGGGCGACGGCGAATTGGTAAAACATTTCTGATTCGGCAGCACCTCAAGCCTCAGTTGGTTTTTGAACTTTCCGGGCTGCACAATGAAAGTCTCGAACGGCAACTGGAGAACTTTGCAATTCGATTAAAGACGCACAGCGGCAAATCGGGGAAGATCCCAACGTCGTGGCTTCAAGCATTTGATCAACTCAAAGAATGGCTGGTGAAAACCAAAGCCAAAGCGAAGCGAGTCCTGTTCTTTGACGAGTTTCCGTGGCTGGCCAGTCGGCGATCTGGGTTTCTTTCGGCCTTCGAAGCATTTTGGAATACCTATGTGTGTCGCGATCCTTCTCTGGTTTGCATCATCTGCGGCTCGGCTGCGTCGTGGATGATTCAGAAGGTGATTAATTCCAAAGGCGGACTTCACAATCGAGCCACCTCACAGATTCGACTCAAGCCCTTCACGCTGGCGGAGACGAAGCGTTATCTGGCGTCGAGAAAAATTGATCTCCCTGACTTCCAGATCGCACAACTCTATATGGCAATCGGCGGCGTGCCGCATTATCTGGAGCGCCTGGAACGGGGACAGTCTGCAGCTCAGCAAATCGACAGACTTTGCTTTCAAAAAAACGGCCTGTTGGCTGGTGAATTTTCGAATCTTTACCGTGCGTTGTTTGAGAACTCAGATCAGCACGAGACCATTGTTCGAGCGTTAGCGAAGAAGCGGATGGGACTGAATCGAACCGAACTGACCGATGCCACGGGTCTTCCAAGTGGAGGAACGCTGACAAAAATTCTGAGCGAGCTTTCAGAATCCGGCTTCATTCGTGAGATGCCAGCTCACAATTCAGCTCGCAAGAACAGTGTCTGGCGATTGACCGATGAGTATTCGCTGTTTTATCTGACATGGATTGAGCCTAATCATATGACAGGGAAGAATGTATGGCTTACGAAATCATCGGGCCAAAAATGGAAAAGCTGGTGCGGATACGCATTTGAAAACCTTTGCCTGTCTCATGTGCCTCAGATAAAAAATGCGCTGGGAATCTCCGGCGTCCTGACCGAAGAAGCCGCCTGGCAATTCACGCCATCATCGCCGGGAGAGCAGGGTGCTCAAATCGATTTGCTGATCGACCGCAATGATCAAACGATTAACATCTGCGAAATGAAATTTACGGAAGCACCTTTCGTCATCGACAAACGTTACGCGGCCGATCTGCAGAACAAACTAACGGTCTTTCGGCAGCGAACAAAAACCAACAAGGCGCTTTTTCTGACCATGGTGACGGCGGCAGGCGTTAAGCCAAACAACTACTCTCAAAATCTTGTGGCGAACGAAGTGGAACTCTCACAGTTATTTTCAGATTAACAGTCTCTGACAGAGACCGCAGCGAAATTTATATCCAGCCAAATCGTTGTTTAAAAACGCGATTTGGCTGGATATAAATCCGGGGAACCAGAAACAGCAGACTCATAGAGAAGCGTCAACGCTGCACGTTGCAACAAAATGTAGCCATCACGCTCCGCCGTGATGAGCCCTCGTTCGTTCGCGTTCAAACGCCAATGCCAGTGCGAATAGGCCGTCAGTGATGATCGTCCTTTTCGCAATTCTCCATTCCAACTTGTCTACTGTTGACCTTGATAAACCCAAGCCTGAAATTGAAGTCTATCCGCTTCTTCAATCTGAAGTCGCTCTGAGGGTCTAAGCCGACCGAAACCAATAAATCCCAATTTGCACTGCGCAGGGTATTCTGCGGCCGCGATAACATCACGAAAATCGACGCATGCTACATCAATTTGCCGCTCAAGCTCCCGCAGATCACTTCCCGCTAATTTAAGAGCACAAAGTCGAACTCTTACCTTCTCCACGTGATGAGGTTTCGGTCCGTATCTATCAAGAACTCGCATTGCCATTGGGTGCTCATCGGGAGCAAACAGGCGTCCAACGATGCGTTGAATGACTTCGTGTGAAAGGTCGCCATTATTCGGGATCACTGAATCCTCCATTTGGACGGGTGTCCGAGGTTAAGAGCCAAAGCCCGAAATCCCGATGGCAGTGCGAGTGAATCGCCAGGGTTTCAAGCTAACGCTCTCCAACCCCGGCCACTCTGTCGCAGCGAAATGCCAGACAGGTTTCACCCTTTAACCTGTTCCTTCGCCCACTGGTCCTTCAGCGTCACCGTGCGATTGAAAACTAATCGTTCTGATGACGTATCAGCATCGACGCAGAAGTAACCCATCCGTTCGAACTGGAAGCGGTCGCCGACTTCGGCTTTGCCCAGTAAGGGTTCGAGCATAGCGTTGATGACGTGCAGAGATCCTGGGTTCAGGTTGGACTTCCAGTCCAACGCTGGATCAGTAACGTTGTCCGGATCTTCTGTCACGAACAAGTGGTCGTACATGCGAACTTCGGCCTGGACGGCGTGATTCGCGGAGACCCAATGCAGCGTGGCTTTGACCTTGCGGCCATCAGGAGCGTCGCCGCCTTTTGTCGCAGGATCGTAAGTGCATTGAATCTCGGTGATGTTTCCTGCAGCATCTTTGACGACGCCGGTGCACGTGATGAAATAGGCCCAGCGAAGACGAACTTCTTTGCCGGGCGACAGGCGGAAGAATTTCTTGGGAGGCTCTTCCATGAAGTCCTCACGCTCAATGTACAACTCACGACTGAATGGCACCTTGCGACTGCCCGCTGTCGAGTCTTCCGGATTGTTGATCGCATCCATCTCTTCCGACTGACCTTCGGGATAATTCGTGATCACAACCTTTACCGGATTCAGCACGGCCATGCGCCGTTCGGCTCGCTTGTTGAGATCTTCGCGGATGTGGTTTTCCAGCACCACCATATCCATCGTCGCGTTGTGCTTTGTAACACCGACATAGGCACAGAACGCTCGAATGGCTTCCGGCGTGTAGCCGCGACGTCGCAGACCGCAGAGGGTCGGCAAGCGTGGGTCGTCCCAGCCAGTCACGAATTTGCCCTGCACGAGTTCCAGCAGTCGGCGTTTGCTCATCATCGTGTACGTAAGATTCAGTCGATTGAATTCAATCTGCTGCGGATGATGGATACTCAGCGCGGTGCAGTACCAGTCGTACAGAGGTCGATGGTTTTCGAATTCCAACGTGCAAATGGAATGTGTGATCTTTTCTATCGCATCCGACTGACCGTGAGCGTAGTCATACGTTGGATAGATGCACCACTTCGCGCCGGTGCGATGATGTTCCGCATGACGAATGCGATACATGATCGGGTCACGCAGCAGCATGTGCTTTTCGGCCATGCCGATTTTGGCCCGCAGCACATGAGTTCCGTCAGGGAATTCACCAGATTTCATACGTCGAAACAGGTCCAGGTTTTCTTCGACGGAACGACTGCGATAAGGACTGTCTGTGCCGGGTTCGGATGCTGTGCCACGACCTGCACGAATTTCTTCAAGGGATTGGCTGCAGACGTAGGCTTTGTCATCCCGAATCAGTTGTTCAGCCCACTGATAGATCTGTTCAAAGTAGTCGGAAGCATAAAACACACGATCTTCCCAGTCGAAGCCTAGCCAGCGGACGTCTTCCACGATCGAATCGACGTACTCAGTGTCTTCCTTTTCGGGGTTAGTATCATCAAAGCGAAGATTGCATTTGCCACCATATTCTTCGGCGATACCAAAGTTCAGACAAATCGATTTGGCATGACCGATGTGCAGGTAGCCGTTGGGTTCAGGAGGAAATCGCGTTTGAACTCGTCCATCCCATTTGCCGGAAGCCAGATCATCTTCTATGATCTGACGGACGAAATCTCGGTGAGTGGACGGGGATGAATCGGTCATATCAGTGAATTCCGTGCTATGCTGATTGGTTTTTCTTCTCGTCTTTAATGTGGACGAAAAATACAGGCTTGCACCTGATGCAGGAAGTCATACTTTCACTTTTGTGGCAAGTGAAAAGCCGACAGCGACTTCCCAAGTGCAAACTGCCTGGACATCGGATTGTCAGTGCGTAACTGAGCAGTAGACATGGAACGAGTTGAAGGCCACAAATTACTAAGCCATACTGTTTGTGGAATTACAGATCGACAGAGGAGCTACGTGGTTAGTACGTCTTTCAGCACGCGGGCGGGCTCAACGCCTGTCAGTCGCACGTCGAGCCCCTGAAACGGGACTGAGAATCGATGATGATCGATGCCAAGCAAATGCAGCATCGTTGCATGCAGATCGCGAACATGTACTGGGTTCTCAGTCGCATGATAGCCGAGCTCATCGGTGTTGCCGTATGACATTCCAGGCTGCACTCCGCCACCAGCCAGCCACATTGTGAAACCTTTGATGTGGTGATCGCGCCCAGGACCTCCCTTTCCCTGAAACATCGGCGTCCGGCCGAATTCACCGCCCCAGACGATTAACGTTTCTTCCAGCAGTCCGCGTTGCTTCAGATCACTTAGTAGAGCGGCAACAGGCTGGTCCGTCAGCTTGCAACAGATCCCCATGTACTTCTGCAAATCTCCATGATGATCCCAACCACGATGGTAAAGCTGAACAAACCGCACACCGCGTTCCAACAGCCGCCGCGCAAGCAGACAGTTCGAAGCAAACGAGCCGTCCCCAGGAACTGCGCCGTAGGCATCAAGGATATGTTTTGGCTCATGCGACATGTCTGCCAGATCTGGTACAGACGATTGCATCCGAAATGCCAGTTCATACGCCGCAATACGCGATGCCACTTCCGGATTCTGCAACTCTGCATTCCTCAGGCGATCAAGCTCAGTCACCGCGTGTACCAAAGACCGCTGTTGATCGCGGGTAATTCCAGAAGGATTGTTGACATAGTGAACTGGTGCTTCACTGGAATTGAATTCCACGCCCTGATAGCGGCTCGGCAGAAATCCAGACGACCATTGCCGCGACGCTATCGGTTGCGGGTTGCGACCACCAACACTTGTCAGCACAACGAAACCCGGCAAATCCTGACTCTCACTACCCAATCCGTAATTGACCCACGCGCCCATCGACGGTCGTCCGCTGATGGCCGTCCCCGTGTTCATGAAAGTGTGCGCAGGATCGTGGTTAATCTGTTCCGTGACCATGGATCGAAGAATGCACAGGTCATCGACGATGCAGGCTTGATGTGGAAGAAAATCGCTGACCCACTGACCGCTTTGACCATACTGCTTAAATTTCGTGAGGTGTCCCTGCACCTTGAGTTGCTGCCCCTGCAACTGGGCAATTGGCTGACCGACCGTAAACGATTCGGGCATCGGTTGGCCATTAAACGCATCAAGCTGTGGCTTGTAGTCGAATGTTTCCAGATGCGACGGCCCGCCAGCCATGCACAAAAAGATGACGTTCTTCACACGGGGCTGATGATGCGGCAAATCGCTTCGGCTCATGCGTGCTGCAGGGGATTCACTGGCCAGTGCCTTTGAGCGTTCATCAGCAAGCATCAGACTTTGCAACGCCGCTGCACCGATACCGACGCCCGTGTGTCGCAGGAAAGTGCGACGTTTGAGGGCAGTAATTCCAGAATTATCGAATGAAACCTGCATGTGGTCAATTCCTTGAGTTTGTTTCAGCCAAATTCAGAATCGCTCGACAAACAGCGGTCCAGGCAGCGAATTCTGTTGAATCAAAATCGCGAGATTGCTTTGTCAGGCCAACGTTGAGAAATGCCGTGACATCGTCCGGCCGCGTCGCAAAGGACTCACGATTTTCAGTGAGCAATCTGCGAAGCACGCTGAGCTCCGACGATGTGGGATGGCGAGTCACCGCATGATGAAAGGCCCAGGTCAATCGATCGTCATCGGCTTTGCGATCGCTATCAAGTATTTGTGCTGCAAAAACACGCGCAGCTTCAACGAACGTTGGATCATTCATTAATACCAGAGCAGCCATGGGCGTATTCGACTTTGCACGCTGAGCCGTGCATTCTTCACGACTTGGAGCATCAAACGCTTTCAGCATCGGATGCAGAAACTGTCGCTGCCAATGAACGTACACTCCGCGCCGCCATTGACTGTCGTCGTTGTCCTGCTGGTATGTGCGTTCCGGAAAGTTCAAATGACGATAATATCCTTCTGGCTGGTATGGCTTCACGCTCGGTCCACCAATTTCCTGCACCAGCAGACCAGCGATCGCCAACGCATTGTCACGAACCATTTCCGCTGGCAATCGAAACACCGACTGCCGTGCATACAATCGATTGTTCGGATCGAGATCAATCAATTCGGGTCGACCGACGGATGACTGCTGATACGTTCGACTGGTAACGATCAGTTTCATCATCGCCTTCACGTCCCAGCCGCTCGCTACAAACTCGAGGGCCAGACGATCGAGCAATTCCGGATGCACCGGTGGTTCACCTTGTCCGCCGAAGTCGTCCAGCCTTCCTGCCAAACCACTGCCGAAACAAAGCGCCCAAAATCGATTGACTTGCACACGAGACGTCAACAAGCCAGCGCCGCGCTCTGAATCAACAAGCCAGCCAGCTAGATCAAGCCGGTTCGCTCGACGACCAGTACCGTCGGCGATTGTGAGTGGCCCCATAAACTTCGGCACGTTTGGCTCCACGATCTGCCCGCTTTCGTCGAGCCAGTTTCCGCGTGGCAGAATTCGAACAACGCGAGGTGTCTTGAGCGCCACGGTGATCATCGTGCGGCGAAAACTCGCGCGAAGTTTTGTTAACTCCGCTTCACTGCTTTTCACAACATCGCGCAGGGATTTCAGTTCCGATGCCGACAATCCTTTGGTTTCAAGTTTCGCCTTCGCCACAGCCTGACGACTTATAATTTCATCCAACTGAGTCTTCTGCTCGGCTGTCGGCAAGTCAAGCTCGGGGTCACGAGCGGTAGGATTTGAGTTCGAACCGGCTGTGAAATGTTTTTCATCATCCACATCAGCAAAGAACGCACTCAAAGAATAGAAGTCCTGAGCCGTGTAGGGATCGAACTTGTGATCGTGACATTGAGCACATCCGACGGTTGCTCCCATCCAGACGGCAGAGACGTTGCGGACTCGATCTGCCGCGTAGATGGCACGATATTCTTTCGGCTGCAGTCCTCCTTCGTGAGTCGTTTGCAACAAGCGATTGTATCCGGTCGCGACAGTCTCATCCGTTGATGGATTCGTTAGCAAATCCCCCGCCAGTTGATCACGCGTAAATTTATCAAATGATTGGTTTTCATCGAAAGAGTTGATCACCCAGTCGCGGTAAGGCGAAATATTTTGAGTCTGATCGCCGTGGTATCCAACGGTGTCCGCATATCGCACAAGGTCCAACCAGAAGACTGCCATTCGCTCACCATATCGTGGCGAGTTCAGCAGTTCATCGACGAGCTTTTCATAAGCGTCAGCGGATTCATCGGCCAGGAATTGTGCCGCCACTTCCTCAGACGGCGGAAGTCCGGTGAGATCAAAGCAAACTCGACGCAGCAACGTCACGCGATTCGCATCAGGGGATGGCGGGAGTTGTTCGCATTCAAGGCGAGCAAGCACGAAACGATCAATCCAGTTTCGAGGCCAGTCTCCCTGTTTCAATGCCGGAGCTTCATATTTTACCGGAGCTTCATACGCCCAGTGTCCGGACCATTTCGCGCCTTCAGAAATCCACCGAAGCAATATTTGCTTCTCAATTTCAGAGAGCGGCTTCTCAGACTCATGCGGGGGCATAATTTCAGATTCGTCGTTCGACATGATGCGGCGAATTAATTCACTTCGCCGCGGATCACCCGGGGTCACAACAACGATGCCATCTCGATCCGACTTAATTGCCGATTCATTGTCGAGCCTCAACTCCGCCTTGCGACTTGATTCATCCGGTCCATGGCAGTGAAAGCACTTGTCGGACAGAATCGGGCGGACGTCGCGATTGAAATTGATTTGAATATCCGCAGCGTCAACTGTCTGGCAGACCGTCGAAAACTGAACAATCAGAATAACCACGAAAAGATTGACAAGGAGTTTTGCGGACATGTTCAACAACGGCCTCACTTTCAATTTATGGTCTAAACGATCATTCTGTGCTTCGGTTCGACTGCGTGCTCGCGCTTCGTCTCGATAGTATACCATCCCAGTTAATGCACTGAACGCAATTTTTTGAAACCCTGTTTCCAAAGGCAGGGAGACAGCGACAATGAACTCAGAAAAATCCATCTTCAGTTGCAATTCCCGTCGGCAATTTTTGAGCGGCCTTGGTGACGGCTTCGGCGCAACTGCGCTGGCAGCAATGTTCGGAAGCGAATCAGCATTCGGCGAACCGACGGCAAGCGGCCAGACTGCAACACCATCGACCACTGGAAAATGCCACCATCGCCCCACGGCAAACTGCGTCATTCAGATTTTCTGTCCTGGCGGAATGAGTCATGTCGATACGTGGGACTATCGGCCGCAATTGGAACGCATTCACGGACAATCCTTTGACGCAGAACTCGGTAAGCAGACTTTTGCCGGTGTCGCAGGAACTTACGCAAAAAGCTTCTGGCGATTTCGACAACACGGCGAATGTGGTCGCTGGCTAAGCGATCTGTTTCCACTGATGAGTCAGCATGTCGATGACATGGCGTTCATCTATTCAATGCAGAACAAGTCGGCTCTGCACGGACCTGCGATGTTCATGATGAACAGCGGATTCATCCGACCTGGATTTCCGAGCATGGGATCGTGGGTTACATATGGCCTGGGTTGCGAAACAGACAATTTGCCATCGTTTGTTGTTCTGCCTGATGTGCGAGGTTTGCCACCCGGCGGCGCGAATAACTGGAGTGCTGGTTTTCTGCCGGCGATGCATCAGGGCACCATCGTCGAAACGGCGACGAACAACCCACCCATTGCTAACTTGTTTCCGCCAAACCCGCACAACAATTTTAGCGGGGCAGGGCGGGACTTCCTTCAATTTCTCAATCAGCAACACGCAATCGAACGCCCGGATGATTCGCTTCTTGAAGCCCGCATCGCCAGCTACGAACTCGCTGCGAAGTTGCAATTGAGTGCGCCGGAAGCTGTTGACCTGACCCGTGAATCGGAACCAATCCACAAATTGTATGCGATTGCCGACGAAGATATCGGACCATTCGGAAGGCAATGCTTGCTGGCGAGACGATTTGTCGAACGCGGAGTTCGCTTCATCCAGATCTTCTGTGGTGCGGAGAACACAAGTTCCAAAAAAATTCGACCCAATTGGGACTCGCACGAAGACATCGTCCGCGATCATGGCTATTGGGGCCGCATTCTGGATGTCGGCGTACATGCTTTGTTGAGCGATCTAAAATCGCGGGGTCTGCTGGATTCAACGCTGGTCTTCTGCACGACAGAATTTGGACGTCAACCATTCATGCAGGGGAAACAAAAAGGTCGCGACCACAATCCGGGCGTGTTCACGTCATGGCTGGCAGGCGGCGGCATCAAAGGCGGAACCTGTTATGGTTCCAGCGATGACGTTGGTTTTAAAGCCGCTGAAAACCCAAGCTACAGCTATGACCTGCACGCGACTGCATTGCACTTACTTGGCATCAACCACGAAAAGCTAACGTACTACCAAAACGGTATTCAGCGTCGCCTCACGGACGTACACGGACATGTGATCCATGAGATCGTCTGAGTCGGTTGATTACTGTTGCTTGCGATCTGTGAAGATAAGCTTAATCACCCAACATGCCCGAAACATGTGATTAGCCGGGGCAGCTTTCCATCGGCAAAAACATGATTTGTTCTCATCTCTCGCGAGGCAGGATTATGGCGGCAGGGCATCGATTTATCTGAACACATGTCCTTCATTAATTCCGAATCCGGAGACCTCTCTGCGGGTCGATATCTTTGTTTCAGAAAACTCCAAACAATCCGCTGCAATTTGCGCCCGATCCCGCAGCAGCCTGCGATTTCTTTATCAGAAGGATCATTCCATGGCTTCCCCCGACGATCATCGAGACCAATTGTTGCACGCTGCTCGCGGCGGCGACGATGATGCGCTGGGGGAACTGATTGAGAACTTTCGGCCAATGTTGCGGGCCGATGCTGCGCGATCTCTAACAGAAGTTCAGGGGCGACTTGATGCCTCTGATGTTGTGCAGTTGACATGGTGGTCGGCGTTTCGCGCGTTTCCTCGCTTTGAAGGTGACGTGACGGCATTCGTTGGCTGGCTGAGGAATATCCACGAACGAAATCTTCGTGATGCGGTCCGCGACCAGCGGGCCGACAAACGAGACATAGAAAAAGAAGTTACGCAATCGGCAGTTGCTCCGGTCATTCGAGCGAAACTGACGTCACCGAGCCAAAAGTTGATGCGGAAGGAACAACAGGAGCAGATCGATCGGTGTCTGTTGCAACTTCCCGCTGCACAAAGAGAGGCGCTACGATTGCGGTTTCAGGAAGAACTTTCGATCGCCGAAATCGTTCAGCAAATGGGACGAAGCGAGACAGCCGTGGCGGGTTTACTGAAACGAGGCCTGAGTGCGCTTCGGGTATTGATGATTGATGAACCGGGGTAGTATCGCTCGAACAATAACTGTTCGAATATGGACGTAGCGGAAGTCGCCAAGACTTTCGGAATCCAGCCTGGTCGAAACTCTTGGCGAGTTCCGCTACGACAATTATTGATCGAGGGATCCTTAACGTATTCCAGAACCGTTCAGGGTTTTTCTAAGGGAGATTGCAATGCTGATAAATCGAAAACTGACAACCCGTGACTTCATGCGTTTAGCCATTGCTGCGCTCGCGCTTGTGCTCATGCACAACGTGTGCGGATCGAAAGTCTTCGCTCAGGCGGGCGATACTCTTGATGGTGCAGTTTGGCGTTTCAAAATCACACCGAAATTCCCGCGACAGGAGGCCGTCTTTGGTCAGTACAGGATCTCGGATTACCGAATCTTCATCAAAGACGACCCTAAGGACAAAGAATTCACCAGAGAAGTCGGCAAAGCGACTCCGCACCCTCGCACAAAAGTCACAACGGTTGTTTTTAAAGAACTGCGTGTCTTTGAAAAAAGCGAGGACGGAAGCAGGCCGCGAGTCTCCAAAGCTGTTACTGCTGGCGGTGCCAAAGTGAAGATGGACGAACCTTTCGAATGATCTGGTTTGTTCATCGACTCCGAAGGACGACATTGGGATTTCAAATGCTCGCGAATTAAAGAGTAGCCCGATCGTTCCCTTCGGCGAGCGGCAGAAACATGTCTGCCAAATAAGTAACGCCGCCGAAGGAATCCGACCTGAGACAGGTCGGACTACGTAGGCTGATCTGTCCTCAGATCTGCATCCTTCGGCTCGGTCAATTCACAATGGACCGCTCGGTTTGCAGACTCGCCGATGGTAAATCTCTCCTGCCGATCACCTTAACGCCAAATATCGATTTTCTATCCAGCGTAAGAATGTCAGAAACGGATTCCTCAATGAACCAGCCGTCGCCATCCGTAGATCCCGAAAAAGACCAGCGTCTCAACTCGGTTCTTGCAGAATATCTGAAACGTAAAGACGCCGGGAGGCCCGTGAACCAGAAGGCGCTGCTTGCTGCGTATCCGGATCTAACCGATGCTTTGCAATCCTGGTTTGACGGCGAAGCCCTGATGGCAGGAGGTGTTCTGGCAACGACTAAACCTGGCAAAGTGCCACCTCGCTCCAGTGTCCGAGAGACGATCCGGCCGAATGCTGTGGAATCGGACACCGCCTCTGAGTTTGCGCCCCGTATATTTGGTCGGTACCAGTTGCTCCGACCGCTGGGCGAAGGCGCGATGGGAAGTGTGTTTCTGGCAAAGGACACGACGCTTGATCGCCAGGTTGCGTTGAAAGTTCCAAAGTCCGAAGGCACGGGCAATGCCGAGTTCATGCAGCGATTTACGCGTGAAGCCAAAGCTGCCGCAGCATTAAAACACCCGAATATTTGCAGTGTCTATGACGCCGGTGAACACGAAGGAACTGCATGGGGTGCGCGACAAATAGCAGTTTTGGGGAAATTTGGTCTATTCGATTCGGTTGGTTTTTGTTCCATTACGTCGATACCACACCCGAATTCAGGAGGGATCCGATGGGAACGAGAACTCTGGGCGAAATGACGACGCCGACGAAGAAACTGCTGGCATTTTTTCAACACAGCCGGGATGGCTGGAAGAACAAGTATCTGGACCTGAAAAAGCGGGCCATTTCGTTCTCCAATCAGGTTCACGCAGTTGAGAAAAGTCGCGACACCTGGCGGGTTCGAGCGAAAGAAGCCGAGCAGCAGCTCGCGGAATTGCAGTCAAAAAAAAAGTGAACCAGAGCCAACCTGCGCTGAGCTAATCGTCCATCCTCAGGAAAACAGGACGGGCGTTAATGGTGAACTTGTGCGCGTGCGGGATCACGAACATTCTCTGACCACGATGATTTCGTGCGTGCGGATGTACCTGAGGGCGGCCATCAGTTTTCGTGCCTGTCCGGCGGTCCTCACTGTGCTTCAGCCGAATCTGATCGGGTTCGACAGAATTCCGGCGGCTAATACTGTTCAGTCCTGGGTGCAGGGGAAAGTCGGCAGACTGGCAGGAGTCGTCAGCGATCAAGGGGCCGATTTAGTGAAGGGAATTGGCCTTCTGGTTGAAAAACAACTCCGCGATACGCCTGACGAGACGGCGACCAAGGTCTTCAAAGATTTTTCGCATGCGTCATCGCATATCTTTAAGGCCCGTCTGTTGGCGGACCCGCGATGGACCGAGTTTCCGGGTCTGTGCGGGACGACTCAGCCGAGAATTAAGCAGACTCCTTTGGGAGGTATCGCTCCGCCTTCGCAAAAAGCGAAGGGCCGCTATATGAACATAGGCAAGATCATTGAGTGGGGCGAAGGCATGATGCCACACCTTGTCGGCGAAGGCGGAAAACTGCCCCCGGGCCTGACGGTCGATCAGATTCGCAAGCATTTTGGCTGGCTTGTGCCGTTCCGTCGATCACTTCAAGTATGGGGGCAATTGCACGAAATCCGAGAACGCTCGTTGGCGTATCTTCGGATCGCTGGCTATCACGCGACGGCGGCGGGAGAGGTGAAATTCAGGCTGGCGTCGATGAGGACAAGTGATTCGACACGGCTGATGGTGGATCAGATTGTGAACCTGGTGAGTGAACAAAGTGAAGGTCTGGAACTTGGCCAAAGCTATCCCGCGAGCACCGAGATTCTGGAATCGCTGATCGGAAAAGGCAAACAGATGCAATTCCAGAACAGTTGCCAGGGCTTCACAAAAATGCTGGCGGCCATGAGTGCGGTGGTAAGCAAAATCGACGAACCATTCGTCGTCGAGGCCCTGGAAACTGTCCGGGAGCAGGACCTTCGCACCTGGGCTCGCAACACCGTCGGACTCACCATGGCCGCTATCCGCAGGATCGTTCTCGGCGGAACAAAAGTCACCTAAAAAGATTCTCGACTGATTGCTATTTGTCGCGCACCCCAGGAACTGCATATATCACGATGGATTTTATTGACGGCGTTCCATTGTCTCGCTTCATAGGCTCGAGCAAGCTTCAGTCGCTCGAAAGTATTCTGCGAATGCTTCGAGTCATCGCGGATGCGGTCGGACATGCTCACAGCCACGGCGTCGTTCATCGCGATTTGAAACCGGGGAACATTCTGGTCGATGCGAACCTGAATCCTCACGTGACAGATTTCGGCCTCGCACGACGAGCTGAAACTTCGGACGAATCACGACTCACACAGGAAGGACTGCTCATTGGAACGCCGGCCTACATGGCCCCCGAGCAAGTGATGGGGGAACAATCAAAAGTGGGACCTCGCAGCGACATCTATTCGCTGGGCGTCATCTTCTTTGAAATGCTGACCTGCCGATTGCCGTTCGAAGGCAGCGTGCCGCTGTTGCTCGCCAAAGCTCTGCGCGATGCTCCGCCCGCTCCAAGTGATATCAAACCCGATCTTTCCGGCGACGTTGATGAACTCTGCCTGAAATGTTTGAAGAAAGAACCGAGCCAGCGGTACGCCACAATGAATGAAGTTGTAACGGCCATTGATACGTTGCAGGACAGGATCAGGAACAGACCGAATCCCATAATTGAAGATGAGGCATGGCGTTCACGTGTCAAGAAGGACAAGCCAAAGAAGTCGCCTCCTGCGTCTGACAAGCCGAAGAGAAACCTGCCCGACGTTCTGGGTCTATCGCTTGACCCAGGCGGGATTATCCTGCCCGTCAAGGCACCGATCTCAGATCAGCAGGATGCCAAGAAAGGTACACGCAGCAACCGAACCAAAACAGAACAGCCGAAAGCTTCGCAAAGACCAGTCACTTCAAAACGCGGATTGCTGATCGGTGGCGTAGCAGCGCTGGTTTCCCTGATTGCGATTTCTGCTTTTATCATCATCCTGCTGAAGAACGGAAACCAGACGCTCGCCGTGCATGTCGATGACGACTGGCTGCGCGAACAGGGAGGCCAGATCGCACTGCTGGTCGATGGCAAGAGCCACACGATCTCCGCGAAGTCTCCGAATGGTGACGATCTTTCGCTGACAGTCACGTTCGGCGAGCACACGTTTTCAGTAAAGCACGGCGATACAATTGTGCATGATCCAAAGACATTCGAAATTCTGAAAGGCAAACATCGCGTTGTTCATATCACCGCGACGGGCATTGTGCTTGCAGATCACATTGCAACGCCCGCAATAACACTGGTTACAACAGCTCCGGAAAATGTTGCGATGCCTGCTGCTCCGAAACAGAGTGAACCAATCCCGTCATTAAACTTAACCACACAGGCAGACGAAAATGGAAGCTGGGACTCACTTTTTGATGGTTCCGATGTTAGTCGCTGGGCGAGCCTTGGGCCGTTTCAGGTCAAAGACGGATTATTGACAGCCGACGGTGGACGTTCCAGCGCGATATCTCGCGACGAATACGGTGACTTCGAACTTGAAGCAGAATGGAAGATCGGTCCTGGAACGAACAGCGGTATCTATTACCGTGAAGTACCGACCGACCGCGTTGTGTTTGGGAACGAGTATCGAATCACTGACGGAAGTATCGACAGCGATCACCCCGAACGTCAGACCGGTTCGCTGTACGACGTTTTTCCAGCAACGGGCGGGGAGATGAAACCGATTGGAGAATGGAACACAACTCGTATCGTGTGTTTCGGCACGTTTGTAGAACACTGGCTCAATGGTCGAGTCATCCTTCATTACAGATCAACGCAACCTGAATGGACCAGCAGAGTTGCTGAGTGGAAGCAAACCTCCGGCGACATAAACACTTTTGAAATGCTCCCGAAAGGCCATTTACTGCTGCAGTCGGAAAATGGTGAAATTGCATTCCGATCAATTCGTATTCGGAGGATTCCAGTACCTCGGGAGACGGACAGCAACGCATCGCTTGTCACGAATTCATCTGATCCAAAAGTATCTCCTCCACTACTAATTTCGCCATCGCGCGATGGCGAAGCGTTGATGCGTCAGGAATCCTGGGCTCTCTTTCTCGATATCCCACTTGAAACCGAAAACAGTGTCGGGATAAAACTGCGTCTGATTCCGCCCGGAGAATTTGTGATGGGATCTCCGCCAGACGAGGAAGGCCGACTCGGGAACGAGAGTATTCAACACAGCGTTCGACTCACGAAACCGTTTTATTTGGGTGCGACGGAAGTGACGCAGAAACAATGGCAGTCAGTCATGGAAATACAGCCCTGGCTTGATCAGCCTGAAGCTTCTATTGGCGACAACTTTCCCGCCATCTATGTGAATTGGGAGGAGGCGTCAGAGTTCTGTAGAAAATTAAGCGAGATTGAAAGCAGGGTCTATCGATTACCCACCGAAGCAGAATGGGAGTATGCTTGTCGCGGCGGCACAAGTACTGCATGGAGTTTCGGTCGATCTGTCGATGTACTGCCGGAGTACGGTTGGTTTGATAAAGACTCAGAACTCCAGAACCAAAAGTTTGCTCGTGAGATTGGATTAAAGCAACCGAATCCGTTTGGATTGTTCGACATACACGGAAACGTCTGGGAATGGTGCCAGGACTGGCACGAAGGTTACGATCCTTCGCCGATCGACGACCCTCAGGGGCCTGCTGCAAAATGGTGGCGCATCTTTCGAGGCGGAAGCTGGAAAAGTCCGGCCACAAGTAGCCGTTCCAGTGCACGATGGGCGCATTTTTCGACGTTACGCCAAGGCGATCTGGGGTTTCGGATTGTCTGCGAGCCACAAGCATCCGAACACGTTGTGACTGACGTACCTGCGCCCGCTAACGATTCACTGAAGTACTCATCGCAGATTGACGGAGCCACAAAGGAACAACTGATCGAATGGTCTGGCAGTCTTCCGGAAGACCTTCGCCCAGGCTGGATTTCTGTAAGGGCGACAGAGTCCGGACCTGTGTTTAATGCCGTTGCAGTCGCATCGCCCGATCAAAGCGACTGGAGACTGGCGTTCTATGACATCAACAATCCAGAACAATCGGCGTTGTTTGAGACCCATCGTTTCGAGTACCGAATGGAATTGATCCATGAATATGATATTGCTGCGACAACTGAGCGATTGACGGTTTGGTCCAACAGTGAACTTGCTCATTGGTGGCACGGCGATCAGTCGTTTATCAACGACAAGATTCAGGAATATCTGACACAGCACCGTGGCGCTGATGCAGTCATGGAAACTTTCCTGCCGCATTCAATCTCAGGGCGCGATGGGCACTTTCATTTTGTCCCCACATGGCAACCGCACCGTGAGTGCCAACTGGACTTGAGTATTAGTCTTGATGAGTTGTCGGCCAAAGTCGAAGAATATCGCAAGAAAGGATGGCGGCCGAAAATCGTTAATTCGATTCTCTATGTTGAACCGTCTCGCTATCTCGCAGTCTTCACCGATAACCCGCGATCAGAAAAATGGGACTTCTCACCGCGACTGACCACAGATGAATATCATCAGCAACTCACCGAAGTCGATGCGAAGGGTGGTCATGTACGCTGCGTTTGCTCTCGCCAGGAAAACGGTGAAGTTTTCTATACAGTCGTTTGGGATTATCCGGACACGCCGATCGCGAAATCTCCTCCGATCGCAGACGACGACTTTCTAGCCGTTGCTCCATTCAATACAGCTCGCGCCAAAAAGTATCGGGAAGCCTGTGCGGCGGATCTGAAATTGCCGATTGAATTCACGAATTCCATCGGAATGACGTTTCGACTGATTCCACCGGGGATATTCACAATTGGAAGCACTCCTCAAGAGATCGAAGCCGCGAAACCACACCTTTACACGCAGGTTGACCCAACTCGACCGGAACGAGCGTTGGCGGAGGCGCCTCGACAGGTCGTCACAATTACGAAGCCATTTTACCTCGGTACCACGGAGGTCACTCAAAGTCAATTCCTGCGGGTCACGGCAACAAATCCGTCCTGGTTTTCACCCTCCGGTGGTGGCAGCAAAGACGTTGGCAACAGGAATCACCCCAACGCTCCAGTTGAAAATATGACCTGGAACGCCGTCGGTGATTTCTGCAATCTTTTAAGTCAAAGTGAAAAGCTTGAGTCCGCCTACAAAATGACTCCGCAGGAGATCACTCAAACCAGCACCGGAGGATATCGTCTGCCAACGGAAGCCGAATGGGAATATGCATGCCGCGCTGGCACGACGACTCGATTTTGGTGCGGACATATCGTTCGAGGCGGCGATTACTTCATGTCCGCGGAAGAATGTCGATCCGCGTGTCGTGATTGTTACGCCGCCGATACTCTTTGGAATGACGTCGGTTTTCGCGTGGCACTTTCGATCGAAGCCGTTCGCAAATTGAATAAAACTAAGAAGGCAAAATAAGCGAGCAAGCTGACACAGACCGCTCTCCAGCTCCGTTTCATCCTTCGGGATCATCCAGAAGCTGTTGCAGGCGTTCCGCATGCTGTGGCAGAAGATTTTGCAGCCATGTCGCATCGACAAGGCCGATGGAAATGAAATCCAGCAGGTGCAACTGATCCTTACGACGGAACGAATTCAGTTTCATTCTGACAAGTGCTTCGAGCCTGACGATGTCATAGTCTTCGGCGTGCTCGATTTCTGAGACGTCCGCCCAATAAAATTGTCGTGAAATCACCGAACGTATGGAATCAAAGAGATATGACCAACCTCCGCCGTCTTGGCCCTTCAGACTTAGTTGTTTCTTCGATTGCTCTTGGCTGCTGGCCAATTGCCGGTGTGACGAGCCTTGATGTTAACGCCGACGATAGCTTGAAAACGCTTCACGCAGCTCTTGATGCCGGCATTAATTTTTTGGACACGGCGTACGCTTATGGCATCGACGGCGAAAGTGAAACGCTGATTGGCCAGGCGATTCAAGGGCGTCGTGACAAGGTTGTGGTCGCGACCAAAGGTGGGCTGCATCGAGTCGGCAAGGGGCAAGGACATGACGCTCGGCCGGAGACGTTGCTGCGTGAATGTGACGAGTCACTGCAAAGACTGCAGACCGATGTCATCGATCTGTATTATCTTCACGCCCCCGATCCAAAAGTGCCCGTTGCAGAATCCGCCAGCGCGATTCAGCGAATGATCGACAGCGGCAAAGTTCGCTACGCCGGTGCGTCGAATCTGAAGACCTCGCAGCTGGAAGAATTTCATGCCGCCTGTCCGATCACCGCCGTACAGCCTCACTACAACATGCTGCAGCGAGAAATCGAAGCCGACATTGTTCCATGGTGTTTGCATCACAATGTTGCTCTCTGTGTTTACTGGCCGCTGATGAAAGGTCTTCTCGCCGGACGCCTGCCGCGAGATCACAAGTTCGTCGATGCCGACGGGCGCAAGAAGTACCCGATGTTTCAAGGCGAAGAATGGCAGAAGAATCAGGACTTCATGGACGACATGAAAGCCATCGCAGCGGACATCGGCTGCCCGGTCTCACAGCTTGTTCTCGCCTGGACCATCCGCCAACCCGGCATCACCTCCGCCCTCTGCGGTGCCAAACGAGCCTGGCAAATCAAAGAAACCGCCGAAGCGATGAAGCGCGAGCTGACCGACGACACGTTGACAAAGATTGCCGTCGCGTTGGAAAAACGCGGACAGCCGTATTCCATCGCGGCTGTGTGATCAAGTAGGGTTTGTGAATCACAGCGAAACACACCATTTGAGCTCCACGCAGCCTGCGGACACCACATTTCAAAGATGTCCCCTTTGGTCGTATCACCGTATCTTACGCAACGTGGAATGACACAATGAACACTGAAGAAGTATCGGCAATTGAAACGCATCTGAAATTGAAACTGCCGTCAAAGTATCGAGAGACGCTGCTGGCAGGCTATTGTGTAGATCCATATTTTCTGCAAGACCCCGAAGAGTTGCTCATCGAGAATCCTGAACTGCGAATGTGTCATGTCAAAGACGCATTTGCGGGAGGCTCCTGGCCCGATTCTTATTTTTGTATCGGAAATGATGGCTGCGGAGATCATTCCTCACTGAATTCCACGCCGCTATAAACCGCTGCGAGTTCCAGGGAAACTTTGATGTCAGAGATCTCAATGCGGTCGCTGATGGACGAAAGGACTCGGCGATCAAAGCCGGGTTCACCGCGTTCGTAGACGATGGCGGCGGGTTCGCTTTGTTGAAGAAGAATGTAGTGCGTCAATGTTGGTATTGTTAGATACGCTTCGCGTTTTTCGCCTTCGTCAATGCGTCGAGTCGATTCGGAAAGCACCTCGATGATAACTGAGGGCTGGTCCTGAAAAACATCGCTCTGCGGATTCGGATGGCAGATGATAGAAACATCTGGGTAGTAGAACCGCGTTTGGCTGGGCATTCGTACTCGAATCTTTGTGTCGGAGTTGAAGACGCGACATTTGTGCCCCTGGAGCTGCCGCCCAATTTCCACCAAGGCATTTGCGGCGATCATGTTGTGAGCATTTCTCGCTCCGACCATCGCGTAGACGACTCCGCCAAGGTATTCATGTTTGATCGTCGATTGCTGCTCGCCCGCGAGGTAGTTATCGATTGAAATCAGATTCAGTCGTCGTGCCGTGCTCATGTGAGTCGTCCATTAAAAACTCATTGTGACCAATGGCCCATCATATCAAAGCCGTAGGGTGTGTGCAGCGGCGCGCAACACACCAGTTCTGGCCTGTGATATTTCAACCCCGCGATCCAACTTGCTGCGTTGTTGCGCATGGTAGGTTATGGATCGACCCGTATTAAACTTGCAATGTTTTTACCTGTGGTGTGTTGCGCTGCGCTTCACACACCCTACCCAATTACCATTTGCACAACGATTCCACATACGCCGCTGAGCCGTCTCGCAGCCAGCCGTCGAGTTGAGCGGGGTCTTTCAACTGTTGGCCGCGGAGGGTGGGAACGACAAGGAACGCGCAATCAACATCCGCGAGTGCGGTCATGTCGCCCCAGAGCTTTTCAAATTGCGAAACCGGGAACACATCTTCCTGACCGTGGCCCCAGCGTTTCTTGACGTCCTTGAGAGTAATGTACGTCGGCATGCGGCGGCCACGGTCGCGGATGGCGGCATCGACGGTCTTGAGGTTGGACAAAGCGGGGCGATCGAGTCCAAAGATATTCAACAAGCGGTCGATATCAATCCATGTCGTCAAGGAGTTATACCACGACAGATGGAACTCATCTTCTTCACGAGGCATCGCGAGTCCTTCGACAAGACGGACTCGACCATCGACCTTCGCCAATCCGCCGCCACGGTCTTCCAGTCGGCGACTGATGACTTCAAACGACAGATCCGCATTGGACTGAATGTGCAGTCCCAGGCAGCCGGCATCCACATTCGCGCCGAGCGTATCGATGTTGTGCAGCATCAGATATTTCAGTTGCGGGCGATCGGCCAGCATCTGACGCAGCGTGCCGTTGCGAAGCAGGTTGGGCACTTCGTACCAGTGGCCGACCGGATGCATGCACTGCGACGGCAGGTTGTCAGTGTAGTCTGAAGCTTCGCCAGCCGTGCGCGCCCAGTTCATCAGAGCGGTTCGCAAACTGCTGCGAACTTTTTCCTTCTGCTGATCAAGAACCTGCTGAGCAATTTCTTCCCATGTGAACTGCAGGTCTCGCAATGTGGGAACCATTCGCAGGCCAACAGATGCACCGCGCGAGACACGGAAGATGCCGTTACTCTTCAACGCATCGACGGCTTCACGCAGCGGCTTATCCGTCAGATATCCCGAGGTCACCACGTGCAGCGGCGACACGCCAAATTCAGCGGCGACTTTCCGTGTTTTCGCAAAGTGGATGTCCAGAAACGAACGCCACTGCCCACCCATTTTGCAGAACGGATTCAATGCCTTCACAACACCCGCGCCTTGAGTCCAGCGGCTGCCGACGCCGGCGGCCAGTGAAATCACGCCGACTTCGCCGTTTGCGATCGCGGCTCGACCGAGTCCAATCGCGGACTTCGGAATATCGCGTCGGGCTTCGATGACGTCACTTGCTGAAACATCTTCAATCGTCACCGTGGCGGGCAGGCGATTTTGCGACATTCCCAATCGGCCCGATCGCAAGTCTTCACGCAGTTGTTCGTGAGCGATCGAGTCGAAGCCGTTTTCCCGGAGCAGATCGTCGAGCCTTGCAGATTGCTGAGCCTCTTTCGATGTTGTAGGCAGAATTCTTTGGATTAGTCGCGATGCAAGATGGTCACCGCCGTCGTCATTACGACACGCATTGCCGACTCGTTCAAGTTCGCCGCGCACCATCGGCGTGAGCTGTTGGAGACCTCGGCGCAGCCAGTCGGGAACCATCAACGCATAATAGCCTTTGGGGAGATTGCCATCAGCTCGTAGTTCGGCAAACGTTCCGTTGTCGTTGATTGCAAAGTCGTAAACGACGGGATCCATTGCAAATGGAACGCTGGCTTCCATACTGCGTTTGACGGTGATCATCATCGTTTGAAGCCAGTCCTGAGCTTCCTCACGAATGGTCGGATCGAAGATGAAACCCATGCCTCCGCCGGCCATGCCGCCAAGCATCCAGAAGCCCTGAAACTTGTCACCATACTGGGTGCGGCATTCTTGAATGAGGCGTTCTGTGTACGCGTTGCTGCACCACGGAATGATGGCCTGTAGCGGTTCGTGGAAGTTGCGATGAGTCGCCGCTCCGACGCCGGGGATGTCGCCCGCCTTGAGTGACGCAGTGATTTGTTCGAGCAGTCCAATCGCATCCTGCCGCGCGGCCCATTCACTTTCGCAGCGCAGCAGATATTTTTCAGTGACCATTTCCAGAATCGGCCCGACATTTTGGGCCATTCCACCGTGTACAAGCACAAGGCTGTCTTGCAATCTTCGGCGAGTTTCACGACTGACTTCGTCTTGAGTAAACACATGATGTTGAGGCATCAAACGGCCTCGACTGACACCGAATTCCGGATCGTCGGGACCTGCCGTACAGCCTTGAATGAGTTTGATTCCCGGCCAGACGCCGCCGGAATCCTGCCATCCGCCGCCGGAGCCGCCGATCCATTCTCCAAGGATCGCGCGAGCGGCCACAATTCGCCGATCGGATTCTTCGAGCTGACCTGTGAAGGCAGAAACCTGTCGGGTGGCACGCATGCACATTGAAATCAGCGAGCCCAGAAGGTTCGTCGAAACAGCAAGCCGCGAGCCTTTTGGAATGTCGTTGACTCGGCTTGTAATTTCCAGACCCAAACCCGGGCCGATCATGCGATTGAAGACGTCTGCAATTTTCCCGCCGCAGCCCTCCATGCCAGGTGGAATCAATCCGGCGGCAATCACTGCACCTTTAATCAGGCCGAGATAATCGCGGGCAAAGTCGAACACTTCGTTGATTTCGCGGATCTCGACTTTCGCGTCGAGGTCTATGCTGATCAGTCGCAGCACCGGTTCATCAATGACTCGCAAACTACAGTCGATCGGAGGAGTTGGTTTCTCATGACGGCCTCGCACGGCCAGATCGATCGACGCATTGATCACCTTCGCGCCTTCGGGATAATCCATGCCGAGGAAAAAAATGTCGCTCCAGCCGCTGTGCGAAAAGTCCATTCGCACTGCCGTGCGTTCGCGAAGAACGGGATAGCTGTTTGTCGCTTCGTTGATCTGCAGAAGTTCCGGACGGATCTGCAACGGCACATCGGCGGGATGTCCCGTTCGGAACATCCATTGATTACCGCGCACCGTGCGAACACTGCGTCGAACCTGATCGGCGAGAGTTTGAAACGCCAGCCGATGATACGCCTCCCCCAGCGCGCTCGAGAGAGAAACAGACGGGCCGTCCTGTTCCAGCTTCAGCAGAAACACATCCAGCGCTTCCGGGTAACGGCGATTAAGCATGTGCTCGTAGCCCGCGTATGGAATGCGTCCGCTTTCTTTTCCGGCCAGCTGTGTTGGTAAATGGAATCGATGAATGGCGTAGAGAAAGAAGAGACTACGGACTCGATCGTACAGATTTTCGCAAGTTCGGCGGTATTCATCCAGCTCCCGACATTCGCGCAGCAGTTGATCCAGCGTCAGATCTTTGCATTCGGCATCGAGAGACCTGTTGCGAGTGGATAAGTCGCTGGAGGTGATGATCGAGAGAAGGTTCATGTTGGCGTTTCGGTGATTCTAGTAGGGTGTGTGCAGCGGAGCGAAACACACCATTCGTGGTTTACGGAGCAATGTGCATGCAGGATAGGAATCGGAGGGCTGACTCCGGAGAAAAGTCGATGTAACAAAGTAGACGTCACTCTCCGAGTGACGCTGGCCGCTCCAGCGGCCTTGGGGCATTCGTCACTCGGAGAGTGACGGCTACTATAATCGCAATTGGAGTGCCATTGGGCTGCCGCTCGCCGGAGTGATTACTTTGCCGCCAGCAGGTTCACAAGTTCGGTCAAAATCAAGTCGCGATCATCGCCACTCAGCGAAAACGCGAGTTGCGCCATCAGCAGTCCGTACTTGTAGCTGATGTTGTAACGTGAACCGTCGATTTCGAGTGCAAGGTAGCGTTCGGTTTTTGCCAGTTGATTCAGCGAACTGCTGAGATCGATGTTTGTTCCGGCAGAAGTTGAATCGAGCGACTTCTGCAGCAGCGTCAGAACTGTCGGCGTCAACACGTGCATTCCAAACATGCAGAGGTAGTAACCCGCTCGCTGACCAGCCACGATCAGGCGTTGTTCGGCGACCGTCGGTGTTGGTTTTTCAATGACGGTATTCACCTCGTACAGGTTATCAGACTGAGCAAGCGGCGTTCCGCCAACGGTACCAAAGTAGGCGACTTCGTTCTCGCGAGTTGGCTGAATTGCGGACACCGAACATTCATGCTTCGCAGCAGCTTCGATAAGCTGCTGAGCGCAAAGCCGATCGGTCTTGCTCAAATACAAGTGGTCCGACACCAGATGCAGAAAGGCCTCCTCGCCGATAAAATCTTTGGCACGCAGAATGGCGTCGCCATATCCGCGAGGATTGTCCTGTTCGAAAAATGTCAGTCGCGAAGCATGTGGCCCGGCGGCGGTAATGTAAGGCTCCTGCCGACCTGGCCGCACGATGATCGCAACGTCATCGATTCCGGATTCCACAACTTCATCCAGCATGAGCCGGAGAGCCGTGCGGACTTCACCTCGACGATCAACCAGCGTCTGCAAAGGTAGTCTGGCATGTTGATCGCCAGCAGCCGTGATGACGGCTTTTCGAATTTTCATTGGTATGGTCTTCTAAACTGGTCTGGATGTAAAACTGACAATCGTTGTAACATCTGCAGAATCTGCCGGAGTTCCAGTGTCTAATCGATCAGATCATCGGAACAATCGCAGGAAGTCGCAAGTTCTTTTTGTCAAAGGGATTGCGAGATTAAAATGGCCTGTTGACTTGACCAAATAATCGGACTGGATCGGCATTTGCTGCCGGTTCGATACGGAGCAACGGAAGGATTCGTTGCCGAGATATATCCCTTCAAACGACGCATAGGATGAGCATGGACGCTCGAACACTGCGATGTCTGGCTGTAGCTTTTTCGCTGCTGGCACTATGCCGCATCACGGAAGCTGCGACTTTTCAGACGGTCAATTTTGCCGTGACTGCCGATAATCCGGAAGTTGCCGAAAAGGTCGGTAAAGCTGCGGAGGTTTATCGCCAACAACTTGCCATTTTCTGGCTTGGCAAACCGCTGCCGAATTGGAGTCGTCCCTGCAAAATTTCCGTACGCGAAGGTGCGTTGGGAGCGGGTGGACAGACGACGTTTCAATTTACTCGCGGCGAGGTATTGAATTGGCGAATGAGCGTGCAAGGATCACTGGAACGGATTCTGGATTCTGTCCTTCCCCATGAGGTCAATCACACAATTTTTGCCTGTCACTTTCGCCGCCCCCTGCCTCGCTGGGCGGATGAAGGCGCTGCGACGCTGTTTGAACACCGTTCTGAGCAATTGAAACAACTTGCGTTATTGAACGAAGTCATTCGCAACCAGCATGAACTGATTTCGTTACGTGATCTGTTGGCGATGAAAGAATATCCACGCGGCCAGCGACCGATGTTGACGCTGTATGCTCAGGGGTACGCACTTGCTGATTTTCTCGTGCAGCAAAAAGGTCGTCACGCCTATTTGAAATTCATTGCTGATGGTGAACGTGGAAACTGGGAAGATGCGATTCGCACGAACTTCGATCACGACGGTATTGAATCATTGGAGAAAAACTGGCGAGGCTGGGTGCTTGCTGGTATGCCGAAGTTGACGCTGCCTCGCGAACAGATGCTGGCGGCAAATGAAGATTCACCGGAATTGGTTTTACAAGCGGCTGCGCGACCGGAGATTGTCGCTGATCAAACGGCACGATCCGCCCTGTCGAAGCCCGGACGTTCGCTTGCTGGTGCAACCGTTCGACTGCAAAGTCCAGATCCACAACGTACAGCGCCGGCCAATCAAATTACCGCAGATGTTGAACCCAAAACAATTATTCGAGAGCGCGTGAATAGCGTCGAAGCTGAACAGTCTGGCACCGCCAGGATGAAGTCAGGCCGCGAGTTTACCTTCGAAGCGCCCGCACCGCGTTCTTCAGAATCAAGAGCTCGTAAAATTGCTGATCCTGCGGTTGCTGGCGACGAACAAGGCGACGACGTCGGATTGGAAGATCTCTTTCCAGATTCCGCCGACACAGCAGTCGATGCCGATCAGGGATTTCGCAATTCGGAAGCTATTGGTCCGTCTGAAGTTGCCGAACGGCGACTGCAGTTGGAACGCACAGCAGCAGTGAAAAATCAGGGATTGGCGTTGCCTTCGGATGGTTTTTCGGGCAAGTCACTCGAACTGAACGGTGTCCTCCTTCCTCGGGAGCGAAATGGAAATTCCGGCAGCACTCCGCAGTGGGCTGGATTTCCGGGGCAAAAGAAGTTGTTCTGACTTCACGCACAGGGAATGCCTGATAGCATAGCCTCTTGGCTTCAGGTATTCCGGCGAATATTGTTTCCTCCTGACAATAATCGCACTGCCGCAACGGCCCTCGTTCCTCACGGGCGAGTCATCGACACCCGCAACGATGACTCGCCCGCTTTCAATTTTGTCGCCCGATTTGTCCCAAATCGGGAACCTGCGAGTTGACACCGTTCAATAGGCATTGTCACTCAGAATCCCGTCATCCAAAAAGTTTGAATTTTTCCGATTACTTTAGGGCCAAAAAGCGTAAAATCGCGTAAGCTAGGAGCGTCCAATTTCGTCAAGCCCGATGGACTGTGAGTCATCTCACAGACTTTGATTTCACGAATCACCACACTGGAATGAGAATCAACTCGCGGCTCGTCCGCAATTCTTAACGGAGAAAACTGAGATGAAAGCACTACTTGTTCTAGCCGCCCTCGCGGGTTCGGCGTTCGTTGGCTATTCGTACATTTCAACAGATGGCCAAAACTGTGCAGTCTGCCCAATGACCGGCCAGCCCCTGATGACCTCAACGGAATCAGAAGGCAGTTGCTGTCCAAGCGACGGTGATGCCATGCTGACCGGTCTGACCAGCGAAGGCCCAGTGTGTTGCAGTCAGGGGAAGGGAGCCTGCTGCTCAGACGGCGACGCAATGACTTGCACCGAAGGCAAAAGCTGCTGCTCTAAAGATGACGCAGCCATGTTGACTTCACTATTCGCTGCCAAATGCGAAGGCTCTTCTAAGAGTGACACCTGCGAGGAAGGTTGCACCAAGAGCTGCTGCCAGGGCAAAGAACAAAACGCTGCCGACGCTGTTGAAACCACTGACGCTGTTGCAACCACTGACGCTGTGGAAACCACTGACGCTGTGGAAACCACTGACGCTGTGGAAACCACTGACGCTGTTGAAACCACTGAAATCAAAGTAGAGATCGTTGCTGAAGTGACTGAAATTGAGTAGTTCGCGTTCAGCATCCGGCTGATATGAAGACCCAAAGAATGAAGGAGTCGCACATAAGTGTGACTCCTTTTTTGATGCACGTGAAATGATGTGTGCAAAGGCAGGAATCATTCGTGCGATGGCTCCAATTTCATTCCGGCCAGTCATCGACACTCGCAACAATGACTCGCCCGCTTTTGCGTTTTAAGCCGATTGCCTCAAGTACACGCCATTTTGGGGTAGGACCTGTACTGTTGAACGCGGGGATTCTAAAATCATCTCCGGATTGAACTCACGGATTCTTATGGCAATGTTTGTTTGGAATAATTTTCGACCTTTCTGCACGACAATATGACGGGCGAAATGAAGAGGATGAGGCATCATGCGAACCGGATTTTGGATTGTGTCTCTTGCTGTCGCGGCCTGCGGAGCTGTTGGCTGCGAGGACGCTGACTATCAGACTTACAATAAAGCTCCACTAAGCGAAGCATCGGCACATGTTCACGACGACGATCACGGTGAAGTTGGTAAGCATGGCGGGCATGTGTTAGAACTCGATGATGCACACGCTCATCATGGCGAATTGGTTTTCGATGCTAAGACGCGCGATATCACTGTTTACTTTTACGGTGGCGAAGTCGGCGAAGCAAAAGCAGCAAGTCACGTGACGCTGAGCTTACATGTTGCCGACGGTCATAAGGATCTCGTTGCGAAGGCCACGCCACTCGAAGGTGAAACTGCCGAAACGGCTTCGTGTTGGGTCTTTAGTGGCGCGGATCTTCCTGAAAGCATTAAAGGCGAGGAGCAGCTCGACGGACATCTGGAGGCAACGCTGGACGGCAAGCCGTTTTCATATGGACTGGAACCACATAGCCATGATCATGATGGCCACAGTGATCATGCGCATGATGATGCAAAAGCAAAGTAGTAATTGTCTCGTGCAGGACGAGGCTGAATTCCGCGTTCTGCAGAGCATTGGATTTAGAGTGCGAGTCCGGTTTGAATTGGACTCCATTTGCCTGTGGCCCAGGATTTCGATGTGCCCGTCATGACCATTCAGGCAAACCACGATTCGACAGCGCGAGCGGCAAGTAAACCGCAGTGGTCATGGAGGACCGTTATGCCTATTGCCGTTCTGTGCGTTGCGTTGCTCGCTGCCGCATCAGTTTTTCTGTTGCCGAAGCCATCCGTAGAAGCCGCCGCACCTCCAGTGACCAAAGCTCAGGTCGTCCGGGAATATCCGCATGATCGCACAGCTTTCTGTCAGGGATTGGTTATGCATGAAGGGCGATTATTGGAAGGCACGGGCCAATACAAAAAATCGTTCCTGCGGCTTGTGGATATTGAGTCCGGAAAATCCCTGAGTGATCAGAAAAATGCCGACGACGTGTTTGGCGAAGGCGTCACGGTCTGGAAAGACCGAGTGTTTCAGCTGACATGGCGAAATGGCTACATGCTTGTGTACGACGCCAAAACTCTGCAGCGCACTGGCTATGTTCGATATCGTGACATCGATCCAAAACTCAGCGAAGGCTGGGGTTTGACCCATGATGGCCATTCACTGATTTTGAGTGATGGGAGTTCGGATCTGCGATTCATCAATCCGGAGACGTTTAAGCTGGAGAAAAAACTGAGAGTCAAATCCGGGTTAAAGTCGATTACATCTCTGAACGAACTTGAATACGTCAACGGCCAGATCTTCGCCAACATCTGGTATGAAGACCGTATCGCCTGCATCGATCCCACGACGGGCAAAGTCACCGAATGGATTGATCTGGCTCACATTCGCCCCCGTGAAGTACGGAATGATCGTGAAGCTGTTTTGAACGGTATCGCATGGGACGAAAAGGCTCAACGTCTATTCGTCACGGGGAAACACTGGCCGACGCTCTTTGAGATTAAGCTGAGCAACTAATGATCGATCTTTTTCCCACTCTACTGGCTCTCAGAATCTCGTCGATTGATGTCGCCATTGTGGCAGTCTATTTGGCCGTCCTGACTGGCGTCGGGTTCTGGATGGGCCGTGGCAATCGGACCGTTTCGGATTATCTGCTGGGTGATCGCAGTCTGCCATGGTGGGCGGTTTTGGGATCGATCGTTGCTACAGAAACCAGTACCGCCACGTTCTTGAGCATTCCAGGAACCGCGTTTGTTGAAGGTGGCAATCTGCAGTTTCTGCAACTTGTGCTGGGCTTCTGTGTTGGTCGCGTCATTGTGGCCTGGAAACTGATACCACTGTATTTCAAGGGGCAACTCTTTACCGCCTACGAAGTGCTGCATCAGCGATTTGGTGGTGTGACGCAGAAAACTGCCTCCCTGATTTTTCTGGTGACTCGAAATCTGGGCGACGGTCTGCGACTGCTGCTGGCGGGGATCGTTGTTGAAAAAGTTACTGGCATCGGTCTGCAGCAAAGCATCATTATCGTTGGTGTTTGCACGATCGCGTACACGTTTGTTGGTGGCATGAAGGCTGTGATTTGGAGTGACTGCGTTCAACTAGTGATCTACGTTAGCGGCGGTGTTGTGGCTTTGTTTCTCATGGTGGCGATGTTGCCAGGCGGATGGTCTGAATTGCTGACCTACGCGAGAACTCACAACAAACTGGCGTTTTTTGATTCCGGCATTGAGACCTCGAAACCGTATTCCCTGTTCATCAACTTTACAAAAGCCAATACGTTTCTCGCAGGTTTGATTGGCGGATCATTGCTGTCAATCGGAACGCATGGCACTGACCAGATGATGGTGCAGCGATACTTGTGTACTGGAAGTCAACGTGGAGCGGCAAAGGCTGTTGTGTTAAGTGGTTTGGTGGTCTTCTTTCAATTTGCATTGTTTCTTTTTCTCGGCATCGCCTTGGCGGCCTTTTATTCCAGACAAACAAACGCTCCGAACTTTACTCGCAGCGATGAAGTTTTTGCGACTTTCATCGTTCAGAAGATGCCAATCGGATTGGTGGGACTGATGCTGGCCGCCGTGTTTTCGGCCGCAATGTCGACACTTAGCAGTTCACTGAATTCATCCGCTGGTGCGGTTGTCAATGATTTTCTGAAGAACGTCGGAACACCACGTACGCAGTTGCGGTTGAGTCGCATCTTGACGTTGGTGTTTGGTTTGCTACAGATCAGTCTGGCCATCGTCGCCATTCAATGGGAACGCAGTGTCATTGATAATGCACTGGCCATTGCCGGCTTTTCGAGCGGAATTCTCGTGGGCGTTTTTGCTCTGGGCGTGCTTACCAGCCGTATCGGGCAGAAGAGTGCGATGATCGGCATGCTTCAAGGCACGATGGTGTTGTGCCTTGTGAAATTCTGGACTCCAATCGCCTGGCCATGGTATGCACCAATCGGAGCGGCAGCAACCTTTGGCTTTGGGCTGATCGCTTCAATGATTTTCAATTCTGAGCGAGATGAGATTGTTGTCGATGTTCGGTAAGATGCTCCTGGTTCTCGTTCCGAGGCTCCAGCCTCGGAACGCACTGCCCCGGAGGCTCCTGCCTCCACTGTCTCTTAGTGAGGGGCAAGGCGCTAGCCGCCGGTGATTTGCGTTATCACGCTGACAATACCGGCGGCTAGCGCCTTGCCGCTCGCAAAACTGTCGTTAAGTCCACGTCATTTTCCCGTGTCTCGCTGGAGGCTGGAGCCTCCGTGCAGTACGTTCCAGGGCTGGAGCCCCGGAACGAGTTATAGATAAACATATTTCACGACGCTTCAACGGCGACTATGGATTTTAAAAATATGAAGTACGTCTCTCTCCTGCTATTGCAATTGGTTCTGCTCGCAAGTCAACTTGATGCTCAACCTCCAGCGGTGATCGAAAGGCGAACACCTGAATCGATCGGCATGGATGCCACACGGCTGGATGCCATCGACGACATTGTTAACGAAGGCCTGGCGCAGGAAAAGATGCCGGGCTGCGTCGTATTGATTGGCCGCAAAGAAGGCATCGCGTTTCTGCGATCTTATGGGTTTCGTCAACTGCAGCCTGAAAAGGCTGAGATGACCGCCGAGACGCTGTTCGATCTGGCATCGCTGACGAAGCCCATCGCGACGGCCACAAGCGTCATGGTGCTGGCTCAGCAAGGTAAGTTGGATTTGAACGCAACCGTTGCAACCTATATTCCTGACTTCGCCCAGAACGGAAAAGATACGATCACGATTCGTCAACTGCTGACACATACCGGTGGCCTGATTGCCGATAACTCAATCAACGATTACGCAAACGGCCCCGACGAAGCATTCGCAAAAATCAACGCACTCAAGCCAAACGCCGCGCCGGGAGAGACTTTTGTTTACAGTGATGTTGGGTTTATAGTGCTTGGGCAAATTGTGAAAGCAATCAGTGGCAACGACGTGCATGAGTTTTCACAGGAACATATTTTCAAACCGCTCAACATGACGGAAACCGGTTACCTGCCGCGCGATGAACTTAAATCGCGTGCCGCAGTCACCGAACAACGCAACGGACACTGGATGCAGGGCGAAGTTCATGATCCACGTGCTTTTGCATTGAACGGCGTCGCCGGTCATGCAGGATTATTTTCAACGGCGCATGATCTGGCTCGTTACGCAACCATGATGCTGAATGGAGGTCGCCTGAATGACGTGCAGATCCTGGACGAAGCGACGTTCACGACGATGACAACGTCCGTTGAAATTCCGCGCGGACGCCGAGCTCTCGGCTGGGACGCAAAGACTGGATTCTCGTCAAACCGCAGCGATCTGATGACGTCCGCAGCGTTCGGGCACGGCGGATTCACGGGCACAGGAATCTGGATTGATCCTGTACAGAATCTGTTTGTGGTCTTTCTTTCGAATCGAGTTCATCCGGATGGTAAAGGATTGGTGAATCCAATGATCGGTCGTATTGGCACTGTGGCGAGCGCTGCGATTCTGCCCACGCAAGTGCAGAATCTTTCGCCCATGCCGGTACCGGCACAATCACTGACGGCTGCGGAAAATACTGTCATTCCAGAAGTGGAAGTTCTGAACGGCATTGATGTATTGCAACGCAGTGGTTTCGCAACACTCAAAGGCCATAACGTTGGCCTCATCACGAATCAAACGGGACTCAATCGTGACGGAGTCGGTACTGTTCACTTGCTGCACGAAGCGGAAGGTGTGACTTTGAAAACACTCTTCAGCCCTGAACATGGTCTGGAAGGAAAACTGGATATTCCAAAGATCGGCGATCAGCAGGACGCGACAACAGGCTTGAAGGTATTCAGTTTGTATGGCGAAACGCAAATTCCAACGGCGGCCAGTCTGGAAGGCATCGACACGCTGGTGTTCGACATTCAGGACATTGGCTGTCGCTTTTACACCTATGTTTCCACGATGGGAAACGCGATGAAGGCGGCCGCCGAACATAAGATTCGTTTCGTCGTACTTGATCGCGTCAATCCGATCGGAGGCCAGTCCGTGCAAGGCCCGGTGCTCGAGGAAGGCAGTGAATCATTCGTTGGTTTTCATTCACTGCCCCTGCGACATGGAATGACAATCGGTGAATTGGCATTGATGTTTCGTGCTGAATTGAATCTGGATATTGATCTTGAAGTGATTGAGGTTGAAGGCTGGCAGCGGAGTCAGTTGTTCGACCAAACCGGATTGATGTGGACCAATCCCTCACCCAATATGCGCAGTCTGACCCAAGCTGTGCTTTATCCGGGTGTCGGACTGATTGAAATGACGAATGTGTCTGTCGGTCGTGGCACCGACACGCCGTTTGAACTTGTCGGCGCGCCGTGGATTGACGCACGGCAATTTGCTTCGCATCTGAATCACGCGGGCCTTGCGGGCGTTCGATTTGTGCCTGTTCGATTTGTCCCGACATCGTCCATACACGCAAACGAAACTTGCGGCGGCGTGAATATCATCGTGACAGATCGAGCTCAATTTCATCCGTTGTCCACCGGCATTCAGTTGATGTGCAGTTTAAAAGAATTGTATGCTGCACAATGGGAGACAAAGAATCTCAATACACTTCTGGGCAGCAAGATGACTGTCGATGCAATTCGATCCGGCCTGAGTGAGAAGGAAATTGAGTCACTTTGGGCTGGAGAATTAGCCAGATTCCTAAACCGCCGCCGCAAGTTTTTGCGTTACGAATAATTGCAAGCTTTTTATTCGTCAAGGAGTCGCTCTTGGGCATTCTGGCACCACCGCCCCTGCGTCGAATGGCGTGGACTTAGTGAGCGGCAACGCACTCGTTTTTTCAGGCAGAAAAACGAAGACCGAAAGAAAAATAAGACCGAATTCTGTCGGACTGTGCGATTCATTGCGATTCATTTTTCTGCCTCCCTTTTTCTGTCTACTACGCGCATCGAATTCGCAAGCTGAGTGCAACGAGTTCCCTCCAACGGTGGCTTCGTCGATATTCGCATGTCAGCCGAATCGATCGAAGCCGGAAACATAGAGTACAGGTGATTGACTGTTCTCAGCCAGCACCATCGTTGTCGTGACGCAAACGCAGATGAAGGCAGAAAAACGGAGACAGAAAAATAAGACAGAATGACCGTTAAATGCTGGAGTCCGGTCCGTTGGAGTCCAGCCTTTTGGCTGCTGCGATTCCTGCGATTTTGTCTGTACGCCGGGACAATCGCAACAGCGCGGACGCAGGCTACAGCGCTGTACTCCATCGCTGGTGATTCGCGTTATCACGCTGGCAATACCGGCGGCTAGTGCCTTGCCGTCCACAAAACAGTCGTTAAATCCAAGCCATTGGACACTGCGTCGGTGGAGAGCGATTCGCAAGGGCGAACTTCGGTTGCGGGCGATGCCTGCGCCAAGAGATACCAGTGGTCCTTTTGTCTCGGTTCATCAATCTCCAGACCGAACGTACGCCTGATGCCTTCCCAGGACAGTCTGATCGGCAAACACCTGATGCAGAGAACTGCCGTGGAGGTACTCATGCGGAATCGCACCGGTCGCGTTCAGTAGCGAAGCAATCCAATCGCAGTGGGCACCACGGAGAACAGGAAGTTCACAGAGAGAACTGCTTAAACGTGGTCGAGCATTGCCTGTCAATGATGGAATCTGGTGCAATCGATGTCGGGGACTGTTCTTCTCGACCAACACGTCAAGTGGCATGGATTTCGACAAGCGGCTTTGATCTCATCGGGCCGACACTCAATACAGCGGTCCGGGTATCAACGCCGAGAGCGTCCAGCAATCGACCGGCTCGGTCCAGTGTGATACCGTGATATTCGTTTCGTTCATCGCGAGACACCTGAGATTCATGCACGCCCAGTCGTTCGGCGAGTTCCCGCTGAGTGATTCCCTGTGAAATTCGCAGAGCGACAAACAATCGTCCTATGCCCTCAAAGTTTCGAATCTCATCGAACTCGCCACGTTTCAAGCGTTCATAACTTTGAACTTCTTCCTGCAGTTGCAGACGAAGTGATTGCACTGGGTCGAGTACCCGCTTGATTTCTCCCTTCGAGAGGTTCAGCTCCTTCAGATGCTTTCCCTGCTCCCGCAGACGTTGCAATTCATTCTGCAATCTTCGAACAGCGTCTTGGTATTCGGTTTCATTTCGAATCATCGTTCACCTCCGATCTTCACAATGCCCTTGCTGAGGCTTTGACCACGCGTGAACTGCAAAGGCACCTATCCCTTGAGAATACAACCACAAGACATTTATGTCAAGCTGTTCTTTTTTGTCAAACACGGAGGCTCGAAACTACGGTGCCACGAAACTACGGCGCCAGGCGCCGATCTTGCAACCCGCCGGGCTTTGAAAGTTCCGTTCAGCGACAGTAACGCCAGCAGGCCAAAGAAGCTCAAAATCAGGCACAGCAGCGCGCAAACACCAAACGCGAGCGTCAGGCTACAGAAAAGCAAAATTCACGACAGCGGGCGTTCATGGCCTTCTGGGAGGCAATGTCACCCTCTGAGCAAGACACCTTCGAAACGGAATCACTCGAAGCAGCCGATGTCATGAAGAAATGCCTCTATCTGCAGGCCATCGGCAAAGGCGGCAAGACATTTGAAGTTTATCGGCAAATGATCCCGATGGATCAATTTGAACGAACGCATGGACAGGCGGCGGTTCCTGTAACAGGCATCTGACAGTAGTCGAAAGTCGATAGCTATCCTGCTGCTGAATAATCTTGTTTATTTGAAATGCCTGCTGAAGTTACTTCAAAAACCTGAAATTGCCGCTGGTCATGTCAAGTTGGCATGCTTTGCAATTTTCGACTTGTTCTGTGACGATGAATTGTCTGATAATGCGGCATTCGAATGACTTCCAGAAGGAGTAAAGAAATGTCGTCGGGCAATGTCGAAGATCGGATTCAACGACTCGAACAAAAAGTTCGTCAGTTGGAAGAAGTTGCCCGCTCAGACGGGAATGCCGTTCCATGGTGGGAACGCATAGCTGGAGCGTTCAAAGGCGATGAAGTCTACGCCGCTGCCATGAAGTTAGGTGCGGAAATGCGAAAGGCAGATCAGTTGCAGGAATCTGCCGAATGATCGTCCTTGATACGGACCATTTGAGTTATCTGGAATGGGGCAGCGAAGAGTCTGCGATATTACGTAATCGACTTGCAGAGGCCCTTGATCAGACGATCGTTGTTTCAATTGTCAGCTACGAAGAGCAGATGCGAGGCTGGATGGCGTTCCTTGCAAAGACTCCGGATGTCACGAAGCAAGTTGATGGCTATTCACGACTCAAGAAGCATCTTCAACTGTATTGTTCGGTTCCTCTGATGGATTTCTCGGAGACGGCTGCGGAGAAATTCGGTGATCTGCGACGACTGAAGATCCGTATCGGCACCATGGACCTGAAGATCGCAGCGTCGTGCCTTTGCGAAGATGCTCTGCTGCTGACTCGCAACACTGTCGATTATTCGAAAGTACCGGGTCTCAGATTTGAAGACTGGACTCGGTAGCTCGATTTCGGATGTTTCAATCTCGAAGCGAGGCAGCAATCATGGCGCTGAGTCATCTTGCAGAAGTGAGACGCGTGCTTTTGCCTGCAGCAGGTCCAGAAATTCACCAAGTCGAAAGTAGTTCTGCAATGTCGTCTGTTCAGTCTCCGAGATCAAACCGGCATTGTTCTTTCGCAGCAACTCACGAATATGCTCTCGGGCAGATTCATTGAAGCACAGCGACAGAAACTCTTCAGCAACCTGGCGGCTGAATCTGCTATGACCGGGCTCAACAATTTCGTTGAGAATGTCTGCTTCAGTAATTGGCAAGGATGTGATCATGCAGGAATCCTAACATGCTCCGAGGAGGTCGTCGATGAATTTTTGTGCAACGTGATCCATGCCAGCGTCCCTTGATTCTTTTGGCAACCACAACACAGTCAACTCCTGTCCTGAAGACTCAATCAAATCCTCGTCCGCATGCTGAATCGCACCGGTCGCGTTCAGTAGCGAAGCAACCCAATCGCAGTGAGCACCACGGAGAACACGAAGTTCACAGAGAGAACTGCTTAAATGTGTTGGCAGCGGTTAGGTTTACTCGGACAGTCCGCAGGTTGCCATTCGCACCTGGAGCCGCGCCGGGCTGTTCAAGTCCAATACGCGAACGGTTGTTCGGCCAATGTCTGTGAGCCCCATGATTCGCAAGTTCTGCCAAACGAAATGGTCAGGCTCCGGCAGTATTCAAACGGAATTGGGCTTCGGCCTGCAGGACCGCCAAAAGGTTATTGGCTTCAATATAGGCTTCGTATTCTTCCTGTTCTTCGGTCGTCAGATCCCCTGCGTTGCACTTCGACGCCATTTGATCAATTCTGTCGGCGAGCGAAGCATCGGCTTCCAACTGCGTCAGATAACGCATCTGCTCTTTGGACAGAATTGCGAAAATCGGAGCGGTGCCCCGATGAAACGCCTGCCGAGAATGGGTTGTCGTGTTCATGCGGAAACGATAACAGACCGGCGTAGTGGCCGTCAAAACGTTTTTGTGACCACTTAACGGCATCGCTGAGACGTTGCAGCCGATCTCCAAACCCAACATACGCCTGATGCCTTCCCAGCACCGTCTGATCGGCAAACACCTGATGCAGAGAACTGCCGTGGAGGTACTAATGCTGAATTGCACCGGTCGCGTTCAGTAGCCAAGCAATCCAATTGCATTGGCACCACGGAGAACACGAAGTTCACGGAGAGAACTGCTTAAACGTGGTCGAGCATTGCCTGGGCGATGTCAGCGGAACCACGAAAAACAACGCGCACCGTTTACGTTTTCATGTCACCAATACATCAACGTGGGTGGCACTAATAAATCGCTCTAAACAATGAGCTGCGACCCAATACTGTTCGGCACGGATGTTGCATTCATAAGGATTGTCAGCGATGCGGAGCTAGTTTGCGAGTCACGCGACGGAGAAACATGGCGGAGGCGAGGTGAAGATTTCGCTGGGACGAGGCGTCGTTTTTCAGAGCGCGCAGCAGCGAACGGCCCGACACGATCGAACGTGCGGGAGCCTACTCTTTCGCAGAGTTCATTTTTGC
>Ga0209491_10001598_pt1 | contig 43234 bp, 41 predicted proteins | sample BON02_FD_187213 | JGI IMG/M metagenome (GOLD analysis project Ga0209491, IMG submission 187213) | Freshwater microbial communities from Lake Bonney liftoff mats and glacier meltwater in Antarctica - BON-02 (SPAdes) (version 2) | ecosystem: Environmental > Aquatic > Freshwater > Ice > Glacier...
TCCCACGTTTGTGAACAGTGGTTCTTCGGCGTTAACGCATTCAACAAACAGCACGGCTGCGGTACCAGCAATTACAACAGGCAAAGCAGACCGCTTCAGTCCATGCCGTATCGATTTCAAAAGATTGAACATAGTCATCCCTGCGTTCCCCCGCTGGATGTTTTGTCAGTCATCCCCACCCTGCGCGCAGACGAAATCCGCGCGGCATTACACCTCGGTGTATCGGAAGTCCGGATTTGAGAACTTAAACTCAATATCACGACGATGCTGAGGAGAACGATTGCAGCATACATCGACAACGCAGGTTACGTGGTGTCGCATGCCAGAGGCGAAATCTGCCGGTGTTTGCCAACCCCGATCCGGATTCATGCAATCCCAGCGAAAAGCGTCCAAAGGCGAGCGGCAGAATCAGCTCTACTAAATGTTGCTGCCGCATCGGAGAAATTCGACTTGGGACAAGTCGAACTACGTAAGCAGATTTGTCCCAAATCTGCATCCTTCATCATGGTCAGTTAATTGAGGTTGTCCGGGCGCATACTCTGGTATTGGTAATTCCGTTCTGCTCGCAGTGCCTTAATGCCGAACTATACACACGTTCAATTATGCGGCAGTTTCAGCCGAACGTTGTTCAGCAATTGCTGCAAATTTGCGAATCGAGACGCTGCGGGCTGCCACTGAGCCCGACTTGGTGTTGACGTGATTTTCGTGAATCCGCATCATTCTCGGAATTCCCCTCAAGCTGCGGCAATTTAACTCCTCTCAACCTGATTTCTTCGGGTGTCGCAGCCTGAAAATGATGGACTCAAACGAGCTCCACTCAAAAATCTCGCTCAATTCCACTCTCTCAGCAGGTGACCCTGTGAAGAAGTTTTCTTCCCTGGCGATCGCAGCAATTCTGTTGCTATTAACTCAGCAAATCTCATTCGCGCAATTCGGACCTCCGCAAATGCAGGCGAATGGCGGATTTCAGGATTACGGTGCGCAACAGAATTACGGCGGATACCAATACGGTGGTCAGCCATCGCAGTACCATCGCAATCCGCGAATTGCTCAACGGCAACAGCGTGCTGCGTATCAGCGATCGATGGCAATGCAAGGCTCAATGCCAATGCAGGGTTCGATCTACGAACCAACGATGACGGCGATGAACCTCTTTCAGGATGGTGGAGTTCCGATTCCGCCTGACGCCGGATCGATTCCTTCCACTGGTACGTTTCAGCCATCTGAATCGAATTTGAGTTTCCCTCAATCGAATGGCCCGATCATTTCGTCTCCCGATCTGACGCTGCCTTTATATGACGACACAACAACATGGAATGCCTTTGCACCGCCGATCACGTCTGACCCTTTTGTTGGCCAGCCAGGTGTTTCGCCGTATGGACCATACAGCCCAAATCAGGCGGGCATCCCGCCGCAGGGTACTTTCGCTTATGGAGCCAATCCTCCGCAGCCCTATCGGTTTGGCTGGAGTAATCGAATCAATGCCTCATGGTTGCCGAAAACCGGACTTCAAGGTGCGCCGCCCGGAGTTGGTGGATCATTGGGTGTTGTGGGTGTTGACTACCATCTGACCAACACAACTCAGATGGCCCCCGGCTGGATTCTGAACTGGACCAATCAATTCGGTTGGCGCAACTGGAGCGGTCCGAGCGGTAACCTGACTCTGCCCAGCGATGTCTTCCGATTGGGTGTTGATCTGGAACTTGAAACGCCAAAGAACGGTCCGTACAGCGTCAGTCTGGGAATTACGCCATCGGTCAACACCGATTTCCAATCGGGCGCCATGAGTAACGGCTTTCAACTGGACGGACGCGGCATTCTGTTCATGCAGCTTGATCAATACTGGACTCTGGGCCTTGGTGCTCAATACTGGGATCGAGTCGACAGCTTGATTATCCCATGGGCCGGTTTGATCTATCGGGATGATTACTGGGAATGGCAGTTAATGTACCCGGAAGCCAAGGTCAGCCTGTTTCTTGGAAACGAAGCGTATTGGTCGAAGTGGGTTTATGTGCGAGCGGAATATCACGTCGAAGCGTACGGAATTCAGAGTACATACCTGGGTGCCACAGCAAAAAATCAAATGCAGATTGAAGACAAACGCATCTTAATGGGGCTAAAAATGGACGCTGGTTTGTATAGCTGGATTATCGAAGGCGGTTATGTGTTTGATCGTGACGTCAAGTTCAGCAACTCTGTCCCCGGCTTTGGACTTGACAATGGGTTCGTTGGACAAATTGGATTGCGGTATTAGTGGTCCGTCTTGATTGAGGTCACTCGTAGCGAAAGTCGTCAAGACTTTCGGATTGGCCTTGAATCGCCGAAAGTCTTGACGACTTTCGCTACAAATTTTAAGGAAACATCAACTCACATGGACGCTCCGATCGCCGTGATTTTGGCCGCCGGTAAGAGCACTCGGATGAAGTCCGAAGTGCCAAAGGTTTTACACCCGGTCTGCGGGCGTTTGATGATCGAGTACGTACTTGATGCAGCCAGAGCGGCAGGAGTGACAAAGCTGGTTGTCGTTGTTGGACACAAAGCCGATCTTGTTCGCAAATCGTTGGCTCAACATGCTGACGTGACATTCGCAGAACAGACCGAGCAAAAAGGCACAGGCCATGCCGTGATGATGTGCGAAACGGCACTTTCCGGACACAAGGGTTCGGTCTTGATTCTGGCCGGAGACACACCGCTTCTTCAGGGCTCATCGCTAAAGGCTTTGCTTGATGTTCAAGCTGGTGAGAAAGCAGCGTGCGTAATCGGCACTGCGAATACTGTCAACAACGACGGTCTTGGGCGCGTGGTTCGTGACGCGAACGGTGCGTTTGAATGTATTGTCGAACACAAAGACGCCACACCGGAACAACGCAACATCACAGAAATCAATACCGGCTGTTACGCATTCAATACCCAGCTATTGTTGCAGTCATTGCGAAAGCTGAAGCCGAACAATGTGCAATCCGAATACTATCTCACAGACTGCCCACGCATCCTGATGGATGATGGCCATAAGGTTACGGCCAGTTGCAGCCTGACGCTTGAGGAAGCACTGGGAGTCAACACGCGAGTGCAACTTTCGGAAGTCCAGGCCAGCATTCAGACTCGCATTGTGACAGAGTTGATGTTGTCTGGAGTCACGATCGAAAACGCAGCACAGACGACTATTGATTATGGTGCAAAGATTGGCCGCGATTCAGTGGTGCGGCCGTTCACGATCATTGATGGCAATGCCGTGATTGGAGAAAACTGCGTCGTTGAACCATTCACGCATGTGGTCGGGCCTTGCTCTATCCCAGACGGCACTCGTGTAAAGTAGATGCGGCCTGTAATAAGGCGAGCGGAAGAATGAAGTATACGCAGGGACGATCATGAACGCAGAAGAGAAAACGCCTCAGACGCCCCCCCCAGCACGATCATCACAAACATGGATTGTTGGGCTGCTTGCAGTCGTCCCCTGTTTGTCGGCGGCTGTTTTTGGATCGCATAATTCCAATGGTCCCGCTTGCCTCGTGACCAGTAGCCGACCGGCATTGGTGTTTTCGGAGTATCTCGCCGACTACGGGCCATCTCCTGTTGCTCAGCAGCCACTGCTGACACCAATTTTTTACCTTCGTAACAACAGCACTGAAAAAGTAAAAATCACAAACATGCAGGCGAGCTGCGGCTGTCTCGCTCCCAGCATTAGTGCAACTGAAGTGGAACCCGGTGCAGTCGAAAAATTATCATTGCCCATTCGCCTCAATAACGAACCGTCTGGATCGCGAGAGTACACCGTCACCGTCTACTACGCAGACCCCAAACCGCGCGAAGTGACACTGACCGTGAAGGTCGTGTTGCCAGAAAAATCGCTGATCGTAGAACCGCGCGTGCTGATGGTGATGGGCACTGTAAAGAGTGGCCAGGAACACATTATTACGATTTCAGATTTTCGACCGGATTCGTTGGAAAAGCCGATCCGCGTGACCAGTGTCACTGGATCGTCATCGCTCTTTACGGCGCAGTTGGCGGGACAATTTGCGAGCGAAGGCGCAAGCCGTACAGCGTTGTCAGTTCACTTTCGTGAAAACGCACCTTTAGGGCGACACCGCGGATTAATCAATGTTGCGACGGATGATGAGCTGTTTCCTGTGATCCAGATTCCGGTTGTTGTCGGCGACAGTAAACGCGCGCTGTCCGATTCCATTCGAGTCTCACCGGAAGTCGGTCGAGTAGTCATCAATACCGCTGATGCTGCCAATTCCAGCGGCATGGTGATTGCGTTTGATATTCCGAGTCGCTGGAACGTGACACACTGTGACATGTTCCCAGCCGGTATCGTTGCAAATTACGCATCGACGCCTGGAGCAGTTGCCGAACGTCAGACGGTGAACGTCACGTTATCCGTGAGCGAACTTCCAACGTTGCGTGCCGAGCAAGCAGTATTAACGTTGAACGCCACCGATAATGAAGCACCCGAAATGGTGACAGTGCCAATCAACCTGGTTTGGAAATAACAACTACTCGTCTTTCCTGGCCATTTCCTTATACCGCTTCATAAACTTCGCAACCTTTGGGCCAACAACGGCACGGCAATAAGGATTGCCAGGGTTTCGAGCGAAGTAGTTTTGATGATAATCTTCCGCTGGGTAAAAGATTTTCATCTCTTCTAGTGTAGTCACGATCGGATCGTCAAAGTCGCCGGACTTATCCTGTTCGGCAATGACTTTCTTCGTTGCCTCTTTCTCGGCTTCATCACTATAGAATACCGCTGATCGATACTGCGTGCCGACATCTGCTCCCTGGCGATTTTTAGTCGTGGGATTGTGTGTATGAAAGAAGACATCCAGCAATTGTTCGAATTTAATTTCGTCCGGGTTGTATTCGATGCGAATGACTTCTGCGTGTCCTGTGAGTCCCGTGCAGACCTGTTCGTATGTGGGGTCTTTCACCTGACCTCCAGCATAGCCGCTGACAACTTTTTCGACGCCCTTCAGCTTCAGAAACACAGCCTCGGTACACCAAAAGCACCCGCCTCCGAAAGTAGCGAACTTCGTCTCCTTCGCAATGCCGTTGCCCGCTGCGGCTTTGTCTTTCGAATTCGTATCCTTGCCTTGTTCTTCTTTAGACTTATCATCCATCGCAGACACCCTTTGCCTTTCAAAATCTATACACCCAATGCCCCAGGAAGGACAGAGCGCTGTCAAAATCTTTGAGATTGAAATGAGTTCAATCAGAGTGTTGTACGCTGTCTGCGTCGCTTTTTCAAAAGGTTCTGCCAAAATCAACGGAGTTGCCTGTGAACTTTGTGCTCACGGACTACTTCTTTTAGCCAGGAGTCCTCCGCATGTGCGGGCGTTACACTCTGAAAACTCCCAATCCCAGGTTGCAGGAACTGTTTGGGCTGCAGGATCTGCCGCATCTGGTTCCACGCTTCAATATTGCTCCGACGCAGTCAATCCTGACGATCCGAGCATCAACACTGGTGCCACATCTGCGAGAAGCCGTCATGATGCGATGGGGCCTGATTCCATTCTGGGCGAAGGATCTGGCAATCGGCAACACAATGATTAACGCACGTGCAGAAACTGTCGCTGAAAAGCCTTCGTTTCGTCCGGCATTTATCAAGCGCAGATGCCTGATCCCTGCGGACGGTTTTTTCGAATGGGAGAAACTTCCATCCGGAAAGAAACAACCGTGGTGGATTCGCATGCAGGATGAATCGCCCTTCGCCATGGCAGGGCTTTGGGAAACATGGTCTCCGAAAACCGAACCCGCGACGACAAACGAGACGCAACTTGACGACTTAAAAGTGATCCAATCCTGCACGATTCTGACGATCAACGCGAATGCCGACATGCAATCATTACACGATCGTATGCCGGTCATTCTCCCCATCGAAGCATGGGCATCCTGGCTAAACCCTACGGCTGAAAAAGCGGAGCTGCAAACTTTGCTGAAGCCATTCGAAAATGGCCACCTGATTCGCTCCGCTGTGTCGATGGTCGTCAACCGCCCCATCGTTGATTCGCCAGAGTGCATTGCACCGGTTACTGCCGCAGACAATGTACGTCAGCCTTTCTAGGCTGACATGTGCTTCTCAGTGTCAGGCTGAAAAGCCTGACGTACTTTTCGGGACGGTGTCCTATAAGCGATTCATCTTAACCGGAACTGGAATCAGCGTTTCCTCGTTTCTGCTGAATAGGCGCAGGCGGCGTGCGGCGGGAATTTCTTTTTGTTGTGCTGTCTTCAGAATATCAATGATGTCGCTAAGTCTGTTGAAAATATCGTTGCATCCATCAAGCAGGTTTTGGTGCCATTCGTCTGAACTATTGCATTGATGATCATGGCTATTCATTCCTGGGGAGGCTTTCGTCGTGAAATAGGTAGGGTTGCGACACGGATAGAATCGACGACGCAGATGCTAAATCTTCAGCAGTTTTCCCCCGTCCGCTATTTGGAAAACATGACGACAATCCCGCACCTGCCGCAGTCCGTACCGACGTCCGAAACAGAAAATATGTTATGATCGGCACAACGCAAAGTGCAACAACATCATCACATTCGAAACCCGAGGGTAACATGCGGTTGGGAATTTACGGCGGCACCTTTGATCCTGTGCATTACGGACATCTTGTGCTCGCAGAAACATGCCGAGAGCAACTGAAACTGGACGAGGTTCGTTTCGTGCCGGCGGCAACACCCCCACATAAGCCCAATCACAAGATTTCCGACGGACACGCTCGAGCGGACATGCTTGGCCTTGCGGTTTCGGGTTATCCCGAATTTGTCGTTGATCGCCGGGAGCTCAAACGCAAGGGGTCTTCGTATACCGTTGATACACTCGCGGAATTCAGGGCCGAGCTTCCTGATGCGGAATTGTATTTTCTTGTTGGTGCCGATTCGTTGCGAGACCTGTTGACCTGGCGAGAACCAGAACGCATCACTCAACTGGCAACTCTGGTGGCCTGCAATCGCCCCGGACTCCCAGCGCTTGATCGCGATCAGATGGCAACCTGGATCGGGCCGGAATTGGCCGGACGTATCGAGCCGCTTCAGATTCCCGGAACAGACATCTCCGCATCTGAACTACGGGACCGAGTTCGATCCGGCCGCAGTATACGTTTCCTGGTGCCTCGCGCTGTGGAGGCGTTTGTGATTGAACACAAACTCTATCGCTGACCGAAAAACAAACAGTCGGCGACAGATGCAAATCTGTGGGAACTTAGTTCTAATACCTCTCTGTCCGGAGATGCTGGCAGACGATGCACCGCGGTGACGCGAGCGATAGTGGCAGGCGGATTTCTCTCCGAGATTCTGCATCGTCCAGCCGGTCCCACCTGATCTCACAAAAGGGAGAAACGTAGTGAAAATTCGAATCCTATTTGCAGCCTGCGCGCTGCTGGTGCCGTCGATTTCCGGGGCAGAATTGAAGTTGCCAAACATCTTTGGCGACCACATGGTTGTACAACAGAAAATGCCAATCAAAGTCTGGGGCTGGACAAAGCCTGGACAGGAAGTCACCGTGATACTGGCGGATAAATCAGCAACGGCAACTGCTGGTGATGACGGACGGTTTGACGCTTCTTTGCCCGCTGTCGATGCGGGTGGACCGTACACATTGGAAGTGAAAGCCGATGAAACTCGCACAATTAATGACGTACTGGTCGGCGAAGTCTGGATCTGTTCTGGTCAGTCAAACATGCAATGGAACGTCGGCAGTTCAACCGATGCTGATCTTGAGCGACTGACAGCGAAGCACCCAAAGCTGCGGATGATCAACTTTCCTCAGGTTGGAACCCAGGAGCCAGTACTGACACACGACCGCAACTGGATGGAATGCACACCGGACACGGTGACTGGCTTCTCAGCCGTTGGCTATTTCTTCGGACGACAACTTGAGGAAACACTCGATGTTCCCGTTGGAATGATCAACAACGCCTGGGGCGGATCAGCCTGCGAAGCCTGGATCAACCGCGATGTGCTGAACGCAGACGAACAGCTTAAGCCGATGATGGATGGCTGGATCGCCAAGGAGCAGCAATTCGCAGACTTGTCTGCGAAAACGGATCTGAACGACGAAGAAAAGAAGACGCTGAACAATCTTAAAGGACAGATGGGCGGAAATCATCGTCCATCGAACATCTACAACGGAGTCCTGAAATCACATCTCGGCTACACAATTCGTGGCGCAATCTGGTATCAGGGCGAAAGCAATGCCGGTCGAGCCTATCAGTATCGCGAACTGTTCCCACTGATGATTTCCAACTGGCGACAGGAATGGGGCCAGGGCGATTTTCCTTTCTATTGGGTGCAACTGGCAGACTACCTGGCGGAAAAAACAGAACCTGCTGATAGTGCGTGGGCAGAATTACGTGAAGCTCAAACCATGACGATGTCAAAACTGCCTCACACAGGTGAAGCCGTCATCATCGATATCGGTGAAGGCAAAGATATTCATCCAAAGAACAAGGTTGACGTCGGACGTCGCCTGGCTCGCTGGGCGCTGGCGAATGAATATGGCGTCGCAGTTCCGTTCCATAGCCCTCAATACAAGAGCATGGAAAAACAGGGCAACAAAGTCATTCTGACGTTTGATCACGTCGATGGCGGATGGCGTCCGTTTGATGTGAATACCCCAGTTGGATTCGCAATTGCTGGCGAAGACCAGAAGTTCGTCAATGCCGATGCGGTAGTGCTGAAAGATGGACGGATCGAAGTCTCCAGCAGCGCGGTGGCTGATCCAGCGTCGGTTCGATACGCATGGGCCGACAACCCGATCTGCAATATGTACGATGGTGCTGGCTTACCGATGACTCCATTTCGTACTGACGATTGGCCGGGCGTCACTATTAACAACAAGTAGAACTTGCGATTCCTTCTCCTGACGCAACCTCGAAAGCCCGGCATCAACAAGATGTCGGGCTTTTTGCGTTCCTGTAGCAACAGTCCCAATTGCAACGACTAACCAGCCGAATCCTTCCACAACAAACAGAACTCGCGTTCTTCATACCGACAATTTGCAGAACAAAAGCCGAATAGAGAAGATGCACTGCAATGTAAATAATCTGTCAGAATCTTTCACAAATTTGACGGAACTGCTTGAATTAACATTCACAAAGTGTCATATTCAATGACAGAAACAGAATCGTAACGGCGGAATTCTAATGATTGTCGATGAACGTCGTTCAAAAATTCTGCAAATCGCTGAAGAATCGGGATTTGTCTCGCTTCAACGGCTAGTGACAGAAATTGACGCAAGTGAGTCCACAATTCGACGGGATTTGGAATTTCTTGACGCCATGGGGCAGATCCAGCGGACTCGAGGTGGCGCGTCTTATCTTGGGGATTCCTTGACTCACTTCGATGCTCGTAAGAGCCAGGCGTCGGTCGAGAAGCAACAGATTGCCCGACGGACGGCTGACTTAATTTCCCCTGGCGAGACAGTGTTATTGGATGGTGGCACGACAACTTTGGAAGTGGCGAGATATCTGACTGGGAAGACATTGCAGATTTTGACGAATTCTCTGCCGATCGCGTCCTTGTTGATGAATCGAGCTGAAATTGAACTCATCTTCATTGGCGGCTATGTGTACCCGAAGACGGGGGTGGCGTTGGGTGAGCAAGCCGTAGAAGCTTTGCGGAAAATGCACGCTAGCCGGTTAGTAATGAGTACAGGTGGGATAACGGCGGAAGGTCTTTTCAATAGTAATGCGTTGCTGGTCGATACTGAGCGACAGATGATCCGCGCTGCTGACAGAGTCACTTTGGTGGCGGATAGCAGTAAATTCGGACAGCGAGCGTTATCAATGCTGTGTCCGCTGAGTGATGTGCATGAAATTGTGACGGACAGCGGAATGTCGCCAGAGTGGCGAAAAGTCATGGAAGACGCGGGAATCAGGACGGAAGTGGTGGGTGGATAGGTTTTCGGTTGCAGGTTTTCGGCTTTCGGAAGTTTCATCTGTTTCGCCCGAAAACTGAACACTGAAAACCTCAAACGTGAGCGGAGCGAACCGTGGCATTGGGAACTTTGAATTCTTCAGACGTTGAACAAGTTGTGCGAGAGGTGCTGATTCGGCATCTTGGGTCGCGCATGTCGGGTTCGCCTGTAAGCGGCACCAATGGTATTCCGGTGCTGCGATCGGAACCAGTGGCAGTTGCATCAGCGCCTGCCGGGGCTGCGGCGAAACGCAATCCGCTGATTGTCAATATATCGGCTCGCCATGTGCATTTGACTCAAGAACACGTCGAGATGCTGTTTGGCCCAGGAGCCAGGCTAACGCCGGAAAAAGATCTTTATCAGGATGGCTACTACGCGGCCAAAGAAACGGTCGCAGTGGTTGGACCTCGTCGCCGAATGCTGCCAAGCGTGCGTGTTCTTGGTCCGTGCCGCGAAGATTCGCAAGTCGAATTGGCATTCACCGATGGGATTTCTCTGGGCATTGATCTGCCCGTTCGAATCAGCGGGGATGTTAAGGGATCTGCGGGCTGTGTGCTGATGGGACCACACGGGGTCGTTGAGTTAAAACACGGCGTGATTCGAGCCATGCGGCACGTTCACATGGGCGCCGACGATCTTGCTTACTACGACGTTGCGAACGGCGATCACGTTCATCTGAGAATTGAATCACCCGGCTGCACAACTGTATTGGAAGATCTCGTTGTCCGTGCGGGCAAAGGCATCAAACTGGAAATTCATCTGGACACCGACGAAGGCAATGCCTGTGGACTCGAACGAGCCACAAAGGTTGAATTAGTGAAACCGGAACTGTGTAAGTGTCAACATTAATTGTCGCTCGGAGAGTGACTAACTTTTTGCCTGTGTCGCCCCACGAAGGGGACGTCCTGGCGCTGGAGAACTAAGAATGGCAAAATCGACGGACGCATTGGGCATGATCGAAACGAAGGGCTTCGTTTGCATGGTCGAAGCTATTGATGCAATGCTGAAGGCTGCCAACGTGCAGCTTGTTTCATGGGACAAGATCGGAAGTGGTCTGGTCACCGCATTTGTGGTTGGTGATGTCGGCGCTGTGAAAGCGGCTGTTGACGCCGGTGCTGCTGCAGCTTCGAAGCTCGGCACAGTCATCAGCGTGGAAGTGATTCCTCGCCCGAACGAAGAACTGACAGCAATTCTGCCAAAGGCTAAGACGGCTGCACCAGCCAAGAAGTAAGCGGGCACGCTGTGCATTTCAAATTTCAAATCACATATTTCAAATTTGAAATTCCCTGCCCATGAACCCAAACCAACTCGAACTCTTTTCGGAACAAAGAACAATGAACGAAGCTATTGGAATGATTGAAACTAAAGGTCTGGTTGCTGCTATCCAGGCATCAGACGCCATGCTGAAAGCTGCCAACGTGACTCTTGTCAAGCAGTTGAATATCGGCGCTGCCTTCATCACCACGATCATCAAAGGCGACGTCGGCTCAGTCCGCGCTGCTGTTGATGCGGGTGCTGCTGCAGCTTCACAAAGTGGTGAGCTGATTTGTGCTCACTTGATTCCACGACCGGAAGCATCACTGCTGGAATCGATTCTGTAGGAATGTAGCCCGACCTGCGATTCTGTAGGTCCTCCCTGCCGGGGAGGACTTTCGCCGCAAGGCGAACCGCAAGGCGAACCACAAGAGCGAACATCCGCTCAACGACGACATGTTCAATATCAATTAACCTGCGTTTGGTCGCAGGTCGCGACGGGTCGCGAAGTCCTTTCCGGCAGAAAGGACCTACAAAAGACAGTCCTTTCCGGCAGAAAGGACCTACAAAAGACAGTCCTTTCCGACAGAAAGGACCTGCATGAAAAGGCATCATGAAAGTTCTCGTCGCCAATCTTGGCTCTACCAGTTTCAAGTATCGCTTGTTCGACCTGTCGAACGAAGCGCAGCTTGCGAAGGGTGGCATTGATCGCATCGGACAACCGGATGCTCTGAGTGCATGCTCAGTACAGATCGGAAGTTACAAAGCAGAAACACAACAGTCCGTTCCGAATCATGCGGCGGCTGTGGGGATTTGCCTTGATCAACTGACGGATGCCGAACATGGCTGCCTGAAGTCAGTGAACGAAGTCGGCGGCATTGGGTTCAAGGCCGTCTTTGCAGGTGACCTCAGCGGCGTGCGAATCGTCGATGAGGCTCTACTGAAGAAGATGGAAGATCTGTCAGACATTGCTCCGGCTCATAACCCGCCGTATGTGCGAGCGATGAGACAACTGCAGCAGGCGTTTCCGCAGATTCCTCTTGTGGCTGCTCTGGAAACCGGCTTTCACGAAACCATTCCGTTTGAACATCGAGCCTATGCGGTACCTTACGAATGGTACACCGACTTTGAAATCCGCCGCTGGGGATTTCACGGTGCCAGCCATCGTTTCATCGCGGGTCGGATTGCGGAGATTTTGTCCGTTTCCGAAAAGGGGTCAGACCCTAAAACGCAAAAGGGTCAGACCCCTTTTCTGAAGGTCATCAGTTGCCATCTCGGTGGAAGTGCGTCGATCTGTGCGATTCGCAACGGCGAAAGCTTTGCCGCGTCGATGGGTATGAGTCCTCAGGGAGGCCTGCCGAATAACAATCGCGTGGGCGACTTCGATGCTTATGCAATTCCGGTGATCATGAAACGAACGGGGCTGACATTCGAGCAAGTCTTGACCGAAATGTCTTCGAAGGGTGGTCTGCTGGGCATCAGCGGGCTCAGCGGTGACTGCCGCGACCTGGAAGAAGCATCAGCGAAGGGACATGATCGAGCGGAGAAGGCTCTGAAGCTGTTCGAAGCGTCGATTCGTTCTTATGTCGGATCGTACATGGCATTGCTTGGCGGTGCGGATGTAATCGTCTTCACCGGCGGCATCGGTGAGAACAGTGATCGTATTCGAGCGAACGTTTGCCGAGATATGGAATGGGCGGGTGTCGAACTGTGCTCCATAAAAAATCAGGGCTTGAAGGGCGAAGTCTGCTTGAGCAAAGACAGCAGCAAAGTTCAGGTCTGGACCGTGCCAACGAATGAAGAACTCGTTGTGGCAAGGCAGACAGCGGAGGCGCTGCGCTGAGTTTCCAGTTTTCAGTCGTCAGTTTTCAGTAGAGGAGATTTTGGAGTTCGAGTTGTCACCGTTCACGAAGACTGCATTCCTGCGATTCACTGAACACTGAAAACCGAAAACTGAAAACTCCCGAAGGATTCCCATGTTCCTTGCTCGTATCACCGGAAGCCTTGTCGCGACTCATAAAGTTGAGTCGTTGATTGGGCAAAAGCTGTTGCTCGTGGAACCGCTGCGAGTCGATGAGAAAGATCAGAAGAGTCTGAAGCCAACGGGTCGCTCATTTGTAGTGGTCGATACCGTCGGGGCGGGCGAAGGCGAAGTGGTATTATGTGTTCAGGGTTCGAGTGCTCGGTTCACACCAGGAACAAAAGAACTCCCGATTGATGCTGCGATCATTGGAATTGTAGATACGGTGCAGGTGAAACAAAAATCGATCTACAAGGCTGGGGAGTAGAGATGGCTGAAATCAATCGGCAGAACGGCGAAAAAGACGTCGATGTTCCCGAATCTGATGGCAGCCTGCGTATCGCTCAAATCATGTCAGGGAGTTCAACTGCTTTCATCGGCATGCTTCTAGTTTATGTACTTCTCACGATGCCGCATTTGATTTGGTACGTGGACGATAAAGTTTCCCGTTCGTCCTACATCGGAATGGCTTGCCTCGTCGGCAGCTTTCTTTTTCCGAAGTGGGTTGCAACTTTTGACCTCCAAAACGTTCTTTCACCGAGAAACATTGTTCATTCAACATCGGAGACTTCAAAACAAATCGCAGACGTTTTTCGCCGCAAGAAGAACGTCGCACATGCTTTTCTGGACGCGACGGCAATCTTCAGCATGTTTCTGGCTTCTGGAAAAGGTAGTGGTATTCAAATTGCGTTTATCGTCGTGTCATTGGGTCTTTCGATCTGGATATTTCCAACTCGCCCGAGTCAGGAAAATTGGGTTCGTCGTCAACTTGCAAAGGCTGGAATCGAGTGAACGACAATCCTTACTCAGTCGGCGAGCAACCGACCCTCAACGACACCAACCTGCAAGGGCCTGAGTTTGAAAGAGCGGTTCGTGGAATGCAAATCGTTGCCGCGGCTCTGATGATCGGAGCGTTCAATTTTCTTTTTGTCGTCGTATTAACAAATGGTGGTGACGTCTTCGGACTGAAACAGCCGGCTCTAATCACAGTCATTGCCGCCGTGATTGGAGCGATCATGATTGGGGCTCATTTCACGGTTCCGGGAATGATTGCGCGTTCACAATTGAAGACAGCGGCATCTCAAGGCCTGATGGGGCAGGATGAAGAATCTCAAAACGAAAAAGCACTATTAGTCTACAGGACACAATTGATTGTTGGGCTGGCACTGCTCGAAGGCGCAGCGTTTCTCAATCTGGCGGCATTGATGATTGACAAGAGTGTGTCGTCACTTGCCGTGTTTGCCCTGCTAATTTGTTTGATGCTGTTAAAGTTTCCCACTCGAACAAAAGTGACGTGGTGGGTACAGGATAGGTTGAGGGAATTGCAAATGTAGGTCCTCCCTGCCGGGGAGGACTTTCGCCGCAAGGCGAACCATAAGAGCGAACATCCGCTCAACGACGACATGTTCAACATCAATCAACCAACGTTTGGTCGCAGATCGCGACGAATCGCGAAGTCCTTTCCGGCAGAAAGGACCTACACAGGAAAAAAATCATGCAGGCAACAGCAAACGAACAGACAATTCGAAACATCGTCCAGGAAGTCCTCACCCAGCTCACCAGCCGCACAGGCTCTGGGGCAAAGGTGAATGGATCAACGGGCCCGGACACTCGCTGGGGAATTTTCAACACCGTCGATGAAGCTGTCGCGGCAGCTCAAAAAGGTTTCGAACAACTCAGCCGCGCGTCGCTGGACGATCGCAAGACCGCGATCAACATCGTCAAGCAGATCTGCGACGAGCAAGCCGAAGAACTTGGTCGATTGGAATTCGAAGAAACCAAGATCGGTCGCCTCGAACACAAGATCGGCAAGCTCAAAGCCATCAAAGGCGTTCCCGGTGTTGAATTCCTCAAGACCGAAGCCATCAGTGGTTCACACGGTTTGATGATCACCGAATACGCTCCGTTCGGAGTCATCGGCGCGATTACGCCCGTGACCCATTCGCTGCCGACTCTGGCTGGCAACTTTGTGAACATGGTCGCAGCCGGAAATACGATCGTCTGCAATCCGCATCCGAGCGGTGCAAAGATCGCCTGTGAAGGCGTGCGAAGATTCAACAAAGCAATTCACGCGGCAACGGGCCTGGAAAACCTCGTCAACATCATCGGTACGCCGACGATTGAATCAGCTCAAGCTGTGTTCGATCATCGCGGCGTGAAGTTGTTGGTTGTGACAGGTGGCCCGGCGGTGGCTCGAGCCGCTCTGCAAAGCCCAAAGCGAGCGATCGTGGCCGGTCCAGGGAATCCGCCAGTCGTCGTTGACGCGACGGCCGACATCGATAACGCCGCAAAGTCCATCGTCGCCGGAGCGGCCTTCGACAACAGCCTGCTCTGCATCAGTGAAAAAGAGATCTTCGCAGTCAAGGAAATCTTCGACCAGTTGATGACGGCCGTTTCGAATCACGGTGGCTACCGACTTAACGCGGCTCAGGTTGCAGCGTTCACGGCCAAGGCATTTGGTCCTCCGAAAGAACCGGGCGGGCACTATCAGCTCAACCGCGATTACATCGGCAAAGACGCCGCCTGGTTGGCAGCTCAGATTGGTCTGAACATTCCATCGAGCACGCTGATCATTTACGGCGAAACGGACGAGCACAATCCGTTTGTGACCGAAGAGCAGATGATGCCGTTCATACCATTCGTTCGAGCCAACTGCAGCGATCACGCGATTGCTTTGGCGAAGAAGTACGAACACGGCTTCGGCCACACAGCCATCATCCATTCTCGCGACGTCCATACGATCACCAAAATGGGCCGCGTGATGAATACAACTCTGTTCGTCAAGAACGGCCCCTGCATGGCGGGACTCGGACTTGGCGGCGAAGGTTATTTGTCGTTCAGCATTGCCACGCCAACCGGCGAAGGCGTGACAAGTCCAATGACGTTTACTCGCCAGCGACGATGTGTGATGGTGGATGATTTGAGGATTATCTAAAGTCATGCAAACCGCACGAGTTATCGGCCATGCCACTGCGACGCTGAAGCATCCATCTTTAACCGGATGGAAGCTCGTCGTGCTGCAACCGTTGGATATCAACAACGAACCGGATGAGTTTCCTCAACTCGCAATCGACCCGCTGGGTGCTCGTCAGGGGGATCATGTATTTTTTACGAGCGATACGAAATACGTTCAGCAATTAGTCGGACGAAAGGATTCACCGATTCGCTTTTCAATTCAGGGGATCATGGACCAACAGCCGGAACCGGCGAAAAGAAAAAGAAAGTAGCCATCACGCTCCGTCGTGATGAGCCCTGTGTAACAAGCATCAATGAAGTAACAAGGTTCGACTGTCAATCGACGCGGAATAACAAAGGCCTCTCACGAAAAACGTGTAGGCGACATTGAAAAACCATAATGACCATCAGCGCGGAATTCATCGATCAGATCGTTAAGAACGTCATGCGGGAAATGCAATCCCGCGTGCCGATGCCTGACGCTGTTGCTTTGGTCGTACCGGAAAAAGTGGAATCGCAACCCTCCACGCTTCATGTCGCGACGAAGGTTGTGAGTGAAGATGTTCTGACGGCCGCGAATGCTGCGGGGCGAACGATCATGCTTCAAGCCGGAGCTATTACGACTCCGTCTGGCAGAGATTACATTAGGAAGAATAACGTCACTGTTTCCGGTTCAGCCATTAACAAACCCAATGCAGCCAACACAGGAACATTTGTTGTAATTGGAAGCAACGCTATTTGTCAGTCGGCGGCTTCCGCAACGGGATGGAAAACGGCGGCGGCTGGAAACGAACATGACGCGGCGGTGATAGCCGTTCAGGCATTGAAGAGCAACATCATTGTTACGTGTGGTGGTGAGCCATCTGTGGTTGCGTGCCTGCTGAATCGCAATCCAGACGTGCGAGCCGCAGTGATCACAAAGTCCACAAATCTAATGACATTGACCACCGTGATGAGTCCCCAGGTCGTGTGCCTGAATTCATCCGGCTGGTCGTTCGGAGACATCTTGAAACTGTTGAGATCTTTCTCAGCAGCCAGTCGGCCGCAGGGATGGAATGAAATCGAGAAGGAGGTTTTTCGGGTTGAGCACTTCCGGCCCAAAGGGCCGTCGTTTACCTAGCCCAGGCCATGGGCCTGGGTATTGGATCAAACAAATTACAAACAGGGCCAACGGCCCGGCCGTTTAAATCACTCGCCGGAATTTGTCATGCCCCAATCACTGGCTCAAGTCTGGCTTAATGTTGTTTTCTCCACGAAAGATCGACGTCCATTTCTTCAGAGTCAATCCTTCCGCGAACAGATGTTTCGAATGTTGTCATATCATGTTAAGGAGTCGGGCTGTGTCAGTGCCTCTGTCGGCGGTCACACTGACCATGTTCATCTTCTTGTCGGGTTGGCTCGAACGATCACCATCGCGCAGCTTTTGGAGAACATTAAAACAGAAACATCCAAGTGGGCAAAGAAGGCTGATGGAGGTGTAGCATTCTTTTCATGGCAGTCGGGCTACGGAGCGTTCTCTGTGAGTCATTCGAAACGCAATGATGTGGATGCGTACATTCGAGGTCAGGCCGTGCATCATCAGAAGATTTCATTTCAGGATGAGTTTCGTCTTCTCTGTAAGAAGCACGAGGTTCAGATTGACGAACGATATGTTCGGGACTGACAGGAGCAAACAGACGGGCCGTTGGCCCTTCAGGATGTTGTGCGACAAATTTCCCAGGCCGTTGGCCTGGGCTAGGCAAATGATGGGGCCTTTGGCCCACCGAAAAAGTCAGAACACCAATGAGAATCATGGAATGCATCGGTCGAGTAACGCTGTCCAAATGGGATCCGACATTGACGGGTGCTTCTTGGAAACTAGCGGTACCTCTGATGCATGCAGGTTTGAATGGAGACGCATCAGGCCGGACGGAACCGATCGTAATTTATGACGAAATGGGAGCGGGAAACGGCAGCTTAATGGCTGTCACAGAAAGTGCCGACGCCTCAACACCTTTTTATCCGAACTCAAAACCAATCGACGCCTACAACGCGGCGATTCTTGATACGGTCGATGTGGAATAGAAAACGCAGGTTTTCAGTGTTCAGTTTTCAGTGTTCAGAAAACACAGAAAACTGCGATTCACTGAACACTTCAAACTGAAAACTGAACACTTTTTTGCAAAGCAAAAACCATGGCTAACAAATGGAACAGCGGCATTAACGACCGAGGACTCAAAGAAGAGATCTGCGAGATTGGTCGTCGCGTGTACAACAAGGGCTTTGCCGCCGCCAACGATGGTAACATCAGCATTCGAGTGGGAGAGAACGAAGTTCTCTGCACACCAACAATGATCTGCAAGGGCTTCATGAAGCCGGAAGACATCTGTGCAGTCGATATGCAGGGTGTTCAGATCGCCGGCATTCGTAAGCGGACCAGCGAAGTTCTGCTGCATCTGGAGATCATGAAACACCGTCCCGACGTTAAGGCCGTCGTTCACTGCCATCCACCTCATGCGACGGCGTTTGCTATTGCTGGCGAACCGATTCCGCAGTGCATTCTTCCGGAAGTCGAAGTTTTCATGGGCGAAGTTCCAATCGCACCTTATGAGACTCCTGGCGACCAGAGATTCGCTCAGACTGTGGTTCCGTTCCTGAAAGCGACGAACACAATCATCCTAAAGAATCACGGAACAGTGTCGTTCGGAAAAGATCTGGTGGATGCCTACTGGAAGACCGAAATCCTAGACGCTTACTGCCGCATCCTGCTGCTCGCACGACCGATGGGACAGCCACAGTATCTGAGCGAACAGAAAAGCCGCGAGCTGCTCGACCTGAAGAAGAAATGGGGCTTCGACGATCCTCGTTTCCATAACGAAGATTGCGACCTCTGCGGCAACAGCGCATTCCGAGAAGGCTACAAGGAAAACATCCCGGTTCAGCGAGCCTTCGAGGCTGCTCCTTCGTATCCAGGCATCCTGCAAAAGCCCTGTGGCACGGCCTGTGAAACGCCCGCCGCTGGGGTTAACGAAGATCTGGTGAAGATGATTACGAGTCAGGTGCTTGCGGCATTGGGGAAGGGGTCGTAGCTCAACGGAGAGATGCAGCTAAGCCAACCGCAAAGATCGACATGGTGAATCGTCGTTCCGCTACAGTCTGGCACCGGATGGATATCACAAGGACGATATTTCAGGTGGCTCACCATACTCAGTTGGAAGAAACTCCGAATGGCTGCCGACATGGGAGAACTTCGCGTGGTCAGGATACCATCCTCCCAAAACATGCGATTCGAATAAACCTGACTTCATGAGTTATCTGCGAACATCGATTCTGGAATGTGGAGGGTTCCCAGGATTACTCGGACATTCTGAGTATGAACCAATTCGGATTAAGCTGACTCGCGGACTTCGTCCATTCTGAGTGGTGGGATAAAACGTGAGATCAACCGGACATCAATGGCATTCGGTGTTTCCCGGAGTCTTCCACGACTTCCGGTTCGGCTGGATTGTTCAAATCGCAAACGAATGGAATTCAATCCTGTCCAACGAATATTTTGCACACATCGAAGCCGCTGAAACCTACACTGAGGCAAAGCAATCACCAGAACGATTTCCGGATACTGTTGTGTACTCAATGCTCGGCGACCACGTCTCAATTCGCCGGACGGCGGACAACGCATTGGTTACAGTCTTTGAGGTCACTTCATCCGGGCAGCGTGACTTTGAAGAACAGAGAGCGATTTTGATTCAAAGGTTGAATATATGGACCGCACAGCGAGCTGTCATATTCGTCGTTGATTTTTTCGATGTGCTGAAATGCGAACGAGTTCCGAAGTCCACGTCGCATTCCATTCAAATCATCAACGGAAATGCGATGGTGCAAGAGCTACCAGTGGTTTTAGATTCAACGCAATCATTTATATTTCCGCTCGAAGCAAGCTACTGGCGAGCTTGGCAGCATGTGGCAGATCCCATGAAAAAACTGGTTGAATCTAAATCAGAATAGTTTGAGCTGGAATCAGCTCTGCTTCTCTAACTGAAAACTGAAAACTAAGGCGAAGTCATATGAAAGTCAGCATTATCGGTGGTGGTGGATTGGTCGGTTCCTGTGCAGGTTTTGCATTGCAGGCTGGCAAGATCGTCAGTGAAATCAATCTCATCGACGTCAATCAGGAACTCTGCGAAGGTCAGGCACTGGACCTGCTTCACGGAGCTTCATTAATGGCCCCTCAAAAAATTACCAGCAGCGGCACTGAAGGCGCGAAAGACGCTGATGTGATCGTGATCACCGCTGGACTACGTCGCAAACCAGACGAAAGCCGACTCGACCTGATCAACCGCAACGTTGTGCTGTTTCGCAGCATTCTGGCCGATGTCAAGAAGCACGGCTACAAGAAAGAAGCCATCGTATTCGTGGTTTCGAATCCCGTCGATGTGCTGACCTATCTGGCCGTGAAAGAACTGGGACTCCCGGCCTCACAGGTCATCGGCCTTGGCACGGTGCTCGACACGACACGACTGAGAAGCATGCTGGCTCAGCGACTGGCCGTTCCACCGACACAAGTCAACGTCACGATCTTCGGCGAACACGGCGACAGCATGGTCCCGATCTGGTCAGCCGCTCAGATTGCCAACCTGCCGCTTGAAAAGTTTCCTGGCGTCAACGCAACGCTCATTGCCGAAGTCGAAAAGAAGACTCGCGGCAGTGGAGCAGAAGTGATCAAGAAGAAAGGTGGAGCTGGTTTCGCGGTCGGCGTTTCGATTGCGGACGTCGTTCACAGCATCGCCTTGGACGATCATCGCATTCTGCCCGTCAGTTCCCTGATGAGCGGCGCGTATGGACTGAAAGACGTGTGTCTGTCTGTTCCAACCGTGGTCGGTCGAACGGGTGTGAAGAGCCACATCGAAATCGATCTGTGGTCCAAAGAAAAGACGGCCCTTGTTCAGAGCGGCAGCGTGCTGAAGGAAACGATTGCTAAAGTATTGAAAGGCTAACGGGCGAACGGCGTGGCTTCAGCCCGCCGGTACATCCGCGATTTCTGGTGCTCAAGGCAGTTTCCACGAATCACAACGTACCGGGAAGCTGACGCATGCCGCTCGCGGGTGCTTCATTCTTGTCGTATGCGTTCAGCCTGCAGCAAATCTGCGATGGCCTCAACCAACTGCGGAAACCATCAGGCAGAAAATCTGCACCTTCGCAAAAAGTTGATTCTGCTAAGGACGCCAAGCTGGATGCATTTGAAAAGATTGGCGAAGCGACGGTTGAAGAGTATTACGACGACGGCGATTCCATCTTCGAAGATGACATTGAGAATGCTGATGAGCCAACTACCTAACCCAAACTAAAGCCAGTCGCAGAATCGTGCGCGCTAGTGTCGAAATTCCAGCGATTTTGCAAGAGTATTTCATGTCCAGCGGCTGTTCAACGTGAGACGGTCGAAATAGCTGCATCTCAGGCCGCTTATCTCAGGCCGCTTGTCCTCTATTCCAACGCAACCGGGCAGGTCACAGGAAATTCGGGCGGACTTCATTGAAAACTCAGCATTGATCTCTGTTGAAACAATGTCAAAGGTGCCATAATTCTGCTTCGCGCGGGCGGGATTGAGATGTCGTCGCTGGTGATAAAATGGAGTAACAGGGAAAGATCTGAATTCGTACCGCGTTCCGTTGAAAATCTTAAATGATGCCAGATCGCGTCGATTGGTCCTACTTCAATTCCTGGGAGTTTTCCATGTTCCGTTTCGTCTTAATGACACTGATCTGTTCATTATCATATCCAGCCGTGGCTGAAGATTTTGTGAAGGCTCCGGAAGAAGCCGGTGATTTCGCTACACTTTTCAACGGCACTGATTTGACAGGCTGGAGCGGTGATCCACAGCTCTGGTCAGTGAAAGACGGCGTTATTCACGGCGAAACCACAACAGAACATGCCGCTCAGGGTAATACGTTTATCATCTGGAAAGATGGCGTCACAAAAGATTTTGAACTCCGCCTGTCATTTCGTTGCAACGCAACGAACAACTCGGGAATTCAGTACCGGTCAAAGCATATCACTGACGACAAAGTTCGCAATGAATGGGTCGTGCGTGGATACCAGCACGAGCTGCGAAACGAAATGACTCTGCCAAACGTTTCTGGATTCATTTATGACGAAGGTGGCAAGCGTGGTCGCATTTGCCTGGCCGGTGAAAAAGCGTCATGGGAGCCCGATGGCAAGAAAGTGACTGAGACGCTGATCAATCAGGATGGCTGGAACTCACTCTTCAAGCTGGACGATTGGAACGATGTTGTCATCATCGGCAAAGGAAATCACATTCAGCATTACATGAACGGTCGGCTTATTTTGGATTTCACCGACAACGAACCGAAACTCGCATTGACCGAAGGCGTTCTGGCACTGCAGCTTCACGCTGGTAAGCCGATGTGGACAGAATTTAAAAACATTCGAATCAAAGAACTGAAATAGTGACGTTCGAAATCTGATTCAAGTGAAAAAACAACAGGAACGTATGTTATGGGACTATTTGACAAACTACGAAATGAACTGGTCGATATCATCGAGTGGGTCGATGATTCGCGACACACTCTGGTCTGGCGATTTCCTCGCTACCAGAACGAAATCAAAAACGGTGCGCAGTTGATTGTGCGGCCAGGGCAAGTGGCTATCTTCGTTCATCGCGGTCAAATTGCGGATGTCTTTGAGCCGGGTAACTATGAACTGAAGACCGATAACCTGCCCATTCTAAGCACGATTGCCGGTTGGAAATACGGCTTCAACAGTCCGTTTCGATCGGAAGTCTATTTCGTCAGCACGAAGCAGATTACCGACCTGAAATGGGGCACGCCAAATCCCATTATGATGCGTGATCCGGAGTTCGGTCCTATCCGAATCCGGGCGTTCGGCACTTATGCCGTCAAAGCATCCGATGCGAAAGCGTTGCTGACCGAGCTTGTCGGTACCAGTCAGGAAGTCGGTGCTGATGCAGTGACGGAATTGCTGCGTTCGATCATTGTCAGTTGCATTGCAGAACTTCTGGGTTCTTCCCAGGTTGCCGCGTTGGATCTGGCATCGAAGTACCTTGAGTTCGGTGAAAAGTTACGTAAGACGGTGCAGGAAAAAATCGACGATGAGTACGGTTTGGAAATTCCGCAGCTCATCATCGTCAACATCTCGTTACCGGAAGCTGTTGAAAAGGCTCTCGATACTCGCACGAGCATCGGTGTTATCGGTGATCTTGGCAAGTTCCAGCAGTACCAAATGGGTCAGGCCATGACTGCTGCCGCTGAAAATCCAGGTGGCGGTGGTGCTGCCGAAGGCATGGGACTGGGAATTGGAATGGCGATGGCAAGCCGCATGATGCAACCCGGAATGTTTCCGGCACCGGGGCAAGCTTCAGCGGCACCGCCAGTGCTTCCATCTGCATGGCATGTAGCGGTAAATGGCCAGTCGCAGGGACCGTACGGTCAGGACCAACTGGCAAGTGGCATCGCGTCGGGCCAGATTACGAAGTTAACTCTTGTCTGGACCGCAGGCATGGCTGGTTGGGTTGCGGCAGGACAGGTGCCTCAACTGGCAACCGCATTCGGTCCACCGGCGCCTCCACCGGTCCCGCCTTCATAGGTCGATCTGTCTCAGATCGGCAGCCTGTCAGCGATCCACTTCCGCGGACGCTGAGGCACCGAAAGATTCACCAGACGGTTCGTCGCAGTGAAGCACTTTGTCGGAGTGGAGGTAGTGGCATTCTTCAACCCATGCTCATCGTGACGGTCTTTAATTCTGTGTACGCCGCCAGCCCGGCTTCGCCCATTTCCCGACCCATGCCACTCATTTTGAAACCTCCGAATGGTGCGGCTGCGTCGAAGACATCGTAGCAATTGACCCATACCGTTCCGGCTCGCACACTTGCTGCGACTTGATGAGCTTTCTTGACGTCGCGGGTCCAGACAGCGGCCGCCAGACCGTAACATGTGTCATTCGCACGTTTGATAACTTCTGCTGTGTCCTTGAATTTCAGGATACTCAGAACCGGGCCAAAGATTTCTTCGCGAGCAATATCCATGGAATCGGAAACGTCGATGAACACGGTTGGTTCCACAAAGAAACCACGAATTCCATGTCGTTTACCACCGGTAACACAGTTTGCTCCCTCCGCCTCACCGCGGCCGATGTAGCTCAGGATCTTATCCATTTGAGCCCGATCGATCTGAGGCCCCTGATTCGTTTCGATATCGAATGGATTTCCGAGTACACGTTGTTGAGCACGCTGCACGATTTTTTCAACGAATGCATCATGCACAGATTCTTCAACAAACAATCGACTGCCCGCACAGCAGCACTGACCCTGGTTAAAGAACAAACCAAGTTCTGCACCAGCGGCAGCAGCGTCCAGATCGGCGTCAGCAAACACGATGTTGGGGCTTTTGCCGCCGAGTTCAAACGTGAGTCGTTTCAGAGTCTCTGACGCATCTCGCATAATGATTTTGGCAGTCAGGCCTTCACCCGTGAATGCAATTTTGTCGACCTGCGGATGTTTCACCAACGCCGCGCCGGCGGTTGGACCATATCCCGGAACCACATTGATGACGCCTGGCGGAAAGCCCGCCTCCAATGCAAGTTCGGCCAGTCGCAGACAACTGAGCGGCGTCTGTTCTGCCGGCTTCATCACGATCGTATTTCCGGTCGCCAGAGCCGGACCCCATTTCCATGCGACCATCAGTAGTGGAAAATTCCAGGGAATAATCTGGCCGCAGACTCCGATTGGCTCGCGCCGCGTGTAGCAAAAATAGTCGCCACGAATTGGAATGGTGTTTCCCTGAATCTTGTCGGCCCAGCCGGCATAGTATCTCAGGCAATCGATCGCGAGTGGCAGGTCAGCGGCACGCGAATCGTTAATCGGTTTGCCGTTGTCAAGTGTTTCCAAAGCGGCGAGTTCATCAAGGTGGCGTTCAGCGAGGTCTGCCAACTTATGCATCAGTCGGCCGCGGTCGCGCGCATCCATCCGAGACCATGGTCCGGTTTCAAAGGCAGCTCGAGCCGCGTAAACCGCGAGATCCACATCCGCGGCATCACCTTCTGCAACTTCGCAGATGACTTCTTCTGTGGCAGGATTTACGGTCTCAAAGGTCTTACCACTGACCGAGGGGCGAAATTCGTCGCCAATCAGGATACCTGTCTGACGAATCGTCGGGGCTGTGGCCGGTTTTGCTGCGACACTGGTGGGCATGAACTTGCTCCTGAAAGAGGGGGACCGTGAATCTTTAGCCTGACCGATCTGCATTGCAACCGGACACGCTGCGTGGTGGAATTTGTAGTATGTCATTGCCAAAACAAAATTGCTACGCAACGCCGCCGAGGCGAGGCGAGGGACAGAATCAGTTCTACCAGCAGATCTCTCGGTGTGAAAGGAATTCGACCTGGGAGAGGTCGAACTACGCAGGCAGATCTGTCCCGGATCTGCATCCTTCAACAGGGTCGATCCCAGGTAGTCGCCCGAGTGCAGGCTTTGATGTTGGTAATTCCTTTCCTGCCGCTCGCCTCAGCAGTTGGTGACGCTGACTGCAGTCACGACATTCACCTTGAACTAATTCACCAGTACCTTCCTGGCATTGACCTTGACGGTGCGATCATACAGTTCGATCGCAAGCTCGACCGACTTCTGATTTCCAGATAACATCTGCAGCGTCGCTTGCATGGCGACGGTTGCGAACCTCAATTCCTCAGCATCCACTGAACGTGGCTTACCATTTTTAATGTAGTACAAACTGGGCCACGTTTCGGACGACGGAACTGGCCAGCCGAACTGCTCCGCAGCCGCGACATCGGCGGGATGCAAAGTGTCCTGAGTGTCAATCGAATAACTCATCCCTGTCACCATCTTCGCATTCTGTTCCGGATCTTCATGTTCGGATTTGAACATCAAACGCACAGTCTTTGGGTCGTCGAAAAACATGATGCCGATTTCCTGCCCCATCTGCCCCATGGTGACGGCGACAAACTTTTTTTCCATCAGCTCTGGACAGGAGATTTCCACCGTAAGTTGAGGTTTGACTCGGGTATAAATCCTTGACTTGTAGTATTCTGCCGAAGCCTTGAAAAAATCACCCATCAAATCTGCTGTCACATCCGGCTGCTGAATAAGCGCTCCAAACGCAGGAGCACTGCCAACATTATGTTCCTGCAGCGTCTTATGCACATGATCCAGGAATCGACATTCCTGCACAATCACGTCGCATCCAATGGCATCTGCCGTATTCTCGATTTGGAAACGATTGCTCAGTTGGCGGACGATAAGAATCGTCGGTCGAGCAACTTCTCCGTGCATCGGGGTCAGGATCGAGTCTGCAATGACTCGAGCAATCATGTTTTCCGTTGGTGCCGTCATCGACAATTGCTGCCCGCGAATCGTCCCATCTGCTGGTGTACCCACAAGGATCATCCAGGGCTGGATGGGCTGCTGGCTTTCAGGATCGGGAACCCATGTATCGACAGTTCTCCAGTCGACTTCCCAGATTTGTTCATCACTCTGAAGTAATTCAAGGATCTCTTCGAGAGGAAACGGTGTTGCTTCCGGATTGAATCTTTGGTTACGAAGAAACTGCACCAGCTCCGGAAGTTCGTCTGCAATCTCAACGTCAATCTTCAACTTTTTAAGTGGCTGACGGATTCGCTGGCCAAGCTCTGCGTCAATAATTCGAATTGTCTTCGGGCGTCTTGGGCTGCCGGAATCCGGGTCGGACATCCCCTCGCAGAGTTCGCACAAAACGCTGTCAGCATTCAGTGGGAATTCTCCAGGTGAAATATGTATGGCCTCGTTGGTCACTTCGTTGATGAGCGACATCAACCAATCCTGGTGAGCAACGTCGCTGTTCCAATCGATTTCCAGATTCTGACTATGGTCGTTTTCATCCAGAATATCGATGTCGCAAAACCAGACTTCATTTTTTGAGGGCAACGATTTTACTTCTTCAAGGTCTTCGGCTAGAAGGTCCGCAATATCCTCCGGTGATAATTCCGGATCCGGCGGTGCGAGTTCGCGGTACACAGAATTCAGCCATGGAAGTGCCTCTGGTGTCGATTTCCACAACGCGCGGAAACATTGACAATACGCATCGGCCTCATCTTCGTCGCCTTCCTCGAACGACTCGATCGCGTAGGGACTGACACTGTCCTGATCAAGCAGCTTCGCCGCGATATAGGGATTTTGTTCCAACTGATTCTGCAGCCTTGACGCCAATGCCTCGCTGGGGCCGTACTTTTGAAACTCCAGACAAACGCGAGTCAGCGCGATGAATGGAGTGACCTCGTCCTTGTACTCGTCAAGCAATGGCCAGGCTTTATCCATCCAGTTCATGTTGCAGTACCATTCGAGCAACAGCCAACGAACACCCTGATTGTCGCAGGGATTCAGTCGCAGCATTTCCTGCATGTGGCCAATAGCGTCTTCGTGTTGCCCTTGTGCAATCAGAAAATTGACGAGAGCAAGACGAGCTCGCATATAAGGTCTCGTTTCCGCGAGGATCCAAAACATCCCGACGTGATCGCGAAACTCAGCCGCCAGTTGCTGCTCACCCAGCTTGAGTACGCTTTCAAGCATCTCGAGTGTCTTCTTCGGCGATCGTTGCGCAAGAGCATCTTCGACGAGTTCATCCAGATCGTCTGATGGTCCGCCGATCTTCTTCTTTAATTTTAATGATTTCGATTTACCGCCGGATTTCTTTGCCTTCGGTCGAACTAACTCAATTTTGTCCATTACCCCGGTTTCTTCCAGCACGGGCAGCATCGTGGCAAATAGTTCGCTGAGGTTCATGCCGGAGTTTTGCAGGAGTTGCTGCAGCAAGGCCATGGATTCCGGGTCACCCTGTGGCAGCCCCATTTCTTCGAAGATCGCCTGCATATCCTGCAAGTTTTCCGGGGCAGTTAGATCCTGTTTTTTTGATTTTTTCTTGGCCATCGCGGTGCTTTACAGAGCTTTCAGTTTGCGTTGTCTTGCCGGATAATTTTGACCACCACCCATCAATGTCGTTCCGTATGCCACCGCCATTGAATTGATTGCAGAATCATAGACGGACAGACGATCGGTCGAAAGCCAATCGGAAAGAATCAATGCAGTCAGGTGCGGTCACCGATCTCGGGAAAACAAGCTCGGCTATTTCTGAAATTCGCTTCTGTGGACAGTTGCAAGTTCTCTGCTTCCCGAAGTTTGGACGGCGGCAAGGACCTTCGCCGCGATGTCGTCGTACAGGCGAATGGGTGCGAGCGCTCGAATCGCTTGAACAGCATCAGGCCTGGCTGTGGTGATGCGAGAGATCAGGAATTCCACGGCTTCCGGCTGACGCGAAAGTCCAAGGCTGATCCAGAACGGCTCCGTCTGATCGGACGAGCAGCGTTCACAGGCTTTCAGCAGCAACATGGCGGCGTCACGATTTCGCGAGCTGCCCAGCGCAAGCGCGGCTTCGATCGCGACGTCGGAATGCAAACGCAGGAAGCTGGCGACGAATTCCACATGGCGACTGGCGTCCAGTTCCAGCAGGCCCGTGAAGCAGGCTCCGAGCACTTCGCTGTTCGCATCGCCGATGGAGGCTTTCAGTCGCAATAGCGCAGCGCAACCTGGCAGACCCGCCGCCGCGATAGCTCGCGCCGCATGAGACCGCACGCTGAATTCGGAATCAGCCAGCATGTCAGTCAGAGCAATCAATAAATCAGAAGGCGCCACGAGACGTGATCGAACAAGCCCAAAGGCACAGACGCCTCGGATATCGACTGCGGTATCAATCGATCCGCTCCAAACGGGCTCCTGCTGGCGGTACTTCATACCAGCGAGCCAGAAATCCGGGTCTTCAAAGTCGAGCGGTAAAAGTGCTTCCACAACCGCCAGTTTCGCTCGGCAACCTTTGTCACATTCGGCACCGTCAGACAGAAAGCGATGGTAGGCTGACAGCAGATCCGGAACCAAGTCGCAGAACGCGTGTTCCTGAATGATTTTCGCAACCTGTTCAACAACGAAATTTGATTCATCACCCAAAGCGGATCGCAATTCTGCAGTCATAGCATCCGACGACAGATCCTGCAGCCTCTGCCGCAGCAGTGCCAGTCTTTGATCCGGTTGTAAACGGCGACTTCGAGCCATTCGTTGTCATTTTTTAAACGGTGTGAGAAGAAACGCCACTCCACCAGACCATTGTTGATTTCCTGCCACAGTTTAGAATTTTTGTAACTTGAATGGAATGTCCACTTAGCGAAGTGCGGATTGATGCCGCGACACGCCTTCTTTGGTTTGCTTACCGCTTCCGGTTGCTACAATGCCTCGTGTACAGACCTGTCGATTTAACTTGTGAAAACCCACGAAATCAACACATCCTTGAAATCTTCACACATTATCTATCGCGTCCGAATACCGTTAATTGACTACTCAGACAACAAACCGCTATGAATTCCATTCCTGCAGATCTCCGCCAGCAACTTGATGATGCGTCGCAAGTTCACATTCTAAAATTCTGGGATGCAATCTCAGACGCCGAAAAGAAATCTCTGCTCAGTCAGATCTCCAGTACTGACTTGAAGATGCTGAGAGCGATCTGGCAGTCGTCCAAAAGCGATGATTCGCCGCTGGATGCTACGACTCGCATTGAATCTGCACAGAAGCCTGATAGCGTTATCGAACAGCCTCAGACTGCCGCGGACGTTGAAAGCTGGAAGCAGGCCGCGACTGCTGGCGAACGCGAATTGCAGAATGGTCACGTGGCTGTGATCACAGTTGCTGGCGGACAGGGAAGTCGGCTGGGCTTTGAACATCCCAAAGGCATGTTTCCAATCGGGCCGAAATCAGAACGCACATTGTTTCAGATTTTTGCTGAACAGATTCTCGCGCGACGCCAGCGACACAACGCCCTTATTCCGTGGTTGATCATGACGAGCGATGCGACTCATGCGGAGACGTTGCAGTTTCTGGAACAGCACGATTATTTTCAGCTCGGCAAGGAGACAGTGCATCTATTTCAGCAGGGTAGTTTGCCAGCACTTGATGCCGCATCCGGTCGCATTCTGATGAACAGTCAAAGCGAATTGGCATTGTCGCCGGATGGTCATGGTGGTCTGGTTTCAGCATTGGCAAAAGCAGGTCTGCTTGACATGCTGGCAAGCCGCGGCATTCGATATTTGTTTTATCATCAGGTCGATAATCCGACAGCGATTCTGTGCGATCCGGCGTTTATCGGATTTCATTCCCTGAAAAAATCGCAGTTGTCAACGAACGTCGTGCGAAAGGTGAGTCCCACGGAACGCATGGGCGTACTGGCAGACATCAATGGGCGCACGGAAATCGTTGAATACAGTGAATTGACTCCGGAACAAGCGGCTCGATCTGACGCCAGCGGTGATTGGATTTTCTGGGCAGGCAATACGGCAATTCACATTTTTGATCGAGAATTCGTGGAACAACTTGCCTCAGACGGCGGCAAATTGCCTTTGCACGTTGCCAGAAAGAATGTCGCCTTCATCAACGAAGACGGAGACGCCATCAAGCCGGATGATGCCGCCAAGCCCAACGCTATCAAGCTGGAAAGATTCATCTTTGACGCACTGCCAATTGCCGAGCGGACGCTGATTGTCGAAGGCAATCGCGAGCGAGAATTTAACCCGGTCAAAAATCGTGATGGTGCAGATTCTCCCGCCACATCTCGTGCAGCCTTGTCGCGAATTGGACGCGAGTGGCTGGCGAAGGCTGGCCATTCAGTCACTGAGGGTGTTGACGTCGAAATCAGTCCGCTGATCGCTCTCGATGCTGAAGAACTTGCGGCGAAAATAGATTCTCAATCGATATGCGTTTCGGATCTGCTATGAAAGGCGACAGCGATATGCGATGGTTACTGCTGACTTCCGCCATTGTGGTTTTTTGTCTGATCGGCGGATGCAGCGAAACAAAGGCACCGCAGACTTTGTCGTCAAAAGATGAAGATCGGACGCTGATCGTCGTCACCAGTCAGCCTTTATTGGAGATGACTCAAACACTCGTCGGCAATCACGCCTCGATAATGCTGATGGTGCCGGACGGCATTTCATCGCCGGACTGGTCACCGACCGCAGAAGACGCAAGAACCATGCAACAGGCGAGCTTGGTTCTATTGAGTGGTGCTGGATACGAACCGTGGAAAGATCGCGTGTCACTGCCACGTTCGCGAGTGCGGGATACAGCGGCTGGCTACTATGATCAGTTGATTCGGATTCCGGATGCGGTGACGCATCAACACGGTCCCGGAGGTTCGCATAGCCATCCCGGAACAGTCTGGGCCACATGGCTCGCCCCCGAATTGTGTGCGGCTCAACTGCACCAGGTCAGTCTCAACTGCATCCGGCTGAAGCCCGATCAAAAGCAAGATATCGAAACGGCCGAAGCAAAGCTTGCCGCGGAATTGAACGCACTCAACGCCATGATTCTTTCAATTCAGGCCGCCACGAGAGACGACCCATTAGTTGTGTTTTCTGACGCACCTCACTACCAGTATCTGACTCAACGGTTGGGATGGGAACTGCATTATCTGCATTGGACTGGTTTAGGCCCGCTGACTGATGCCGATCGCACGGAGTTGCAGGGTCGCCTTAAGTCCGAATCCGACACCGCTGCGGCGGGAACCAATCGGCGACTGTTCCTGCTGGATTCGCGGCAGTCGGTTGAGACAGAAGCGTTTGTTCGAGACTCAGGCTTTACTGTGATTCGCATTGATCTGTGCGAAACAGCGAGTTCCGAATCAATGCCCCTTCCTGTTCGTTTGAAACAAAACCTGCAACGAATTCTGGAGGGATTGAGTAAGTCGGAATAAGGGAAATTAAACTTTCGTTGTCTCGGGAAGCGAAGACATTCGGGTCTAAATCATTTGATCGATGCAGAAGGTGTCTTCGGGTACCGCGCGTTTCGCTTCTCACGCGGCGATCAAACTCCGCTGTCTTCGTTCGACGAACATTTGTACGTCAATGCTGTTGATGTCAAGCAAAGATTCTTCCAGCGCATGGCACCGGACACGAACACCTTAGGCTAAGGTCAGATTCCGCCCCGTGCCAGCTTGTCTGGCACGAGCGCACGTTTCGTAGTTAGACCACAGGCAAGAGCGATAGGCCGCCCCGGTTGGTTCGTCCAACCGGAACGGAAAGTTTTGCACGATGAATGGTGACGCACCGCTATGGAACCTGGCTTCCTAACTTCAAAACTTCCGTTCCTGCCGGGCGGGCCGGCAAGGGGCGGAAGGCAAATAGGCCGCCCGGAAGGCGGCGTGCGGGGGCAATCCCTCACTGACGCGTCGGGTTGGGATAATTGCCTTTTTGACCAGACTGGTGGAGTCTTATCGTGAATTCATTCGGCGTTTACATTGATGCCAGATGTTGATGTTGTTCCTGCACGGTGCTCGCTAAAGCCTTGCGGATTTCTTCTTCATCACCTACCACGATATCCGCACCGGCATTCTGGAATTCTGACATGTGAATCTGGTTGCGTGACCGCACGATCTTTATCGCTTGGGGCGCGATAGTCCGAATAAGGTTCAGGACGGCCAGAGCGTCGTTGCGTGATGGCAGCGTGATCACAACCATCCGTAGGTGCTTCAGATGAAGATGTTCCAGGACTTCGCTGCTGGAGGCATCACCAAGCTCAGCGCGATAGCCCATGGCTTCGGCACTGGCGATACCAGCAGGACTCAAATCCAGCACAAGGACACGATCGCGAATATCTTCAAGATGCTGAACAGCACCACGACCAGCGGGACCAAAACCGACGATCAGAAACTCACACGGAGCGTGCCCTGCGGAATCCGCCGAATCAAAGTTCTGTGAATTACCACGTCGCCGATTTAGCCACGCCGAAGCGCGCGGGGCGACGCTGATCAGCCAGGGCGTGACGATCAGTGTCACGACGGCCGCAGAAACCAGCAGAGAATACTGACTTTCGGACAGAATTTTACCAGTGCGGGCTTCACTCCCCAACACGAAAGCAAATTCACCAACCTGGCACAGACACAGACTCGTGGACAACGCCACTCCTCGCGACTTCCCGAATAGTTTCAGCAAAATCATGATAATTACTGCTTTCCCGACCATGATCATCGCGGCCACTGCCAGCACCACAGGCAGATTTTTGAACATCCAGACAGGATCAGCAATCAATCCCACGGCTCCGAAGAACAGAGTCAGCAGGACAATCCTGAGCGATGCCACATCGGCGCGAATCTGGATCGCAAATTTCGAATTTCCCAGGAACATTCCGGCGACGAAAGCACCGAGAGCCGGTGACAGATTCGCAGCATGCGCGGCCCAGGTGGCACCAAATCCCACGATCACACTCAACAGCACGGTCAATTCGCGATTGCGCCCGAAGGCCGCGGACTGCAACGCTCGCACCGCCACATAGTTCATCAGAAAATAGAGACCACCAATAACCAAAGTGGCGGCTAGCAGGATGCCAAATACTCGGGCCGCAATGACTGCGGGATCACCACCTTCAGAAAGCAGCGGAATCAGAATCGCGAGCGGAACCACAGCCATGTCTTGAATCAGCAGAATGGCCAGTGAATTTCGGCCAGACTGTGAATCCATTTCACCGCGGTCGATCAGAACACGCAGAACCGCCGCTGTGCTGCTCAAGCAGATCATCGCTCCAATGGCAATTGATGTCGCCATGGGCAATCCGAACAATCGACAACACAGAGTGACCAGCAGCAAAGTACCAACCACCTGGATCGCCCCCGCAAGCAAGGTCGCCTTTCCAAGCCCAACAACGCGCTTCCAGGAAAACTCCAGACCCAGACTGAACAACAGCAACGCCACACCGAGCTCCGCGATGGACTCAATATGTTCTTCGCCCTTCACAATTCCAAAGCTGCCCGGGCCTCCCAGCACCATACCAGCCAGCAGATAGCCTACCAGGGGACTTTGCTTCAGCCATGCCATCAGGCTGCCAGCCAGCAAGCATCCCAGCAGCAGGATGATGATTTCCAGCAGCATGTCCCATGATTCCATCAGCAACTTCCTTGTTGATCGTCAAAATACTCGGGACAAAAACCGGCATGCCTGCACGTATCGTATGCGAATTTCAAATACTTTGCTGCATCCGAAAAACGACGCCCGATGCTGAGCATGGAAGACTGGTGTCGTGGAAAAATTTAACATAGATTTTACGAATGGATATGGGTACAACTTTCAATTAGTCAATCCTTCAGTCGATCGTATGATTAGGCCGAAACAGTGATTCAGAGACCTGACCATTGACCTAACCTGAAGGAATTTGAAATGGAAATCTCAATCGTAGACCGAAATGTGGACTTGACGGCTAAGCAAAAGGATTTGGTGGATCGTCAAATCGGGTACTCCTTTGATCGATTTGAAAGCCATATTCGTTCGGTGGAAGTGCTGCTCAATGATGTGAACGGGCCGAAAGGCGGTTCGGATATTCAATGCCGCGTGCGATTGTTACTACATAGTAAGGGCGAAGTTCTGGTTGAAGGGCGAGACGATTCCGTGGAGTCGGCAGTCGCTGGCGTCATTGACCGGGCATCGATTGCCGTGGCGAGGCGAGTTGAACGACTGAAGGATTCTCAGGGCACGTCGATGTCGGGGCAGTAGATCCCGGCTGAGTTGGAGTTCGAGACAGAAAGGGGACGGTGTTGTTGATGACAGTCATGAAGATTGGTGTTCTGGGCTGCGGGATGATTGCCGAGCATGGACACATGCCGGCCCTGAAGCAGGTGAATGGACTGAGTCTTCATGCCGTCTACGACGTCGCTTGGAATCGCGCTTTGGCGATGCAGGCGAAGTTTCAGATTCCTCATGCGTTTCCAACTGAAAAAGCATTCTGGGAATCCGATATTGATGCAGTTGTCATCTGTACCCCGGCTCCCTTTCATCTCGCCAATGTTGCTCAGGCGGCAGCACATGGAAAGCATGTCCTGTGTGAGAAGCCTCTGGCGATGGATGAAAGTGATATCCTGAAAATGATCGCAGCAATGGATGCAGCCGACAGGCAGCTCTTTACTGGATTCACCTATCGATTCAGTCATGTGGCGACTGAGATTCACAGACTGGTTCGCAGTGGAGCCATTGGCGAGATTCGTGCATTGCGGCTCAATTATCTTTGGAATCTGCACGGCAAATGGAAATGGAATGAGAACGGAGACCGCATCTGCAGTCCGTTGCGAGTTGGCCGTATGCTGGAAGGCGGGCCGATGGTAGATTGTGGAGTTCATCAGATCGATCTTGCACGCTGGTGGTTGGGGTCCGAAGTGGAGTGGCAACGTGGGATCGGTGTCTGGGTTGAGGACTTTCAGGCGCCCGATCACATGTATCTGCATCTGGGACATTCCTGTGGTGCTCACACGATGGTCGAGATGAGTTTTTCATATAACGCGACGTCGCGGGATCCACGGTCGCATTTTCAATACGAACTTATTGGAACTGATGGCGTGATTCGAATGAACCGCGAGGAACATTCGTTTGAACTGAGGAATTCTCACGGGACTCAGTGGCTGGCATGGCATCCAGAAAAGAACTTTGCAGGGATGCACGCGGAGTTTTTGCATTTCCTGACCACCGGAGATGCGCGCAATCTACCGACGGCAGAAGATGGTTTGCTGGCAACACGGATCGCAAGATCTTCGACCGACCAAGCTATTCGTGATCGAGAACTTTGCAGCGTAGCTCATCCATCTACGCTGGTTCGGGCATCCGGTTGCGATTCCGAACAGAGGACCACGCCAATGGACTTTGTCGAAGCCGATGACGCTCCGGCTTCCATCTTATCTACATTATTTGAACAAACTAAGAAATAACGGAGCCATCGTGTCGATCGTTACTTTAACTCTCGGTCTCATCATTCTCACTTTGGGATCGGAATTCCTGGTGCGCGGAGCGTCCCGGCTTGCCGCCGCATTTGGACTATCCCCGCTGGTCATAGGGCTGACCGTGGTTGCATTCGGAACCAGCGCGCCAGAGCTTGTGGTCAGCATTCAATCGACGCTGGCGGGCCAGGATGATGTTGCTTTCGGGAACGTTCTGGGCAGCAATATCATGAATGTGTTGTTCATTCTTGGGATCTCTGCCGTCATTGTGCCACTGCAGGTCTCAAGACAACTGATTCGATTTGACTTACCATTGATGGTGGCACTTTCTGGTCTGATTGCGTACATGGCATTTGATAGCAGAATCGACCGGATGGATGGGCTGTTGCTAAGCATCGGGTTGGTGGTCTACATCACATGGTCTGTGATCAAGAGTCGCAGAGAACAGTCCGAATTGAAAGTACAGAATGGATCAGAAGTCCGGACGGATGTGATTGGCAGTGGACCTCGCGAAACGATCTTGAACGTGATCCTGCTGCTGGCAGGGCTAGGCATGTTGGTCCTGGGTTCACGCTGGTTCATTGATTCTGCGGTGGTGATCGCGCGACTGCTCGGCGTTTCGGAGTTTATTATTGGTGTGACGATCGTGGCGACCGGAACATCATTGCCGGAAGTGGCAACGTCCGTTATGGCGGCGATTCGCGGTGAACGGGATATCGCAGTCGGAAATGTTGTCGGCAGCAATCTCTTTAATATCATGGGCGTGCTGGGCATTTCAAGTGTCGTCTCGCCCCACGGAATTAACATATCTCCGTCTGCACTTCAGTTCGACCTTCCTGTGATGATTGCCGTGGCAGTGGCGTGTCTTCCCGTGTTCTTCACAGGACGCATCATTTCTCGCTGGGAAGGCGGTTTGTTTCTGACCTACTACTTCGCTTATGTACTGTCGATTGTGATCTCTGTCACGTCGCCAGAATTATCAAAGTTATTTTCCACATTGATGCTGGTTGCGATTCCGCTGACGGTAATCGCGCTGTTAGTCAGCGTTGTCACATATGTTCGCTCAGAAAAAAGACGTGCAACGGCTTAGGACTGATCCTCCGCATCGAGCGGTCAATAGGTGTCGTTTTATCTTTCCCCGGTCAGTGTTATTCGAGGAGAAAAGTATGTCTGAAATTTCAAAACCGGGCGCCTTGTATTCAGCCGAAAACAAGGCCACGTCTCGAAGAATGCTGCTTGGGCAAACGATGCTCGCATCAGCATACTTCGTTACCGGAGCAACTCCGCAGTCGGCAGTGGGGGCAGTGGTGTCTCAGGACAGCGACGAAATGTTGGTGCCTGAAACGCCCGAACAGGCGTTGAAAATGTTGTACTCAGGAAATCAGCGATTTGCCCAGGAAAAGTCAATCGCCATCAATCGCGACATGAGTCGAGTCAAAGCGGTGGCTCAGGAACAAAAGCCATTCGCCGCGTTTCTTGGATGCGCCGATTCACGGGTTCCCATTGAAATCGTCTTCGATCAGGGCTTCGGCGATCTGTTTGTGACGCGAATCGCCGGCAATGTTGCGTCGAGCGAAAATATCGGTAGCCTGGAATTCGGAACGCATGTTCTTGGCGCAAAAGTCCTGTATGTTCTTGGCCATACGAACTGCGGAGCGGTGAGTGCCACAATGGCTGGTTCTGAAGTGCCAGGACAGATCAGCGGATTATTTCAACATATTCGCCCGGCGGTGAAGGCGGCAAAGGGAGATCTGCGAAAAGCAATCATTGAGAACGTTCGTAATCAAGCGATTCTGCTGGCCGAAGCCTCCCCAGTCATCTCGAAAATGGTTCAGCGAAAGGAACTTATTGTCGCCGGTGGAATCTATGATCTCGATACCGGCAGCGTGACGCCGGTGGATGTCGCGGTGAACTGATTTAACTCTGCTTCATAAGGAATCCAATGCCTGACTGGCTCAACTATCATCACCTCTTGTACTTCTGGATGGTCGCCAGGGAAGGAAGTATTACCCGAGCGGCCGAGTTGCTTTATCTTTCGCAACCGACGCTCAGTACGCAGATTCGTAAACTGGAAAAGTCGATGAAGGTCAAGCTCTTCGAACGCAAGGGGCGTTCGATGATATTGACCGAAACAGGGCAAACTGTTTTTCGCTATGCCGAGGAAATCTTCAACCTTGGCAGCGAACTTGGCGATGTTCTGCGAGGGCGTCCTGCCAGCGATTCTCTGCGGTTGCTGGTCGGCATTCCGGACGTGCTGCCAAAACTGATTGTCTACCGTTTGCTGAAACCGGCGCTGGGGCTGGATAAACCAGTAAAGCTGGTGTGCTACGAAGGCAAATTGAATGATCTGCTGGGAGACCTCGCGATGCATCGCATTGATGTCGTGCTTGCCAATTCGCGATTGACTCCGGATTCAAACCTGCTGGCCTTCAATCACTTGCTGGGAGAATCCGATGTCACCGTAGTCGGCACCGATGCAATGGTGAAAAAATACAAGAGCGGTTTTCCGAAGTCACTGGACGGCGCGCCCATGTTGCTGCCGACTCAGAACACGACCATGCGGCGCGCGTTGGAACAGTGGTTCGATGAAACTGGCATTCGGCCCGAAGTGATCCATGAATTTGAAGACAGCGCATTGATGAAAGTGTTTGGGCAAGCCGGGGCAGGCATGATGGTCATTCACACTCCAATCGCCACCGAAGTCGGACAGCAGTATGGGCTCAGGCCCATCGGCCGCGTTTCGGCAGTGTCAGAGCGATTCTACGCGATTTCTGTCGAACGCCGCCTCAAACATCCTGCCGTTGTCGCGATCTCCGAAGCCGCCAGGGAAAGCCTGTTTGGCGACACAAAATAATCTTGTCGCACATGCTCATTGTTTGAAAAGTTCCTGATCTTCTTTGATGGCACGTTGAGCAATGTTCTGACTCAGCAGCCGCATCCACCACGAAATATCGCTCAGTCGATTGCGACAATGTCCCGTTGTATCCTCGCTCCCCCGTTGTACTTTACGGCATAGTTCACCTGGCTGCGGCTTGTCACTAAGATACATCCTGAGCTTTTACCCCACTCGTTCAGGAAGGCGTACTGCCATGTCTCAGAAAATCACTCGTCGTCAGTTCGCCCAAACGTCGGCCGCAGGAATGGGACTCTCCATGATTCTGCCGTCCGGACTTCTGGCCAGGCAATCGCTGAACGAAAAATTGTCGTTTGCGTGTATTGGGATGGGTGGTCAGATGCGAGGCTATCTGATTCCGGAACTGAACAAACTGGATCAGAAGGTCGTCGCCATTTGCGATGTCGATAAGAGACAACTCGACAGTGCCCTGCAAGTCGATGAGCTCAAAGAGGCCCGGGCATATCACGATTATCGAGATCTGCTGGACAAAGAATCGGGAGTCGATGCGGTTATTATCGGAACGCCCGATCATTGGCATGTGCCCATTTGCACGGCCGCATTGCAGGCGGGTAAGCATGTCTACTGCGAAAAGCCACTGGCGCATTCTGTAGAGGAATGTCGAGTTCTTGAGAAGCTGGCGTTGAGTTATCCCAAACTGGCAACGCAGACAGGTAATCAAGGGTGTTCGACTGAAGGTTTTCGGCGAAGCTTCGAAGTGATTCAGTCGGGGCTGCTTGGCAACATCACCGAGGTACATGCGTGGCATCCGGCTCATGGCTGGCCCAATGGTATCGATCGGCCGACGACAGGCGACGCCATTCCTGAGGGATTCGATTGGAACTTTTGGCTCGGCACGGCTCCTGCTCGACCTTACAACAACGAAATCTATCATCCGGGCAAGTGGCGAGGCTGGTATGATTTTGGTGGCGGATCGTTGGCGGACTTTTGCTGTCACGGGTTCCAGTTGGCTTACCGAGCATTGGAACTGGATGCTCCCACGCGTATCGACGCCATCGGTGAAAACATGGGTCACGAATCTTTCCCCACACGCTGTACCGTGACCTATGAATTCGCAGCGAAGGGCAAGCGAGGCCCGGTAAAGTTGGTCTTCTATTCCGGGGAGAACAACCTTCCTCCGCTTGATGTGACTCAGGGGCCTGTTGAGTTGGCTGGCTGTCTGATCGTTGGCAGCGAAGGAACAATCTCAGCGGGACTTTGGAACACCGACTGCAATGTTCGATTGAAGGGAGACAGGGAATTCCGCGGGGCGGATCAGCCGGAAGTGGCGAAGATCGCAAAGACTCAGCCACGCATCGATACGGAAGTGCTCAAATGGGACCCGAGCAAAGCCGCAAAGGGACAACGGCCACGCTGGAGCCGTGTCAATAACTCCCACATGTTCGAATGGGTTCTGGCATGTGCCGGAGATGCAAAGACATACTCGCCGTTTGAAATCGGAGCTCGCATCACCGAAATCGGCATGTTGGGAGTTCTGGCATTGCGGATGCAGAAGCCGATCCTCTGGGATGCCAAAAATCGTCGAGCCACCGGTCTGCCCGAGGCTGATGCCATCATCGACCCGAAACCCTCGACGGATGCGTATTCACCGCGATAGCAATTCGACACTGCTGGCAAAAGATAAATTAAACTCACTAAAAAAATATAGGGGATCAGTCCCAAATGAAGATCACAAGAATCTTTGCTCATCGAGTCGAATTACCCTTAGTCGAAGGCACTTACAAGTGGTCTGGCGGGAAGTCGGTGTCAGTGTTCGACAGTACGATTGTCGGTGTCGAAACAGATTGCGGACTCATTGGCTACGGTGAAGTCTGTCCACTGGGACCCTTCTACCTACCGGCGTATGCCGAAGGTGTGCGAGCCGGACTTCGCGAACTGGGTCCGCATCTTCTCGGCTATGATCCACGTGAACTGATGAAGCTGAATCATCGTATGGATTCGGCGTTGAAAGGTCATCCGTACGTGAAGTCGGGGATTGACATCGCTTGTTGGGACATTCTCGGCAAGGCCACGCAACTGCCGGTCTGTACTTTGATGGGTGGTCGCTTTGGCGAGAGCGTGCGTCTTTATCGCGCGATTTCACAACAGGCGCCTGAGGAGATGGCAAAGAAAGTGAAAGGTTACTGTCAGGAAGGATATACCCGGTTCCAGTTGAAAGTGGGCGGCGATCCAGATACGGATATCGAACGAATTCGGGCTGTGCGAGCAATGTTAAAATCGACAGATCGACTTGTCGCCGATGCGAATACAGGCTGGACACAGCACGAAGCAGTGCGTGTTGTACGAGCCGTGCAGGATATCGACGTTTACATCGAACAGCCTTGCTTGACGTACGAAGAATGCCTTGCAGTGCGGCGCAATACGACGCATCCGTTTGTTCTCGATGAAAATATTGACTCGCTCGATATGTTGTTGCGTGGTAAAGCGGATTTGGCCATGGATGTTGTCAATCTGAAGATCAGCAAACTCGGAGGACTGACAAAGACGAAACAAGCTCGCGATCTGTGCGTCTCCATGGGAATAGCGATGACCCTTGAAGACAGTTGGGGCGGCGACATCACGACAGCCGCGATTGCACATCTGGCGCACAGCACGCCCGAAGAATACCGTTTCACGAGTACGGACTTCAATAGTTATGTCACCGTCAGCACGGCCAGCGGCGCTCCGCAGCGAAAGCAGGGCTTTATGGCGGCCAGCCACGAGCCGGGACTGGGGATCACACCGCGATTTGAAGTCCTTGGCCCTCGGGTTGTTGAGATCGATTGATGTTGTTGAGATCGATTGACGAATACAAACACGTTGCCTCATTCACCGCTTTTTCGAACAAATTGTTAGTTCCGAATTGTTCGTTGAGTCATCCACACTCCTTGTCAGGCACTGCTCCAGCAAATGCTGATAAGCACCCACGCACAAATGATCGAGCATAATTCGTTCAACGGCGAGCCATAGGTGTACGGCAAATTACAAGTACACGGGTGCTTTTTCGGCCCCACTGGCCCTGTGCCAGCGAACCGCAGGTTTGGAAACCAAGCAGGAGCGGCACGAACGCAACAAGTCTGTCCCGACTGGCTTTACGCCAGTGGAACAGAGGTTTGACAACTGCGATGAACGACAACGCACAGCCTCGTTTTCGTTCGCGTCAATTGAACTTCGCGTCTTACGTTGACAGGACGATTATGGTCAGGACGATTAAAAACCCAAATTGCGATTCATCGTCCTGTCATCAATCGTCCTGTCAAAAAAAACGTCCCACGCAAGACTCGTAAAAACTACATCGCATCCGCCGGACTCTTTACGGCGATCCCCGGTTTGTTCATCACGTGCGTATAAATCATCGTCGTCTGAACGTCCTTGTGCCCCAGCAGGTCCTGCACTGTGCGAATATCCGCACCACTCTCCAACAGATGAGTCGCAAAGCTGTGACGCAGAGAATGTGGCACCGCGTTCTTTGTGATTCCAGAACGCTCCATCGCCACGCGAAAGGCTTTGGCAAACAAGTCCTCTCCCAACTAGAAACATCAATCGCCGAATCGCCTGAAATTCAGGCAACAGTCTCGCGATTTCCTGACGACTCAAAATAACCGGCAGACGCTCGGGCTTATCAGCCGACACGATATCCAGAAAACCCACCTCGCGACTCAACACGTGCTGAAACAAAAACAGCAACGCCGACTTGGCCTGACCCTGAGTATTCGGAGCCACATTTCCCTCAACCGCCAGCGAAGTCAGAAAAGAACGAATCTCTGCCTCACTAGCACCCTGCATGATGCGACTCACTCGCTGCAACTGCAGAGCATCGCGAGCCGCATCCGACAACGCACTTTCATCGACCGCCGCGACTGCCCCAACAGTTGCAGATTCATTTTCCGGTTGAGCCGTCATGCCGCAATAACGAAGAAAGCGATTGACCCAGCCGACATACGCACGCTCGGTTTCCAACGCCTTACCCTGCATCCGCAACTCACGGCGCATTTGTTGGATGACCAATGATTCAGAAGAATCAATTTGCCCGACCAGCTTTCGAATGTCGCGAGTATCGGGGAGCACCTTCCGCACCAAAAGATCGTTCCTGTTCGGCCAGCTGACCGAGCTTTCGAATCACATCGGACAGTAACGGCTCCTCAGTCTCCAGAATCAGATCGCGGTACACAGCCAGAGTCTTAATCGCCTGCTGCCTCTGTCATGCCGGCGTTTCGCTCTTCAAAAGCACTCGCGAAAAGCCAATCGCAAGGTCTCGCGTCAAAGGGATAGCAGTCCGTCCATCGTGCCCTACAAACTCTGCATATCTCCTGATCCAGCGCGGAAACCATTCGCGATCCATGCGGCTGAAACTACCCGATTGAACCAATTGCTGAAAACGACGAAAACTCGTCAAAACCTCC